>ERZ1370068.1036-contig-10947_pt1 | contig 27123 bp, 43 predicted proteins | sample MGYA00561227_ERZ1370068 | MGnify/ENA primary metagenome ERZ1370068 (study PRJEB38410, sample SAMEA6850437) | metagenome | study: Metagenomic assessment of the ecological functions of the soil: analysis of the soil microbiota associated with the...
CAGCCATTACGTATTATTATCTTCGCCGCGCGCAGAGAACGCGCGAGTCCGCCTTGCCCATGACGAACGGCGCGCGCGTCATGCTCTCGACGCCGCCGGCGATCATCAGCGCGGTCTCGCCGCTCTTGATCGCGCGCGCGGCGATGCGCGATCGCGTCCATGCTCGAGCCGCACAGGCGATTGATCGTCGCACCCGGGCACGTCGACCGGCAGGCCGGCGAGCAGCGAGCGCCATGCGCGCCGACGTTGCGGTTGTCCTCGCCGCGCCTGGTTGGCGCAGCCGTAGACGACGTCGTCGACGGCGCGCCCAGTCGACCTTCGCGGTTGCGCTCCATCAGCGCCGTGATCGGGATCGCGCCGAGGTCGTCGGTGCGCACACGTGGCGAGCGCGCCGCCGTAGCGGCCGAACGGCGTGCGCACCGCATCACAGATGAAGGCGTCGGTCATCGATAGTCTCCAGGCGAGTCAGTCGCGCTGTCTGGTGCGCGCGAGCGTCGGCCGACCAGCGGCACGCCGGTCATCCGCTGCAATTCGTCGAACGCGCAGCCCGTCGACGATCTCGACGACACGCAACCCGTCGCGGCGTCACGTCGATCACCGCGAGGTCGGTGTAGATGCGGTTCGACGCAGGCGACGTCCCGTGAGCGGGTAGCTGCAGCGGTCGACGATCTTGCTCTCGCCGCTCTTGGTCAGGTGCTCCATCATCACGTAGACGTCTCTTGGCGCCGATCGCGAGGTCCATCGCGCCGCCGACCGCGGGGATCGCGTCCGGCGCGCCGGTGTGCCAGTTCGCGAGGTCGCCCGTGACCGAGACCTGGAACGCGCCGAGCACGCAGATGTCGAGATGGCCGCCGCGCATCATCGCGAACGAGTCGGCGTGATGGAAGTACGCGCCGCCCGGCAGCAGCGTCACCGGCTGCTTGCCGGCGTTGATCAGGTCGGAGTCCTCGTCGCCTCGGCGCGGCGCCGGGCCCATGCCGAGCAGGCCGTTCTCGCTGTGCAGGAAGATCTCGCGATCCGTCGGCAGGTGGTTGGCGACCAGCGTCGGCAGGCCGATGCCGAGGTTGACGTACGCGCCTTCCGGGAATGTCGCGCGCGACGCGCGCGGCCATCTGCTCGCGGGTGCAGCGTGTTCATCGATCGTCGCCTCGCATGCTTGCAGCCTGCCGCGGCGCGCGCGCCGTGCGTGCGCGGTCGACCGCGACGACGCGCTGCACGAAGATGCCCGGCGTGACGATCGACTTCGGGATCGAGCTCGCCCGAGCGGCACGATCTCGTGCACCTGCGCGACCGTGCAGCTTCGCCGCCATCGCCATGATCGGGCCGAAGTTGCGCGCGGTCTTGCGGTAGACCAGGTTGCCCCAGCGGTCGCCGCGCTCGGCCTTGATCAGCGCGAAGTCGGCGTGGATCGGAGTACTCGAGCACGTACGTGCGGCCGTCGATCGTCGCGCGTCTCCTTGCCCTTCGGCGAGCTGCGGTGCCGTAGCCGGTCGGCGTGAAGAAGCGCGCCGATGCCGGCGCCCGCCGGCGCGGATGCGCTCGGCGAGGTTGCCCTGCGGCACCGAGCTCGAGCTCGATCTCGCCGGCGCGATACAGCGCGTCGAAGACGTGCGAATCGACCTGGCGCGGGAACGAGCAGATGATCTTGCGCACGCGCCGCGCCTTCGAGCAGCGCCGCGAGCCGGTCTCGCCGTTGCCGGCGTTGTTGTTGACGATCGTCAGGTCGCGCGCGCCCTGGTCGATCAGCGCGTCGATCAGCTCCGACGGCATGCCCGGCGGCGCCGAAGCCGCCGATCATCACGGTGGCGCCGTCGTCGCGACGTCGGCGAGCGGCGGTCGCGACGTGGCCACGGTCTTGTCGATCATCCGGTTTCGTGCAAACACCTACTGCGTCGGGTGTGCGGCCCTCTTCGAGCGCATCGGGAGGCTTCGGCGCGACACTTTGCCGACCAGGAAGCGCACCGATTGCCGCGCGCGCGCGCGGCGACGGTCGCGAGCGGCAGCTGGACGTAGTCGTCGTTGAAGACCTCGAAGCTGTAGTCGCCGCGGTAGCCGATCGCGTCCAGGCGCGCGCACCAGCTCGGCGATGTCGCGCGCTGTGCACGCCTTCGCCGGGAAAGACGCGGAAATGCCGCGCGGTATTGATCCGCTCGTCGGGCGAGCGCACTTCCTGCCACATGAAATCGGCGAGCTGCACGAACGAAGATCCTTCTCCGGATCGACCGTCGTCCAGCTCGCTCGAGGCGGCGTCTTGGTTGGCGAGCATGTGGATACGAATCGACGGCGAGGCCGAGGTTGGCGCGATCGGCGCGCAGCGACGATGTCCCAGCGCCTGCGGAATCTCGCTGACGTGGCGTGCCCCACGACAGCGCCTCGTAGGCGATCGCGTATGCCGAAGCGGCACCGCGAGCATCGCGAGCTTGCGCAGATCGCGCACGAGCGCCTCCGGATCGCCGGTCGCGTGCGTCGAGCGTCGATCGAGCACACCAGCAGCACCTTCGAGCCCAGCGCGCGGCACATCGCCAGCATCGCCTTGCGCGATGTCGACCTTGTAGGCGTGCAGGTGGCCCGGCAGGCCCTCGAAATCGCGCAGCACCTGGAATCCGGTGACGCGCAGGCCGCTCTGCGCGCACCGCGGCGATCGCGGCCGCTTCGCCGTCCGGGATGGCTCGACGATGTCGCGCGCCTGACAGCATGATCTGGGTGAACCCGCGCGTCGCGCACCGCGCGCAGCTTCGCCTCGAGCGGCCCGGCGAGCGTGATGGTGTCCATGCCGAACTGGTCGATGTTCATCGGTCCGCCCGACCGCGGCTCGACGAGGTGGCTCACGACCAGCTCGAACGTGACGCCGCCGAGGTAGACCTGCGTCAGCGCGCCCTTGTCGCTCGGCTGGATCGGGCTCGCGGTCGACGAAGACGACGCCGCGCTCGCCGCAGCGCGCGCGACGGCCGCGCGCACGTCGGGCGCGCCCAGGCCGATGCGCAGCAGGCGCCTCGTCCCACTCGATGTCCTCGCGATCCGGGCGGAGGCTCGATCAGCTGCAGGTAGAACTTGTGGCAGGGGCTCTCGAGCAGCGTGCCCTTCGGCATGATGCCGAAATACTTGCCCTCCGGAAGCACCGAGAAGCCGAAGAGCTCCGTGTAGAACTCGATCCAGTCGCGCGGTGCGGTCCTCGAGGATCGCCTGCACGACGCCGAAGTAGTGCATGCCGCGCGACCGCGGGCGGGCGCTGCGTCGACGCCCGGCAGCGGCACGAAATCGACGTCGTAGATCGAGAAGTCGCTGGTAGCGGTCGACGAAATAGATGAGGCTGTCGCCGACGCCGTGGATGCCCGGGATGTTCAGCTCCATCGCCGAGGCGCGCGTCGGCATCTCCCAGGCGCCGAGGTCCGAGCGCGCGGCGCCAGGCGAAGCCGCGTCGCGCACCCGCAGCGCGATCGCCGTGAGCTCCGGCGTCGCCGCCGGGCGCGATCATGCCGGGCAGCGCGTCCGGCGTGCGCGTTGACGATCAGGTTCATCGGCCCTGGCGGTAGAGCATGACTTCGCGCGAGCGGTGCCGCGCGACGGCGGACGAAGCCCATGGACTGCAGCAGCCGACCCGAGCGCCTGCGGCTGCGAGGTGGCGTACTCGATGAACTCGATGCCATCCATGCCCAGCGGATTGCTGGGCTCGGGGTTGTGCTCGCTGTGGACGTGCATCGCTCGATCGCTCGCGAAGTCTGCGCGGTGCGCGGCGCTCCGCGCCGCTATTTCACGAGGTTCAGATAGGCCCAGAGCAGGATCATCGCGCCCAGGATCGACATGATCGAGCCGGCGGGATGGAACCTTCCGTCGGGCGACTTCCAGATCAGGCTGCTGATGAGACCGCCGACGATCGACCCGCCGATGCCGATGAGCGCCGTGAGCCACCAGGCCATCGGAATGGCGCCGGGATAGAACCATCGTGCCAGAATACCCACGATCAGCCCGATGATGATGGTCCAGATGATGCCCATGATCCCCATGATGGCTCCCTCGCGAGCGTTGTAGTGCCCCACCTGTACCGGCGCGGTCAGGCGCCGAGCGGATGCTCGTTCCCCGTGCGGGATGCTAGCACAGCCTCCGCGAGCAACGGGCGGTAAGGCAGCGACGGCCGCTGCGCCGACTGATGCTACGATGGCCGCCGGAGGTGCGCGATGACCCGTTTCGTTCGGCTCTCGACGCCCGTCGCCTTGGCATGGCAGCTCGCGGCCGCGGCATCGTTCGCAGCGCTCGTCGCGGCGCCCGCTTCAGGGCGCAGACGTGCGCAGCGAAGAGCGGGCCGCGCATGGCGGCGCTCGTGGAGCTCTACTACGTCCGAAGGCTGCGACAGCTGCCCGCCCGCCGACCGCTGGCTGTCGTCGACGCTTCCCGCCGAGGCGAACGCGCGCGAACGCGATCGCGCTCGCGTTTCACGTCGACTACTGGGACCGCCTCGGCTGGAAGGATCGCTTTGCCGCGCCCGCGTGGACCGAGCGGCAGTACGCGATGGCGCACGCGAACCGCTCGCGGCCTCGTCTACACGCCGCAGGATCCTGGTGCAGGGTCACGACTTTCCCGATTGGCATGGCAGAGGCAGTGCCGCTGCGCTGGCGGCGGATCGCCGCCAGGCCGGCGCGCGCCGAGATCGCGATCGAGGCGCAACCGCAGCGCGGACGCCATCGCCGTCAAGGCGAACGCCAACGTACCCGGCGGCGAGCGACCGCAAGAACACGGCGCTCTTCGTCGCGCTTCGCCGACAGCAGGCTCGTCTCCGACGTCAAGGCGGGCGAGAACGCCGGCGTGCGCCTGACGCACGACCACGTCGTTCGCGCGCTCGCGCGGCGGAATGGCGGTGAACGCGAGCGGCGACGCGAACGGGCGACGTCGCGCTTCCAGCATTCCCGCCGAATCGGGCGTCGCGACGACGGTCGTTGCCTTCGTGCAGAACACCGAGAACGGAGACGTTCTGCAGGCGCTCGCGTTGCCGCTCGCGCCCAACGCCTGCGCGATCCAGCGCTGAAGTCTCGCCCCACGCGCGCCCCGCCGCAATGGCGGGTTTTGCCGCGCTTGCGCTCATCCGATTGAGCGTACACTCGCGCGCTCCGCGCGGCGCCACCTCCACGCTCGCCGCGCGCCGCCGGAAGAAGAGCGCATGATCGAGAAGGCTCGCCGCTGGTTCCGTCAGCTGGGCCCCGGCCTCATCACCGGCGCAGCCGACGACGACCCGAGCGGGATCGCGACCTACTCGCAGGCGGGCGCGCAGTTCGGCTACCAGCTGGGCTGGACCGTCGTGCTGACCTATCCGCTGATGGTCGGCATCCAGATGGTCAGCGCGCGGATGGGCCGCGTGACCGGGTCACGGGCTCGCGTCGAACATCCGCCGAGCATTTCCCGCGGCCCGTCCTCTATGCGATCGTCGCGATGCTGGTCATCGCCAACACGATCAACGTCGCCGCCGACATCGCGGCGATGGGCGAGGCGCTGCAGCTCGTCGTCGGCGGCCGGAGCACGGCCATGCGATCGTGTTCGGCGTCGTCTCGTCTGGTGCTGCAGGTCTTCCTGCCCTATCAGCGCTACGTCCGCTACCTCAAGTGGCTGACGCTGGCGCTGCTCGCCTACGTCGCCGTCGTGTTCACGATCGCAGTGCCGTGGCGCGAAGTCGTCGTCGGGCATCGTGTGGCCGCAGCGTCGCGCTGACCGCGCAGAGCGCTGACCGTGATCGTCGCCGTGTTCGGCACGACGATCAGCCCGTACCTCTTCTTCTGGCAGGCGGCGCAGGAAGTGGAGGAGCTCAACGCGGATCCGGCGGCGTTCGCGCTCACGCGAAGCGCCGGAGGGCGCGCGCCGCCACCTGCGCCGGATCAAGATCGACACCTACATCGGCATGGGCTTCTCGAACCTGATCGCGCTCTTCATCATCGTCAGCGCCGCGGCGACGCTGCACGCGGCGGGCATCACCGACATCCAGACCTCGGCGCAGGCGCGCGGAAGCGCTGCGGCCGCTCGCCGGCGATCGCGGCGTTCCTGCTGTTCAGCCTCGGCATCATCGGCACCGGCCTGCTCGCCGTGCCGGTGCTTGCCGGCTCGGCGGCCTATGCCGTCGCCGAGACGTTCGAGTGGAAGAGCGGCCTCGATCTGAAGCTGCTCGAGGCGCGCGAGTTCTACGCGATCATCGCGTTCGCGACGCTCGGCGGCGTCGCGCTCGATTTCACGCCGATCGATCCGATCAAGGCGCTGTTCTGGAGCGCGGTGATCAACGGCGTGATCGCGGTGCCGATCATGGTCGTGATGATGCTGCTCGCCGACGACCCGCAGCGTGATGGGCGCCTTCACGGTGACGCGCGCGGCTGAAGGCGCTGGGCTGGCTCGCGACGTGGACGATGGCCGCGGCGGTCGTCGCGATGCTGGTGACGGCGTAGCGCGGCGACGCTACGTCGGATCATGCAAGCAGGTGGGGATGGTGCGCGCTGGCGGTGCGCACGGCCTCATGATGAAGCGCTGCGCACGTGCGCATCCATGCCCCGACTGGCTGCCGTCAACCGCTCGGCGCGCAGCTTCCGGAGGATCGCCACCGCCGGAACGCGATTTGCCTTCGATGAACTCCAGGGAACGCGCCGCCCGCGGTCGAGATGTAGAGATGCGGTCGGCGACCCCGAACTTGTGGATCGCCGCGATCGTGTCGCCGCCGCCGGCGATCGAGAATGCGCGACGAGGCGGCGATCGCCTCGGCGAGCGCCTGCGTGCCGCCGGCGAACGCGTCGAACTCGAAGACGCCGACGGGGCCGTTCCAGACGATCGTGCCGGCCTTGGCGACGATCAGCTTCAGCGCCGCGACCGACGTCGGGCCGACGTCGAGGATCATGTCGTCGGCCTCGACGTTCTCGATCGGCCTTGAGCGTCGGCGTCGCGCGTCGCCGAGAACTCCTTCGCGCAGACCGCATCGACCGGGATCGGCACCTTGCCCGGGAAATGCGTCGAGGATCGCCTGCGCCTCGGCGACGAGATCCGGCTTCGACGAGCGACTTGCCGATCGCGGCCGTGCGCCGCGAGGATGAACGTGTTGGCGATGCCGCCGCCGACGATCAGCGCGTCGACCTTCGCGCGCGAGCGTCTTCAGCACCGTGAGCTTGGTCGAGACCTTCGAGCCGCCGACGATCGCCACCAGCGGCCGCGCCGGATTGCGCGAGCGCCTTGCCGAGCGCGTCGAGCTCCGCCGCCATCAGCGGCCCGGCGCAGGCGATCGGCGCGTATCGTCGCGATGCCGTGCGTCGTCGCTTCGGCGCGATGCGCGGTGCCGAACGCGTCGTTGACGTAGACGTCGCAGAGCGTCGCCATCTTGCCGCGCGAGCGCCGTCGTCGTCCTTCTTCTCGCCCGTGTTGAAGCGGCAGTTCTCGAGCAGCACGACGTCGCCGGGGCCGAGCGCCGTCGTGCCACGCGCCGCCGTCGACCCAGTCGCGGATCAGCGGCACCGGCAGCGCCGAGAAGCTCGACAAGTCGCTGCGCGATCGGCGCGAGCGAGTCCGCCGCGTCCGACTCGCCCTCCGTCGGGCGGCCGAGATGCGAGGTCACCATCACCGCGGCGCCGCGTGCGCAGCGCGTCGCGGATGCCGGGCACCGACGCGCGGATGCGCGTGTCGTCGGTGATCGCGCCCGCGTCGTCCTGCGGAACGTTCAAATCGGCGCGGATGAACACCCGCTTGCCGCGAACGTCGACATCGGCGGAGCGGCGAAAGTTCATCGTCGTCAGATGTGATAGTCGAGCGGCTGCATCGTCTCGACATCGACGAGGCGCACCGTGGCGCCCGCGCGAGGCGCGCGCGCATCTCGACGAGCTGGTCGTTGATGCGGCTCGCCGTCGTCACGCACAGGAACGGGAAAACCGAGTGGACGACCGCTGCGGCGCCGCCGATCAGCATCCGCGTGCCGAATCGGAACGCGAAGCGCATGTGCTGCAGAGTAGGTCTCGCCGACGGAGGCGGGGTGCGCGGTGAAGGGATTGGACATCGTGACTCCCCGAAGGGCGGTGTGGTTGAGCGAGCGTCGCATCAGGTCGAGAGGAATCGCGCGCCACGGCCCGGCGCGCAGCCGCGCGGAAATCGTCCGGCGTCAGGCCGAACTCGAACGTGTCGCGCAACCTCCCGTCGCTCGCACGCGGTTCGTTGCGCAATGTCGCCTCGTGGACGAAGCCCGAGCCGTCTCGGAACCGCCGCGCTGCGCGCATTCTCGGCGTCGCAGCGGATGCGCACGCGCTGGGCCTGCAGCGTGTCGAACGCGAACGCCGCGATGAGCGCGGTGGCCTCGGTGACGAAGCCGCGGCCTTCGAATCGCGTCCGAATCCAGTAGCCGATTTCGACGTTCGGAACGCTCCAGTCGATCCGGTGCAGGCCTGAGCTGCCGACGAACGTGCCGGTCGCGCGTCCCACAGTCCGAGCGTGAGATCCTCGCGCGCCGCCCATTTCGCCTGAGCAGCGCCGGACGAAGATCGCGCCCTGATTCGGCTCGTCCCATTCCTTGACCCACGGCATGTGCGCGCGATCAGCCGATCGCGCGGATTCGGCGACCGCCTGCGGCGACCGCCGCGCCGTCGCCGTCGCGATAGCGGCGGGCGAGCACCCGCGGGCCGACCAGCTCGTCGGGCAGATCGAGCAGCAGCGGATTGGGCGCAGCGGCGGCGCGACCGTGGTCAACGTGTGCTCCGGCGAGCCGCTCATTTTGCGCTCATCAGCGCGATCGGTGGTGTCGAGCATACGGTTGCGAGAAGCCCCACTCGTTGTCGTACCAGCTCGACACCTTGACGAGCCGGCCGGACACCTTGGTCAGCGTCGCGTCGAACGTCGACGACGCCGGATCGTGGTTGAAATCGACCGACACCAGCGGCGCCGGTGTTGTAGTTGAGGATGCCCTGCGAGCGGACCCGACTCCGACGCGGCCTTCATGATCGCGTTCACCTCGTCGACCGTCGTGTCGCGCGCGGCGATGAACGACAGGTCGACGATCGACACGTTGATCGTCGGCACGCGGATCGCGTAGCCGTCGAGCTTGCCGTTCAACTCCGGCAGCACGAGGCCGACCGCGGCGGCGGCGCCGGTCTTGGTCGGGATCATGCTCATCGTCGCCGAGCGCGCGCGGCGCAGGTCCTCGTGGTAGACGTCGGTCAGCACCTGGTCGTTGGTGTACGCGTGGACCGTCGTCATCAGCCCGTTCACGACGCCGATCTTGTCGTGCAGCGGCTTCACCAGCGGCGCGAGGCAGTTGGTCGTGCACGACGCGTTCGAGATCACCGTGTGCGACGCCTTGAGCGTCTCGTGGTTGACGCCGAAGACGATCGTCGCGTCGACGTCCTTGCCGCCCGGGCGCGGAGATGATCACCTTCTTCGCGCCGCCCTTCGAGGTGCGCGGAGGCCTTCTCCTTGGTCGTGAAGAGCCCGGTGCACTCGAGCACGACGTCGACGCCGAGCGCGCCCCACGGCAGCTCGGCGGGATCGCGCTGCGCGAACACCTTGATCCGATCGCCGTTGACGACCATCGCGTCGCCGTCGACCGCGACCTTGCCGGGAAACTTGCCGTGCGCGGTGTCGTAGCGCGTCAGGTGCGCGTTGGTCTCGGGGCTGCCGAGGTCGTTGATGGCGACGATCGCGAGATCGTGCTTCTTGCCGCCTTCGTAGTGCGCGCGAAGGATGTTGCGGCCGATGCGGCCGTAGCCGTTGATGGCGACTTTGATGGTCATTGCGTTCTCTCCGGACAATGCAGGGTTTCGCTGCGATTGCTTCGCCGCGGCAGGCCTCGGCGAGCGCGGCGAGATCGCGCCAGCCGTAACCCGCCTCGACCAGATCCATGCCGTCCCACTGGAACGGCTGCTCGACGAGGAGCTCGCCGCCCAGCCGTTCGTAGAATGCGCGCGCCGCCTTGTTGCCGGCGATGACCCAGCGTCAGGAGGCCGGTCGCGCCGTGCGCGCTCTGCGCATCGACGACGGCGCCGACGAGCCGCCGGCCGAGTCCGACGTGCTGGAATTCGCGCGCGCAGATAGATCGCGACGAGCTCGGCATCGATTCCGTACTTCGGCTCCTTCAGCATCGCGCCGCTCGCGAAGCCGACGACTTCGTCGGCGTCGTTCGGCGACGAAGACGCTGGTGGTATTGGGGCGCCGCGGTCAGCACGCGCTCCCAGATCGCCGTGCTCGCGTCGACCTGTCATCGCCGTCGAGATAGGCGTCCGGAATCATGCCCCGATAGGTCGTGCGCCAGCTGTCGACGCGCACGCGCGCGATCGCCGGTGCGTCGCCGGCCGTGGCGCGGCGGATGGCGCGATCGGCACGTCATCCGAGCAACGCGCTTCGACCGCGCGCGGCCACGTTCTCCGCGGTGAAGCCGAAGTATTTGAACAGCGCCGCCGCCGGGCGCCGATTCGCCGTACCGTGTCGATGCCGACGACGGCTCCGCGCGGATCGTCGACGGCGCCCACGTACTTGCGCCAGCCGTCGGTCGACGCCCGCTTCGACGGCGACGCGCGGAACGCCCGCGCGGAAGCACGCTCGTCGCGGTACGCGGCGTCCTCGCCGGTCGAAGACGCGCGTGCACGGCATCGACACGACGCGCACGGCGATGCCGTCGGCCGCGAGCGCATCGCGCGCGCCCATCGCCGGCGCGACTTCGGAGCCCGTGGCGATGATCACGCGCGCGCTTGCCCGTCGCCGTTCCAGTCGGCGAGCACGTAGCCGCCGCGGCGGATCGCCGCGATCTGCGCGCGCGTCGCGCTTCTGGAAGCGGCACGTTCTGCCGCGTGAACAGCAGGCACGTCGGACCGTTCGCGTGCTCGAGCGCCGCCGCCCACGCGACCGCGGTCTCGACGGTGTCGCACGGCCGCCAGACCGTCATGTTCGGGATGAGGCGCAGGCTCGCCGCGTGCTCGACCGCCTGATGCGTCGGCCCGTCCTCGCCGAGTCCGATCGAATCGTGCGTGAAGACGAAGATCGTACGCAGCTTCATCAGCGCCGCCATCCGCAGCGCGTTGCGCGCATAGTCGGAGAACGTGAGGAACGTGCCCGACGTAGGGAATGTGGCCGCCGTGCAGCGCGATGCCGTTCGCGATCGCGCTCATCGCCGAACTCGCGCACGCCGAAATAGATGTAGTTGCCGGCGGCGCTCGCCGGTCACGGTCTTGCTGCCGGACCAGTTGGTGAACACCGAGCCGGTGAGATCGGCCGAGCCGCCGAGCATCTCGGGCAGCACCTTCGCGTACGCCTCGATCGCCTGCTGCGACGCCTTGCGCGTCGCGACGGTTTCGCCCTTCGTCGACCTGCGCGCTGCGACCAATGCGCCGGCGGTCTCCGCCAAGGTCGCCGGCAACTCGCCGTGCGTGCGCCGCGTGAACTCGCGCGGCGAGCTCCGGGATGCGCGGCTGCGGTACTGCGCGAAGCGCTTCGCCCAGTCGTCCTCGGCGCGTCGCGCCGCGGTCGCGGGCGTTCCAGCCCGCGTAGATCGACTCGGGAATCTCGAACGGCGGGTAGGGCCAGCCGAGCGCGGCGCGCGTTGCCGCGACCTCCTTCTCGCCGAGCGCCGCGCCGTGCGCGTCGGCGGTGCCGGCCTTGTGCGGCGCACCCTTGCCGATCACGGTCTTGCAGTCGATGAGCGACGGGCCGATCGGTGACGGCGCTGCGCTGCGCGGATCGCCGCGTCGACCGCTTCGACGTCGTTGCCGTCGACGTCGCAGATCACGTTCCAGCCGTAGGCCTCGAAGCGCTTGCGGCGTGTCGTCGGTGAACCAGCCGCGCGTCTCGCCGTCGATCGAGATGCCGTTGTCGTCGTAGAACGCGATCAGCTTGCCGAGGCCGCAGCGTGCCGGCGAGCGAGCAGGCCTCGTGCGAGATGCCTTCCATCAGGCAGCCGTCGCCGACGAACACGTAGGTGCGGTGATCGACGATCGCGTGGCCGGGCCGGTTGAACTCGGCGGCGAGCAGCGTCTCGGCGAGCGCCATGCCGACGGCGTTGGCGAGGCCCTGCCCGAGCGGGCCGGTCGTCGTCTCGACGCCGGGCGTGAGCGCCGTGCTCCGGGTGGCCCGGCGTCTTCGAATGCAGCTGCCGGAAGCGCTTGATCTCCTCCATCGGCAGGTCGTAGCCGGTGAGGTGCAGCAGCGCGTACAGCAGCATCGAGCCGTGGCCGTTCGAGACGCACGAAGCGGTCGCGGTTCGGCCCAGCCGGGATTGGCGGGGTTGTGCGCAAGGTGTCGGTTCCACAGCGCGACGGCGATCTCGGCCATGCCCATCGGCATGCCCGGATGGCCGCTCTTCGCTGCTTCCACCGCGTCCATCGCCAGCGCGCGGATCGCGTTGGCGAGCAAGGAATCGGAGGCGCGGGGCTGCGGCGGTCGGCGCGGTCATCGGGACTTTCATGGATCGTCGGCGGAAGGTCGGAGGCCGCGCGCGGCGTTTTACCAAGATACCGTTGGCATCCGCGCGCCGCGCGAGGCAAGTTTGTGCGCGCGGAACTTGAAATTATCGCGCCCGACAGCATTTTGTGCAATAATCGAACGTTTATAGAAGCCGTGCACGGCAGCGATGCCGAGTTGGGCAGGCGCCCTTCTCCTCGCCGCAGATACGTGCGCCGGCGAGAGCGGCATTCTCGGGGGCGGGGCAATTCTTTGTGAAGCGCCATCCGCCGCATCGGCCTCGCTGATTTGGGAGGCGCCAGAGGGGACGACTAATGGACGGAATCCATCTGTTAGGCGAATGGTACGGACTGCCCTGCCGACACGCCGGAGTTCACGCGTAGCGAAGCGCTGCGCGCCGCATGCCTTACAGGCCACGCGCGACGCCGGGCTCACGGTCGTCGGCGACGCGTTCTACCAGTTCGAGCCGCAGGGCGTCACGGGCACCGTGCTGCTCGCCGAATCGCATCTCGCGATTCACACGTGGCCCGAGCGCAGCTTCGTCACCGTCGACGTCTATGTCTGCAATCTCGCGACCGACAACAGCGACAAAGGCGCAGCGGCTGTTCAGCGCGCTCGGAGGCCGTGCTGAAGCCCGCGCGGACCAAGTATCAGGTGATCCATCGCGGGAGCGTGGATGGCTGAGCGGGCAGGTCCCGGGCGCCACGGGCGCACCGCACGACCTCGCACCCGATGTGATGACCGAACAGCTCACCGCCGAGTGGGGCTTCTACATCCGGATCGGCGCGCCGGTTCGAGCAGTTCCGTTCGGCGTATCAGGCGATCGAGGTCCACGACAGCGTGCCGTTCGGCAAGCTGTTCCGCCTCGACGGCCATTTCATGACGTCCGAACGCGACGAGTTCTTCTATCACGAGAACCTCGTTCATCTGGCAGCGCTTTCGCATCCGGAGCCCGAGCGCGCGCTGATCGTCGGCGGCGGCGACGGCGGATCGGCCGAGGAGTTGCTCAAGCATCCGTCGATCAAGTCGGTGACGCTCGTCGAGATCGACGCTGCCGTGGTCGACATCGCGCGCAAGCACCTTGGCACCGTGCATCGCGGCGCGCTCGACGATCCCCGCCTCGACGCTCGTGATCGGCGACGGCTTCGGCTTCGTGCGCGCGGCGACCGAGCGGTACGACCTCATCGTGCTCGATCTCACCGATCCCGGCGGCCCGTCGGAGCTGTTGTACACGCCGGATTTCTATCGCGCCTGCGCATCGCGCCTCGAAGCCGGAGGCGCGTTGATCGCTGCACATCGCGAGCCCGATCGCGCATCCCGACCGGATCCGCGAAACCCTCGCGAATCTGCGAGACGCCTTTTCGGTCGTCACGCCGTATCTCACCGTCGGTGCCGCTGTACGGCGGCATGTGGATGATGGCGTGCGCGTCGGCGACGCTCGACCCGAAGAGCGTGTCGGCGGAGGAAATCGACCGCCGCATCGCGGAGCCGCGGCATCGCGAATCTGCAGTACTACAACGGCGACATGCACCGGGCGGCGCTCGCGCTGCCCAATTTCGTCCGCGACCTCCTCCGTCTGACGCGTGGGCTGTGGCGGCGCCGCGAGCGCACGCCTCATCATAGGCCAGAAGTGCGCGCCACAGCTCACGCGTCCGCTCTCTCTGTCCTACGCCGACTTCGGCGTTCCATCTACACCCCGGTCAACCTCCGCTGGCTGTCCCGCGTTCTGGGCTTTGAGACTCTAGCGGACATAAGCCACCTTGACCTTCAGGGGTTGCCCGCATATGGGAGTCGGATACGGGCGGCAGCTTCAGTCGCCCGCAACGCGGAGGAAGCATGGCGACGGGCATCAACCTGCTGAGCCTTGCAAGCGCGATGGACAACGCGGACTACGTGCTGGTCGACGGCGTCGTGTTCGCGACCGAATACATGCGCGTTCCGGACGAGGCGACCACCGCCGACGACGTCGTGATCGAAGCGAAGCACGGCGACGACGAGATCATGTTCACGCGCGGCGAGATCGACGACGCCGAGCATCTCGGCGAGGGCGTCTACCGCCTGAAGTCGGGCGAAGAGCTGCGTTTCTGTCGAGCGCGACGATCCACTAGCGCGAAATCGAAGCGTCCCGGTGGGGCGCTTCGCCTCGTGTTCCGCCATTGCGCGAGCAGCGCATCGCAGTTGCTCGCGTCCTCTGAAAAGACGACTGATTCGACTGGCCTTGCGGGCCTCTGGCACGTTGACATCGTGAGTACATGACGCATATGCTCATGCAGCTATGAAAGACGCTGCCAGCGCTCAACGCCGCCCGCGCGATCGACGAGCTCGACGAAGTGTTCGCCGCCGTCGCGAAATATTTCGGGCTGCTGTCGGAGCCGACGCGGCTCAAGATCCTGCACACGATCTGCAACGACGAGCATTCGGTGTCGGAGATCGTCGCGGCCACCGGCGCGACGCAGACCAACGTGTCGCGGCACCTCGCGCTGCTGCGCGACGCGGGCGTGGTGAGCCGGCGCAAGGAGCGCAACGCCGTCTTCTACAAGGTGACCGATCGGGTGTTCGCCGACGTGTGCCGAACCGTCTGCGTGCACATCGCCGGCGGGATCGATGCGCGGGCGCCGCTGCGCGAGGACCTGCTCGCGTTCGTTCAGCAGCACTGACGCCGAGTCGCGGGACTGGCGACGCCTGACGCGAGCCGGCAAGTGCGGCGCCGAGGAGGAACGATGTCGGATCGAACAGCGAGCCCGGGCGAATCCTGCCGGCGCCCGAGTCGCGCGCCGGGCGAGCCGCGCGCCGCGCATTCCTGCGCCGCGCGCGTCGCGCTCGGCGGCGGTGCGATCGCAGCCGGCAGCGCTCTGAGACCGATCGCGCGGCAGCCGAGGAGCTCGGCCGCAACCTGCCGCCCAACGTCCCGCAGTGGAGCCGGACGCTGGGCGCGCCGATTCTCGCGAGCCCGTACGGCGTGCCGTCGAAGTACGAGGCGAAGATCGTGCGGCGCGAAAGCCCCGGGCTCACGCGCACGCCGCATTCGTCGGTGTCGTTCACGCCGCTGCAGAATCTCTTCGGCATCGTCACGCCGTCGGGCCTGCATTTCGAGCGCCACCACGCCGGGATGCCCGAGATCGATCCGCACCAGCATCGGCTGATGATCCACGGGATGGTCGTCGAATCCGCGGATCTTCACGATGGACGACATCCTGCGCTTTCCGTCGGTCAGCGCGCATCCACTTCATCGAGTGCGGCGCGAACACCGGAATGGAATGGGCGAACGTCGCGGTGCCGACGGTCCAGTACTCGCACGGGATGCTCGGCTGCAGCGAATGGACCGGCGTTCTCGCTGTCGACGCTGCTCGACGAATGCGGCATCGACCGGCGCCGCGCGAAGTTCGTGCTCGCCGAGGGCGCCGACGGCGCGTCGCTGACGCGCTCGATCCCGATCGCGATGGCGCTCGACGACGTGATCGTCGCGTACGGGCAGAACGGCGAGATGGTGCGTCCCGAGCAGGGCTATCCGCTGCGGCTGCTCGTTCCCGGCGTGCAGGGCGTCTCGAGCGTCAAGTGGCTGCGCCGCCTGAAGGTCGGCGACGCGCCGTGGAACACGCGCGAGGAGTCGCTGCACTACGTCGACCTGCATGCCGGGCGGCATCCATCGCCAGTACACGTGGATCCAGGAAGCGAAAGTCGGTGATCACGTCGCCGTCCGGCGGCCAGGTGATCCTCGACCGCGGCCAGCACGAGATCACCGGGTCTCGCGTGGTCGGGGCGCGGCCGCGTGCGGCGCGTCGACGTCTCGACCGACGGCGGCCGCAACTGGCGCACGGCGCGGCTGCAGGAACCGGTGCTCACGAAGGCGCTGACGCGGTTTCGGATCGACTGGACGTGGGACGGCGGCGGCGCGCTGCTGCAATCGCGCGTCATCGACGAGACGGGCTACGTGCAGCCGACGTACCGGCAGCTGCGCGAAGTGCGCGGGACGCGCTCGATCTACCACAACAACGCGATCCAGACGTGGCGCGTCGATGCGAGCGGCGAGGTGAGCAATGTCCAGGTCACGTCGTAGCGCAGCGCCCGCAGTGGCTGCTCTGCGCGGCGATCGCGTGGCCGCGTGCGCGTCGCCTGCGCAGCCGCCGGTGCCTGCCGGGAAATTCGGCTTGGGCAAGCCGGCGACGCCCGAGGAGATCGCCGGCTGGGACATCGACGTGAAGCCCGACGGCACGGGCCTTCCGCGCGGGCGCGGCAGCGTCGCCGACGGCCAGACGATCTACGACGCGAAGTGCGCGAGCTGTCACGGCACGTTCGGCGAGAGCAACAGCTATCTGCAGATCGCCGGCGGCGTCGGGATCGCTCGGCTCCGATGCGCCGATTCGAACGACCGGCAGCAAGCTCAACTACGCGACGACGCTCTTCGACTACATCCGGCGCGCGATGCCGTTCAACGCGCCGCAATCGCTGACCGCGGACGAGGTGTACGCGCTGACCGCGTACGTGCTCAACCTCAACGACATCGTCGGCCGCCGACGCCGTGCTCGACCAGGATTCGCTGCCGAAGCTGAAGATGCCGAATCGCGACGGCTTCACGACCGCGCACGGCTTCATGCGCCGCGACGGCAAGCCGGACACCGCCAACGTCGCGTGCATGAAGGACTGCGTCCGGGGAGATGCGGCTCTCCTCCGAGATGCCCGCCTACGCGCTCGACCAGCACGGCAACCTCGCCGATCAGCGGCGCGCGATGGGCGCGATCGAAGGCTGACGACCGTCGCCGCGGCTCCGAACAGCGGCGAAGCCGACTGCGAAGGCTGCGGCCGGCGCTCGATCTCGCCAAGCGGTTCGGCTGCATGGCCTGCCATGCGGTCGACACCACGACTCGTCGGGCCGGCGTTTCGGGAAATCGCTGCGCGCTACGGCCGCGACGGCGCGCGCCCGGCGCAAGCGGACGCCGAAGCGCGACTCGCCGCGAAGGTGAAACGGGCGGCTCCGGGCGTCTGGGGCGACGTCGCGATGCCCGGCGCAGCCTCAGGTTGGCACGGCGGACGCGCGGACGATCGTCCAGTGGATCGCTGGCGGAGCGCGGTAGCCAGAGCGGGAGCGCGTCGCGGGCTAGGCGATGACGCGTGCGCCCGCTACGCGATCCCTTCGCTCCCGGAGTTTCCGCTCGCTCGAGCGCGCGACGTACTACAATTGACGTTCTGACTCGCGGAGGACGGACGATGGACGGGAAGCGCAGGAAGATTTTGAAGACCGGCGGCGGCTTGACGCTGCTTTCGCTCGTCGCCGCGGCCGGGTGGCTGCGTCCGCGGCGACGCGCTCGGCCGCGCGAATGGAACAAGGCGGCGTTCGAGGCGAAGTCGCTCGACGACACGATGAAGGCGCTGGGCGGCGTCGCGCCGACGCCGAGCAAGGACATCGCGTTCGTGTCGACGCCCGACATCGCCGAGAACGGCGCGGTCGTTCCGATCGGCATCGCGAGCGCGATCCCGAAGACCGAGTCGATCGCGATCCTGATCGAGAAGAATCCCAACATGCTCGCGGCGGTGTTCGACATTCCGCCGGGCACCGATCCCGCGATCAACACGCGCGTCAAGATGGGCCAGAGCTCGAACGTCTACGCGCTCGTGAAGGCCGACGGCAAGTACTACGTCGCGTCGAAGGAGATCAAGGTGACGCTGGGCGGTTGCGGCGGCTAGACGGCGGCTCACGCGGCTGAACGCAGGAGCTCAATGGCAGATCCGATGAAAATCCGGGCGAACGTCGTCGGCGATTCGACCGAGGTCAAGGTGCTGATGAGCCACGAGATGGAGACCGGCCAGCGCAAGGACGCGCAGGGCAAGACGATTCCGGCGTGGCACATCCAGTCGGTCGCCGCGACGTGGAACGGCAAGACGGTGCTCGACCGCGCAATGGGGACCGGCGGTGTCGAAGAACCCGTTCCTGTCGTTCAAGTTCAAGGGCGGCGCGAAGGGCGACAAGGTCCAGATCACGTGGACCGACAACAAGGGCGACAAGCGCACCGACGAAGCGGTGATCGCGTGACGGTGCGCATCCTCGCCGCTGTCGCCGCCGTCGAAGCGGTGATCGCGTAGCGGCGCGCGAGTCGTCGCACGCGACCACGCCAGGAGGATTCATGCGATTCGAACGACCGGCGCGCTGCGCAGGCGGCCGTGTGCATCTCGATGCTCGGCGCCGCGGCGGCGCTCGGCCAGGGCAGCGCCGTCGACGAGATCGCCGAAGTACCGCGCGGCGCTGCAGGACGGCAACCCTGCCGAGCTCTGGGAGGCGCGCGGCGAGGACCTGTGGAAGCAGAAGCGCGGGCCGAAGAACGCGTCGCTCGAAGCGTGCGACCTCGGGCTCGGCCCCGGCGTCGTCAAGGGCGCGTACGCGCAGCTGCCGCGCTATTTCGCCGACGCCGACCGCGTGATGGATCTCGAGTCGCGGATCGTCTGGTGCATGGTGACGCTGCAGGGCATTCACCGACGCGGACGCGAAGAAGGGCGTGTTCGGCAGCCCGGATCGCAAGTCCGACATGGAGGCGCTACGTCGCGTACGTGACGTCGCAGTCGCGCGGCATCAAGATGAACGTCGCGCTCGACGCATCCGAAGGAGCAGGAAGCGTACCGGCTCGGCGAGAAGATGTTCTACTTCCGCGGCGGCACGCACGACTTCGCCTGCGCGACCTGCCACGGCGAGGACGCCAAGCGCATCCGGCTGCAGGACCTGCCCAATCTCACGACGAGCGGAAGGCGCGCAGAAGGCGTACACGACGTGGCCGGCCTACCGCGTGTCGCAGGGCGAGCTGCGCACGTTCCAGTGGCGGCTCAACGACTGCTTCCGCCAGCAGCGCTTCCCGGAGCTCGCTGTTCGGCGTCGGACGCGTCGATCGCGCTGACGATGTTCCTCGCCCGCAACGCGAACGGCGCCGCGTTCGATGCGCCGGCGATCAAGCGCTGACGGAGATCGCGATGCGACGTACCACGCTGACTTCGATCGCTCGTCGCGGCGCTCGCCGTCCCGGCGATCCTGTTCGGCTGCGCGACCGGCGCCGGCCGACGCGGAGGTCGAGCGCCAAGGCCGCGGCGGTGCTGAAGGCGTCGTTCCGCGAGCAGGGGCAGGCGAAGCTCGACCGCCTCGACCAGGACGACACGCAGAAGACGTGCAGCGAGTACGCGGGCAAGGCGCTGCCGAAGGACGTCGCCGAGCGCATCGAGAAGGCGAATCTCGCGTCGATCAAGTGGCCGGCCGACGGCAAGCTCGTCGGCGACTGGAAGAACGGCGAGAGGATCGCGCAGGAAGGGCGCGGCATGCAGTATTCCGACGATCCGAAGGCGCCGGTCGGCGCCAACTGCTACGCGTGCCATCAGCTCGCGCCGCAGGAGCTCTCGTACGGCACGATCGGTCCGAGCCTCTACCAGTTCGGCAAGCTCCGCGGCTACACCGACGAGATGCGCAAATATGCGTACGGCAAGATCTACAACGCCGACGCCTACAGCGCGTGCACGAACATGCCGCGCTTCGGGCACAAGGGCATCCTGACCGAAGCAGCAGATCACGGACGTCGTCGCGCTGCTGATGGACCCGGACTCGCCCGTCAACAAGTAGAACCTGATCTGCAAACATGGGCTGCGCGGCCCGATAGCTTTGTCGTGTCCTCGCTCGCGCTCGCTGTACGTCTATGTACTATCTCGGGGCTCGCTGCGGGCCGTGCGCTCGTCCGGGCCGCTCGCCGGGATTTTGATCGGTTCCGTGACCGCCATTCCCGTTACGCCTATCCGTGAATCGCCGCGAATTTCTCCAGGCCATCGCGGCGGCGGCCGCCGCCGGTCTGCCCGTCGACGCGACGGCGGCGCTCGATCTCTCCGCGGGCGCGGCGTTCTACGACAGCGCTCGAGCGGTTCGGCAACGTGAGCCTGCTGCACTTCACCGACTGCCACGCGCAGCTGCAGCCCGATTCGACTTCCGCGAGCCGAGCGTCAACCTCGGCGTCGGCGCGGCGGCGGGTCGGCCGCCGCATCTCGTCGGCGAGGCGCTGCTGCAAGCATTTCGGCATCCGCGCCGGGACGCGCGAGGCGCACGCGTTCACCTACCTCGACTTCGAGCGCGGCGGCGCGCGCCTACGGCCGAGCTCGGCGGCTTCGCGCATCTCGCGACGCTGGTCAGCGAAGCTGCAGCGCGTCGCGCCCCGGCGCGCTGCTGCTCGACGGCGGCGACACGTGGCAGGGCTCGGCGACCGCGCTGTGGACGAAGGGCCAGGACATGGTCGACGCGCAGAAGCTGCTCGGCGTCGACGTGATGACCGGCCACTGGGAGTTCACGCTACGGCGCGCGAGCGCGTCAAGGAGGTCGTCGACAAGCGACTTCGCCGGCAAGATCGATTTCGTCGCGCAGAACGTCGAAGACCGCCGACTTCGGCGATCCGGTGTTCCAGCCCTACGTGATCCGCACGATCAACGGCGTGCCGGTCGCGATCGTCGGCCAGGCGTTTCCGTACACGCCGATCGCGAATCCGCGCTACTTCGTCGCCGGAGTGGACGTTCGGCATCCAGGACGAGGCGTTGCAGAAGGTCGTCGACGAGGCGCGCGGCAAGGGCGCGCAGGCGGTCGTGCTGCTGTCGCACAACGGGATGGACGTCGATCTGAAGCTCGCGTCGCGCGTGACGCGGCATCGACGCGATCCTCGGCGGCCACACGCACGACGGCGTGCCGCAGCCGACGATCGTCGCCAACGCGCGGCGGCAAGACGCTCGTCACCAACGCCGGCAGCAACGGCAAGTTCCTCGGCGGTGCTCGATCTCGACGTGCAAGGCGGCCGCGTCGCCGATTTCCGCTACCGGCTGCGTGCCGGTGTTCAGCAACGCTGCTGCCCGCCGGATCCGCGCGATGGACGCGCTGATCGCACGGCATCGCGCGCCGTACGCCGCCAAGCTCGCCGAGAAGCTCGCGCGTCACCGAAGGCGCTGCTCTACCGCCGCGGCAATTTCAACGGCACCGCCGATCAGCTGATCCTCGACGGCCTGATGGCGGAGAAGAACGCGCGAGATCGCGTTCTCGCCGGGCTTCCGCTGGGGCACGACGCTGCTGCCCGGCCAGGCGATCACGCTGCGAGCACCTGATGGACCAGACGGCGATCACCTATCCGTACGTGACCGTCAACGAGCTGACCGGCGAGACGATCAAGACGATCCTCGAGGACGTCGCCGACAACCTGTTCAATCCGGATCCGTACTACCAGCAGGGCGGCGACATGGTGCGCGTCGGCGGGCTCTCGTACGCGATCGCGCCGAACGCGGCGATGGGCGGCGCGCATCACGCGCGATGACGCTCGCGCGGCAAGCCGATCGATGCCGACGAAGAACTACAAGGTCGCCGGCTGGGCGCCGGTGTCCGAAGAGGCGAAGGCGGCCGGCGGCGAGCCGATCTGGGACGTGATGGCGCGTTATCTCAAGTCGCAGAAGACGATCAAGCCGCTCACGCTGAACCTGCCCAAAGTCGAAGGGATGGCGGGAAATCCGGGGATGGCGTAGCGCCGGCGCGCGGCTCAAATATGCAGCGCCGATGCCAATTTGGCGACGCCGAACGCGCAAATACCCTCAGGCGTCGCGATCAGAAATTTTCGATGCCGCTTATGTACGATACCGCAACAAAGGCCCGCCGGATAGGGGTACCATAGGAGGGCGACGAGGCCAATCGCATGCTTCAAACGCCCCAGTGCCAAGGCCGCTCGCGAGCCTAGCCCTCGCGACAATCGTTCTGCTGCGGGCGCTCCCCGACGCCGAATATGACCGGCTGCTGCCGGACCTGGAGTCACATCGAGCTGCCACTCGGCAGCGTGCTCTACGAGCCTGGCAGCCTGCTGCGGCACGTCTACTTCCCGACGTCCTCCGATTGTCTCGTTGCTCTACGTCATGAACGATGGAGCCTCCGCCGAAATAGCGGTGGTCGGCAATGACGGCCTTGTCGGCATGTCCGCTTTATCTCGGTGGCGAATACGACACCGAGTCGGGCCGTCGTCCAGAACGCCGGCTTCGCCTACCGAATCAAGGTGGCAGCAGTTCACTGGCGGAATTCGATCGTCACGGCGAGCTGCAGCGATTGCTGCTCCGCTATACCCAGGCGCTGCTTACGCAGATGGTGCAAACGGCCGTGTGCAATCGCCACCATGCGATCGATCAGCAGTTCTGCCGCATGGCTGCTCCTGAGCCTCGACCGCTTGCCGTCCAATGTCCTGACGATGACCCACGACCTGATCGCCAACATGCTGGGGTTGTCCGTCGCGGAGGTCGTGACGCTGGCCGACAAGTTGCAGGCGCTTCTACTGCTGACGCACAAGGGGGCCAGATCAGGGTGATCGACCGGCCGGGTGTGGAGAGAGAAGTCCTGCGAATGCTACCGCGTCGTGAAGACGGAAACCGACCGTCTGCTGCCGCAGCAAGGAAAATCCTGATGACCGGCGCATAGGGGCGCATGAGCCGCAGAGAGACGCCGCAGCCGCGCAAAGGTCCGTCGCCCAGGTCCGTCTATCGGGACTTGTGGGAATCGAGTCTCGACGTGTGCTTTCTGCTGCACGGCGAGCGGGATGCGGCGGGCGACATCGCCGATTTCGTATTCGATGAAGTGAACCCGCGCGGCGCTGCGGCCGCTCGGTCTCGCCAGGGATGCCATCGTCGGGCGGAGATTGCGCGAGGTCGTCGCCATCAGTCGCGGTGGCGCGTTGTTCAGGGCAATACGTGCACGTCGCGGAGACGCGGCGAAACGGTGGATGAAGAGCGCGAGCTCAACACTCGCGGAATTCGACGCGCGGTGGGTGCGCCAGCAGGTCATCGCCTACGCCCGAATGGAATCGCCATCATCGCGCGCGACATTTCCGCGAGAAAGGTGGAAGAATTCGACCATCGGCGGAATCACGGCTTTTCTGCAGACACTCGTCGACTCTCTTCGCGCTGCTGATCTGCGCCAGGAGCGCTCGGCCCGTGAATTCTGGCGAAGTAGTCATCTGGAACAAGGCCGCCAGACGCATCACGGGCTACACCGAGGAAGAAGTGGTCGGCCGCACGCTTGGAAGACATTCTTCCCGACATCGATTCTGCCGCGAACCCGATCGTATGTGAGGGCGGTGCCGCCGCCCGCCGACAGTCATCGCATCGCATCGTCAGGCAGGACGGCGCGGCACGGGAATTGCGCACCACACGCGGTTCCGTTGTCGGACCAATACGGCAGGCCCGAATACGTTCTGGGCATTGCCGAAGACATCACCGACCATGCTGCCGCGCTCGAGCAGGTTCGGCTCGCATCGATCGTTTTCGAGCACGCGACCGGGGCCATTGTCGTCAGCGATGCGCAACGACCGCGCTCGCTGACCGTGAATCGCGCGTTCTGCGCTCACCGGATACTCCGAGCGGAGGTCGTCGGCCGGGCGGCCACGGACTTCGAAACAACCGGTATCAGGTTGCCGGAGACGGCGACGATGTTCGAGCAAGTCGAAAGGAAGGCTTCCTGGTCAGGGCGGGGCGCTCAGCTGCGGAAAGACGGCGCACCGTTCCCCACCTGGCGCAATGTCGCGCGGGTCAAGCGATAGTGCCGGGCGCACGCGTCAACTGCGTGCGCATCGCGACCGACATCACCGCTATCGAGCACTCGCGCGAGCAGATTGGGCGGCAAGGCCAATGACGACGCATTGACGGGCTTCCCAACCGCCGACTCTTCATGGATCGGCTGACGCACGCGCTGGAACGCTGTGCCCGTTCGAAGCAGAGCTCGCTGCTCTATGTCGATCTCGACGACTTCAAGAGGCGATAAACGACCGCCTGGGCCACGGTGTCGGCGACGAGCTCTGAAGGAAGTCGCCGATCGTCCTCCCCGAAGTGCCCGGGCGATCGACACGGTGTGCCGCCTGGCGGGGACAGGTTCACGATCGTCATGGAACATTCCGGAACATGCGGGTCTGGGCGAGGCGGGCCTGCCGCCGGGCAGATCATCGACGCCTTGAGCAAACCCTTCATCCTGGGGCCGCCATGCCGTCACCGTGACCGCCAGCATCGGCATCAGTCTTTACTGCCCCAGATGGGGACGCCGCCGACGTGCTGATTCGAAACGCGGACAACGCCTGTATCGGGCGAAGGAACTGGGAAGAACACGCAATACTGCTCACAAATCGACTCGATGGGAATCCACTCAGCTCGGATCAATATCAGCTGAGCTGCGCTACCGCCGTCGAGCGGCAGCAACTCTTCCTGATTATGAGCCCATCGTCGACCTCGACCGGGCACGACCATCGGCTTCAAGGCGTTGGTGCGTTGGAATCATCCTATCGCCGGGACACTGCGGCCCGACCAGTTCATTCATTGCCGAAGAGACGGGGCATCATCGTGCAGCTCGGCGAATGGGTTCTGCGCCGCGCCTGCCGACATCGAGCCGCTGGAGGCTGCAAGGTCTGACCGATTTCCTCGGTCTCGGTGAACGTCGGCGGCAGGACAGTTCCACCACCGGCTAACCTGATCGATGCGGTCGGTCGAGCGCTCCGCGATTGCGACGTCGCGCCGAGTCGCATAGAGCTGGAACTGACGGCAGCGCGCTGCTGGGCAGTCTGCAGGCGACGCGGAACATCGTCGCTGGGTTTGAAGGAAGCTGGGCGTTTCGATCTGACGATCGACGATTTCGGGACTGGCCGTTCAAGTCGCTGCTATTGGCCGCCGCGAACCTTGCGCCGTTCCGGCATGAAAACTCGACCGCGCGTTTGCCATGGACCTGCCGGACGACGCGTTGGCCACGGTGGACATCGTGCGCGTGATTCTGGTTCTGGCGCGCGCACTCGGAGTCCGGGGTGGTCGCGGAGGGCGTGGAGACGCCGGCACAGCTTCCAGTGTGCCTCAAAGGTCTGGTCTGCACTCCGGGCACGGGGCTACTTCTTCAGCCGTCGGTGTTGCCCGAAGACACGTCCCGGCGCTCCTCGAAGAGCACCGGATGCTGCCAAAGACCGGCTCTTCGCCGTGACAGCGAAACAGGTGTCGTCTCGCATTGCGCGTACTCACGCCAAGTGATGGCTCAGGACAGGACCAGCGTGCCGAGCTCGCTCGCGGCGTTCCTGCTGAAGCGGATGAAGGGGAAGCGGGTCCGACCCTCCGCGGGACGCCTGCTCAGGTCAGCGACCCGCGCGAATTTCCGCTTGCCCGCCTGCACGACGACGGTGCGCGCCCGCGGCGATCGACGAGCGCCTTTGTCGGCGACCACGTCGCCATCGACCTTGAGCCCGCGCTGGGCGATCAGGCGCAGCGCCTCGGAGGTCGACTCGACGACACCTGCCTGCTTCGCGAGCTGGCGCGATCGGGATGCCGGCGCCGGCCGTCTCGCAAGCGTGACCTCGGGCATGTTCGTCGGGCAGCGCGCCGTGCCGCGAAAGCGCGACTCGAATTCCGCGAGCGCTGCGCCGCCGCCGCCGCGGCGAGTGGAAGCGCGCGACGATCTCCTGCGCCAGCGTCGACCTTCGCGTCGCGCGGGTTGCGCCCTCCGCGCATTCGCGCTTGCAGCGCCTCGATGTCGGCCATCGGCCGGAACGACAGCAGCTCGTAGTAGCGCCACATGAGCTCGTCGGAGATCGACATCAGCTTGCCGAACATCTCCTGCGGCGGCTCGGTGATGCCGACGTAGTTGCCGTGCGACTTCGACATCTTCTCGACGCCGTCGAGTCCTTCGAGCAGCGGCATGCGTCAGGATGCACTGCGGCTCCTGCCCGTAGCTTCGCTGCAGCTCGCGGCCGACCAGCAGGTTGAACTTCTGGTCGGTGCCGCCCAGCTCGACGTCGGCCTTGAGCGCGACCGAGTCGTAGCCCTGCATCAGCGGGTACAGGAACTCGTGGATCGCGATCGGCTGTCCGCCCTGAAGCGCTTGGCGAAGTCGTCGCGCTCGAGCATCCGCGCGACCGTGTAGTGCGCCGCGAGCTTGATCATCCCGTCGGCGCCGAGCGGCATGCAGCCATGTCGGAGTTGTAACGCGACCTCGGTCTTCTCGCGATCGAGGACCAGGAAGACCTGATCGGTATACGTCTTCGCGTTGCGCCTCGATCTCCTCGCGGCGACAGCGGCGGCCGGCGTCACGTTGCGGCCGGTCGGGTCGCCGATCATCGCCGTGAAGTCGCCGATCAGGAAGATGACCTGTGATGGCCGAGGTCCTGCAGCTGGCGCAGCTTGTTGGGTGGACGGTGTGGCCGAGGTGGAAGGAGATCGGGGCGGGTCGGGTCGAAGCCTTCCTTGATCCGCGGGGGCTTGCCCGCGCGAGGCTTCTGGGCGAGCTCGGAGGCGACCAGGGAGCTCGTCCACGCCTGGAAGACCGCCAGCTCGTGTTCGATATCGACGGCCATTTGGGGCGTGCGACTCCAGGCAGGGAACGTGTCGCGGAGGTGTAGGGCCCCGATTGTTGCGGGAAAAGCACACACGACTTAGGCCGGACGTCTGTAGGACGCCGCCAGCCCGCCGTAGGACATTTGCTATTATCGCGGCTCGCTTGGCGAACCGTGACGATGACCGCGCCCAAACCTAGAATTTAGCGCATAGCGCAAACAGCGCTGCCAGCCGCATCGCCGGCGCGCCATCGCTCGCGCATTGGCTCACGATTGCGCTGTTCGGGCTTTCGACGGTAGCCGCGTTCGGCCTCGTGCCCGGCGACGCTCGAAATCGTGCCGACGCAGGTGCGCATCGATCTTCCGCTGCCCCATGCCGTCATCGGGCGAACGCGGCAGGGGGTAGCAATGCGTA
>ERZ1370068.5859-contig-4863_pt1 | contig 27093 bp, 31 predicted proteins | sample MGYA00561227_ERZ1370068 | MGnify/ENA primary metagenome ERZ1370068 (study PRJEB38410, sample SAMEA6850437) | metagenome | study: Metagenomic assessment of the ecological functions of the soil: analysis of the soil microbiota associated with the...
CCGTTACGTATTAAGCTTGCGCCCATCGCGGTCGACACGCCTGAACTGTATTCGATCAAAGCAGCCGCTTGGTGCGCGCCAGGTGCAAGAAATGCGAACCGTCCTCGTCAATGTCGAGCGCGACGATCGCGATGGCCGCACCTGGCTCGGGGCCGAGGCACAGCGAATTGGGAGCGATCACATCGGTCTGCTCACGGTTCCGTTGCGCAACCGTGCGGGAGACATCGAAGGCGTGCTGACGCTGCTCCACGGGTCCTCCGCGTCGAAGACGTCCCGCCGCAGGTCGTCGCATTCGTCGAGAAGCTGTCGGGCGTCGCGGCGATCGCGATCGAGACGCGGCGGCCTGATCGCCGAGCGGAAAGCGCTCCTCGAGGCGTTCATCCAACTCGTGGCCGCCGCGATCGACGCCAAGTCGCCCTACACCGGGGGCCATTGTCAGCGCGATGCCGGTGCTCACAAGAATGCTCGCGCAGAGCCGGCGTGCGACGCACGCGACGGGCCATTCCGCGACTTCGCGTTGAGCGAGGAGGAATGGGGAGGCAGTGCACATCGCAAGCTGGCTGCACGATTGCGGCAAGGTGACGACACCCGAGTACGTCGTCGACAAGGCAACGAAGCTTGAGACGCTTGTGCGACCGTATTCACGAAGTGCGGACGCGCTTCGAGGTGCTGAAGCGCGACGCGGAGATCGCCTACTGGAAGGCACGCGTGGCCGGCGGTGACGAAGCCGTGCTCGCGTCCCGCCTTATGTGCCGAGCTTCGCGGCGCTCGACGACGACTTCGCGTTCGTCGCGGGCTGCAACGAAGGCGGCGAATCGATGGCGCCAGAGAGCATCGCGAGGCTGCAACGCGTCGCGCAGCGCACGTGGCAGCGCACGCTCGACGATCGGCTCGGCATCTCCTGGGAAGAGCGGCAACGAAGGAACGAACGCCTGCCGCCGCGTTGCCGACGATGGAATCGCTGCTTGCCGACAAGCCCGGCACACGTGATCGAACGTGGAGCCGCGGACGCTATGCCGCCGGATAACCCATTCGGCTTCAAGCTCGCAATGCCGGCCCACCGTTACGATCGCGGCGAGATCCACAACCTCATCGTCGGTCGCGGCACGCTCACCGAAGAGGAGCGTTACAAGATCAACGAGCATGTCGTGCAGACGATCGTCATGCTGGAGAAGCTGCCGTTTCCGCGCCACCTGCGAAACGTGCCGGCGATCGCAGGTGGCCATCACGAGAGAATGGACGGTGGCGGCTATCCGCGCGGTCTGACCAAGGAGCAGATGAGCCCGGTGGCGCGCATGCTGGCCATCGCAGACATCTTCGAAGCGCTCACTGCCGTCGATCGACCCTACAAAAAGGGAAGGACGCTGTCGGAGGCGATCGGGATCATGAGCCGCATGTGTCGAGATCACCACATCGATGCTCAACTGTTCGAGTTGTTCCTCGTTTCCGGCGTATACCGTCGTTATGCTGATCGCTACCTGCAGTCGCAGCAAATCGACGATGTCAACATCAGCGACTACGTGCGGTGAAAACAGACGTCTCAGACGCTGCGCTGTCCGTTCGATCGCGCTCAATGTCGACACAGGCGAGATCAAGAGCTATCAAATGATCGGCGGAGGGTGGTTCAAGGAGGACGGGGCAGACCATCGCCAGGAAAATGCCGAAACGTCAATCGCCAAGGACGCTTTCCGGAGACAATACGGGGACAGACAGAGTTAACAGACGGGGGATTCGCGATGGCCGTCGAATGGCAGGGCGATCACAGGCTACTCGGAGATGATGTAAAAGCAGGATTTCGAGCGCGAACTGACGCGTCTTGGGCTCGACCCAAGCAAGTTCTTGGCAGAGGTGCGACGCGAGCCTGACCTGCCGGAGGCGGACGGACTCCACGCGATACGCTACGACGTCTATATCACTGACCTGGAGCACCCGGATCGGGATACATCGAAGCTACACGGCGGGCATGGCGAGAACTGGATCGCGCAGTTCGCCCAAATCCGCCGTCGGTAGCATGTTCAGGGGACCGCGTCGAGTGTGGTGAGCACGCGATGATAGACTTTGGCGTGGGTGCCACCGCTAGATTGGCGGCGTACACGTTACATGATGATCGTAATATACTTTGGATCATGACATGCATCATGTAACGCAAAGCTACAGGATTTCGGAGGCCGCGATGCTTCGCGTCGCACTGCTGGTGCCCGACGGCTTCGCCACATTCAGCTTCGCGCCGCTTGCGGCTTTCGAAGCGGCGAACCTGGTGCTGGGCGAACGCTTCTACGACGTCCATGTCACGTCCGTAGCGGGTGGCCGCGTCGCCAATTCGTTCGGCATGGAAGTCGACACCGAATGCGTGGAGGACTCGGTATTCGACACGCTGTTGGTCGGCTCTCCTCCCGACGTGCATCCGCCATCGCAGCAGTTGCTTTCCTTCCTGCGCGGCGCGCCCACGAACACCCGCCGAGTCGCGTCGATCTGCATCGGAGCGTTCATACTAGGGCGAAGCCGGATTGCTCGACGGCCGCCGGGCGACGACCCACTGGATGTTCGCCGAAGAGCTCCGGCGCCGATATCCCAAGGCAACAGTGGAGGTTGATCGGATCTTCATCGCCGACGGGCCGATCTGGACGTCCGCCGGCATGACGGCCGGGCCTCGACCTGGCGCTAAGCCTCGTCGAACGGGATCTCGGCGCTGAAAGAGCGCGCGAGGCTGCGCGAGTGCTGGTTCTGCATCATCGGCGTGCCGGCGGCCAGTCACAACACTCGACGCTGCTGGATCTCGATGCGAAATCGGATCGTGTGCAGAAAGCGCTTCTGTATGCCAGGCGCAACCTCAGCGCGCCGCTCTCGGTCGAAAACCTCGCGTGAGGCCGCGTGCCTGAGCCCTCGGCAATTCAGCCGGGTATTCCGCGCCGAAACGGGGCTGTCTCCGGCCAAAGCGATCGAAAATCTCCGCCTGGAAGCCGCGCGGCTCATGCTCGAGCAAGGGCGCCTTCCGATCGAATCGATCGCCAAACGAGACAGGATTCGCGGATCGGGAGCGGATGCGTCGAAGTTTCGTGCGCGCCTTCGGTCAGACGCCACAAGCGATCAGAAACGCGGCGCCTCCCCTGGCGTCGTTCTGAGAGGTCATGCCGTCGGCCGGCCGCGTCCGGTAGCGCGCCGCGCGGGTGGGCACGGGACAGATGCGGCGTCAGCTTCCGTCGCGCCGCTTCGAGCGCGTCCCAGTCGGCGATGTGAGGCAAGGAGGAATCGTCACCGATTCTCCGAAGTCCAGACCAGCGAGCGCAGCGTCGACCATCTCGCCGACCGGCATGACTCTGTCGGCCGGAAGGTTGCTGACCGGCATCCCCGCGGTGTCCCAGAATGCGGTCGACGTCGCGCCGGGCAGCACGACCTGGACGCGCACGCCCTTGTCGGCGAATTCGTGATGCAGCGATTGCGAGAACGTCAGCACGAACGCCTTCGTCCCGCCATACACGCCATTCAACATTTCCGGAGCGATCGCTGCGACCGATGAGATGTTGATGATCGCGCCGTGTCCGCGAGCCGCAAACACCGGGGCGGCCGCATAGGTGAGACGCATGAGCGCGACGACGTTGAGCTTGATCATCTCTTCCATCAGATCGACGTCGGAATGCATCATCGGTGCCGACCGCGCCGACGCCGGCATTGTTCACCAGCATGGTCAAGCTGGCGTCCTGCTTCAGCGCGGCTTCGACGCGCGCGAGATCCTCATGCTGGCGGAGATCGGCCACGAAGACTTCAACCGCGCGGCCGGTGTCATCACTGATCCGGGCAGCCAGCGCGTCAAGACGACCCCGGTTGCGCGCGACAATGGTCAGGTCGTAGCCGCGGCGCGCCAGCCGTTCCGCATAAGCAGCGCCGATCCCACCCGATGCTCCGGTGATCAGGGCCCCACCCGGGTTCTGAAACGACATTCGTCTTTGCCCGAACCTGACTCCGAAACATTGAATATCTACACCTGCTCGAACTCGCGTGGAATGTCGTAGATGCCACCTTTACAGACAGGCGCTGACCGCGTCGCGAAAGGTGCACACGTTGTCCGAAATAGCTGTTTCTACGACATGGCAGCTCCTGCCGCGCGACCGTACGATTCGGTATCGCTCAACCTGAACTCGGACGGTGCGGTCGAGGCGCGACAATGCCGCTAGGCCCGCGCGACATCCTGGACATGGCCGACAATCGTCATGATCGATGTTGAAAATGAGAAAGGAAGAGGATATGAAATCGAAATCTACGCAAACCAAACCCAGCATCGTGTTCTGCCACGGGCTCTGGGCGGACGGCTCGTGCTTTAGCAAGGTGATCCCCGCACTTCAGGCAGAAGGTCACCAGGTGATAGCCGCCCAGTACGGGCTCGACACAACCGCGGACGACGTCGCCACCGTAAGACGCACGCTGGGGCGGGTCAGCAGCCCTGCCATCCTCGTCGGTCACTCTTACGGCGGAAGCGTCATCACCGGCGCCGGAACCGACGACCGCGTTGCCGGGGCTGGTCTACATCGCCGCGCTCGCTCCGGACGCCGACGAGACATCTCAGACACAGCAGTCCAACTTCCCGAAGACGGACGTCTTCTCCTACATCGAAGTCGCGGACGGACGTATCTGGCTGCTTCCGGAAGGCATCGACTGTTTCGCGGGCGATTTGTCCGAGCAGGAACAGAAGCTGGTTTGGGCGACCCAGTGCGTGCCGGCTGCCGACCTGTTCAACGCGAAAGTCGGAGGAACTGCCTGGAGATCGAAGCCAAGCTGGTACATCGTCGCCAAGAACGACCGCACCGTCCACCCCGACATGGAACGGTTCGTTGCTAAGCGCATGGGCGCCAAAGTGACTGAGGTCGCCAGCAGCCACGTCCCCATGCTCTCCCACCCCGACTTGGTGATCGATGTGATCCGGACGGCCGCAACAAGCCGTCCGCGGAGCGCTGGACCCGGCAGCGTAGAGTCCCTTCAGAGACTGATACGATGCGAGGCAAGGAGCGTGAGTCATGACTGAAGCAGCGGCGCACGTGCGGGTCATCGAGGAAACGTCTGCGTACTGGAGGGTCGTGTTCGACTATCCGCCTTTCAACATTGTCGACGCCACCATATTCGAAGGCCTCCAGGATCTGCTCGCTCGAATGGACGCCAGCCCGAGCCTGCGTGTCGTCGTATTCGAGAGCGCGAATCCTGAGTTCTACCTTGCCCACTTTGATTTGACCGGCAAGACGGGGAACATCACGACAGCTGTCGGGCCTTCCGGCCTCCCGATCCTGCTGGATACGTTCGTCCGTCTCACCAAGTCTCCGGTGGTCAGCATCGCGAAGATCCGAGGCTGCGTCCGGGGCGTGAGCAGCGAGTTCGTCCTCGCCTGCGACATGCGCTTCGCGTCGCGCGAGAACACGCGACTGGGCCAACCCGAAGTCGGGGTGGGACTGCATCCCGGCGGTGGCGGTACGGAACGCCTCCCACTGCTGGTCGGCCGCGGCCGCGCGCTCGAAATCGTTCTCGGCGCGAACGACTTCGACGGGGATACCGCGGAACGATACGGATACGTCAACCGGGCACTTCCGGACGCGGAGCTGGACGGCTTCGTCGACGTGCTCGCGCGCCGGATCGCCTCCTTCGATCGGCGTTCTATCGCGGCGGCGAAGAATCTCATCAACCAAGTCTCGTTGCCATCCGCCGACCGGCTCCTCGATGCCCTCAACTCCTTTCAGAACGCGCTGACGTGGCCTGAAACGCAGCAGCGAATCCAAGCTCTGTTAAAGCGCGGACTCCAACGAGACGGCGACTTCGAGAAACGGTGGCCCGCGGTGCTCGGCACGCTCCTCGAGACGTAGTCACCGTGTGGCGATGCGCAGCCTCGCCGAGCTGGCAAATTAATTTTGCCAATCGCCACAACATACAAACTCGGCGTCACGGAATGAGGCAGGCGGTCTGATTTTATGCGCAGTGCAACCCTGACAAATAAGCGGTGCTCCTGGGCCAGCCTGGATGGTGCCGATGCTGCTCCAATATCACGATCGCGAATGGGGTGTCCCCGTTCATAACGACCGCAAACATTTCGAGGTTCTCGTGCTCTCAGGCGCACAGGCCGGATTGAGCTGGTCGCTCGTGCTGAAAAAGCGGGAAGGGTATCGCCGCGCGTTCGACAAATTCGATCCGGAGAAAGTCGCGCACTACTCCGAGAGACAAATCCAGAAGCTTGCATCTGATCCGGCGATCATTCGCAACCGCATGAAGATCGAAGCCGCAGTGCGCAACGCACGCGCATTCCTCAAAATCCAGGAAGAGTTCGGGGACTTCGACTCCTACTGCTGGCGTTTTGTCGGCGGGAGGCCCAAGCTTAACCACTGGAAGGCTGCGCGGCAGATACCAGCGACTTCGCCCGAATCCGAGGCATTCAGCAAGGACCTCAAGCACCGGGGATTCAGCTTCGTTGGTCCGACGGTCGTTTACGCGTACATGCAGGCGGTCGGAATGGTGAACGATCACGTCGTCGAGTGCTTCCGCTATCGCGAAGTCGGCAAGGCGTAGTTCGATCAAACGGGGCTTGATGCTGGCCGCTTAAGGCGTCGGTCGGGGTCTCAGCAAGGCGACGTGCACGCACGCGAGTGCGCTCTGCATCTCCCGTCACATTCTGCCGCGACCGACACTATTTCGCTGCGGTCGAAGCCGAGATCGCGCAGCGTGCGGTCATCGAGTCGGCGAAGTGCGTCGCAGGTAGCCATCGCCTGCCGACGTTGCCGGTGGCGCGCGTGCGCTCGGCGTGCGATTGCACCGGCTGCCTGGATTGCCGCGACGATGATCTCGCCGAGGGTGAACGGAGCGATGGGCGCGAGCAGCGTGACGCGACGCGGTGGTGAATATTGCAGCGGCCGCGTGATCGCCAAGCCGTTGATCGAGCGTGCGCGCGAATCCCTTCCAGTCGCTGCGCGGTGCGCGCATTGCGAGAGTCTGCGACGGTCTTTTCCATGTTCCGACTCCTTCAAGTGGATGTTCCGGAGTTTGTTGGGCCACGGTCCTAGTATTCGCCTCCGCACCAACGATATTGAATGGCTCCCAATGCGGTCATCCTCAGGTCGTTTGAATCAATCTGGCTGGCGCAGCTACAGGCACGGGGCGCGCTTCCCGGATCGGCAAGTGAACGACTGCGGCGAACAGACAAAGCGTGATGTCGGCCAGCCACATCCAGTCATAGTTCCGGGTCGCCTCGAAAGCTTTGCCGCCGAGCCAGGCGCCGAGGAATCCGCCGATCTGATGCGAGAGCATCACCATGCCGAAGAGCGTGGCGACGTAGCGCGCGCCCAGCAGCTTCGCGACCAGGCCGACGGTCGGCGGGACGGTCGAGAGGTAGGTGAAGCCGATTCCGGCGGCGAACAGGAAGAAGGCCATCGGCGTCTTTACGGCGAAGAAGAACGCGAGGATCAGCATCGCCCGCGCGAAGTAGATCCCGGCAAGCGCGTATTTCATGGGGACCGTCTGGATGGCCTTGCCGATCCACAGGCTCCCGAGGATGTTGAACAGGCCGATGATGGACAGCGACCACGCGCTCACCGAGGCGGGCATGCCGCACAGCGCCACCACGCCCGGAAGATGGGTCGCGATGAAAGCGACGTGGAACCCGCAGGTGAAGAAGCCAGCGTTGAGCAGGAGGAAGCTCGGATCGCGGATCGCCCGGTGCAGCGCCATGCCCAGCGTGCCGCCACTGGAGGCGGCGGAGACCGCGGGCGCCGACGTGCTTGGCGTGAACGCCATCACCAGCGGCACGGCGGCGAGCCCGGCCTACGCCGAGAATGACCATCGCCGGCTGCCAGCCCGCGATCCCGATGAGGAGCTGAGCGAGAGGGATGATCGTGAACTGGCCGAACGAGCCGCCGGCGTTGATGATGCCGGTCATCACCGAGCGCTTCGCCTCGGGAATCCAGTCGGTTCGCGGCCGAGATGAGCATCGCCGGGCCGATCGCGCCGGCGCCGACGGCTGCCAGCACGCCGATAAGCAACGTGAGCACGACAGCATTGCCCGCGAACGGCGTTGCCACGTTCGCGGCCGCAAGAAGCGCCGCACCGGCGATCATCACCCAGCGCGGCCCCCAGCGGTCCGCGACAACCCCGGCCACCGGCTGCGCAACGCCCCACATCAGCTGGGCGACGCCGAAAGCGAGGCTGATGGTGGCGTAGCCGATGCCGGTATGGGAGTTGAGCGCGCTGATGAAGAGCGGCTGCGCCTGGCGCAGGCCGAGCCCGAGCGCGAATACCGCCCCTGCGGCGAGCGCGATGGTGAGATGATTGCGGTGCTGCACGCGCACAGTGCTGTTCATGACTCTTCTGTTGGCCAGCAGGGCACTACCGGCGTGCCTTGCCCGGCCACGGTAGGAGCATCCCGACCTGTTCGCGATAGTGGCGATAGCGGTCACCGAACTGCGCGACCAGGTCGCGCTCTTCAAAGTAGATACCGATCAAAATGTAGCCGGTGGTCGCCACGGAAAGAGAAGATGGCCCGCCGTCATGTGCGGCGTCGCCCAGAAGCCGAGCAGAAATCCGAGGTAGATGGGGTGGCGCACGTGGCGATAGAAAAACGGCGTTCTGAATTCCGGTGCCGGCATGGTGTGACCGAGCAGCCGCGCGAACACCTGTCGCAACCCGAACAGCTCGAAGTGGTTGATCAGAAAGGTGCTGGTCAGCAGCACCGTCCAGCCGAGCCAGAACACGGCGTGCAGCACCATGGCTGCGGCGCGGTGTTCGACCGTCCAGATCACCGGATCGGCGATCGGCCGCCACTGCCAAAGCAAGAGGGCCAGCGCCAGGGTCGCGGCCAGCACATACGTGCTGCGCTCGATCGGCTCCGGCACGATGCGGGTCCACCAGCGCTTGAACGCGGGTCGAGCCATCACGCTGTGCTGCACGGCGAACAGGCCCAGCAGCAGCAGGTTCACGATCAAGGCCTCGGCCAGCGGTGCCGACGCCCCGCTATCGATCGACTTCGGCACCACCAGGTTGCCCGCGAAACCGATCGCGTACAGAAAGGTCGCGAGAAAAAATGCGTAGGCGACGATGCCGTACAAGACAGTCAAGACTGCGCCCATGTAAAACTCCTTGAAGATTGCGACACAACGCGTCGATCGCAGCGTCGATTGCAGTTCAGTCTAGTGGGCAGCTACGGCAGGAAAACTTCACTGCGAGGCCATTTGTGTTTCGTTTGTTTCACTTCTGACCGTGCTCGTCGCCACGCTGGGCGTTCCCCACGTCAGCCCGACATCGAGGGCCGACGCCCCGTGCGACACCATCCACGCGACGACGAACGTCATGTAGGCGATATAGCCGACCCCGAACAGGAAATAGTTGCCGAGCGCTGTGTGAAATGCGCTCATCGGCCACGGACTTGTTCGGGCGCCCGCGCCTCGATCAGGTGCGCCGCCCGAATGCCCAAGACGGCGAACAGCGGCGAGACGCCGCCGATGGCGCTCGACGAGAGGTCGGGCCGATTGGGAAAAAGTTTGCTCGCGAGGACGCCGGCGCAGATTTAGTGGAGCGTGAAGAGCCGAATGTGTTATTCCGCTACGCTGACGCCCGAGCCACCCATTTCCTTCGGGACGTCCTTCATCTTCGGCAACCCGTCCTTAATTCGCAGCTTCGTCTCCTGATAGTGGACATGGATGCCGGCGTGGTACGGAAAGTCGGAATGACCGCTGCATACACGTCGGTGAGTCCCATGCCGGGATGCTCAGTGAAGATGTGGCCGCCACACGTTTTGCACCATTTGCGATAGCTGTGCGGCGTCTTGTTGTAAGTGCCGATGTTGTCTGCTCCCCGCGTGATCTGCACCGCTTCGGGTTTCCATAAAGTGAAGGCGTTGACAGGCCCTGCCGACCAGCTTCGACACGACTCACAATGGCAATAACCCATTCCGGCTGGCTCACCGCTGACCGTGAACTGAACCGCGCCGCAAAAGCAGCTGCCTTGGTAAGTTTTTCCGTTGCTCATGACGCATTTCCTTGTTGGTTTGCATTTAGCCTGCCGATGCATGGCTGCCCGGCGGATTGATCATTGCTGGAAGTCATCACATCCGCTCGATCACGACTTCGAGGTACTCGCTCGGCAGCACCAGCGTGCTGTCGCCCGAGCGGTTGCGGCTCGCCATGAGCGCCAGCAAGTCCTGGGTGAAGGCCGCCTGCTTCTCGGCATCGAGCGCGCCGAACGTCTTGTTCATCGGGCCGTAGTAGGTGCGGAACACTTCGATCCAGTGTGCCGGCGAGCGATAGCGGAAGACGAACTCGCGGCTCGTCGTGCGGATCTGCTGCGCGGTCTTGCCGAAGAGCTCGTCGAGCCTTGCCTTCGTGCCCCACAGTGCCGGTGACTTGACGCCCGTCGCGCGGTGGGATGTACTTGCCGATCGTCTTGAACACTTGTCCGATGAAGCTCTCGGGCGTCCAGTTCGCCAGGCCGATTTTGCCGCCGGGCTTGCAGACGCGCGCAAGCTCGCTCGCCGCCTTGTCCTGGTTCGGTGTGAACATCACGCCGAAGGTGGACATCACCACGTCGAAGGACGCGTCGGGGAACGGCAGGTTCTCGGCGTCGGCTTCCTGGAACTGGATCGCGTGGCCTTCGGCCAGCGCGCGCGCCCGCCCGGACTCGAGCAGCGAGGACACATAGTCGGTGGAGGTCACCTCGCACCAGCGGCGGGCGGCCGCAAGCGTGGCATTGCCGTTGCCGGCGGCGACGTCGAGCACGCGGCTGCCTGCGCGCAGGTCGAGCGCTTCGCACAGGTTCTCGCCGACGATCTGCAGCGTGGTGCCGACGACGGCATAGTTGCCCGTGGACCAGGCAGCTTGCTGGCGGGTCTTGACTGCGGCGAGATCGATGACGGGCGAGGAGTGGAAATGACTGCGGACATGGCTTTACTCCTAGTAATGTGAATGGGGACTTGTTTTGGTTCGGCTTACTTCGGAAGACCGTGCGACGTCGGTAGCGCACGCACGCGGGTGTACGCTGCTTTTCTCGCCACTTCCGCCGCGACCGACCTTATTTCGCAGCGGTCGAAGCCGAGATCGCGCAGCGTGCGGTCATCGAGCTGGTAAAGTGCATCGTAGATAGCCCGCGCCTCCCGACGTTGCCGGTGGCGCGCCTGCGCTCGACGTGCGATCGCAACGGTTGCCTGGATCGCCGCGGCGACGATCTCGCCGAGCGTGAATGAGCGATCGCGGTCATCGAGCTGGTGAAGTGCATCGTAGCTCGACACCAACGCGCGAGAGGCCCGCGGCTCGGCGTCGAAAGCACGATTACTGCCCATCTGTCGCGCTGCAGCGTTCCCGGCGTCCACGTTAGTCGGATCGGGACTCGGAATCGATCGCCGCACTCGGCCTGCATCCGCTCGAGCTGTCCGCCGGTTCCGAGACTTGGCCGAACGAGTCACTCGAAGGCGATTCGCTCAGTCGGCCTGGGAGGTCGACAGGGTGGCAGCCGCCGACGGCGCCATCGAAGTGTCCGGCGCGATAGCAGCGGTCGCATCCGAGGAGGTCTCAATACGGAGAATCCCCAGACGGCCAAATACATTGCAATGTAGATACTGAGCAGGACCGCCGTAGGCTTGATCCGAGATCCGATGCGATGGGAACCGGTGTCACCACTTGAGCCTTTTGTTGCCACGAATATCTCCCTGTTTTTCCGCGTGAAGGAAAGGTCCTGAAATCGTAAGTCGGCGGCATATAACCCTCGGCGAACTCGCTCAGATCTGCGGTGCTATCGTCGGTGCGGCCGGTAAAGAGGTCGTAATAAAGAATTCGACTCCAATGAGTGGCGATCGGTGGAATGACTGTGCCGCTGGTCAGCACCGCAAGCGTGCTGGAGTCGGTCATGTCAATCGCGTCTAGCTGTTGCACCTGTATCTCCGGAAGCCGAGACTGCCGTGAAGTCTATCCGGCAAGTGTGGGAGGGGAATTTCACTGCGAGGCCAATTTTGTTTCTTGTGTTTCGTGCGCTCCCGATGCGTGTTGAAATCGAGTGCAAGAGTGATCGATCCTCAGGGTGCACCAGGTCTCAGCTCGATATGCCGGTGCAGGTCGAGGTAGGCATTGACGTCGCTGCCGCCTGTGACAATGGCCATACCGAACTTGCGCGCAATACGCATGATCGGCACATTTCCGGAGAGAAACTGCATGAAGAGCCTCGGTATGCGATGACTCCGTGCGTTTGCGACGGCGCGTTTGAACAGCGCAGTGCCAACGCCGCGACCACGGTGCGCCGGGAGGACCGATAGCCCGACTTCGGCGAGATCGTCTACGAACGCCACATGCGCCACGCCAGCGAGTGCGAGCCTATCGTCGTGAAAGCCAAGAACTGCATCGCGGCCAAAGTCAATTCCTGCGACGTAGGCGGCGATGATCTCTGGCGCAAGCGCCGCGCCGAATCGCAGGCACCGGTCCCTCATAGGCAACGCGAAAAAATGCGCCACCAGCGAGGCGCGTACACCTTCATCAAGCGTCGGATGGCGAAGGTCACTATTGCGCCTCCGGGTCAATTGCAGCGGAATGGGGGACAATGGGGCTATCGCACCTATTTGCTTGGAAGAGGCGGGCGAGGCTGATTCGCTCCGGTGCATCTGAGGCGACGCTCGGTGCCCGCTCGGTCTGCTCGAGAATCGTCCGAGCACGGTGCCAACTGGCTGCCGCCAGCAGGCCCCGGCGAAAGCCAGGGCCAATGCCAACGGCCACTTCGGTTCACCGTCAACCAGCTGAAGCAGCCCGACAGCTAGCGCGGCCAAGCCAATGAACCCGCTGTGCAGCCACAGACTGCATACGACGAGCGCGCGGTGGGTGTTGTTTTGCGATTCAGGCATTGAATGGAGCCTCAGATTGGGTTGTGATTTCGATCCGATGCGCCCCACGCCACGCGGTACGTCGACTCGAGTGAGTCCGATGTCGAGCAGCTCGCGCTCGCCCATCGTTCCAAAATCATGAAACGCAGCCGCAGCCACCCGCCGTCTCTCGAGCCAGGCATGCAGCCACTTCGCTGCGGCGCGCAGGTGTCGAGCCCCAGCGCGCATGACCGTGGCAACCAAAAACAATGCGGCTGCAGAACGGTAATGCGTCCCGTACGTGGACATCGATTGCACTTGAATCTCCTGCGAGAGGGGTTGCAGTGAAGTCTATGGGGCAAGTGCGGTAGAAGAACTTCACCGAGGGGCGAATTGTGTTTCATTTGTTTCACGCGCCTCGACGCGCACCCTATCGATAGCGAATGGATTTATGCTTGGGGCTCGACAGGCTACGGCAGGCGATTCTCATGACCTCCACATTGCAACAAGATCGTTGTACGATTTACGGTTCCGCCCGCGTCGGACGCAATCGTTCGTCCGCCGAGGAGGGACGAAGGAGCGGAGTCGCCTCTGTGAGTCCAAAAGCCACGATCTTGATCGTCGATGACGAGGCGGACGTACGCGAAGTATTGGAGGAATACTTCGTCACCCACGGGTACGCCGTCATTGGTGCCGAAAGCGCCAGTGCCGCGAAGGCGATGGCCGCGGAGCATCCCATCGACCTGGCGCTGGTCGACATCCACATGCCCGGCGAGGATGGCCTGAGTCTGGCGCGGCACCTGCGCGAGCGCTATGCGACGATCGCGATCGTCATGCTGACTTCCGCCGCGATGGTGGTGGATCGGATCGTGGGCCTCGAGATGGGTGCCGACGACTACGTTCCCAAACCCTTCGACCCGCGTGAGTTGTTGGCCCGTGTCAAGAGCGTACTGCGGCGCACTTCGTCCGCGGGTCGCGCCGACCTTGGCGCTGCAAGGGTGCGCATCGGACGATGCGTACTCGACCTCGCCGCACACCGGCTGATGGATGAGAAGGGAGGCGACGTGGCGATGTCCCCGCTGGAGTTTGACCTGCTCAAGGCGCTAGCGGAACACCCCAACCGAGCACTGTCTCGTGAACGCATCCTGAATCTCAACCAGCAACGAGACTGGGATCCTTTCGACCGCAGCGTCGATCTGCGAATCATGCGGTTGCGCAAGAAGATCGAACCCGATCCCGAGCATCCGAGGTTTATCAGAACCATACGCAACGAGGGCTACATCTTCGTCCCGGACGGAGAATGACAATCGATGAACACATACCTACGCACGAGAAAACATCTGTGCGCTCTTGCATGCCTCACGCTTTTGCTGACGGTGGGCGGTTGCATGCGCGAGCCGGAAACCGCCCTGCGTATCGGCACCAATGTCTGGATAGGGAGCGAGCCGCTTTACCTGGCGCGGGAGCTTGGTCGCCTGGACCCTGCGGTCGTTCAACTTGTGGAGTATCCATCGGCGAGCGAAGTCCTTCGTGCATTTCGCAACCAGGCCATCGACGGCATGGTTATCAGCTTGGATGAATTATTCGGACTCGTGGCGGATGGGTTGCAGCCGCGGATCATCCTGGTGGTGGACGTGTCGCACGGGGCGGACGTGGTCGTAGGCCGTCGTGGCATGCGGACGATGCAAGACCTCAAAGGCAAGTCGGTCGCCGTAGAAAGCAGCGCCCTTGGCGCCTTCGTGTTGAGCCGCGCGCTGGCCCTCAATGGAATGCAGGCGAGCGACGTCAACGTCGTACACCTGGAGTCGAACGAGCAACCAAGCGCGTTCGAGAAGGGTGAGGTCGATGGCGCCGTCACGTTTGACCCGTATCGGGCGCAGTTCCTTCAGGCCGGTGCCAAGACGCTATTCGACAGTACGCAGATTCCGGGAGAGATCGTCGATCTCCTGGCGGTGCGCGCCAACGTCTTCGCAAAGCAGCCCAAGTCGACACAGGCGCTGCTTACCGGCTGGTTCGATGCAATCGACTACATGAAGCGTGAGCCCGAGGACGCGACGCGACGCATGGGAATTCGCCAACAGTCGACCGGAGAGCAGTTCCTGGAGGCCCTGCAAGGCCTTTATATCCCGTCCCGCGAAGATAACCTCAGGATGCTCGGCGGCGCCGCGCCGGAGTTGGCGGTAACCGGGCGCCGACTCATGGCCTTGATGGTGGATGCGAAATTGCTGCGCAGCGGACTGGCCATCGAAGGCGTGCTTGCGCCGGGACCGCTTGAGGCCTTGCCGAGATGAGCAGCGCCGCGGCGACAGCCAGATGAGCACCGCCGGGCCGCCCCAAGGTGCGAATTGCTCCCCTCAGGGGCAGCGCCGCGACGACGGCCGCAAGCGTGGGGGTCCAATGACCATGCGCGTTCCCCTGCATCGCTCAAGTTCACGGTCCCGCTCATCCTGCTGGGCTTCACCGCGATGCTCAGCACGGTGAACCTCCTCTATCACGTGCCTCAGGCCGAGCATGCGGCGGAGGAAGATAACCGCAAACGAATGACCCAGGAGATGTCTCGCCTGCAAAGCACCTTGGAGTATCTGTTGCTCAAAGGCGATCTGACGGGCGCGCAACACGAGATCGCGGTGCTGGCGCACAACCACGACGTCGTTCTCGCCGCGCTGACGGATGACCGGAACGTAGTCATCGCCGCCACGCGACGTGCCTGGCTGGGGCGGCAAATAGGCGAGCGTGCTGCCGCAGTTCGATCTCGACCAGGCCGCCGGCGCCATTCGCGAACGTAGTGTAGGAATGACTGCCACTTCGGGCGGCGACGAGTTGCTGGGTTACGCCGGCATCCTGATGGGCACTGAACGTGAGGAGTTGCATCCCTCTCGAACCGGCAGCCTTGTTTCTAGCCTACGATCTCAAGCGATACAAGGCGGAAGCTCGCGCTCAGGTCCTTCAACAATCGCTTTACTGGGCTGGATGGGTGACGGCGCTCGCGCTGGCCATGTGGCTGGTTTTTCATTTCCTGCTGACTCGGCGCACCGCGCGACTGGTGCACGCGGCCGAACAACTCGCATCAGGAAATCTCGCTGCCCGCAGCGATCTCAAGGGGACGGATGAACTCGGTCGGCTGAGCCGCGCCTTCGATGCCATGGCGCTAGCTATTGCTACCGACATTACCGCGCGCAAGCGCGCCGACGAGGCACTGCGGGTGTCCGAGGCAAGCTATCGGGCGATTTTCGACGCGGCCGAGGATGCCATTTTCGTACACGACATGGACACTGGCGCTATTGTGGATGTCAATCCCAAAGCCTGTGCCACCTTTGGCTACACCCGCGAGGAGTTCCGACGTATCGACGTCGGCGCACTCGGTACGGGCGAGCGCCCGTACACCCAGCAAGATGCGATGGGGTTGATCGCACGTGCAGCTGCCGGGGAGCAGCTGCGCGTCGAATGGCATGGCAAGAGCAAAGATGGGAGTTTGCGCTGGCACGAAGTATTCGTCAGGCGCGTAACCATCGGCGGACAGGATCGAGTACTGGCGCTGGCGCGCAACATTACCGGCCGCAAGATCGCCGAGGCGGCGTTACGCGCGAGCGAAGAGCAGTATCACTCCATGTTCAACGCGTCGACCGATGGACTGGCGTTGTGGAACGCCGCAGGCGCGATCGTCGATACCAATCCCGCCCTTTGGCGGATGTACGGCTATAGCGACGACGAGTTCTCCGCATTGCCGCCTGGAACCTGGACGGGTCCAACATACCACCCCGAGTTTCTCGGCTCGGTCGCTGCCGGTGAATCGCTTCATGCAGAGGTGACGGACCTACGCAAGGATGGCTCCGCATTGGAACTCGAGGTCCATGGCATCCCGATGCGGTATCAAGGAAAACCTCATGTGCTGACCATCGCTCGCGACATTACCGAAAAGAAGCGCTCCGCGGCAGAGCTGGCACGACAGCGTGAATCGTTGTATCAGCGCGAAAAACTTGCTGCGCTCGGTTCGCTGCTGGCGGGTGTTGCGCATGAACTCAACAATCCGCTTTCCGTAGTGGTGGCGCGGGCGGTATTGCTCGAGGAACAAGGCGACTCCGCTACCCAAGCCGCGGCGCTGAAGATCCGCACCGCCGCCGAGCGCTGCGCGCGGATCGTGCGAACCTTCCTCGCCATGGCTCGGCAGCAGCGACCCGAACGTGGCCCCGTGGCGATCAACGACGTCGTGTCGGCAGCGCTCGACATCGCTGGCTACGCCATTCGCACGAGCAGCATCGAAGTGATCGCTGGATCTCGGCAAGGGTATTCCGCTGATCCTTGCCGACGCCGACCAGCTTCATCAAGTGTTGCTCAACCTGATCATCAACGCGCAACAGTCACTGCAGGACCAGCCTGCACCGCGCGCGGATACGCGTGACCAGCTGTTTCGACTGGCTCGCTGACGTGCTCTGCATCGCGGTCGCAGACAACGGGCCCGGCATTCCGGCGCATCTTCGCGCGCGGGTATTCGAGCCTTATTTCACCACCAAGCCCATCGGAATCGGCACGGGGGTCGGACTGGCGGTGAGTCTGGGCATCGTCGAAGCGCATGGCGGCACGCTCACGGTCGATTGCCCGATCGGAAGGGGGCGCCGTGTTCACCATTGTGCTACCCGTCGGCGCCGATAGAGGCGGCCGGCGCCGATGCCGGACCATCTTCGAAGGCGAGCGCGAGCCAGCGCACGATACTCATCGTCGATGACGAGGCGGAAATCCGCGAAACACTGTCCGAGATCTTGACCGGCGCGCAGCATCGGGTGGTAACCGCCAGCTCCGGGCGCGAAGCGCTCGAGCGGATGGCGGCGGAACACTACGATCTGATCCTCACGGATATCCGCATGCCCGATCTTGATGGACGCGCTCTCTATCAAGAGATCGAACAGCGCTGGCCCGGGCAGGGTGGGCGCGTCGTCTTTGTGACCGGGGATACTTTGGCCTCGTCATTGCGCGAATTTGTCTCCGAGAGCGGCCGGCCCGTGATTGAAAAACCATTCCTGCCAAGCGAAGTTCGTCGCATCGTCGCCGAGCTGGCTACGGAATTCGATCAGACCATTGCGGACCCCAGAAAATAGCCGTGATGCAAGCCACCAGCAACGATCTGGTGCACCACGACGGTGTCGGCTGAAAGCGGCGGTGCTTCGCGGATTGCTCGGCTAGCCGACAAGAAGGCGCTGCGCGTCGAACGGCGAGGTAGCGCCGCTGATTGAAAGCATCTCTGTGCGACGCTTGGCATCTGCACGTATGTGCGGGGCGGCGCAATATTTCTGCAGCCAATTCTGCGTGCCTGCGCGGTGTGATCGATTCGACGCGTGCCGGGGCGCATGAAACAAACGAAACAAGAATGCCCTCTCGGTGAAATTCCTCTGCCGCAACTACCTACTAGACTGCAATGCTTCTGCGTGCGCACCGTTATCTGGTGCCAATCGGCTAAAGGATCCGAACATGAACGCCTACGAGTCTTCGACACCTCGCGCCGCACTGGGATTGGCCGCGGTCGCGATGGCCGCGATCACCATGGGCGCGTTGGTCGTGCTGCCGGCGAAATTCGATTCCGTCGCCGCCGACCCGTCCACGCTGGCGGCAGCAAAGGCCGCAACAAAGGCGCCCATCGAGGGCGTCACGAGTCCAACGCACATCGGCGCGCCCGAGACAGAGATTCGTGAGGCACACGCCGCTCCGGTCGCACGACTCTCGGGGCGCAAGAATTCCGTGGGAACCGTCACCAATTGAGTTCGCGTAGCCGGACCAATTACTCACCCGAACGATCGACTTCAGTGTTCAGGTTCGCAAAACGCTAGCTACTTTTGCTCCGTGATTCAGGTTCGTCCTGCTGGCCATCGACACGGCCGAGCGCCACGTCGTCGTCGGTAAGCGACGCTCGCTCAGCTCATAGAGGCATCGCTGTCGCGACTCGAATGCGACTCGCGCGGCTCAGAGTCACAACCTGGCGGATATGCCGCCGGCAAACCACCATGACCTTGACATCATGACCGCGGCAATCGGCACGCGCGACGAAGTCGAAGCGGCGGTTGCCGCTTCGGCCTCGTCCGCCGCTCGAGTCGCGGGGTTTCGTTTGCGCTACTTGGCGAGGCGACGATCGAGGCTCAGCGGGCCGGCGCCGTTCGCCACCAGCAACAGGAAGCCACCGGCGATCGAGACGTTCTTCAGGAACATGATCATCTCGATCTGGTCGGCGAAGTTGGTATGGAACACCAGCGCCGCCAGCAGCGAGTAGCCAGCCAGCAGGAAGGCGGCGACGCGGGTCTGCCAGCCGAGGATGATGGCGAGCGCGCCGAGGACTTCGGTGGCGATGACGACGGGAAGCAGAGCGTCGGACACACCGACCGACGACATATACGCCGCGGTCGCTGCATAGGCGCCGATCTTGCCGAGGCCCGACAGCAGGAACAGCACCGAGAGCAGGCTGCGCCCGGCGAGCTCGGAAACACTCTTGACCGTATTCGTGGGTGACTCCTGCGAGGCGCGGCCACTTATCGCCGCGGTCCGTGGTGGTTGCCAATGTGTTCATGAGAATTTCCTTAGTGGTGGTTGGTGAGTGAAAAAGACGAAATCTAGGCGCTCGCGTGGACCGGGAAATTCACCCGTGCCCAGGTAGAGAACTTGGTCGGTTGCCGGCCCGCTACTTTGTTCGCGAGCGCAATTCGGTCACGCGAATCCGAACCCAGGTAGGTATGAGCTTCGAACCAGGCAAACATCTCGGCGATCTCGGCAGCACCAGGGAAGAGGGTGGCGAATACTTCCCGTGGGACTCGCTTGAATGAGAATTCATGTCCCTGCCGATTCAGCGTGTCGACGATTTCGTTGAAGCTCATGAAATCACCGACCAGCGGCAAGTATTCGCCATTGCCCGCCTGGTCCGGGTGTGCGAATGCGCCGGCAACGATGCTGCCGATTTCGGTGATGTCGCCCATGTGAATGCCGCGCACAGTGGGATCGATGGGAAGCGCCCAACCCAGGGTTCCGTCTGCCTGCTTTTGCGGAGCCAAAAGGCCCACCAGGTTCTGGTAGAAGAAGGGTGCGATGACGAACGTGTGATGCGCAAACCCGGCTTCCTTCACGATCCGATCGACCTTGGCCTTGCCGGTGAAGTGCGGAACGTGGAGCTTGCCGCCGCTGATCGCTTCCACATCGGGCAGCGTCGACCAGATAAAGTGTTTGACGCCGGCTTCCTTGGCCGCACGTACCGCCGCCGTTGCCTGCTTGAGCTCATCGGTACCGGGTTCCCAAAAATTGGTGACCAGGAAAACGCCATGGGCTCCTGCGAATGCGGCCTTGAGGGTTTCGGGACGATCGAGATCCGCTTCGACGACTTCGTCGGCGAGCCCGCGGTGCTTGGCTGGATGGCGCGTCAGAGCGCGTACCTTGAATTGGCCTTGGGCTTGCAGGGCACGCACGACTGCGCCTCCCTGCTGTCCCGTTGCGCCGATCACGGCGATCAGTTTCTTGCTGTTGGATGACATGTCTGCTCCTTGTCTAAGTTGGGTTGATGTTTACAGCCGGCCCGCGGCGCGAAGCCGCTGGCCAATGCGATCGATTTCCGCTTCGCCCTGAGCGAGCGTCGGCTCCGCTCGTATGGACCGAGTAGTAGCCCAGCACCAGCGGGTGCGGATGCTTGATCGCGGAGCCCAGGACGAACGATGTGTCACCGTCCGCCTCCAGCTCGATGGCGCCGTCGGATTCTTCGAAGACGGCGAGCTGCCCTTCGCCGATCGGCTCGGGCGATCCGCAAGGCGCCTTTGTCGACCGCGAGCCACGCGACGGTGTGCCCTTCGGGCGGTGCGTAACGCCAGCGCTGTCCGTCCTTCAGACGGACGTGGAAGTAGTTGATGCCTGCGGGGGCACGAATCGGGCTGCGTGGCGCTGACCGTAGCGTCCGAGAATCACCCGCACGGGTCCGTCTTCCTGCACCGCGTCGGGAGCGATGTACTGACTCTCCGGCGGAGCGTTCTCCTCCGATGACGGCAGCGCCACCCACAGCTGGAAACCGCGCAACGGCTCGCCGGGCGTGGCCCCGCCGTCATGCCACACGCCGTTTCCGGCTTTCATCCATTCGAGTCCGCCCGTCGCGATCGTGCCCGTCTTTCCGGTCGTGTCCTCGTACACCACGCCGCCGCGAAGCACGACGGTGAGCGTTGCGATGCCCGAGTGCGGATGGATGCCGAAGAGCGGCTCGGGCCGCGGCACGATTTCGAAATGATCCAGGAACACGAAGGGCTTGATCAACTCGCCGATATCGGAGGGGCTGACGAGGCGCGTGACGGGTCCGTGCCGGCGACCGCTGGTGGTGAGCACGATTCGGCGAGCGCCGATGCTGCTCACCGCCGCTTCGGCTGCATTCTCGATGTCGAAGCGAACGGTAGGGCGGGCGATTACTGCTGCAGCTGAACTGTTCATTTACATCTCCTACGATACGGTCCATGTCGACAAGATAAGGGTTGATCTGGCATCTGAGAAGCCTATATATTTAGATATCACCTATCGCCTGGGACGATGGCTATGCTCGACGGAGTCACGCTGGACCAGTTACGAACCTTCATCGCCGCGGTGGACGAGGGGAGCTTCTCGGCCGCGGGCCGCAAGCTGCGCCGCGCCCAATCCGTGGTGAGCCAGACGCTGGCGAATCTGGAAGCGCAGCTTGGCGTCAAGCTCTTCGATCGCTCCGCCCGCTACCCGCGGCTCACCGACGAAGGGCGCAGCCTTCTTGTGGACGCCCGCTCAGTGGCGGACAACGTCGATGAATTCAAAGCCAGGGCCCGCGCCATGCGCGAGGGCCTCGAGCCCGAGCTCTCGGTTGCGATCGATGTGATGTATCCGATGGACGCACTCACGAGGGCCGCGGCACATAGTCGAAAGACCTACCCGCATACGCCACTGCGCCTCTACGTCGAGGCCCTCGGCGGTGTCATCAAACCGGTCCTCGATCGCAACTGCAGCATCGGCGTCATCGGCTCGCTGCCGCTCGTGCCGGACGAGCTCCAATCCGAACCCTTGCTAAGCATTCCGTTCGTGACCGTCGTCAGTCCCTCGCACCCGCTGGCCAAGAACCGCGGCGTGGTTTCGGTATCGGCCATCGCCAAGCACGTGCAGCTGGTTCTGAGCGACAGGACCGTGTTATCCGAGGGCCGAGATTTCGGCGTGCTGTCGCCGCTGACCTGGCGCCTTGCGGACCTGGGAGCGAAGCACGCGTTCCTCAAGGCCGGCCTGGGATGGGGGCACATGCCCTTGCACATGGTGAAGGCGGACCTCGACAGCGGAGTGCTGGTCAAGATCCGCGTCGAAGGCGTTCCGCGCGCTGTGGTGATGCCGATGAGCGTAGTCTTTCGCAAGGATGCACCGCCGGGGCCTGCAGGCCGAGCCTTCATCGCGCAACTCAAGCGGAAGTAGGCGCTTCGCTCCCAGCTAGGTTCGTCGTTCGTGGATCCACCGGCGTCAGTGAAAGCTTCTGGTTCGGCCCCACGAGCTCGTCGAGACGCGACAGGAACAGCTTGAGGATCGGCGAGGCGTTCGACTTTGCTATAGCCCACCGCGACATCGATTGTCGGTGCCTCTCCAACCCCTCGCGCCGTTCCTTGATTGCTCCGGTTGTTCACGCTTGATTTCCTTGTCAGACTTCAAGACTTGGCGACAAGATGGCGTAGATGGCGTTATACGACCGTTGCCACCGACACCGGGCGATGGGTCTAACTTCAACACGAGGCGAGCCGACGATGTCCATTTCACGCACGACCACTCGATGGAACCAAACCAGGCGCTTCGTCAGGCGCCATCTGGCCTGGGGTCGCCTGTACCGTGCGACCAGCTACCTCAAGTCCGCACTGTGGACGGTTCCGCTCGTGGCCATCGTGCTCGAGCAGCTGCTGGCGCCCTTGCTCCGCGCGCTCGATGCCTGGTTGCGCTGGCGTCTCGCCGGGCTCGAACCGGCCGGCGCAACAGCGCTGTATCAGACCGTCATCACGCTGACGCTGTCGTTCCTCGTGTTCACGTTCGGCTCATTGCTGGTGGCGATCCAGGTGCGCCGGCGGCCAGCTGACACCGCGGATCATCGCCACGACACTGTTGCGTAACAACGTCGTCCGCTACAGCGTCGGCCTCTTCGTGTTCACGCTGGTGTTTGCCGTCGGAGCGCTCAACCGGCAGGAAGCATCGGTGAGCGAGCTGGTCTCGCTGGTCACCGGGATTCTCGGGGTCGCATGCATCGCCGACTTCCTGTTCCTGATCGACTACGCGGCGCGTCTGCTGCGACCGGTCGCCGTGGTCGCCCGCGTCGGCGACGAGGGCGTCGCGATGATCAAGTCAGTGTATCCCGATCCGGCAACCGCGCTGCCGCCAGAGTCTGCCGCGCTACGCGGACAGCCCCAGATGCCAAGCCGCGAAGTGGAGCACCGCGGTACGTCGGAAATCGTGCTCGCCGTCGATCTCTCGACGCTGGTGGCACTGGCGCAGCGCCACGACGGCATGATCGAGTTCGTGCCGCAGGTCGGGGATTTTGTCGCCGCGGGAGAGCCGCTGTTCGTGCTCCACGGCGGCGCGATGGCAGTCGACGACCGCGCGGTGCGGTCGTCGGTGGCCTTTGGCCCCGAACGCACGCTCGAGCAGGACCCGATGTTCGCGTTCCGGATCATCGTCGACATCGCATTGAAGGCGCTATCGCCGGCGATCAACGATCCAACGACCGCCGTGCTTGCCCTCGACCAGGTGCATCGGTTACTGCGAATGGTTGGCCAGCGGAAGCTGCGCGGTGAGGTGATCGTCGACGAGAGCGGGCGGCCGCGCGTCATCTTCCGCACCCCAAACTGGGAACACTACGTTCAAGTCGCCTGCAGCGAGATTCGCGCCTGCGGCGCGGGCAACCTCCAGGTCGCGCGCCGCATGCGCGCGATGCTCGAGAACCTCCGCAGGACGCTGCCGGAACACCGCCACGCCGCGCTGGACACCGAACTCGACTTGTTGGATTGGGCGATTCAAACGCATTTCAGCCGTCCCGAGGAACTCGCGCTGGCCCGCACTCCCGATTCTGCGGGGGTTGGGGGCTCGATGAGGCAATCCCCGAACGATCAATAAGGTGGAGCGACGACGGCGAACTGCGACCCTGCGGGGCATACCACGTGCTTCCGCATTGTTGGTAGACCACGCCGCCGTAGTTCACCGGCACGCAGCCGGGCGGGGGGCGCGCACCATCGAGCCGATAACGGCCGCCGTTGCCGTGATCGCAGCCGCAGTGGCCACCGGATGGTAGTCGTTGTCCCAACCGTTGTTGCAGCAATTGTTGTTGCCGCTGACGTTCACGTTGACGTTGCGGTCGACGTTGACGTTGTTTACGTTGTTGACGCTGGTGCTGCGGACGTTGTTCGTGCGCGCATCGGCGCTTGGTGTTGTTCACCTGCGCGCTTTGTCGCGCGCCACCTCCACCGGCTTGCGCCACCTCCGCCGGCTTGCGCCCCACCGCCGCCGCCGGCACGAGCACCACCGCCGCCACCGCCACCGCCTCCGCCGCCGCCGCCGCGACCACCCGCGGCATCGACGTAGGAAACCATCGCAAAGCTGGCCGCCACGAGGATGGCCGCCGTGGTCGCCGGCAATTTCCCGAATAGTCTCTTCATGATGGCAATCCTCTATGAGGTCTTTCGCGGAACGATCTCGATCTTCTTCGCTCCCGGGGCGGCGTGAACTTGAACACCGAATCCTTGAAGGTCGGCTTCAGGTTCCAGTCGATCACCGAGATCGACTGCGGACGCGCTTCGTCGGCGCGATTGGTGATCACGATCTTGCGCGGCAACGGCTTGCCCCCGGCTACTGATCCAGATCTGCCAGTCGATCGTGCCCTGGCGAAACGCGTAGTGGTCGCAGAGATCGTCGTCGATGAAATCCTGCCCGGCATTCATCGCTGACTCGATCTTGTCGAGCCGCGCCATCGGCGTGCCGAACAGGAACAGATCCTGCAGCGGAAGCTGGACGCCATACCTCTGCTCGAGCTTGTCGATCAGCCCGCCGATCGGCTCGGAGAACTCAACCGTCGAGTAATACTTCTGCGCGGGAGTATAGAACGTGACCGTCTTGCCGTCGTAGATGATCTCGCGCTGTGAACGGGCATTGCGTATCACGGCGCGCAGCTTGTTCGGGCGATCGACGTCCAACTCGGCCGTCGCCACGTGCTGCAGTTTCTGTCCATCGGCCAGAACGCGCTCGCCGGTCGCCTCGGTCGAAACGTGGAAGCGTTTCAGTGTCTGCAGGAACGCCCCCATGTCCTTGAGGGCCTGAATCGACGCCGCATCGACGGCGTTTGCCGCCGGCGCGGGCGTGCCGGCCGGCGCGGTCTGCGCAAAGGTGCTCGGCGCGACAAGCGACGCAGCCAGCAGACCTAGCGCCAGAATCTTTCGTAGCATGGGACTGGTGCCCTGAATACCTTCGAACGAATTCGTCTCGACGGCCAAGCCGAGCGCAGCTTTGGGAATCGTCATCCATCTCTCCGTATTTGGACCTCGCTGCCGAGAATTGAAGAATCGATCGGCAGCCCCTACCCGCAGCGCCTTGGCTGCTCTGAGGTCAATCACATCTGACACCTCCGGACCTACCGTGTCAACCCGATCTCGCGGGGTCTGGCTCTATCAGGTCGCCGACAGGGCTGGCGCTCGAGCTCACCGCCAAGGACCAAGTACTACAAGGACGGGATCTCAACTGAGACGCGGCTGAGTTAGCGTGGCGCGACGGACTCGCGGCGCTCCATCGCCGCAACCAGGTTCTTCGCGCCCGATCCCCAGCGCGAGATGACCCTGATCGCATCGGTGAACGGCACGTCCACCGGATGCACCCGCTGCCGATCGAGAACGTAGACGGCACCCGCGAACGGCGTCGGGATCGACGGGACGAAGACGGTGTAGCGCCCGTCCTCGAACTCCTCGATGATGAACCCCGGGACAAGGGCATCTTCGATCTCGACCAGCGCGGCCCTCCAGGTGCTCTCGCTGCTTTTCCCCGCCATCTGGCGCGTGAGGCTGCGGATGACCCCATAGCCAGGGATTCGCTCGAAGACGGACCGTTCGAGCCAGTCCCGAGCCCCCGTCCGATGCGAGTACCGACGGTGGCGCCGATGACGGCGCAGATCGCGAGAACGAGCGAGCAGCGACAGGAGGTCTTCGGCGGGAACCCAATCGGGGAGAAGCGCGGTGAACGGCCGCACCAGATTGGCGACCGACTTCATCCCCTTGAGCAGCAACAAGATCGCCAAATACACCGGAACGACAATAAGCAAACCTCGAATCAGCGCTTTCGAGACGGCTGCCATTGCCTGCTTCATGGGTTGTCTTCTCCGTTGTCGAATCGACTGGCGTACTCGGTAGTCGCGGACAGGTCAGTCGTAACTCCGCCTGCGACGGCGCAGCGTTCGGCTTTGCGCCAATTCTGCGCGACTGCTTAATGTGGGGACGCTATACTCACTGGACGTCCTCGCTTCGCGAATGAGGTCGGAATGCGGGCCGTGCAACACGGCGCTAACTCGAGGAGCGCAAAAAATGAATCTCCAATTGTGTCGGCTGGTGATCGTTGGTGCCGTTGTTGTCGTTAGGGGCCTGCGTTGTCTACGAGCCGGTCCCGGTCATTTACGCAGCCGACCCTGCAACAGCGTTTCGATCGATCTTGGGCCGCCGCCGCTGGAGCAATGTCGGATCAGGGTTTGACGATCGCGTCGCAGGATCGCGGCGCTGGCGTGATCCGGGCGAACAGCGCGGCATTGCGATCACAGCCACGGTTGAAACACTAACGGACGGTCGCATTCAGGTGAAGTTCGCGTCGCAGGGACCCAGCAGTGCAGATCCTGGGCTTATCCAACGAGTATCCGATAGTTATGATCGACGCATGGGCCGGTATATATCGCATTCGTATCGAGCAGAACCCCAACAGCCGGGACGAAGAGCTTACGGATTATTCAAGGGCGTTCCGCGCTATCGTGGTCCGTCAAAGTGACCTCGATTCAGAACCGGTACACCGCCGCCGCGAGGATCGACTTGCGAGCGCCGAGCCCGCCCTCGGCAAGAACCATCCCAATCCTTGCCGAACTCGAGCAGGCCGCCGAGCAGCGTGTTCCACGGTTTCGTGCGGCGACTGGATCACGATGAATTGGAGATCGGTGTCGGCAACGCTGCCTGCGACCTCTTGCTGGATCTTTTGATGCATCGCGCCGGCCCAGACCGCCGCGCCCACGGTCGGGCCGACGATGCCATGCAGGCCCACTCTGGCCGAGAACACCGTCGCCAACGGCT
>ERZ1370068.7953-contig-684_pt1 | contig 27093 bp, 31 predicted proteins | sample MGYA00561227_ERZ1370068 | MGnify/ENA primary metagenome ERZ1370068 (study PRJEB38410, sample SAMEA6850437) | metagenome | study: Metagenomic assessment of the ecological functions of the soil: analysis of the soil microbiota associated with the...
GTGTACTTCGTTCAGTTACGTATTGCTCCGCCTTAGAGCCAGCATGTCCCTGCTCACCACCACGTTCCCCGAGGGGCCGATGCGGAACCGCGCGTTCAGCGTGTACACGGTCTTCGGCGCCAGCGGCTTCTCGCTCGGCCTGGTCCTTTCCGGCTCTGCTCACCGAGATCAGCTGGCGGTGGACGCTGCTGGTTCCGGCCCCGGTGGCGGCGCTGGTGCTGGTGGCGGCCATCCGGTTCATCCCGCGCGGCGAGCGCGCGGCGCGGCGGCCACGCAAGTTCGACCTCCCGGTGCGCTGACCATCACCGCGGCCAGTGCTGCTGCGTCTACACGGTCGTCTCCGCCCAGCAGGCGGGCTGGGGCTCGGCTGAGACCGTCGGCTCGTTCGCGGCCGTCGCCGTGCTGTTCGGGGTGTTCGTCGCGATCGAGCGGCGCAGCCGCGACCCGCCGGTGCGCCGTTCGGCATCTTCGCCTCGCGGGCGCTGCTGCGCGCCAACATCGGCGCGGTGACCCTGTTCGGTACCTACATCTCGTTCCAGTTCCTGGTCAGCAGTACCTGCAGACGCTGGCGGGCTGGGTCGGCGATAGGCACAGCGCTCGCGTTCCTGCTTCGCGGGCGTGATGGTCGTCGTGCCTGTCCACCCAGATGGCCGGTTGTTCAGCCGGTTCGGCCCGGCGCCGCTCACCGCGCTCGCCTTCAGCTGCCTGCTGATCGCCTACGTGGTGTTCCTGCGGGCCGGTGTGCGCCCGGACTACCCGGCGGTGATGCTGCCCGCGACCCTGCTCATCGGGCTGGCCTTCGGCTCGGCTTCTCCTCGCTCACCGTCGCGGCCACCGCCGGGGGTCCCGACGCCGAACAGGGCCTGGCGGCTAGCTTGCTCCAGACGTCATTCCAGGTCGGCGGCGCCGTGGTGCTCGCGGTCGTCTGCCGCCGTGGTCGACGCCTCCGGCGCGGAACGGCTGGTCTCCCGCGGCCACGCTGACTGCCACCGGCTTAGCCGTCATCCTGATCACCGCCGTAGCCGCGGTCGGCGCGCTGGTCGCTCAGCGGCCTGCGCCGTCAGCGGGATCCTCGGTCGCGCCGACCGTGCGGCCCGGTGAGCCTGCCTCCGGCCGAGATGTAGCCGGGTCGGCGGGAGAGCTGGCCGCTGCGCCGCGGCGCCCGCGGCGCTCATCATAGCGAGCCCGTCAGGGGACAGCACGGTGCGCTGACCTGCTCGCGGGGGTGTCAGGCCGAGCGATGGGCCGAGATGATGATCACACGGACGAACCGCGCCGACGCGGCATGGCTAGTGCACGGTTCGCGCCCGCCGAACCCGGCGCGACGGCCGGGACCAGCACGGTCCGGGTCCAGCTGACGTGCCACCGGGGGAACCGGCGGCCGGCGTCCCGGTGGCGCGACGCGACTCTGCACGAGCTCATCGCGGTGCTGCGCGACCAGGATCCGTCGCATTTCGGATGCATGATGCCTCCTGGTGCCGTTCGGTGCATACTGGGGAACGCGTAATTAATACGATGTATCTTCGAGTTGGTCTCCCGTCAAGATATATCTCGAGATTTCCGGCTGCGCCTCGGGCCTGGGGATAGCGACCGCGGGTGCTCGGACGGGTGTCTGTGGTTACCCGGCTTCGTCATTATGCCGAGGGGCTCTGACATTTCCGCGGGTCCGGGGCGGGGTCAGCCCCCGACGGATCCGGATCGACGCCGGTGCTGTCGCCGGTATTGTCACCGGTACTGTCGTCGCCCGGCAGCGGTGGCGCGTCGAGGATGGGGTATGCGAGCAGCACGAACTCCACCGGCACGGCCTCTGGCGGGCGCGAGCCGGGATCTGCGCTCGGTGAAACGGTGCTCCTGGCCGATCGTGCGCTCGACCGTCTTCATCAGCTCTGCGTACACGTTCCTGGCCTCTTCCGGCGTCACGTAGAGCATGCTCGTGGAGCCGCTCTGGTCGTCCTCGAAGCCCTCCGGCCACGACGCCGTCGCGGCGAGACTGCGGCGCGCCCGGCTCAGCACGCGATCCAGCCACACCTGACTGAGAGCCTGGCCGATCAGCCTGAACTCGCTCATCTCCGTGCCGGAATGCCAGCTCATCCGCCCGTAGGCCTGACGCTCACGGACGCCCCGGCCCTTGCCGCCGCCCGCCTCCTCCACGAAGCCGTACCTCGCGAGGGTCCGCAGGTGAAAGGCGCAGTCGTTTACGACTCGAGCGCTTCGCTGGCCTGCGTGGCGGTGAGCGCGTCCCCGCGTGGCTGAGCGCCTCGAGCAGGGCCCAGCGCAGCGGATGGGCCAGCGCCCGCATGGCCTTTCGGGTCGTCATCAGATCGAGCTGGTGACGATCGTCACGTGGCTGCGGGCCCGTCCTCATGCGGATGCGGCTCGGCTCGGTCTCCGTCGGCCTGGTGTTCGTCGGCCCGCGCATCGTCAGCCCGATCTTCGGAAGTCATGTTTCGAAAGACTACTCGAAAGAGTTGTTTTGACAAGTTCTCGAAACATTCTTCCGAGAGAATCCGGGTCGCACCCCCGCGGTTCTGGTGGTGGAACCCGCGGCACGAGTGCTTCAGTCCGCAGTCATTAGCCCAATCCGAACGCCTGACGGGGCAGGCCTACTGCACCAGCACGGATGCGGCTTACCAAGCCCGTCTCGCGGCCGCCACCGCCGACCGCGGCATCCATCCGCGCAGGAGGCGGCCGCGACGGCCATAATGGCCGCGTGATCGACGAGTTGATCGCCCGGATGGCGGCCATGCTCGGCCCGCTGGAGGCCGACGGCGACCAGCGGCGCTACTTCCACGCCACCTACCAGCGGACCACGATCGCGGTGGCCGAACAGATCGAAGCGCGGCGGTTTCGCCGATCCCGGCTGGGTGGAGCGGTGGGACGTCGCCTTCGCCGACCTCTACCTGGACGCCCTGGAGCCGCGCTGGCGGGCCAGCGCGCCGGCGCGGCCCTGGGACATCGCGTTCAGCGCCCCCGCCGACCTGCCTCGCGCTCCGGCACGTGCTGCTCGGCATGAACGCCCACATCAACTACGACCTGCCGCAGGCGCTGCTGGCGGTGATCACCGACGAGGAGTTCGGCGACGCGGCGCTGCTGGCCCGCCGGAGGCCGACCACCAGGCGATCGACGGCGTGCTCGCCTGCCGGGTCGGCGCCGAGGACGACCGAGCTGGCCAGGCTCTCCGGTCCCCTCCCCTGCTCGACCGGCTGCTCAAGCCCTTCAACAGGCTCGGCACCCAGCGGTTCCTGCGCGAGGCGCGGGTCAAAGTCTGGGCCAACGCCATCGACGCTGAACCGCGCCCGGCGGCAGGGACCGGACGCCTACGCCGCGCGGCTGGCGGAGCTCGAGGAGCTGAGCGCGGCCAAGGTCGCCGACCTGCAAGCCCCCGGCCAGGTCTTGCTGAAGCTGGCTGCCACCGGCTTCGGCGTCCGGCTTCGCCCGGGTAGGTCCTGGCGCGGTCAGGCCGTGATGAGGAACTCCAGCAGCTCGGGGACGATGGCCTCGGCGCCACGTAGTGCGAGCTGCCCCTCCAGTACCCGGTGCACGGCCTCCGGTATGGCGCTCGCGACGGCCTTTCCCGCGCGACCCATCCACGCCGGGCTGGCACCGCCGTTGAGCACCAGGGTCGGCTGGGTGATACCGGCCAGCAGGCCGACGGGAAGCTCGCTTGCCGGGGCCCATGACACAGGCCTCGTACGCCAGGGTCTGGGCCGCCGCCTCCATGGCCTACGGCAGAACGGCTGACTACGCATGGCCGCCACGTCCCGCGGGCTGGCCTCAGCCGCCTTCACCAGGAACAGCTCGACCGCCTCCGCGCGCCTGCCCGCCCGGACCAGGTCTTCCAGTTGCACCGCGAAGTCTATCCGGCAGCCGGGGCGCGCTGTCGTCGACGTGGTACGGCGGTTCCCACAGGGCCAGCCGGGTGATGGCCGGGTTCCGCGCCGCGGCCTGCAGTGCCAGCCCGGCGCCGGACGACCCGCCGAACACCGCGGCCTGCCCGCCAACCGCCGCGATCAGCGCGTCCAGGTCCTCGGCTTCGCGTTCGACGGCGTAGGACTGCGTGTCGCCGCTGTCGCCGCGACCGCGGCGGTCGTAGTTCAGCACGGTGAACCAGCGGGACAGGCCGACCGCGATGCCGGTCATGACGGGATCGGACCGGTTCATCAGCGCGCCCTGCACCAGGATGACCGCCGGGCCCGCGCCGGACTGATCGAAGCCGATGACGGTGCCGTCGGCCGAGATCACCGTGCCCGTCCGGATATCGCTCATGGTCCGCTCCCGGCTCAGCCGACCGGGTCGATCAGGCACAGCGCCTCCCAGTGGTGCCCGTCGAGGTCGGCGAACCCGCGCTGGTAACGGTAGCCGTCGTCCCTCGGCGTGCCGACGGGGCTGCCACCCGCCGCCTCGGCCCTGTCGGCCAGCTGGTCTACCTGGTCACGGGTTTCCACGCCGAGAACCAGGATTGCCTCGGTGCCCGCTGTCGCGTCCACCACGCCGTTCCGGGCGTAGGAGGCGAACACCGTATCGGTCAGCAGCATGACCTGGGTGTGCTCGCTGATGATCACCGATGCCATGTCCTCGGCCTGGCCGAAGAACGTCAGGCCGAGTCCGGTGAAGAAGGCCTTGGACCGGTTCAGGTCCTTGACCGGCAGGTTGACGAAAAGCTTGGTGGCCATGGCCAGCTCCTTCAAAGATGACGGATCCGCGCCCGAGCCCGGTCGCGGACGGCTCCAGTCTGTTCTGGCCCGTGCCCCGCCGTATTGCCTCCCGCTGCCAGCCGGTTGACGTTCCCCGCCAGCCCTCCGGGTTAGCTGCCTGGCGTCAGGAATGCCCGCCGGTATTCGGCCGGCGGGCAGCCCGTAGGTGCGCTTGAACAACCGGTTGAAGTGAGCCGAATCCAGCAGGCCCCAGCGCGCCGCGACGGCGCTCACCGGCGCGCTGACCAGGGCCGGGTCGGCCAGGTCCGCGCGGCAGCGTTCGAGGCGCCGGTGCCTGATCCAGGCGGCCGCCGTCGTCCCCTGCGCCTCGAACAGCCGGTACCAGGTAGCGCACCGAGATGTAGTGCGCGGCCGCGACCGGGCCGGGAGCCAGGTCGCAGTCGCCTAGGTGCTGCTCGATGAAGGCGTGGATGCGCATCAGCAGCGTGTTCTCCGCTGACTCGGCGGGCAGCGACCCGGCCTGGCTGAGCGTGCTCGGCGACGGCCGTGGTAATGAGGTTCATGACCACGGCGGACGGGCGGACCGCGCTGGCGGGCTGGTAACCGTCCATGTCCAGTGCCACCCGGCGGGCAGCAGGGCGGTCAGGGCACCGGTTCCCGTGTCGGTGCGGACCGGGACCGCGGTAAGCCTGCCCACCAAGATCGCCCGGCGAGGCGAGCATCTGCGCGGGAAGCTAGAACACCGCGAGCTGCACGCCCAGTCATGAGGCGAGCTCGTACGGCCTGGTGAAGTCGTAGAGGGGTGAACTCCCCGGCCCGAGCCGCGCGGTCCGCCCGTCCTGCAGCAGGCAGGCATGCCCGGACATGGCCAGGGCGACCTGGTAGAAGCTCGGGGCTGTCCCGCGGATCAGGCCCGGCGTCCGGTACACGCTGCGGGGTCGAGGTCTCCACCCGGCCGACGTTCACCGGCCCGAGCTGACCGCCGCGATCTCACCCTGCAGCGGGATGTCCGGATCGCTGCGGAAGTCCAGCGGACCAAGCGTGTCGCACACGACGGTCCGCCAGGCGTCGCGAAGCTCCTCCGGAGGAACGTCCCTCGTGCGGATCAAGATGGCCATGCCTATCGCCCTTCGCCCGGCCGGATCGCCTACGGCAGTGACGACTCCCCGGGTGATCATCCTCATCGTCGCATGAAGGGCCGCATGGAGCGCTCGGGCGCGACCGCCTATGATCCCCGCGTGCCGCGGAAAAGCCAGCCGAATTTCGCCAGATAGTTCTCAGTCGGTCCCCGAGGAAACGGAGGATCGAATTGGGAAAGCCCGTTGAAATAAGGCATTACGGTGCGCAATCAACTCAGCGTTCCGCCGGGTAACGCCTGGTAGCCTGTGGATGACCTGTGTAAAAGACGGTGGACAACCCCGGTGGAATGCGGATAACCAGCCATATTCTGTGGACAGCGTGTGGACAGCAAAAAAGCCAGAAAAAGATGCGGCGTGGGTCTTGCGCTGTCCCGTGCTGAGGAAGTAGAAATACTTTCACCGTTAGAAACGGGCACTGCCCGGGGGTGACTCCGGGACGTGGGAGGAGCAGGGCAACCTGAGCCTAACGCGGGTTCCTGGCTCTGGCGGGCGGCGCGTCCGCGCCGGGAAGGCCGAGCGACTGGCTGACCTTGGATGCGGCGAGGCCAGGCGAGGTCCCCTGCATCTCATACATGGAGGGGACCTTGTCTTATTACTGCCCGGCACTGGCGCTCAGCCCAGGACCGACACGTACGCGAAGCACTCGCACGCCGACCGCAGGCTCGGCCGGAACTCACTGCGCAGCGACCGCACCGAGACCGACCCGGCGGAGATGCCGCCGGACCAGGATGCATCCGCCCCGGCAGCCCCCTCGGAGCACCCACCGAAGAGTAAGCGCGGCGTTGGATCGGACGGGCTTTGCAGGCGACTTCCTTGCGATAGCCCATGTCCCAGAACATCCACTCGTAGCGGCTCGTGTCACGGAAGTGGCGATGTACCAGCGCGCGTTCGGCCGCTCCGAGGCCGGGTCCCAGCTCGTCGGTCACGTCGATCACGGCGCTGCACCACCGCGCCGAAAGTCCTCGCTCGCGTACGTGTCGATCCACTGCCGGTAGCGCGGATCGGGCGAGCCGCGCGCGCAGCAGTTCCTTGCCCACCTCCCAGTAGATCCAGTAGCAGGGCAGGACCGCGCCGACCCCTTCCGCGTACGAACCGTTGCCGACGGCGGCGAGCAGGTAGCTGGTGTAGGCGAGGTTCGTCGGGGCCGAGTTCGGCCTGCTCCGCGCTCGACCGGGTCGATGCCGAGGTCGGTGAGCAGCGACCCGTGCAGGTCTTCTCGACCGGCGATCGCGTCCGCCGCGTGCCGGGCGAACATCTCGGCCTGTGACGGCGTGGGCGCGCGGCTGGCCACGGCGGCCAGGGCCTGGGCGTACCCGTGCAGGTAGATCGCGTCCTGCACCACGTAGAAGGCGAAGGCGTCATGCGGCAGGCTGCCGTCGGTCAGCCCGGTCAGGAACGGGTGAGCCAGGATCGCGTCGTAGACAGCGAGCCACTCCTTGCCGCAGCTCAGCGCTGAAACTGTCGCTCATCGCGTGGTCTCCCCATTGTTGCCGGGACGCGTCATGGCGCTGTATTCGTGCAGGACGTGGACGGGACCTTCGCCGCCGCCAAGCCAGGGCAGGCCGTGCTCAGACCGCCCTCGGCTAAGCTACCACGGCGGCCACGGCGGGAGCCGCCTCGGCCAGCGGCAGCCCGGCCCCAGCCCGGCCGCCAATGTCGCCGAGTGGGTGCAGTACAGCGCCGTGGGTGGCGGCGACACCGTGCCGAGGCGACCGGGATCACGATGTGCCGTGATCCGTCGAACAGGTGGTCTACCGGCTCGGCCCCGTGGCCCCCGGTGACCAGGGCCGCGCGCGCTCCCATCTCGCCACCAGGCGCTCGGCGAGCGCGGCGCGGTCCTCCGTCATCATGGCGGTGAGGGCCTGGGCCTCCGGCAGGTTCGGCGTCACCACCGTGGCCAGCGGGAACAGCCGCCCGACCAGGGTCCTGACGGCGTCCGGGAGCAGCAGCCTGCTGCCGGAACTGGCCAGCATGACCGGATCCCACCACCAGCGGCAGGTCGCGTGGCGCTAGCGCCTCGGCGACGGCCTCGATCAGCTCGGCGGAGAACAGCATCCCGGTCTTGGCCGCGTCGGCGCCGATGTCGTCGAGGACCGCGTCGATCTGCGCCCGCACGAAGTCCGGCGGCACCTCGTGGATGCCGCGGACCTCCACGGTGTTCTGCGCGGTCAGCGCGACGATGGCGAGCCATGCCGTGCGCGCCGCAGCGAGGCGAAGGCCTTCAGGTCGGCCGCGACGCCAGCCGCGCCGCCCGAATCCATCCCGGCGATGGTGAGGACGCGGGGCATACGGGCGGTCACGACGGCAGCTCCGGCCGCCCGTCTACCGGGCTGGACGCGCGGGCGTGCCAGCGGCGCGGGATGCGTCCCGCGGTCCGGGCAGCGTGCCCGGCCGTACCGCCAGCCGCATCGCGGTGGCCATCCGCTCCGGGTCGGCCGCCCGGGTGATGGCCGAGGCGATGAGGATCGCGTCGCAGCCCAGCTCCATGGCGAGGGCCGCGTCGCTGGCTGTCCCGATCCCGGCGTCCAGGACGACCGGGACGCTGACCTGCTCGACGATCATCGCGATGTTGTGCGGGTTACGGATGCCGAGGCCGGACCCGATCGGCGCGCCGAGCGGCATGACGGCGGCGCAGCCCGCCCGCTCGAGCTGCCGGGCCAGGATCGGGTCGTCATTGGTGTAGGGCAGCACGGTGAACCCGTCGGCGACCAGCAGCCGGGCCGCGTCGAACGCAGCTCGACCGGGTCGGGGAGCAAGGTGTGGTCGTCGGCCACCACCTCGAGCTTGATCCAGTCGGTGCCCAGGGCTTCCCGGCCCAGCCTGGCCACGAGCCTGGCCTCGCTGGCGGTATGGCAGCTAAGCCGTGTTCGGCAGGATGCGCACGCCGGCCTCACGCAGCGTGCCGAGCAGCGAGCCCTCCCCGTCCGGGCTCACCCGCCGCATGGCCACGGTGGTGAGCGCGGTCGCCGAGGCGTCGAGCACCCGGCGCAGCACCTCCAGGCTCTGGACTCCCCGGTACCCAGGATCAGCCGCGAGCTCAGCTCCTGCCCGGCCAGCGTCCACGGCTCGGTTTCGGCCGCAGCCTGCGGCTGGCTGCCTGCCGAAGCCTGCGGTAGCTACCAGCACATCGGCGTCACTCATGATCATCCTCCCTGCACGGCCGTGGCGACCTCGACCTGGTCGCCGCGGCGGAGCGGCGTGGCGGCCACGAGCCGCGCGGCACCACCTCGCCGTTGACGGCGGCGGCGACGCCGGACGGGGCGCTGGTCAGCTCGGCGACGGCCTGCTGCGACCGAGCTGCCGTCGGGCAGGTCCCGCGGCTCGCCGTTGAGTGTCACCGGGACGCTCACACTCTCCCCTGCCTGGTCAGGAAGCGCCCGGGGCCGAACGGCTCCCATTCCGGCGCGGGCGCCCGGCCGGTGAGGCAGGCGACGGCCGCGTCCGCGGTCGCCGCCGACATCAAGATGCCGTTGCGGTAGTGCCCGGTGGCCAGCAGCAGGCCGCCAGGACCGGCGCCGCCCACGATCGGCCCGTTGTCGGGCGTACCGGCCGCAGCCCAGCGCACGTCTCGGCGAGGATCAGCTCGCTCGTCACCGGGAGCACGCTCATGGCGTCGTGCAGCAGGTCGTGCACTGCCCCGCGGTCACCGTCAGGTCAGGCCCGCGCTCTTCCATGGGTGGCGCCCACGATCACCTCGCCGTCGGCCCGCGGCACCAGGTAGACGTCCGCGCCGCGCACCGTGGCCGGATCGTGTGGGTGAGGACAGGCGGCATGCCGTCCGGGTGCCGCAACCGCAGCAGCTGTCCCTTGACCGGCCGGACCGCGGACCGCAGCCCGGCGGGCAGGCCGTGCACCGCGCCCGACCAGGAGCCAAGCGGCCACCGCGACCCGGTCGGAGCCGATCTCGCCGCTTTCCGCCAGCGCGACACCGCGCACCGCGGGCGTCTCGCGCCGTCCGCGCCGTCCGCGGTCAGGACCGCGGTCACCCGGTCCCGCACGACCCGCACCCCGGCGGCCGCGGCCGCCCTCACGCAGCGCCGCCGCGTACCGCCGGTTGTCGACCGACCAGTCCCCGGGAACAGCACCCCGCCGTGCACGTCCGGGGTGAGGAAGGACTCCAGCTTGCGGCAGGCCCGGCTGTCGAGTTCCTCGGCCTCGAGCCCGGCCGAGCGGCGGAACGCCGTCAGCCGCGTCAGCGCGGCATAGTCGCCCGCGTCGTAGGCGACGGCCAGCGTGCCCTCGCGGCGCAGGCCGACCCGGTGGCCCGTCACCTGCTCGAGCTCGGCCGCGAACGACGGGAACCTGGCCAGGGCGAGGCAGGTTGACGCGGAGCAGCGCGCCCTCGCCGAACAGGGCTTCCGAGACCGGGGCGAGCATTCCCGCCGCCACCAGCGACGCGGCGTCGCCGTAGGCCGGATCGGCCAGGACAACATCGAGCCCGGCCGCGGCGGCCGCGCCAGGCGATCGCGGTTCCGATGACACCGCCGCCCGCGATGACGACATCTGCGGTCACGGCCACGAGCACTCCCTTCGCTTCGGCATTACCCGGATCAGGTACGACGGTCGGAGGCGCGCCGCCTCCCTCTCAGCCCTGCAGGCTCCGTGTTCGGAAATTGTTTCCGACAGTTCACCTTATATCAGCCGCGCGAGCCGGCCGTACGCCGGCGCGGGGAGGGCGCCAGTCAGTGGTTGGATGGGCCGATGACCAGCGATCTGCGGGCGCGGCTGGCGGATGCGCGCCTCTACCTGTGCACCGGCTCCCGCCGGTCCCGGGGCGACCTGCCGGAGTTCCTCGACGCGGTCCTCGGCGCCGGGGTGGACATCGTGCAGCTCAGGGAGAAGGGCCTGGAGGCGGGCGAGGAACTCGGCCTGCTCGAAGTGTTCGCGGCCGCCTGCCTGGCGACACGGCAGGCTGCTGGCCGTGAACGACCGCGCGGACGTCGCGCTCGCCGCCGGGGCCGACGTGCTCCACCTGGGACAGGACGACCTGCCGGTGCCGGTCGCGCGCCGCATCCTCGGCCCGGGCCCGCTCATCGGCCGCGGCAGCCACAGCCCGGACCAGTCCGACGCGGCGGCCGCCGAACTCCGGCGTGGATTACTTCTGCAGCCAGCCCGCTGTGGACCACGCCGACCAAGCCGGGCCGACCGGCGACCGGGCTGGACCTGCACCGCCACGTCGCGGGGCAGCACCCGGAGCTGAGCCGTGGTTCGCGATCGGCGGCATCAGCCTGGACCGGCTGGACGACGTGCTGGCCGCCGGGGCCACCCGGGTGGTCGTGGTCGCGCCATTACCGAGGCGGACGATCCCGCCGCCGCGACCCGGGCGTTCGCCAGCCGCCTGCGCTGACGCCGCCGCCGGTGATCCGCTGCCCGGGCCGGTGACGTACCAGGCACAGGGAGGGGAATCATGGCGAACCTGGCGGGCCGCAGGATGATGGCCGAGATCGACGGCGACTTCGTGGTGTTCCTGATCGGGGCGCGCTTCAACGGCTTCCACCTGCTCAAGACGGTTCCTGGACCTCGGCGGCAGGCGCGGCATGAAGCACATGCTCGACTACCTGGTGGCGCACCCCGAGGAGGGCCTGCTCGGCTACCAGATGGGGCTGCCCACGATCGTGCAGTACTGGCGGTCTTTCGATCATCTCGAGGCGTTCGCGAACGACGCCGACGACCCGCACGTGGCTGTGTGGCGCAACTACTGGCGCCGGGTCGGCAGCCAGCGCCAGGACCGGGATCTGGCACGAGACGTACCTGGTCGCGCGGGCGAGATACGAGGCGATCTACGGGAACATGCCGCCGTTCGGGCTGGGCAAGGCGGGTATGGCTGGATCCCGCTGACCGAGGGCAAGACCGCCCGCCAGCGGTTCCAGCGCCGCCGCGGGCGGACCCGCTGACTAGAGCGTGTTCGGGCCGAACGGGCTGGCAGTCTGCTCGTGCACCACAGCAGGCGCACGGCATCATCAAGCCCGGCCCCTGGCGCGATGCGAACCACGGCGATGTCATCACGGTGGTCAGGACCACTACAGAGTCACATTGCCGTGGTTCGGCCATCTCATCGCCGATGCTGCTGTGAGCGAGGCCCGTGGGTTCCGGGAGAGCATCAGGCGGCGTGCGACACTGGGCCGGTTCTATGCGGCCCTGGAGCAGGTCGGCGACCGCGGCGATGCTAGCCTCGACCGCGCGCTCGCCGGTCAGTCCCGAAGCCGAGCACGAGCTGCGGCGGGGCGGGCACGCTGACGGACCGCGGACGGGCGCCATCCCGTACGAGGCCGACCGAGCGCTCGCAGCGCCTGCGCCGACGACCGCGTGCTCGTCGGCCGCCCTCCGGCAGGTGCGCCACGGCGTGGAAGCCGGCCGCCAGGCCGGTGAGCCGGACGCCGGGCGCGTGCCTGCTCCAGCGCCTCGATCAGCGCGCCGCGCCGCCGGGCATACACCGCGCGCATGCTGGCGCAGGTGCCGGTCGTAGCGGCCCGACCTCGAGCCAGCGCGGCCAGCGCGAGCTGGTCCAGGCCGGAGGTGCCGCGGTCGCTGACGCAGCTTCTCCGCCGCGACCGCGGCGGACAGCAGCCGGCGGGCGCGAGGACCCAGCCCAGCCGCACGGCGGGCGCCAGCGACTTGCTGACCGTGCCGAGGGTGAAGCACGCGGTCCGGCGCCATGCCCTGCAGCACGCCGACCGGCTCCCGGTCGTAGCGGAACTCCGGAATCGTAGTCATCCTCGACGATGAACCCGTCGTGACGGGCTCGCCCACTCCACCAGGGCGTGCCGCCGCGTCGCCGCCGAGCACGACGCCGGTGGGCGACTGGTGCGCCGGGCGTCACCACCGACCGCCCGGGCCGCCGCTCGCCTCGAGCGCCGGCCACGTCGAGGCCGAGCTCGTCAACGGGCACGGGCCGCCACGCGCGCACGCCGAGCCGCCCGGGCGCCCCGCGCGCTGCTCGCTGACCGCCAGGTCGCCGTAGCCGGGGTCCTCGAGGCGCGCCGCGCCGGACGCCGAGCTGGCTCAGCGCCTGCAGGACGAGGTTGAGCCCCTGGGCGAACCCGGTGCAGACGACGATGTGCTCATCGGTCGGCGGCGGCGGCCCGCACCCGCCGCAGGTACGCGGCGAGCACCTCGGCGCAGCGCGGCGCTGCCGCGCGGGTCGCCGTAGTCGAGGTCGGCGGTGGCAACGCGACTCGCAGGCCTCCCGCGTCGCCCACGCCCAGTCGCCGCGCGGGAAGCTCGCCAGGTCCGGAACGCCCGGACCGGAAATCCGCGATCAGCCGGCGGCGCCGTGGACCGCCGCGCTCGGCTCGCGGCTCCGAGCGGGAGCCGGGCGGGGCAGCCGCGCTCGCAACCCGGGTCGCCGAGCCGACCCGGCTGGTCCAGGTAGCCCTCGGCCAGCAGCTGGCCGTAGCACTCCTGCACCAGGCCGCGGGACATGCCCAGCTCGCGGGCGAGCTCACGCGATGACGGCAGCCGCTCGCCGCCCTGCGAGCCGGCCGCTCCTGATCGCGTCGCGGAGCCCGGCCTCGAGCTGCGACCGGAGCGGCTGGCTCGCTGCCCGCGGTCGAGCCGCAGCAGCAGTTCCGGTCCCAGGCCGGACCACTGGATCGCCATGGCAATGGACAGTAGCGGCTCGGCCGGGTCGCGCCAGGTGCAACCGAGCCGCCCGTGGCCGATGTAACCATGGGCAGATGCGGATCGTCAGCGTCGAATCGACAGACCTGTTCGCCGGAACCGCGCAGCGCCGCATGCAGCTGATCCGGGTCACGCTGGTGAACGAGGGGGCTGGCATGCTGGCCCACCCCGCGATGTCCGCCGCGATCAGCGTGCAGGGTCCAGGGTGCGAGATCCCGGCCCGTTCGGTATCAGCGACATGAGCCCCGGCGAACAGAAGGCGTTCGAGGTCCCGGTGGAGATCGCCGCGCCCTACCAGCCGGGCAGCACGCGGCAGGTCACGGTGACCGTCACCAGCGACGCCGGGCGCACCCAGGCCGAGAGTAAGCCTGACCGTGGCCGAGCCGGGCTGGACGATCTGGATGGTCAGCCACTTCCACTACGACCCGGTGTGGTGGAACACCCAGGGCCAGTTCACCCAGTCCCGGCTGCTGCTGCCCGGCGAGGACGGCAGGCTGCCCGGAGGTGCGCACCGCCTTCGAGCTGGTCGGCTGCACCTGGACGCGGCCAGGGCCGACCCCGACTACAAGTTCGTGCTGGCCGAGATCGACTACCTCAAGCCGTACTTCGACGCCCATCCCGAGGACCGGGCGGACCTGCGCGCGCTGATGGCCGAGGGCCGGATCGAGATCGTCGGCGGCAACTACAACGAGCCGAACACCAACCTGACCTGCGCCGAGTCCACCATCCGCAACGCCGTCTACGGGATCGGCCACCAGCGCGACGTGCTCGGCGGCGACCCGCGCAGCGCCTGGATGCTGGACGCGTTCGGGTTCGATCCCGGCTACCCGGGCCTGATGGCCGCGGCCGGGCTGACCTCGTCGGCGTGGGCGCGCGGGCCCTTCCACCAGTGGGGGCCGTCGGCGCACGGTCGGCGACAACACCGCGGATGCAGTTCCGCACCGAGTTCGAGTGGATCTCCCCGGACGGCGAGCGGCCTGCTCACCAGCGTACATGGCGCAACCACTACGGGGCCGGGCTGGCGGCATCCACCAGGCGCCGGACCTGGTCGCGGCGCAGGCGGAGGCGCTACGGGCCAGCTCGCGCACGCTGCGCCCCGGTCGCCGACCACCCGCAACGTGCTGCTCCCGGTCGGCGCCGACCACGTGATCCCGGCCCGCTGGGCCACCGCCCTGCACCGCGACTTCGCGGCCACGCTACGTCTGGCCGCGTTGCGTGACCGCGCTGCCGCGCGAGTTCTTCGCCGCCGTCCGGGCCGAGGCGGCCAGCGCGGCATCTGCGCTGACCCCGCAGACCAGGGACATGAACCCGGTCTACCCGGGCAAGGACGTCTCCTACATCGACACCAAGCAGGCGCAGCGGGCGGCCGAGGTCGCGGTCGCTGGACGGCGAGCGGCTCGGCCACCCTGGCCTGGCTGGCGGGCGCGCCGTACCCGGCGCGCGGCGCTGGACAAGGCGTGGCGGCAGCTGGCGTTCGGCGCCCACCACGACGCGATCACCGGCACCGAGTCCGACCAGGTGTACCTGGACCTGCTGGGCGAGCTGGCGGGAGGCGTTCGAGCTCGACGCTCGGCCGCCCGCCGCGACGCCGCGGCGCTACCTGGCGCTACAGCCCGGCCCCGGACTCCGGCCGTGGCCGCGTCACCAGGTCATCAACGGCCTGGCCCGGCGCGCGGGACAGGACTGGCCCGGGTCACGATCGCAGGCTGGACCGGGCACGGCATCCGGTGACGCTGGAGCTGTCCGACGACGACGCGCAGGCTGTGCCGTTCGCTGGCCGAGGAGTGCGCCGTCGACCAGGACGGCACGGCTCGCGGCCGGTCACGCTGACGTTCCGCGGCGCGGGACGTGCCCGCGCTCGGGACTGCGGACCTACCGGCTGCGCGGCCGCGGACACCGGCGCGGACGGGATGGCGGGAGGCCGCCGGGACGGTCGATCAGAACGACGTGCGTACCTGGTCGACCGCCGGATCCGGCTGCGCGGCGGGACGGTCAGCGATCACCGACAAGCGCACCGGCGTCCCGCGTGCTGACCGGGCCGGGCAACGAGCTGGTCATCCAGGACGAGTACGCGCAGCACCCGCAGCACGGCGAGGGTCCCTGGCACCTGGCGCCCAAGGGACCAGGGCTCGGCTCCGCCTCGGTCCCGGCCACGGTGCGGGCCGAGCGGTGCGCCAGCGGGCTCCCGGCTGGTGGCCTCGTTCAGCCTGGACGGGCTGCGACGTGACCCAGGAGACGGTGCTCTGGGATCGACGCCGAACGGGTCGAGTTCCGCACCCACGTGGACTCCTACGTCGGGCGCGACCGTCTGCTGAGGGTGCGCTTCCCGGCCGACGTGCCGGGCGGGCTGCCGGTCTACCAGACCGCCACGGCGGTGATCGGCCGGTCGTTCGGCGTCGTGGACGTCGACTCGGCCGACCACTGGTACACGCTGGACAGCCCGGCGCACGCAGTGGTTCGGGCTCGGATTCGGTGGCGCGCGTCACTGGACCGCGGCGGGCTGGCCCAGGCGATCGGGGTGGCCGAGGTCGTCGTGCCCGGAGGCACCGAACGGGCTGGGTGAGCTGCTCCGTGACCTGCTCGGTGGCGCTGCGCGGCGGCAGGGCGTGACCGCGACCTGCACGCCGAGGCCGACGGATCGAGGTACGGCGCGATCGACGTGGACTCCAACCTGCCCGACGTCCGGATCGCGATCGGCGGCCCCGAGGTAGAACCCGTTCACCGCCGAGGTGCTGGCCGCCGCCGGGCCCGGATACGCCATAGGCGCTGGCGGCCCGGCTGGCCTTCGGCAGTCAAGCCGCTGCGCGGCTGTGGGTGCCCGGTTCCCGGAGACCGGGCCGACGCCTTCAGGCCCTGGACGCCGACGTGCGCGGGCCCGGCGACCTGCCCGTGCTGGTCCTGGCGGGCGACCTGGCCGCGGCGTGTCAGCCAGGCCTGACCGGCAGCCTGGCCGACTGCGGTGGTGGACAATGGCGACCCGGTGAACGGCGAGAGCCGGGCTCACCGGGGCGGTACCGCTGGCGGACCGCTCGGTCGCGGGTGCTGAACCGCGGGCACGCCCGGCTGCGTGGTGACGCCGGACGGGACGCTGCACCTGTCGCTGATGCGCTCGTGCAGCGCCTGGCCGTCAGGATCTGGATCGACGGGGACTGCCGCACGGCGCCGGACGGCAGCAGCTTCGCCTGGCAGCACTGGAGCCATACGTTCAGTACCGCGCTGGCCTCGGGGACCCGGCGACTTGGCGGGCCGCGGAGCTTCAGCCTGGCCGCCGAGGACTACAACCACGACCTGCTCACCGTGCCCGGCGCAGGGCCAGGCCGTCGGTCAGGCCGCGGGTCCGGCCCGGGCCGGATCGCTGTCGGTGGGTAAGCCACGGTCACGCTCGGCGCGCTGAAGCCGCGCGGGAACCCGCTCGCCGCCGGGCGGGCGGGGGCGCTGACCGGGGGTGACACCGTCACCGTGCGGCTGCGGGAGACCAGCGGGCGGCCGGTCACCGCGCGGGTGCGGCTTCCCCGGCGTCTCCGCCGCGTGGCTCACCGACCTGCTGGAGGAATCCGACGGCGCTCCGCTGCGGGCGGAGGACGACGTGGTCTTTGTCGATTTGCAAGCATTCGGCACCGCAACGGTGCCAGTCCGGGGGACGAAACTGATCCCCAGGACCCCGCTCTCCCGGGGGGCTGCCCGCCCGAGCCCCCTGGGAGACCGGTGCAGCCGGTCTACGCACGCTACTGGCTGCACGGGAAGGGCCCGGCGCAGAGCCATGGAACCTGCCGGTCGCGGTGCACCTGTCCCCGGTCAGGGGTAGCGCTGCCGGGAACCGGGCGAGGCGGCGGCGCTGACGCTGACCGTGGGCTGCGGGGCCGAGTGAGGCCTCCGGCACGGTCGAGCTGGTGGCGCCCGGCGAGGTGACCATGGCTCGCAGAGCCAGGGACCTGCGCTACGACCTGGCCCCCGGCGGCTACGCGGCCTGGGGCCTGACGGTGCGAGTGCCACCGGGACCGCGCCCGGACGGTACTTCGTCGGGGCACGGCTCCGCGACGACCTCGGCCACCTGATCGAGGACACGGCCATGGTGGCGGTCGGCGAGCGACGCTGGCCCGATCCCGCCCTGCCGCCGCCGACACCCTCGAGCTGATGCAGGCCGACTACGCCGCGGGTGCGGCGGAGGCGGACGTGGCGGTGCTGACCCCGGGCTGCGGCTCGAACCGGGGAGCGACGGCGAGCTGCAGGTCCGCGTGACCAGCGGGCTAGCCTCGGAACTGCGCGGCGAGGCCCAGCTGGTTTCGCCGTTCGGCAGCTGGGAGATGCTCGGGCCGTGGACGCAGGGCTTCAGCGTCGCGCCGGGCGCGAGCGCGGTGCTTTGCGATTCGCCGTACACGCACGTGCCGGTGACAGCGCGTCACGCACAGTGGTGGGCGCTGGTGAAGGTCATGTACTACGGCCGGGTGCAGGCCACCCCCGAGGCGATACCCGGCGTTGTCATCGGACCGGTCAACTGACGGTCAGCTACGCTGCGTGCGAACGGATACGGTGAGACTCTGGTTGTTCCCGAATTCAAGCGTGGGGCTTTCCAGAGGGCCCATGCAGTCCGCTACCGCGATACTCACCGGCAACCTGCCAGCGGAGCCGAACAGCTTCATCGGCCGCGAGGCGCGACCTGGCCGAGCTGGGCCGAGCTGCTGGAGCGAGGTCCGCGCGCTGACGCTCAGCGAGCCTGGGCGGTATCGGCAAGACGCGGCTCGCGGTGCGGCTGGCCCGACGTTGTGCTCTCCGGCGAGAACCCGGACGAGGGGGGCCGGGCGACCTGGACGAGGCGTGGCTGGTCGAGCTGGCCGACTGGCATGGCCCGGTCGCCCGGGCGGTGGACCACCTGCTCGCTGGGGGTCCGCGAGGGAGCAGGGGTCCCGCTGGCGCAGACGCTGGCCGAGGCGCTGCGCTCGCGGCACATGCTGCTGATCCTGGACACCTGCGGCACCAGGTCAGCGACTGCGCCACGCTGGTGCAGCTGCTGCTGGCCCGGTGCCCGTGGCTGCGGATCATCGCGACCAGCCGGGAGCCGCTGCGGGTGCGGGGCAGGGACGTGTGGCGGGTGCCGCCGCTTGACCTGCCGCCGGACGGCGCCAGCGGCGCCAGAGCTGGCGGCGCACGAGGCGGTCCGGCTGTTCGCGGCGCGGGCCGCCAGGGGCCCGGCCGGGGTTCACGCTGACCAGCGGACAACACGGCGTCGGTGGCCCGGTTGTGGCCGGACGCTGGACGGCATCCCGCTGGGCATCCGAGCTGTCCGCGGCCCGGGTCCGGGCGCTGTCGGTGGAGCAGATCGGCCGACCGGCTGCGGGACCGGTTCCAGCTGCTCAACTCCGGCGACTGGACCGCGCCGCTGCGGCAGCGACGCTGCGGGCCACCGTGGACTGGAGCTTCGAGCTGCTGGACGCCGACGAGCAGATGCTGCTGCGGCGGCTGGCGCCTGCTCCGGCTGGAACCTGGACATGGCCGAGCAGGTGTGCTCGGACGAGGCCATCCCGGCCGACGCGGTGCTCGGGCTGCTCATCTCGCTGATCGACAAGTCGCTGGTGGTGCTGGACGGCGAGGCGGCGGGCGACGCCCGGTACCGGCTGCTGGACACGATCAGGGAGTACGCCGCCGAACGGCTGGAGGCCGCCGGGGAGTACAGCGAGCGCTGGCAGCTGCGGCACCGGGACTGCATCCTGGCGCTGGTGGAGGACGGTCGGCAGGATGTTCAACCGCGGCGAGCCGCCTGGCCGGTCCGCCGGGAGGTGTACCGCCGGGGCATCGCCGAGTACGGCAACTTCCGCATCGCGCTGCAGACGTCGCTGGCGCACGGCCACGCGGACGAGGGCCTGCGGCTGTGCATCGGGCTGCGCAACATGTGGCTGCCGCACGGCGACGCCCGCGAGGCGGCCACCTGGCTGGACCGGTTCCTCGTCCTGCCCGGCCGCGGAGGTGTCCGCGCCGGTGCGCGGACGGGCCCTGGCGGTCGCCGCGCCGAGATCGCGCTTCGACCTGCAGGACTACGACACGCTGGTGCGCTGCGCGACCAGAGGGCCTGGAGCTGAGCCGGGCCAGCGGCGATGACTTCCCGATGCCGACCGCGCTGCGGGTGATCAGCCAGGCGGCGGCGCGTGGCGGGCCGAGGGCCGGCGACGCGGTGGCCTACATCGAGGAGGCGGTCGCGGCGGCCGAGGCGGCGGGCAACGACTGGGAGGCCGGGCTGACGCAGGCCGCCAAGGCGGCACATCGCCGTCCGGCAGGAGCAAGCTGAAGTCGGCCCAGCGTGCCGCACGAGACCGCGCTGGAGGTGCTGGCGCGACAACAACCGCTGGGGCGTCGCACGGTCGAGTACGGGATGGGCGCCTTCGTGGGACCCGCGGCGACGCCGAGATGGCGGTCGGCACTACGCCGACGCCATGGAGATCTTCCGCGAGCTCGACGCCTGGCCGGAGATCGCCCGCTGCTGGTCGGCGATCGGCTGGATCGCGGTTACCAGCGGTGACTACGACCAGGCGCGGAGAGCCTGGCCGAGGCGCTGCGGCTGAACCAGGTCGGCGGGCAGCGGCTCGGCATCGCCCGCGGCCTGGAGGCGTTCGCCGCGCTGGCCGGCGGCGGCAGCGGCAACCCGAGCGGGCGGCCCGGCTGGCTGAGCGGCGGCGGCTGCCAGCTGCGCGCGAGTCCCTCGGGCGCGGGACCGGCATCGGCCCGCGGATCGAGAGGTGCTCGAGTTCGCCCGCGGCTTGGCTGGCGCCTCGGCCGCGGCCGCCCTGTTCGCCGAGGGCCGCGAGGACGGTCGCCGAGACGCCGTCGGCTTCGCGCTCGGCCCGGACCAGGACCAGCTCATGCCCAGGACCCGCGGCGCGCCGCCGAGCCCGCCTGGAGGCCGACCCGTCGCGGCTGAGGCCGCGTTCCGGCCGGTGCCGCGCGGTCACCAGCAGGACGCCGGCGGCGCGCCACCGCGGACCCACGCCGCTGCACCCGCGCGGGAGCACGAGGATCGTGATCGCTGATCGCCCAGGGGCCTGTCCGAACCGGGAGATCGCCGACGAGCTGGTGATCGAGCCGGCGACCGCTGCCCGGCACGTGGCCAACATCCTGGCTAAGCTCGGCTTCAGCTCGCGTTACACCAGGTGCCTCATGGGCCACCCGGCACGACGCGTCCAGCTGATCTCCGCGTGCATATGTGCACGCGGAGTCGGTCCCTGAGACCTGGCGATATGCACACGCGAATACACAGTTCGGCGCATGTGCAGCCTGACCGCCGGGGCCATAGCGTTCAACTGTCGCTATCACACGGTGGGCGCCGGGTCCTGAAGCCCGTGAGCCGGGCTTCGTTCCCAAGGGGGTGGGAACCGGCGAGCCAACGGCAGCGACCAGGCGGGTCCCGGTTCACCGCGCCGGGACCCGCCCGCTGAAGACAGCCAGGCTGGGAGGTTCTGGTGGAACGCGCGTCAGTACCGGGGAACGCACGGCGAGCAGACCAGCTCATGGTGAGCGATGGGCTCGCCAGACCGCGCGCTGACCGAGCGCATCCTGGAAGTCGCGGACGAGGCAGGCTACCGGGCCGCCCTCATCGACGCCACCGACGGCTCGGTGACGGCGTGGCCGCGGTTCTGCCCGGACGGTGCGCGCGGCCGCGGCCGGGCTGGCCCGGCGTGGCCTCGGCGGAAGGCGACACGGTCGGCGTGTTCGTCCAGGACGCGGCCGAGCGCGCGCCATCGCGGTCAACGCGATCCGGGCCGCGGGCGGCCGCGTCTGCCTGATCCGGTCCGACGCGCGGCCGATCGGACATCGCCGCCGGCTCAACGCCTGCGGCGGCGCGGGTGCTGATCACCTCGGCTCCGCTGGCCGGGCTCGCCGCCAGGGGCGCGACCGTTCCCGCGTGCGGCAGGTCATCGCGTTCGGGGACGCGGACGGGCACCACCCCGTTCAGCTCGCTGCTCGGATCGAGGTAGCTGCTTCGTCAGCTGGCAGCCTGACGGACAAGCGGCCGCCGGGCCCGGCTTCGCCGAGAGTCGATCCGCGCGGTCACGGCGCCGGAAGGCTGACTCATGAGCGGAGCTGGAGGATCTGGCCGAGCCGAGGGCCGGCGTGGTCGCGACGTGGTGGTGGCGGGCCGGCCATTGCAACGCTGCGCTACACTCTCGACGCCTCCACCTGCTGGCAGGCGCCACTGGTGGCGGCGCCGCTACAGGTGGTGACCGCGTTCGCGAGCGGTCTACAAGGGCACCGCCGCGATCGTCCGCGCGGCACCGGTGTGCCGGGCGGCACAGCCAATACCGTCGCGTGCCTGATCCCTAGGAGGCGACGGCCTCCTCGTGCTGCCGCGGAGGGCGGGGCGGCGCGAGCGGCCGGAGCCGCGGTCCTGATCAGGCGATGATGACCAGCAGGCTGCGCCGGGTCCACAGCGCGGCGGCGGGAAGCCGAACGCGGTCCCATGCGTGGGTGACGCGCGTGCAGGCCGGTCGCGTGCCCGCTCGCGGTGCCGTAACACCGCCACCAGCACGCCGAGGCCGAGCGAGCCGCGCGACCAGCTGGAGCATGTTCACCAGGCCTGACGCAGCGCCGGAGTCGGCCGCGGGCGCAGCCACAACAGCGACGGTGGTCAGCGGCACGAACACCAGGCCCATCCCGATGCCGATCAGCAGCATCGGGCCGAAGCACGCCCGGCCAGGTAACCGCGTCCCCGGCGACGATCCGCGACAGCCAGGCCATCCCGGCCGATCACGGGCACCAGGTCAGCCACCATCAGCAGCCTTCGGGCGCGAGCCGCGGCCAGCAGCCTCGATGCGCCGGTCGACACCGCGAACAGCGCGACGCGTCATCGGCAGGAACGCCAGCCCCGCCTGGAGCGGGCTGAAGCCGCAGCATCGTCCTGCACGAACTGGGTGAGGAAGAAGAACATCCCGAACATGCCCGCGACGAGCAGCAGCCGGGCCAGGTAGGAGCCCGCCCGGCTGGCGGTCGGCGAACAGCCGCAGCGGGGTGATCGGCTGCGCCGGCCCGGCGTCTCGTGTCACAGGAACAGGCCGAGCAGCACGACCGCGGCGGCCGAACGCAGCCAGGGCCAGCCGGTCGCTCCAGCCGTCGACGGCGGCCCGGATGAAGCCGTACACCAGCGCGGTCATGCCGGCGGTCGAGGTCAGCGCGCCCGGCGCAGGTCGAAGCGGCCCGGCTGCCGCGGCGGTCTCGGACAGGAACCGCGGCGCGAGCGCCAGCGACCAGCGACGCCGATCGGCACGTTGACGAACAGCACCCAGCGCCAGGACGGCCCACTCGGTGATCACGCCGCCGAGCACCAGGCCGAGCGACGCGCCGCCCATGGCCACGGCGGTGAAGAGGCCGAGCGCGCGGGTGCGCTCCCGGCCCTCGGGGAAGCTGGCGGTGATCAGCGCCAGCACGGCGGGGATGGCGACCGCGCCGCCCACGCCCTGCAGCCGCCCGGGCGGCCAGCAGCCGCCCGGCCGACGTGGCCGGGCCGCCGACCAGCGAGGCCACGGTGAACAGCGCCATGCCCGGCCATGAACACCCGGCGTCGGCCGAGGATGTCGCCCGGCCCGGCCGCCGAGCAGCAGCAGGCCGCCGAACGTCAGCGTGTACGCGTTGAGCACCCAGGACAGGCCGGTCGCGCGAGAAGTGCAGGTCGCGCGCGATGCTTGGCAGCGCGATGTTCACCACGGTCATGTCGAGGATGATCATGAGCTGGAGCGCCGAGCATGATGGCCTGGGGCGATCCCGGGCCGCTGGTCACGGGCGATTCCCGGCCGCCCGCCGCGGGCGATACCGCCCCCGCCCGATACGCGCGTGCGGTTCCCGTTAACCCCGTTGACCTCTCCTGGCATCGTCAGCCCCATGCGGAGCATGCAGAAGAGACAAGATGCCTCCATGATTTTTGGACGTTTCTGGCATGGCTATCTGGCCATGCGATCGACGGCCGCAACGACGGACCATGATGCCATCGATGGCGGCTCCGGCTGTGCCATCCGGCCGGCCGTCCCGGCGGCGATGGAGCACCGATGCGGCTCCGGCAGGCCTCCGGTGGCTGACAGGGACCGCTGGCCGGGCGGCTACCATCGGGAATGAAGCGGAGGTCTACTCCGGTTAACTTTATTCCACGATTTCAAAGTTCTGTGTTCGGACGTTCAAACCAATTGCTCCCTTCCGAGCGGAAATGATCCGCGCTTCTCCCGGTATTCTTCGTCTCACGATGTACTTCCAATACGCGCAGTGGACGACAATCTCTCCAAATGTTATGTCGCTTTGATCCGGGCCTGCAGCAGACTTCGGCAATGCTGAGTCCGCGAATGGAGCCCCCCAGATTCGGGCCGTGCATGCCCCCTGGGGAGTACCCTTCCGGGATCTCTGAAACCAGAAGTGCAATATGGGACCTGGTTCCTAGTTTCATTTTCATTTCTTGCGCTCGAAATTCACGAAAGATCCGCCTTCCACGACATTTCAGTCGGGTCCACGAAGACCTTCGGACCGATTGACGTAAGAATTTCTTCGCTCCGGTACATCTGCTTCGGCATCGAACTGAAAGTTACCGGGGAGCCGGACAGGCATCTGCACAGTTTTCAACTCGTACTGAATATTCAGATTCACACCCTCTCTCCTGAACGTCAATTGCCACCGCTTTGCGTCGAGAGGTTCGAGTGCAAGCGTAATTCTTCCAAAGCGGGTTGGAGAATACGTGAGCGAAAGGGAAGCTGCCAATTTCATATCTCCCCTCTGCGAGGACCCTCAAGCAGTCGCAAGGCATTGAGTTCCTCAAGAATAAGCATGTGCCTCATGTAACGAATGCATTCGGCGCTTGCCCAGTTGTGCGGCATGTCTCCAACGTAGGAAGGGTCCGGCACGCTTTGGAGCGATTGCTCTTCACGCCAGGCGAGCAGGGGAGAGGCGTGATTGAGAAATCCGATGAATGTCTTTCCGCGCCCAGTCCGGTTGTCCCAGGTACAGAGTACATCTGCGCAGTGACCGCGGCATTATATGCCCATACCGCCTTGTCGTGTCATCCATCCCGTTTCTGCCGGAATGTCTTCACTGCACAACCGCCTTCATGAGCGCGAGATGATAATTGGAAAGGGGGTGATCCCTTCGCGAAGAACTGTCCCGGATAGATCGCCTGCGACATGTAGATCCTGCGCCACCTGGGGCCTGGGCTGTTTTCGCACGTCTTTCTCCGCCCACCTCGGGTCATCTTTCATCAGCATCGGAACGTAGTCAAATCCGTTCCGGATGCCTGCGTTTCTCGTCCCTTAAGGAAGTAAAAAACGACTGCCTCATCTCGGTATAGAATTCCCGAATGGCGGCTTGACGCTGGAGCTGCACACTTTTCAGCGACCTCGAGAAATGCGCGCAGCATGATGAGGGTCACAGGGAGTTCGTATACTCCGAAGTGATCCCTCCGATTCCGCTGTCTCCGAATCCGCGTGGGAGGAGACCGTGCTGCCGTTAAGTGAGGCCGTCCCCCAACCCCTTGTTGCGGGAGTCCACGAGATAATTCATCGCCCGCATCGCGTCGGGGTAGAGTTCGTTGAAATAGGTCGAGTCCTGGCTCAGTTCGGCCTGCCGTATAAGCATATATATCGCTGCGGCAGTGTCTTTCCAGTGCGACCTCTGCCCCCCTCCTAAGAACGATCCGTCATCCTTTTTGCCGGTCCCAGACCGTTTACGGACCTTCGCTGAGCTTCTTTATCGTATCCTGCATACCTCGCCGCTTCGAGGAGGAATGTTCCGTCGATGAGCCACGAACCACGGTAGACGGTCGGTCCAACCTGGAATATTTTCTTCCCATCCTTGATTTCCCGCGACTCTACCATGTTTCCGACGGACGCTGTGTAGAAATTTCCGTACGCCTTCGGAAGATTCCACATCACCTTGCCATCGTACGGTTTCCAGGCGGTCCCAAAATTTTGCGGGTCTCCTCGAGAAGATCTGCAAATTCGTCGAGTCCATCTTCTAACTTGTCGGCGGATTGTCCCGATTGTGGCAGACGCACAACCGTAGCGGAGAGGTTTGTCGCGCTTCGGCGTCGAGGCTTGAGTTCATAACGGCGGAGGGGCGGGGGTGCCCGACTCGGTCATCGGCGAACTCACCATTAAAGAAAATGGCGCCAGTCCGGCGAATCGAGAGTGTACCTCCTGCTTGCTGCCGTCCGGTGTTGAGAACGAAATCTTTTCGAGTTGAGGATAATTTCAGGCGTACGTTCGATCTCGGCATTTCCCTTGGGAATGATTTCGATATGAGGAGATTTGTCGACCCGTCGCTTCATCCTTCCGATTTGTAGCGCAGGAAGTGAGATGAACATCGACGTTGGTCCACCCCAGTTTTGTGTGGATGATCGGGATCGACGGGCTTTCCATCGTTTACGCTCCCGAGATAGATGCCTTCAGTTTCGCCTTTGATACCCACGCCTACGATTTCAGCAAAATCCCTTTATTCCACCGCTCGTGCCGGGGTGATTGCAGAGGGCTACGCCGTGTTTGCCGACGAAGGCTCTTTGTACGAGATCATCAGGGAAAGCAGTATGTCGATTGCCGCGATTTGCAAGGAGCGTACCGAAAGTCGACAACGGCCTGCGGCTCCGGTTGCGGGACAAACGGTTTGGAAGCTTTCTTCCTGAAAAAATCCGGGAACTGAGGCTTGCAAAATCGCTTCAATGGCGATGCCTCCGACCGTCAGGCCGAGGTGCTTGAAACTTTCTCCTGCTTGATTCACTCATCGACTATAATCCTGATTTTACTGAATTTCTGAAGTGTGGGAGTCTATAATTAACGAATGATTACGAATTTTCCAGCTCATTTGATCATTGTTATCTGATCACGGCGAATTTTCCGACCTGTGTGCCGTATTCAGACTCGACGGAAAAAATGTATAGCCCGCTGGCGATAGCGCGCCCGCTGTCGCTCAGCAGATTCCACTCACTCCTGCCCGTCGGGCTTGTCCGACGATTTCCCTCTGGGAATCGTTGTGATGAAGCGTCGCCACGATGTCCCCGCTGAGGCTGTAGATCCGGATGAGCGCCTGAGCGGGAAGATGCGTGAACCAGATGACCCAGGTTGTTCTCGGTCCAGAACTGCCCCTCTCCCTTCCCATCCCCCTCTTCGAACGTATAATTCAAGTCGGAGCGATATGGATTTGGCACCACCTTCACTTCCCCCAATCTCGTCGACGGCGCAAAGGGCAACTGCACATGGGATGCGTTTGAGCTCTTGTCTGACTCCATTTGAGGCGCGATGAGGGTATCGATGCGGGAGCTCCGCCATTCGGATCCGGGACGACGACAAGGAGGTGATCCTCGGGATGAAAAGGAACTCACGGCATACCAATAACTCTTTCCTACATTTAGATTTGAATCGACGAGCTGGTAAGAGATTCCGGTATCAAATTCGAACCGGAGATCGTCAGCCACGTCGACCTGCTTCCAGAAGGGTAAAGGTGTTCTCAAGAAATTCGGGCGTTTCACTTCTCCAGATTCTCGTATCCTCAAAATTCTGCCCCCGTAGTGTGTCCAGCCGAGGATTTGGCCCTGCGCCAGTGGGACGGCGGCAGCGAGCCGACGAACATATCGGCCCAATCGTCCCACGTTTCGACCGGATCATGAAGCGGATCCCCTGCCGCCATTGCCAATCGAGATACACCCTTCTGTCTCCGTATGTTATTCTGAG
>ERZ1370068.6325-contig-5314_pt1 | contig 27092 bp, 38 predicted proteins | sample MGYA00561227_ERZ1370068 | MGnify/ENA primary metagenome ERZ1370068 (study PRJEB38410, sample SAMEA6850437) | metagenome | study: Metagenomic assessment of the ecological functions of the soil: analysis of the soil microbiota associated with the...
GTTGTGCTTCGTTCAGTTGCGTATTGCTCATCGTGTTCACCTACGGTCAGGAGAGCAGCGATGTCGTCCTGATCAACAACAGGTGAAGACCGCCACATCCATTTCACCCCGCGGCCGCCGCCCAGTCGATGACGAGCATGATCTCCGCTCTACTGGCTTTTTCGTCGAGCGGCCTGGCGACGGAGACGCGCTTGCCGTCGGCCGCGTAAGCCATTCCTCCCGGGGAGCGGCTCTCCGCCGAAGAGTGGTTTCAGCCTGGCGCTCAGTTCAGTGTCACCGCGCTGGAGTCAAGCCCCGACCTCGAAGAGTTTGTTGTCAACCGGGGGTTCTGTAAACAATGCGGTGGGAATCTGGAGACCAAGAAGAAGGCGAAGACGCCATTGGATGTGGTAGCGCCACTTCGGCCCTGGGTTGGGGGAACGTCGTCACGTGGGTTCTGTGCTCCCCGATTCGTCAGACAAGGAAACGCAAACCAGCGGACGTCGGGAGACGTCATCTCCTTCCTCCATGGCGGGGAGTGGCCACGAGCGTCGGGCGATGGCGGTCAGTGACCGACAGGGTCCACGTGTCCGCCTTGGTTTTTCCGGATCGTAAGGTTGTGTAGACGATGGACCGACCGTCAGGCGTCAAGTGTACGGAACGAGGCCTCCGGTTCCGCGGGAAGCTCGCCTCAGGTTTGGAGTCCGTCGGCCGACACGATCCGCAGTCCCGCGTAATCGTTGTACGCGATCCTCTTGCCGTCAGGTGCCCAGACGACTTAAGTTCCCGAACTTGTTGATACTCAATGGAATCCGGCTGGCGACTCACGTGTGGCGAGGTCGGCGCATCCGGATTTCGGTTCGGCCCGATCAGGATTTCGTCTGGACGATCGCGTGAATCGGAGACAGGCTGAAAGGTATCGATCGGCGTGGAGGCTCTCCGACCGCGCGATTCTTCCCCTCGAGATCGAACCGAGCCAGAAACTGGCTGCGGACGACGACGCTCCCCGACGCTGTACGCCAGAGACCGTCGGTCGAAAGCGCCTGAAGTTCCCGCCGTGGCGCTGCAGGCGATGAAACGGACGTCGCCGGCTATCGAGACCGGGCCCACCAGAGGCTCGAGATCATCGAGCTGACCTCCGCTGCGCTGATCAGCCGCGGGCCGCGCTCGTTATGACGTAAACGAACCAGTCGGGCGGGACCCAGCGCGCCTCGAAGTCACCGGGTACCACAAGCGTTGTCTTCCCGGAAGAGGTCGAGCGCGTACGCGCCCGCGACGGAGCCCTCGCCGCCCTGGACAGCAACAGCACACGCCCGCCAGCATCGCGGCATGTTCCGGTGGGGAGCCGTGATGAGAAACCCTGGGGCCTTGAACGTGAGTCGACGACCGTGGGCGTACCGCCGGTCGCTCTGCACCCTCGAGAGGAAGGTGCGTACGGTTCGGGAGGGCGAAGACGATGGTGCCGTCGGTCAGCCACGCAGCTCCGCGACCGTCCTTCGCATCGCAATGAACCGTCTGCGCGGTGCCGCCCGGCGGCCCGAAGCTTTCGGTTCGGCGTCGGCGAAAAAGAAGCCGAGGAAGGCCCCATCCGGCGACCAGAACGGATAGCTACCGTCGTCGGTCCCGGCAAGCGGCTGCACTGCCTGCCGACGCATCGAGGCGGCGAACCCGACAGTTGGGTCTTCCGCCATGCGCTCCAGGCGACAATCGCAAGCGTCAGTAGCCCGTCTGGCGAGAGGGCCAAGCCCCTGCTCCGGTGTTGTCGCTGTACCAGCGGCGAACTTCGGTGGAAGCGGTATCGCGAAGCGGCGCAGTGACGCTTGCTGCGCCCTGCAGGATTCGGCGCATGCGAGATCTGGCGACACTGGTGGCCCTGGTGACGAGCGTTGCGAGGACACCCGCCAACGCGATCCAACCAGAACTTGCGCGGACCACGCGACGTGCGCCGCACAGCGGGGCGTGGCCGCCGTCAGCGACTCCATCGCGGCTCGGCTTTCGGGTCCCCTGCCGTGGCACGCCAGCGCTCAGTCGGGGTCGCTACGCAAGGCGCCAGCTTCACGTGACGCGATCGAGCGCCGCAGGCGTGCCGCGGGATCAGCCCGACACCGGGCCGCGGCTCGCGTTCGAGAATCGCCGCGATCACGCTCGCCTGGCTCTGCCCCATCGAACGCGCGCTGCCCGTCAGCATTTCGTAGAGCACCACGCGAACGCGAAGAGGTCCGCGCGGTGATCGACCGGCTTTCCTTCGGCCAGCTCAGGGGCCATGTACTGCACGGTGCCGATCATCGAGCCTGACCGTCAGCCGGGCGTCGTGCGCGTGGCTGCGTCTCCGGAGATCGCTTCGTCGCGCCGCTTCGCCACGCCGAAGTCCAGACCTTGGCTCCCTGATTTCGTCAACGCAACGTTTCCCGGCTTCAAGTCGCGATGCACGATCACCGCTTGATGTCGCCGCGGCGCAAGGCGCGATGCGCGATCTAGGCGCCGCGACTCCTGAGCTGCCTGTCCAATGTCAGGGCGTCCGCGAGTAAGAGCGCGTGGCGAGGTTCTCGCCTTCGAGCGTATTCCCATCACCAAATAGTCCGCCGCCCTCGCGGCCGACGTCGTACAGCGTGCAGATGTGCGGATGATTCAGAGACGCGGGGTGTCGCCACGCGCCTCACGCGTCGAACCAGGATCGCGGGATCGAGCTCTCCGAAGGTGCGCGGGAGGATCCCGGCTGCCGACGTCGCGGCCACTGCAGACCGCGTGTCCCTTCGCGCGGTGAGACCTCGCCCCATGCCTCCTGCGCCAAGCGGGCCATGAAGTTTCCATATGGGCCCAGGACGCGCCCCGGGCAGGAGTGGCATGGCGGGAGGATACGCCGCTCGGATCAGCGTTATTTGAGCGCGGCCGTCCGGAAGTTCGTCAGTAGTGTGCAGGCGGGGGTGGGGTTTGTCTCGGACCTCCGGAACCGCGAAGAGAGCGCCCCGGCCGCTCGGCGCGATGTCCCCTTTACGGTCGAGCGTCCAGACCTCCAGGGCAGCCGCGCTCAGACCGGGAGTTCCCAAAACGCGGGCATCCATGCTTGATGTCAACGGCCACGGAGTACGCCTCTCTTGTCCAGACCGTAGTAGATGATCTCTCTGCCGGCCGCAGCGGATCCAATCTCCGGTCCCGTTCGATGCCGCCGCTCGTGACGGCAATTATACGGACCTGCGGACCCGGGCGATGGAATCGCCTGCAGCAGCACAACTCATTCGCGTGCCGCTCCCATCCGGACGTGTGCAGGATGACGCGCGCCCGGCGCGGCGAGCTGCGCGCCGAATACGTTGGCATTCCCCTGGGATCGCCCCTGCGGTGCGCCGTCTTTCGCCCTCTGCGTCGACACGATCCAACTTTCCGTCTTTGTGTCGCGGCTTCAAGGGTCGCCCGATCGAACAAGGAACGTTGGTAAACCCCATCCGGCGACCACGACCTCGGCGTCAGCCGGACGTCCGGCGACATCGAGCAGAACGGCCATTCTCCACCACAGCTACCGCAGGTTTGCGACCTGGCGGAGTGAGCCGGCGGAGCCACGGGTTGAACGCGATCCGGGGTAACTCGTCCGGCGACCACAACGCGGGTCCCGTCTCGAGAAGTGTCGGATCGGCGGCGAACGGGATTCCCGGCACCACCTGCGGCGTCGTGCCACCCAGATGTCGAGACTCTGTGTACGTTGGTCCATGATCGCGTTGCTGGCGAATCTGGCACCGTCCGGCGCAACGTCGACGGAGTACCAAATCTGGATCGGCTTCCCGATCCAGGCCCGGTCGTCCGGCCGTCTGGCTGCGTAGCCAGGAAGGAGGCGGCTCATTCTGTTTTCTCGCACGGGCGTAGGGGCCGAATCCCGTGTCGCCGACGTCGAATGCGCCGCCCGGAACATGGCAGGACCAGCAGTGGACGCCGTGGGGTCCGCGACAACCCTCGCATCACCGGAAACCACGAGCCGCCCAGGGATCGAAGGGAAGCTGGAGCGACGAGAGCGCGCCGCCGCGCATGTAGAGAAGGTGCCCCGCCGCATAGATCGCCTCGTGAGGGTTGCCCGCGGGAGTGAACTTGGGCGTGGGATCACGTCCAGCGAAGCCACGTAGCGTCATTCTACAGCAAGCTCTCCTGACTCCCGGCCGAGTGCCCGTGGCTTGCAACCGTGTAAGAGGAAGTGCTTCCCGTCCGGAAGGAACCGGGTCACCTCCGATGGGTCGCCCCCGCGCTTCGACCGAGGGTCTGAGCTTCCGTCAGCTCGCGCCGTCGGGCAGCGTCTGCCGGGAGCACTTGAAGATCGCCGACTGCATCACGAGGAGATGCACAGATGATCACGCCGTCCCGATTCCACGAGCTGCTCCGCGCACCGCCCTTCAGCGGGGCGCCAACGTTGCGGCCGGGCCACCGAAAAGATCGATCATCGTGCTGAGATACCCCCTCGGAAAGAAAGCGATCGACGCACTGTCCGGCGACAAAACGGGCACTGGGCACTCTCCGTCCCCGCGAGCGGCTTCGGCCTCGAGTGCATCGAGCGGGCGCAGCCAGAGCATCAGGCGTCGCGTCCGCGTCCGCCGACTGAACGTGACGTAGCGGCCGTCGGGAGAAATCGTCAGCGCGGCGATACCGCCGAATGCGATGTCGAGCGTCACCCTCGCTGCGGCGCGATCGTCAGTCGCAGCGGGAGCGGGATACCGGGGCCGAATGACCGCCACGCTAGCGATCATCCCGGTGCCGACACCGGCGCCGAGCAACACTCACCGCTGCGAGAGACCCGCCACGCCGGCGATCGAGCTCGCGGATGCCGAGGCAGGCGCTTCGCTCCCGCGCTCGCGCCATCGGCGCACCTTCTGCCGATCCATCGCAGCTCGGCTCCAGGTCTCCGGCGACTGCCGGCGGCCTCTCGGGATCCTCGGCGAGCAACGCTTCACGACCCGATCGAGCGCGGGAGGGCGTTGCTGGGTTCAGCCCCGACACCAGCCGGGGCCGCGCTCCAGGATAGCGGCGATCACGCTCGCCTGGCTTTGCCCATCGAACGCACGCTTGCCCGTCAGCATCTCGTAGAGCACCGCGCCGAACGCGAAGAGGTCCGCGCGATGATCGACCGTCTTTCCCTCGAGCTGCTCGGGAGCCATGTACTGCACGGTGCCGATCATCGCGCCTTGGCCGGTCAACGGCGTCGCGCGCGTCGCCGTTTCGGAGATCGCTCGTCGCGCCGCTTCGCCACGCCGAAGTCCAAGACCTTCGCTCCCGACTTCGTCAACGCGACGTTGCCGGGCTTCAGGTCGCGATGAACGATCCCCTTCTTGTGCGCCGCGGCCAGCGCGTCGGCGATCTGCGCGCCGACCCGCAGCGCCTCGTCGAGCTTCAGCGGTCCGCGCGCCAGGCGCGAGGCGAGCGTCTCGCCTTCGAGCAGCTCCATCACGAAGTAGTCGGCGTCCCCTTCGCGGCCGACGTCGTACAGCGTGCAGATGTGCGGATGGTTCAGAGACGAGATCGCGCGCGCCTCGCGCTCGAACCGCTCGCGGGCCTCGGGCTTCTGCGAGAGATGCGCGGGGAGGATCTTGACCGCGACGTCGCGCCCGAGCCGCGTGTCCCTCGCGCGGTAGACCTCGCCCATGCCTCCAGCGCCGAGCGGGCCGAGGATTTCGTAGGGGCCGAGCCGCGCCCCGGCAGGAGTGGCATGGCGGGAGGATACGCTCGTGTACCGGCTTATTTCAGCACCGCCGTCCAGTTCGTCAGAAGCGTGAGCGAGGTGCGGGTTGTCCTCGTTCGCCGGGATCGCGACGAGAGCCCGCCCGCTCGCCACCGTGTCCCCGGCTCGACAACGCTCAGTGAGATCGCCGCGCTCGACCGGTAGGTCCGAAGACCGGCGTACCGTTCTTGATCGCAGACCGCCACGGTGCGGGCCTTCTTGATCGACGCCGCCATACACGATTTCGCGCCCACCTCGCGTCCAGACGCCGACCCCATAGCTGCCACCCGCTGGAGACCATGTAACGTGGACCTGCGATCGGAAACGCCTGTACGTAGAGCTCGATCGCGGCGCGCTCTCGTCGGACGTGAACAGGATCCAGCGCCCGTCGGGCGAGAGCCGCGCGCCGGATACGTTCCAGCCTGCCTGCGATCAGCATGTGAGGCGCCGGATCCCTCGCGGTCGAGACGATCCAGACCTCCGACTTTCGCGTTGGCGTCCTGTTGCCGGGAGAACAGGACGGAGAGCGCCCGTCCGGCGACCACGACGTGGCCGTTGCCCGGCACCCGGACGACTCGACCAGGATCGTCGCGCTTCCCCGGTTACGGGCTTGATGGCAAGATCGGCGCCCGTTCCGCCTCCATGAACGCAATCGCGTGCTGGCGTCCGGCGACCATACCGGAAATTCTCGAAGAGTGTTGGATCGGCAGCGAGTGGGGTTCCAGCACTCGCAGCCGCGCGCTCATACAACCAGATATCCGGGTTCCCGTGCGCTGGTCTAGGATCCCGACCGCGATCCTGGTCCCGTCCGGTGAGACGGCGAGAGCGGATCCCATCTCGGAGCGGCTGACCGATCGGACCAGTCTTCCGGCCGTCGAGGTCGAGCCAGAAAAGTCGGCTCATCTATGTTTCGCATTGCGAGCACTAGACGATCGTGCCTTCGCCGCTGGCGTCGAAAGCGCCACGGAAGAAGAGGCCGAAAGGTAGTGCGCATCTTCCGCAACAACCCTTGCATCCCCGGTGCGTAGTGGAAGCCGTTCGGGATCGAAGCGTTGGGCGACGAGTGCGCCCCACTGCATGTAAAGAAGATGCCCGCCGAGAATATCGCTCTGCGACGTCGCGCACAAGAATGAGATTTGGGCGTGGGCTCATCGAGCGAGGCGACATAGATGGCATTGAGTCCGCTCTCGCCTCATGCCCGCGGCTTCCAGCCGTGTAGAGGAAGTGCTGCGCCGGTCCGGAAGGAACCGGGCCCAGCGATGCGTGGTCTCCTGCTTCAGGCAGGTCAAGCTTTGTTTACGGGCACCAGGCTTGCCGCCGTTCGCGGAGACCCGAAGGACCGCCGATTGCGTGTTCAGGCGAATAGGATGATCACGCCGTCCCGGATTCCACGAGCCGCTGCGCGCGCGTCCTCCAGAACGGGCGCCAGCGTGCACGGCCGGCCCGCCGACAATGTCGATTTTCTTGAGATTTGCCCGTCGAGAAGCAAATGCGATCGACCTGCTGTCCGGTGACCAGAACGGGCACTCGCCGTTCTCCGTGTCCGATGAGCGGCTTCGCGCTCTAGGCGCGTCGAGTCGGCGTAGCCCAGGAGCATGAGGACCGGCATCCGCGTCCTGTCGCCGCGAGACGTACGTAGCGGCCATCGGGAGAGATCGTGATGCAGCAGGCCAGTCGTCGCCAGTCGCCGGAGATCTGGGTGTGACTCCTTTCTGGGGCGCGATCGTCAAACGAAGAGCTGGACGTCTCGTTGGGCGGCGCGAACGCGCCTACGCCCAGGATCATCCCGCGCCCGACACCCGCGCGCGCCAGCAAGACCACATGGCGGCGACGACTCTCAGTCCACGCCGGCATCGGGCGCGCAGTCGCGCGAACGCGTTCGCTCCATGTCGCTGGCGTACTGCACCGCGCCTCCGCGCGATCCACGCACAGCTCGCGCGCGAGATCCGGACGCGCTCGTCCCACCGCCGATCAGGATCTTTCGTAAGAGGCAGCTCTCTGGCAACGCGATCGAGGGCAGGAGGATTCGTCGGGACGAGTTCGGACACAGGACGAGGGTCGACTGCCAAGATTTGAGATATGACACTCAGCCCGACTCTGTCCGTCGAACGCGCGCTTGCCCGTCAGCATCTCGTACAGCACGGCGCCGAACGCGAAGAGGTCCGCGCGAGTGATCGACTTCCTTTCCTTCGAGCTGCTCGGGGGCCATGTGACTGCACGGTGCCGATCATCAGCGCCCTTGGCCCGTCAGTGGGGTCGTTTGCGTGCGCCGTCTCCGAGATCGTCTCGTCGCGCCGCTTCGCCACGCCGAAGTCCGAGAACCTTCGCTCCCGACTTCGTCAACGCGACGTTGCCTGGCTTCAGGTCGCGATGGACGATCCCCGCTTGTGCGCCGCGGCCAGCGCGTCGGCGATCTGCGCCGCAACCTTGAGCGCCTCGTCGAGCTTCAGCGGGCCGCGTGTCGAGACGCGATGCGATGCGTCTCGCCTTCGAGCAGCTCCATCACGAGGTAGTCGGCCGTCCCCTCGCGGCCGACGTCGTACAGCGTGCAGATGTGCGGATGGTTCAGCGAACGAGATCGCTCGCGCCTCACGCTCGAACCGATCGCGGGATTCGGGCCTGCGACAGGTGCGCGGGGAGGATCTTGACCGCGACGTCGCGACCGAGCCGCGTGTCCTTCGCGCGGTAGACCTCGCCCATGCCACCGGCGCCGAGCGGGCCGAGGATTTCATAGGGGCCGAGACGCGCCCCGGCAGGAGTGATGGCATGGCGGGAGGATACGCTTCTGAAAGGGGAGTGTCCCCTGTTTCCGATGAGCCACTTTCCAGGCGTCGACGATGGTGTAGGCGACCTTCGCGCTCTAGGATCTCGTCGTCCGGAATCGTGAGGATGTCGCGGGTCAGAACGATCACGTCGGCGAGCTTCCCGACCGCGAGCGAGCCCTTGATGTTCTCTTCGAAGGCCGCGTAGGCGGCGTTCACGGTGTACGAGCGGAGCGCCTCGTCGCGGGTCATCTTCTGTTTGGGGTAGAACGCGCTTCCATCGGCGAGCGCGCGGGTCACCGAGGCGTGGAAGTTCGCGATGGGGTCGACGTCTTCGACGGGAACGTCGGTCCCGTTACACAGGGTGGCGCCGGAATCGATCAGCTCGCCGCCACACGTACGCGCCCTCTTCGGCCCGCTTGGCGCCGATCCGGGCGGGAACCCACGAACCGTCGGAGACGCAGTGAATCCCTGGATCGACGCCACGACGCCGAGCTTGGCAAATCGCGGAATATCTGACGGGACTCAGATGCTGGGCGTGCTCGACGCGCCATCGCAGGTTCTTCTTGTCCGGGTGCGCGCGAAACGTCCGCTCGTAGAGGTCGAGCGTCTCGCCGGTTGGCTCGGTCGCCGATGGCGTGGACGCAGAGCTGGAAAGCCGTTTTCGATCGCGATCCGCGCCGTCTCCTCGATGTCGGCGACGGGCTCGGTGTTCAATCCCGAGGTCGACGGTTGATCGGCATAGGGCGCAAGCAGCCAGGCGCCGCGCGAGCCGAGCGCGCCGTCGATCTGCCGCTTGATCGCGCGCACCGTCAGGAAGCCGTGACCCAAGCCGTCGAACCGGTACCTGGAGAGGCGCTCCCGCAGCAAGCGCGTTGTCATCGCGGACCATGACCCAGAGTCGCATCCGCAGCCGCCCGTCTTCCGCCATCCGCTTCAGGAGGTCGATCGTCGCGAAGGGCGAGCCCGCATCCTCGAACGTCGTGACACCCTTTCGGAGGCACTCGTCCTGGGCGATCTCGACCGCGCGAAAGGTCTCGGCGTCGATCTCAGCCGGAGCCCGTCGGGCGAGCGCGTCATCCATCGCTTGTTCCACGGGATCTTCCGCGGTCTCGATGCAGTACACCGGTCGCGCGCCCGGCGCCGTCGCGGATGAACCGGCCGCCGGGCGGGTTCGGTGTGCCGCTCGATCGATTCCCGCTGCGTGGAGCGCCGCCAGGTTGGCGATCGCGGCGTGGCCGGAGGCGTGCCTGAGCAGCGACCGGGTTCGGCCGGAGCGGCCTCGTTCAGCGCGTCCTGGAGCGGATATCCCTCGACGGTCCGCGCGGGCACGTGATCCCACTTCTCCTGGTGCCATCCCCGCCCGAAGATCCAGCTCCCGGGCTTCGCGCGCCGCGGCCGCCTCTCGCACCCGCTCGACGATCTCCTCCCAGGAGCGCGTCGTCTTGAGATCGACGTTCATCCGCAGGATGCCCAAGTTGCGCAGATGCCCGTGCGATTCGATGAAGCCGGGCACGGCCAGCCTGCCGTCGAGCTGGACGCCCTCGGTTCGCGGCCCGATGAACGCCCGGATCTGCTCGTCACTGCCCACGGCCACGATCTTCCCGGCACGCGCGGCGAGCGCGGTCGCTTCCGGCCGGGCGGGATCGAGCGTCACGAACTTTCCGCCGACGAGCACCAGGTCCGCGGGCTCAGGTGTCGGTGTGCAGCTCGTGAAGACGAGGGCGACCACGAGCAAGCTCAGGAGGAGATGACGCGGGTGATCGGATAAAACATCGGCCGGCCTCCGTGCCGGGGGATCGTACGACGGAGGCCGGCCGATTCGGAGTCAGGAACTTGACGGGTTAGTTGTTTCCTCCGCCGTCGTCCTGCTTCTTGTCGTCGTCAGGGTTCTTCTTCTTCGGAGCGCTGGCGCTCAGGCTTCTGCGGCTGTTCCTGCTTCTGCTCTTGCGGGCGCTGCTTCTGGACCTCTTGCTGACGCTGCTCCTGCTGAACGGACGGCTCTCGCTGACGCTGAACGTCCTGCTGCCGCCGTTCCTGCTGAGCTCGCCCTGCTGAGCGGACGGTTCTCGCTGCGCTCGATTTGCTGTCGACGCTCCTGCTGACGCCGTCCGCTGCTCCTGGGCGGACTGTTCCCGCTGCCGCTCGACTTGCTGACGCTGCTCCTGCTGCTGCCGGACTTCGTCCTGCCGCCTGAGTTCCTCTTGCTGCTGGAACCTTTGCTGCCGTTGTTCTTGCGGATGCTGGCGCTGAATCTCTTCACGCCGCTGCTCCCGCTGCTGGATATCGTCCCGCTGCTGCATGCGGTCCCTCTGAACCTGAGCCTCTGTTTCCGTGGGCGTCCGGAACTGGTCGTTCCGCGGCGCCCGACTCATCTGCGGGTTTTTCCGATACTCGCGACGCGCTTGGTCGGTCATTCGGGGCGGAAGCGGCTGTCGCGCCGAGATCGGCTCGGCCGCTCTCACCCGGTCGCCGCCCGAGTCACGGGCGACGGCGAGCTGATCGCGTCTGAAGGAGTTGAACGGCGCCACGCGCGCAACCCGTTCGATCGGTTGCGGCCTGAACGTCCGTCGGGTGGCCCGCTCGATCGTGCGCAGATCCGGGCCTCGGTTGATGACGACGTTGTTCTGTATGGTCAAGTTGTTGACGATGGTCGTGTTGTTGATGATGGTCGTTCGCCTCGACTCCGGCACGATGTAGCCCCGCAGCCTTGGCGCCGCGAAATCACGCGTCGACACGAACACGAACGAGCTGGTCGGAATGGACGCGCCGAACGAGAATCCACCAGAGGAGAAGCCGACGGCGAACGACGGTGCGACCGGAGCCCAGCCGATGTAGTCCGGACCCGTCCGGAACGTCACCCACGCGGGTGCCCACGTGTAACCGGGTACCCAGACCCAACCGAATCGAGGGTCCATCACCCAGGTGCCGTAGTGGTACGCGACGTCACCCCAGGTGTAGTCCGACACCCAGGCCCAACCGCAGTCGGTGTAGACCCAGTGTCCGTCGTGGTAGGGATTCCATCCGTGCCGATAGACCCTCGGCTGCCACACGCGGCCGTACTCCCCGGAGACCATCCAGGAGCCGTGCGGGCTGAGGTCCGAATAGAAGAAGTCGAAAGAAACCGATGCATGCGACGCCGGTGCGATGACGCCGGTCAACAATGTCAGCGCCAGAACCACCGTCGCTGCACCCGCGATCTTCATGACACTTCATGGCAACACCTTTCCGGACCCATCGTTCGTTTTCCGATTCGCGGGGTCCGGCAAGGGGATAGAGCAACGAGCGCGCCAGGGACGAGATGGCGGCATTTTTCGAGAAACTGGGGTGAAATCCTACCGCGTGGGATTACATTCGATTGAAAATCCCACTCTGTCAGAATGGCCGATCGGCCGACCGAGTGTCCTCTGGAAAAGGGAGTGTCCCCTTTAGCAGCCTTGCACGGCCTGGAGGGCTCGCTCGACGGCCCACGCGTACGCGTCCACGACCGCGGCGTAGTCGACGCTGACGGCCGCTCGCATCGCATCGGCGTCCGCCATGGCGGCGATTGCGTCGCAGACCTTTTTCGGCTCCCCGATCCGTCGCAGACGCCGCAGGCCGCCGTCGCGCGCTCGACGTGCCATTCGGCGATCAGGCGCGCGATGTCGAGGAGATCGTCCATCGCGTCGCGGACGTCCATCGGATCGAGCGCGCCGGGGGAAGCCTGAACACCGGCAAGCAAGGAGAGCACGGCGTCGAGATCGGTCTTCAACACGTTGTCATCGCGAGCGGGATCGTCGTTGGCGAGCGTCACGAGAGCGGCGTTCGCTCGCGCCTTCGCGGCGGCGACGGCGGCCGCTTGCGGCGTTCCCGCACCCGCGCCCGCGAACAGCGCATCGAACGGCCCGCCCGCGCCGGTCATGCCGGCAAGCTCCGCGAGCGCGAGGTCGCGCAACGAGCCTGAGGGATCGAGGGCCGTGGCGGTGATCGTCGGAAGCGGCGCAAGGCTCACGCTCTCGACGACGACGCGGACCGCGCCCGTCCCCGGAACCGACGCCACGGCGGTCGCCGCGTACGACCCGTCGCCCAGATCGACGATCGGACCGGACAGGTGCGCCGGCCAGAGGAGCGACGAATCGATGAACATCGACAAGCCGCGCCCGAGGAGAACGCCGTTGGCGTCCCGGGGCGTGATGGTGATCGAGGACATTTGCAAACCGTCGGCGCGAATCTCGGCGGGAGCCACGTCGACGGAGGAGGCGCCGGCATCGACGGCGGCCGACGCGGCGTTCCCGTCGTCGAATCCGATCCGGATGGCCTGCGTCATCGGATTCATTTGCACCGAGATTTGGAGAGCGGCGCCGGAGGCGTCGTAGACCCGTAGTAGTAGCTGGTCGGGCTCATCAGCGACGCCGTGTCGCCGTCGTACGGAGCCGTCGCGATCGTGGCTAGCGGGGCAGAACTGCACACCGCCTCGCCGGTTGCAGCCCGGCGCACCTGGAACGGCCCGGCGGCGCGAGCCGACGCGAAGGAGATCGCCACCAAGGCGGCCAGGGCTGCGGCTCGAATCGCGTCGTTGAGTTTCATCGCGGCTTCAACTTCGGAGCCGCGTGGAGCGGCCGGTCAAAATCCGACCGCGCCGAGTAGCGTCAGAGCCTTCAGGACCCCCGTGAAAACCGTGCCGATAGCGACGGAGAGCTTCAGAGAGGGGGAGCAAATAAATTCTCTTGTCGCTTGACTCGGGGCTCATTTCCCGAGCTGCGAGGCCCAATTGACGTCGATTGTAATCGAGGGGGACAGCGGAGCTCCGGGGGTCGCGACGACCAGCACGTGCTCCCCGTCGGGGGCAAAGTCGTAGCCGACGAAATCGGGGCGCATCTTGAAGAGCTCGTGCGGGGCCCCGGCGCGGAACGACGCGCCCGTCGTCACATCGACCGCCATGATGGTCAGGCCGTCGCCGGCCAGATACAGGAGCTCCTCTGCCGCCTTTGGACCAACGGATGTTGTAGTTCGACGCTCCGCCGCTCGTCAGCTGGTACTTCGCCCCAGGAACCGGGAACGACTGGACGAACAGCTCGCCGGGGCCGGACTCGTCCGAGGTGTAGGCGATCCAACGCCCATCGGGCGACACCACCCCCTGTCGTTCCGAGGAGGGAGCGTGGAGGAACGGAACCGGCGCGCCCTTGCCGTCCGCCGGAACCATCAGCAGATCCCAACCGGTCTTCGGGATCCGGCTGCTCGAAGACGATCGTCGTCCCGTCGGCCGACCACGAGGTTCGGCTGCTTGAAGAGGGCGCCGCCCTGGAGCACGGCGGTTTCCTCCGCTCCGCCGTCGGTCGGTTTGACGAAGATGTCCATCGGCCCCGAGCGATCGGACTCGAATGCGATGCGACGGCCGTCAGGGGACCACGCGACGTAATCGACGGTCGCCGGTCCGAACGTGAACCGCGACGGCACCGGGTGGTCGACATCGATCAGCCAGACATCGCTGGCGGACACCGACGATCGCCGGACGATCGCCAGGCGTTTCCCGTCCGGAGCCAGGTAGGCGCGCTCGTAGCGGCCCGCGGGAACGGGAATGTCGCCCGTCAGCTTGCCCGCCCGGTCGTACCACTGGAGCACGGTGTCCGGGCGCCCGATCCCCAACGCGCGAGCACGCCGTCGCTCGAGGCGGAGACGACCTGGCTGCCGGTCCACTCGGACGGAGATGGCGCCTCGCCCAGGCTGACGGGCTCACCGGTCGTCGCGAGGCGATCGGCGTCGAACGGTTGCGCGACCAAGGTGTTCTCGCGCGGATAGATCAGGAAACCTGGGTCGGCGTAGATCGGCGCGCCGCTGGCCGCGAGCAGGAGCTTGCGTTCCTTGGATTCGATCGAGCCCACGAAGACGTCGAAGCTCCCCTGCTTCGCCGGGAAGCGCGACGTACAGGAAATGCTTTCCGTCGGGGAGGAAGCAGGGCCAACGGTGCGCCGTCTCCTTGCGCGCCGCGTCGAGCTCGGTCACCGGAGCCGCTTCGCCTCCGCTGTCGCGAACGCTGAAGAGCGGCCCCGCGGATTCGGGGGCGAAGACGATCACCCCACCGGTGCCCCACGTGCCGCCCCGTCCGTCGCCGGCGCTGCAGATCGCCTCGGGGCTCCCGCCCGAGACGAGGACCTTCATGAGCTTGCCGCTCCCGAAGTACCCGAGATACCGGCTGTCCGGTGACCAGAACATGAGAGTCCCGTCTTCCGTTCCGGGCAGCAGGGCGCGCCGTGAGCGAATCGAGCGGCCGGATCCAGATCGACGCCGTTCCCGTCGACGACGACGCGATGAAAGCAAGCGTCCGGCCGTCGGGAGAGATCCGCGAGTTGACGCCGTCGGAGGTCAGCGTCGCGCCCGCCGGCGACCCGATCGAGAACCGGCTGAACGTCCGCTGCGCGTGGCGGCGGGCGGCTTGCGCGTGGCGAGCGCTGCGATGGACGGCGATGGCGGCGATGGTCGCCAGCGCCGCCAGTGTCCACGCGACGCGCGCGCTCTGCGCGCGTCGCGCGTGGAGGCTGCCACGGGGGCGGCGGATGCTCCGGTCACGGTGCCCGTGCCGCCGGCGATCCACCGCAGCTCGCGGGCGAGATCTCCGGCGCTCTGCCAGCGCTCTTCGGGGTCCTTCGGCGAGACAGCTCGTGACCACGCGATCGAGGGATGCGGGCGTGGTGGGAACCAGCTGCGACACCGGCCGCGGGTCTTCCTTGAGAATCGACGCGATAACGCTCGCCTGGCTAGCCCCCTCGAACGCGCGCTTGCCGGTCAGCATTTCGTAGAGCAGGCGCGCCGAACGCGAAGAGAGTCGGCGCGGTGATCGACGGGCTTCCCCTCGAGCTGCTCTGGCGCCATGTACTGCACGCGTGCCGAGCATCGTCCCTGGCGAGGTCAGAGGCGTCGTGCGCGTGACGTTCGTCGACGATCGCCTCGTCTCGCAGCTTCGCGACGCCGAAGTCGAGGACCTTCGCTCCCGATTTGGTCAAGCGCGACGTTCCCCGGCTTGAGATCGCGGTGGACGATCCCCTGCTTGTGCGCGGCGGCCAGCGCATCCGCGATCTGCGCGCCGATCTTCAGCGCCTCGTCGAGCTTCAACGGGCCGCGCTCGAGGCGCGCCGCGAGCGTCTCGCCGTCGAGCAGCTCCATGACGAAGTAGTCGCGCGTCCCCCTCACGCCCGATGTCGTAAAGCGTGCAGATGTGCGGGTGGTTGAGCGCAGATCGCGCGCGCCTCGCGCTCGAACCGCTCACGGACCTCGGCTTTTTCGGAAAGGTGCGCGGGAAGACTCTTCACCGCGACGTCGCGCCCCAGCCGCGTGTCCTTCGCCCGGTAGACCTCCCCATCCCGCCCGCGCCCAACGGGCCGACGATCTCGTAGGGACCGAGGCGGGCGCCTGAATCGAGTGGCATCCGCCGATTATCACCGATTACCGGCCGGACCAATTCCGGTATCCTTCGTCGTTCAAAGGCTCAGGTTGCCAATACGTTCCCATGGGAGAGAACAGCATGATCCGGATGAAGTCGGATTGCGGTGGTTGTTGGGGCGACGATCGTCGCGTCGCTGGGTGTGGCGCGCGCCGGAGGAGCCGGCGGCGCCGGCGGTGCCCGCGGCGAAACCGTGGAAGGAATCTGGCCGATTTCGGGCTCGTCCTGACGACGGGCAACTCGCAGAACTTCAACGTGTCGCTGACCAACAAGTTCGTCTACACCTGGACCAACGCCGAGTTCACCTTGGACGCGGCGCGCGCTGCGCGCCGAGAACACGACGCGCACGCCCGTCAACGACACCGCGGCCAACACGGTCGTCGTCACGGAGACCGACGCAACGACGGCGGAGATGTACGCCGTGGGCGGCAAGTACACGCACAAGATCCGCGAAGACTTCTTCTGGTACGTCAACGGGGGCTGGGTGAGCAACAAGCCGGCGGGACTCGATAATCGCTACGGCGCCGGAGGCGGTCTCGGCTATCGCTTCTTCAAGACCGAGGTTCAAACGTTGGCCTTGGAGTTTGGCGTCGATTACACGAGCGAACAACCGATCAGCGGGGACAGCAGTTCCTTCGCGGGCGCAAGGCTGTTTCTCGGCTACCTGTACAACATCTCCAAGACCTCGTCGTTCACCGAGGACCTCACCCTTCTCGAGAACCTGGACGACACCGACGATTTTCGAGGGAGGTCGGTCTCGGCGTTGACCGCGAGTCTTACGCAAAAGCTGGCGTTGAAGGTCAGCCTGACCGCTCTTGGTACGACAAACCAGCCGGTGGTCGTCGACGTTCCAGCCCACCGGCGCTGGCCACGGCGTGCCGCTCAGTTCGAATTCGAGAAACTCGACACGATCCTGACCGCCGCGCTCGTCGTCAATTTCTAAGTCGGGCTGAAAAGGGGACACTCCCCTTTTTTCTTATCAAAGCGGTAATCCGGGGAGCTTTGTAAGAAGAAGTGAGGTCCCCTTTTTCAGTTGCTAAGGAAGCTCGATCGCGATCCCCTCGACCTTGCCGTCGGCGCTGAACATGAACTTGAACATGCCGGTCGGACCGTTCGCGCTCTTCGCTCGCACGGTGACCGCTCCGTCGGCCTCGTCGGCGATGCCGTCGGGCGTGAGCTGCCCGAGGTCGTCGCGCATCTCCGTCAATCGCTGCTCGCGGTCGGCGTCGCTCATCCCGGGACGCGGCACCTGGTGGGCTGGCCCGGAAGGCGCGCATCGCGTCCATGCCGTTCGGCGTTGTACGCGTCGAACCAGGCGCGGATCACCGCGTCCCGCCCGGTGGTCCCGAGCGGCTTCACGGTCACCGGGCCCGACTTCGGCACCGGGACGTCGTCGCCGTGCGCGAGCGTGCGAGCGCGTGCGAGATGCGGCCGCCCTTGACCTCCGAATCGTTGGTCGACAGGATGACGACGAGGTCGTCGTCGACGTAGCGCAGGAAGTCGGCGAAGAACGTGCCGTTCCCGCCGTTGTGCTCGATCGAGCGCGTGAGCCCCACGCCGAATCGCTGATCGACCAGCCGTAGCCGTAGTACGAATCCGCGCCGGCCCCTTCGCGACGTGGCGGTGGTACATCTTGTCCTTCGCGGCGGCGGAGAGGATCGTCGTCTCCCGACAAGCGCCACGTGCCAGCGGAGCATGTCGTCGAGCGTCGAGTGGATTCCGCCGTTGGCGCGGAGCGCCCAGTAGGGCCCGTCGGCGGCCCACGGCTTCTCGGTGATGCGCGCCCCAGCGCTTTGCCGTCGTGATAGCCGACGGCGACGCGTCGATGCGGCCAGCTGCGGGAGCTTGTAACCGGTGTCTTTCATCCCGGCGGGGAGGAACAGGTTCTCGCGCAGGTACTTCTCGTAGGGCATGCCCGACGCGATCTCGACGATCGCCCCGAGCAGGCTGTAGCCGGAGTTCGCGTAGAAGAACGACCTCGCCGGGTTTGCTGCGAAGCTTCGACGGCGAGGATCCGCTTCACGTACTCGTCGCGCGAGACCGGATCGTAGTCGCCGGCGAAGTCGGACTCGAGTCCCGCGGTGTGGGTCAGCAGCTGGTGCAGGGTGATCCCCCGCTTGTCTTCAGGCGCGCTCGCGAAGTACTTCCCGATCGTATCCTCGACGTGCAGCTTCCCTTGCATCTCGAGCTTCAGGATCGCCGCCGCCGTGAATTGCTTCGTGATCGAGCCGACGTCGAACACCGTGTCGGCGTCGTAGACGACGCCGTTTTCGCGGTCCGCCATGCCGTAGCCCTTGCGGAGCAGCACGGCGCCCCCTTCGACACGAGGACGCTGCCGCGGAAATCGGCCGCGACGAGCCAGGCGTCGAGCTTGTCGGTCCGGCGCCGCCGGGGCGGCGGACACGGCGGCGACGAGTGCCAGAGCTGCGAGCATGCTTATCCTCCTGCGGGCGACAGCCTAGGGATACGCGCGAGCTCTGGTTTCAGATGAGGGGACACTTCTTTTCGAGCAAAGCGGTAATCCGGAGCTTTGCAGAAAAGTGTCCCCTTTATTCCGGTTTCCAGTCGGGGACGCGGCCGGAGTCCAGGGCGCGCCGCCGCCTCCGGCGTCGTCCTCGAGCTTCTTGAGGTCCGTGAGCGAGAGCGTGCGCAGCTTCGACAAGACCGGCGCGAACTGCTGCGCCGCGATGTCGTAGTTGCGGCGATGCGTCGCGGTGGGCGCCGACGTCGCGTCCCAGTGTCCGCCGACGATCGTCTGAACGCGGTCCGGCGATCGACGGAGGCGTCGGCTCGTTCCGGCTCGCGACGGGCGGAATCGCCGCTCAGCTCGATCTGCAAGTCCTGAGCCGCGCCTCGATCGCGCGCACCGCGACGGCGAGCTTCGGATCGGCCGCGGGCGCGTCGGCCAACGCTTTCTTCAGGTGGTCGATGCGGGTCTGCGCTTCCTCTGCGCGCCTTGACGGCGCCGAGAACGGCGCGCTGCAGGCGTCCCGTCTTCTCCTCGAACGCCAGGAGAGCCTTGCGGTCGACGGCCGGCAACGACGCGGTCCCGAGCGGAATCGCCTCGAACGTCTGCGGCGCTCCGAGCGGCGTCTCGACGCCGCCGACGCGCTTCGCCAGCGACACGGTGTACCGGCCCGGCGCGGCGAGCGGGCCCGGCGGGGAGGCGGTCCCAGGGATCGATGTCGGGCGGCTTCAGGTTCGTCGGCTCGACCTGCGGATAGCGCAGATCCCAAGCGACCCGGTTGAACCCGGCCGTCACCGGACCGGTCAGCCGCCTGCACGACGCCGCCGTCCTCGTCGGTGACGGTGAGGATCACGACGTGGCGTCCTCCTCCCGGTCCTCGGCGCGCAGGGCGTCCCACGACGGGTAGGGCGTGTCCTCACCCTTCTTCTGCTTCTCCTTTTCCGCGTCGAGGCGTGTCTTCCTCGCGGTCTTGAGCTCGTCCTTCAGGTAGTAGGTGAAGACCGCGCCGAACGGCGGATTGGGCGCAGTGAAGAAGCGGTCGCCGATGAACCCCTTCTCGCGCCCCCGTTCGGCGCCGCCGGGATGAACATCCAGGCGTCGCGCACCGGGAAACAGCGTCGCGTCCTTGGTCGAGCGTCTCTTTGGACGCTGTGCGCAGCGCGCGATAGTCGTCGAGGATGTAGAAGCCGCGGCCGAACGTCGCGAGCACGAGATCGTTCGTCGCGCTCCTGGATCGCGCAGGTCGCGCACCTGGATCGTCGGAAGGCCGCCCTTGAGCTGATCCACGTGCGCGCCGCGGTCCAGCGTGAAGAAGACGCCGAACTCGGTGCCGACGAAGAGCATGGTCCGGCACGACCGGATCTTCGGCGATCGCGTAGACGGTGCCGCGCTCGGGGAGGTTGCCGGCGATCGACTTCCAGCGTGCGTCCCGTGTCGCTTGCTGATCAGGACGTACGGCTTGAAGTCGCCCCTTCTTGTGGTTGTCGAACGTGGCGTAGATCGTCCCCGGTCGTACCGCGAGAACTCGACCCGCGACACGTAGCTCTCGTCCGGCACGCCCGGGAAGGTGCCGACCGAGCGCCAGGCGTTTCCGCCGTCCTCGCGTGATCTGGATGAGTCCGTCGTCGGTTCCCGCGGCGAGCAGCCCTTCCTTCTTGGGGCTCTCCGAGAGCGCGACGATGTTGCCGTAGAACGACGTCGAGGCGTTCTTCGCGACGGCGTCCACGCTGTAGACCCGGCCCATCACCTTGAGCTTGTTCCGGTCGGTCTGGCGTGTGAGATCGCCGCTGACCGGGCGCCAGGTGTCGCCGCGGTCGTCGCTGCTGGAAGACGCGCTGCGCGGCGAAGTAGAGCCGCGTGTGACGCGTGCGGGCTGATGATCAGCGGCGAATCCCAGTTCCATCGCAGGCCTGGCTCGCCGGCGCCGGGTTGCGGCTGGATATCGATCTGCTCTCCGGTGCGCTTGTCATAGCGGACCAGCACGCCGTGCTGCGACTCCGGAGTAGACGATGTTCGGGTCCTTGGGATCGACCGCGGTCTGGAAGCCGTCGCCGCCGGTCGTGATGTACCAGTCGGCGTTGACGATGCCGTGCACCGTTCGCGAGCGGGACGGGCCGCCGAGCGGTGTTGTTGTCCTGCGTGCCGCCGTAGACGTTGTAGAACGGCTCCGCGTCGTCCAAGCGCCAGCTTGTAGAACTGCGACAGCGGGAGGTTCTCGGACCACGCCCACGTCGCGCCGCGGTCCCACGTCTCGTAGAGGCCGCCGTCGCATCCCCCGATCAGGTGATCGGTGTCGGCGGGGTCGATCCACAGCACGTGGTTGTCGCACGTGCTTGAACTTCTCGCCGACCTTGTTGAACGTCTTGCCGCCGTCCTCGGACACCTGCATCCAGGTGTCCATCGAGTAAACGCGCGTCTCGATCTTGGGATCGACGAAGAGCTCCTGGTAGTACTGCGGTCCGCCGGCGACGTACGGGCTGCGCTTCTCCCAGCGAGCCCCCTGATCGGTCGTAGCGGTAGAAGCCTCCCGCCTTGTTCGCCGCTTCGATCACGGCGTAGACGACGTCGGGTCTCGACGGGCGCGATGCGCGAGGCCGATCCTCCCCATGTCCTCCTTCGGGAGGCCGTTTTCGAGCTTCTTCCACGTCGCGCCGCCGTCGATCGTCTTCCAGATCCCCGAGCCCGGGTCCGCCGTCGATCAGCGTCCAGATGTGGCGGCGCCGCTGATAGCTCGCGGCGTAGAGCACGTCGGGGTTGCGCGGGTCGCGCACGACGTCGGTCACGCCGGTGTTCTCGTCCACCGTGAGGATCGCCTTCCACGTCTTGCCGCCGTCTTGCGTCTCGTACAGGCCGCGGTCGCCCCCGGCGCCCAGAGCGGGCCCCTGCGCGGCGACCAGCACGCGATTCGAATCGCGCGGGTCGATCAGGATCTTCGCGATGTGCTCGGAGTTCTTGAGCCCCAGGTTCTCCCACGACGCTGCCGCCGTCGTTCGACCGGTAGACGCCGTCGCCGTAGGCGACGCTGCGCTGCGAGTTGTTCTCGCCGGTGCCGATCCACACCGTCAGCGGAGTTTCTGGGATCGATCGTCACGCAGCCGATCGAGTACGACCCCTGGTCGTCGAAGATCGGCGTCCACGTCGTCCCTGCGTTGACCGTCTTCCAGACGTTCCCGGAGGCTGCGGTCACGTACCGGATCGCGTTGTTGTTCGGGTCCACGGCGACATCGGTGACGCGTCCGGATCATCGCCGGCCCGATGCCGCGGAAAGCGAGCCCCTTGAACTTGTCGGCCTTCTTGGCTTCGTCGTCCTTCTTGGCGTCACCCCTTCTTGGAATCGGCTTTCTTGGCGGCCTGGCCTTCTTGGCGTCCGTCTTGTTCGGTTCGTCCTTCTTGGTATCGGACCTCGTCTCGGCGGCCGCGACGGGCATCGAGACGAAGAGCAGAGCTAGCGGCAAAGGCGACAAGGGGAGCGGGTCGCGATCATGGTGTGGTCTCCGGATGGGGCACGCCTTCTACGAGATAAATCGTCGAGTGTTGCAGGATATCAGCTGTAGGCGTAGTTGTGAGGTCATCCGCCAGACGACGACATTCCGACGCGCAGCGCGCCAGCGGGTCCGGCGGGGCGATGTCGAGAACGTGCTCGCGACGACCGGTGGCGACATCGACGACGCGCTCCAGTGGAGTCGGTACGTCGCCGTAGCGATGGACGAGCACGCCGCGTCCATCGACGGTCCACCCTGACGACCACGTCGTTGTGGGGTCAGAAACGGCAGCGGTGTCGGCGCTCCTCCGGCCACGGGATAGACGGCGAACGCGTAGCTCTCGATGGCTCGCGCAACAAACGTCCTGCCATCCGGCGAGAGGCGGCCGCCGGTGTCCCCTCGGCCATCACCGGCCGCGGCTTGCCGCCGGCGAGATCGAGCGCGTAATACCTTCGCGCATGGCCCGCCTCGCTGGCTGCACGTAAAGCGTCTTGCCATCCGGAGAAGAAACGCGCGTCGGCGAATGACCACAATCCGCGGCTTCGAGCGGTCGCGGCTGGCCGGCGCCGGTCGGATAGAGAACCAGTCTCTCGGTGGACCGGGAATGGACGCGGCGACCCACTCCGTCGGGAGACAGGTCGTAGGATTGCCCTTCGCCCAGTCGGACGATCGGCGAGCCGTCGGTCTTTCGCGAGCCCACGGCGTAGTTGCCGCCGACGACATCCGCCTGTTCCGTGAACAAGGTCCGCCCGTCGGCCGAGATCGCGGAGGGGATCAAATTGTCGGAACCACGACAACGAAACCTCGCGCGGGAGGCGGGTCCCCGCCCCGCACCTCGCGATGACGATCCTCGACCGCGACGATCCAACGCCCATCGCTGGCAACGTCGAACGCGATCAGATTGCCGGGGGCCGACAGCGCCTCGCGAATCGCGCCGGAGAGCGTGGCCCCGAAGATCGTGAGCTGGTGTTGATCCTGACGCCCCCGAACACGAGCTCGCGATCGTCCGCCGACCACGCGAGCCCCTCGAGCCGCGTGAACGCCGGCGAGCGGAGTGTCGTGCCGCCTTTGCGGTCGATGACCACCAGCACACCCCGGTCGTCGTACCGGAGCGGATGCTCGAAGAACGCGATGTGACGGCCGTCGTGAGCGACGCGAACGTCGCTGAATACCGCCCCCCCTCGCGAGCACGGTGCCCAGAGGACATCTCGAGCCGGTCTTGTCCCTCGACGGATCTGACGATCGCCAGATCCTCGCCGTCCGAGGTCCAGTCGGCCTCGCGCACGCCTTCCTGATCTCCCGGGAGCCCCGCCGCTCATCGGGACACGCGCGAGGAGTGCCTTCGAACAGCCGGTGATTGAGATGCCTGACGCGGGTGAGAACGGCCAGCTCCCCTTTCTTCGACACCGGACAGGAGTTGCGTCCCCGGGAGCGCCCAGCGAACGCGGCTCGGGAAGTCGAGGGCTGACCGTGAAGAGCTCCGGCGTGTTTCCGGAGAGCGCCGCGCTGAAGACGATCGTGCGGCCGTCAGGGAGCGAACTGGGCACGGAAGATCGACATCTGCTGGAACGTGATCGGCTGAAACGACAGGAGCCGCGCCGAGGCCGGCGCTCCCGCCGGCCCGAAGCGGTGCATCAGGTACGGAATCGCCGCGCCGAGGAGAAGCAGCGCGACGGCCGCCGCCAGGATGAGCGCCCGGCGCATTCCTTTCGAGGCCGGCGTTCGTTCCGGCATCGCGTTTGGAGACGACGCGGACGACGCGCTCATGGCGCTTTCAATGCGATGGCGAGATCGTGGGCCGAGCGGAAGCGCTCAGCCGGGTCCTACTCAGGCAGCGATCCAGGATCAGAGCGCAGCGCGCCCGACACAGGCGAGGATCGGCGGGCGCCGCGGGATCCTCGTGCAAGATCGCCGTCATCGTCTCGGCGGCGGTGTCCTTGTCGAAGGCGCGCGTTCCCGTGAGCATCTCGTGGAGCACGCAGCCGAGCGAGAAGATATCCGAACGTCTGCATCGGCCGCGGCGCCGCGCACCTGCTCGGGCGACATGTAACCCACGGTTCCGAGCACCGCGCCGGGAAGTCAGCTCGACGCGCGTCGGAGTTTGCGTGGCGTTGGCGGCGGTCGGCGCCTCGGCCGAAGCGCGCGAGTCCGAAATCGAGGATCTTGATGCGGCCGTCTCGCGTCACGTAAGAGGTTCTCGGGCTTGACGTCGCGGTGGACGATCCCTTTGTCGTGCGCCGCAGCGAGACCGCGCGCGATTTGGACGGCGTAGCTCCACGGCGCCTTTCGAGGCGGCAGCGCCCCGACGCCGAGGCGGACCTCAGCGTTTCGCCCTCGAGCAGCTCGGTGACCGCGTAGGCGAGGCCGTCGTGGCTCCCGAAGTCGAAGATCGCGAGGATGCCCGGATGCGACAGGCGCGGCGACCGCCTTGGCCTCGCGCTCGAACCGTCCCTAAAGAACCCTTTCGTCCCCCGCAATGCGCGACGGCAGTACCTTGATCGCGACTTCACGCGACAGCCGCGCATCGCTGGGCCCGATACACTTCCCACCATCCTGCCCGCACCGTGCGGCACCGAGGATTTCGCAGGGGCCGACGCGCGTACCGGGCTTCAACGACATCGACACCGCTTCATTTCAGAGTTTGAGCAGCCACTTTACGACAGCGGGAGGGCATCGAGCCCGGAATCGCGTTCCGAATTCCCGCAACAAGGCGAAACGGGCATCCTCGGGCGTCTTCGTTTCCACTTTGAACCGCTGCTGCGAGGCCCTCGCCCTCACCTCGTCCTGTCGTCGCTCGTCGGACAGGCGCTCTCCTCGAGCTTGATCCATCGCGGCACTGGCGTCAAGCTTCGGTGGCGTCGAACCAGATGCCGTCGTCGCGGCAGCGGTCGAGCAGGATGCCGCTGACGCGCTCGAAGTTGATCCGGGTCATCGGCGTACGGCAGGCAGGACAGCGGCGGTAGAGGGGTCCGGCATGTTGCGGAGGCCGCGCGCGGAGGCCACCTCGGATCGAAGGGCCGCCGGATCGGGGCCGATGGCGCGCCGCCTCGCGGGCGCGTTCCTCGAGGTTGCGGAAGACCTCCGCCCCCAGCCACAAACCGGCGCAGACGCCGCACTCCAGTGACGGTCGCCCTCGTGCCGCCCAGCGCCCGGCTGGTGAGAACTCTGCCGTCGCCGCACGCGGGGCAGACTCGATCGGTCTTGTCTCCCGCCAGCTCTTCCGGCGCGATCGACGTCCCGCAATGGTGGCAAAAGCGAGCGGTGTTGCTGATCCTCGCGAAGCACGACGGGCAGATCGTCTCTAGGTCCTGCTCGTGGATCGTGAAATCCGATCCACAGTAGCCGCAGGCTTCGCCCTTCCTCGCGCGCGGCGCCGCAAGACGCGCAGCGGACCACCGCCGCGTCCCGCGAGGCGATGACGGCACTGGCTATTACCGTGCCGCATCTGCACCGGAATTTGCTGCCGACCTGAAGACGCTGTCGCGTCAAACTGTCGATGACAGGAGGAGCAGCTTAGTAGTTTCCGCACCGGCGCATTTATAGGGGACACTCTCCTATTTTGTTGCAAAGCGGTAATCCGGGGAGCTTTGCAACAAAAAGGAGAGTGTCCCCTACAATCGACGCCCATGAGCCATCGGCGGATCGAGCTCCTTCTGTTCTCGCTGGCGTGGACGACGCTACGCGTACTTCCATCAGGGGGCGGCTGGAACCAGAACGGGCGGTTCGCGATGGCCCGCGCGCTCGTCGAGCAGCAGGAGCCGTGGATCGACGACTTTCTCGTCTATGCGCGCAGCGGAAGCGCGACCTCGCCGGTGTTGCGCCGGATCCCCGTGAGAGACGGCCGCTTCGCGGACCAAGGACGGTCGTTCGCGCTGGGTGGTCCACAGCCGACGGCTCGCTCACGCCGCTCGCTGCCGACGACCCGCCGGATGCGCGCCTGGTGCCCGCTCAAACGGTGGGAGTGACAGGCGATCTTTCCTTCGCCCGAGGGCACACGCATCCCGAACAAGGCCCCCGGCACATCGCTCGCCGCGGCCCCTGGCTACGCCGTCGTGTTCGGCGTGGAGCGCCTGCTCGGGATCAATCCCGACGCTGCCTGGGTGATGAGCGTCAATGCGTGGCTGTCGGGAGTCGCAAGCGTCGGGCTCCTCGCGGCTCTGGGCGTCGTCGTGTTCTGGCGTCTCGCGCTCAAGCTTTCCGGGAACCGGAGCGGAGCGGCCTCTTCGCCACGCTCGCCTTCGCCTTCGGCACGCTCTATTTCCCTACGCCACGATGCTCTACGAGCACGATCTCGTCGCGGTGGCATTGCTCGGCGCGCTCCTGCTCGCGATGAATCCGGCGAGCCCTCGCGGTTGTTCGGTTCGGGACTCTGCGCCGGAGCAGCAATCGTCTCGAGCTACCTCTCGGTTCTCGCTGCGGCAGCCTTCGGCGCCTACATCCTCTGGCGGGCGCGCCGGATCCGCAGGCGTCCTCGCTTTTGCCGCCGGGACGCTGCCGCCCTCGGCATTCTCGCGGCCTACAATCTCGTCTGCTTGGAACTGGTGGCGACGACGAACTATGCCTGGGAGAACCCGCTGTTCATCAACGGAAGGCGGCAGCGGTCTCTTTGCCGCGCCGCGGTGGGACGTCTTCGCCGCGTTGCTGATCTCGCCGTATCGCGGACTCTTCTTCGGAACACCGGTCCTCGTTCTGGGGGTGATCGGCCTCGTCGTGATGCTGCGCAGGACGGACTTGCGGCCGGAAGGGCTGCTCTGCGCGGCCATGTTCGCTCCACGTGTTCGTCTTCAACCTGTCATACACGGCGTGGAACGCCGGCTGGGGTGCGGTTCGCGCTATCTCATTCCGGCGCTCCCATTCTTGGCGCTTCCGATCGTCTTCGTCCCCCTGCGCGCCGCCTGGGTTCGTCATGCGCTCCTTGCGGTGTCGATCTTGGCGATGTCGCTCGCAACGGTGGTCTGACCCGCAACCGCCTGCAATGATCTCGAGTTGGTGGACCGGCAGTCCCGTTTGGGGTCGCCCTTCCACAGTTCCTCTACGGACATCCGGGCACTGCGACTACGGCCAACTGGCCGGCCGACGCGCTCGCGTTGTACTCCGGGCCCGTGTCCACGAACCCGGGCGGGATCTATGCGGGCGTGGCCGGGCGCTTCTATGCCGTGGACTCGCCGCAGAGCCGGTGGAATTCCTTCAACGTGGGAGAGTTCCTGTTTCCGGGCAGCCGGCTGAGCTTACCTCCCCTGGCTCGGCCTGGTGTCGATGCTCGCGGAGCAATACGTAACTGAACGAAGTACAA
>ERZ1370068.2998-contig-2120_pt1 | contig 27091 bp, 35 predicted proteins | sample MGYA00561227_ERZ1370068 | MGnify/ENA primary metagenome ERZ1370068 (study PRJEB38410, sample SAMEA6850437) | metagenome | study: Metagenomic assessment of the ecological functions of the soil: analysis of the soil microbiota associated with the...
TTTACGACCACCGAAGACGAGCTGGCGCGGCTGTTCGAACCGTATGGCAGCGTCGAGCGCACCCAGATCATCACGGACCGGGACACCGGCCGCTCGCGGGGCTTTGGCTTTGTCGAGATGCCGAACGGCACGGATGGCCCGCGCCGCATGCCGGGCTCAATGGGACGTCGCAGGACGGACGGACGTTGACGGTCAATGAGGCACGTCCACGGGAGGAGCGGGATGGGCCACGGCGCCAGCGGTGGTAAGCTCCGGGCTGGGCGCAGAGCGAGGGAGCAGCGCGGCCGTCCCCTTACAGGTTAGCTGTGATTTTTGGTGGTGGGCCTCACAAATGAGTGAACACCTCCGCTGCGCATGTAGCGGGTGGAGCGCGGGCGGATGTGGGCATGGAGGCCGTGAGGAACGACGCGATCACGCAGAAGGCACGCGAAGATGCTGCCGCACGCGACGGATTAAACGATTCCCCCTTGTTCAAAACAGGGAAAGAGCAGGGACGGAAGCGGGAAAAACCCTGCACAATCAAGAAGCGAAAGAGGCGCGCGTGATGCCTTAGCGGTCAGTTTCCAGCGTGGGATCTAGAGGCATGCTGCTGTTTATGACGCGCATAAAGCTTTTTGGCCGCACGATGTCGGGTCTCGCCTTAGCGTTCTCTCTCCTCCTCGGCAGCATATACAAAAAGTCTCTGGCCCTCTTGCGGCCGCCGCCGACCCTCACGGGCATACAAGCCCCTGCACCCATCACACTGCTGAATACTATATGGACCGGCCAGCGTTTGCGCCACGAGCAGGTAGCATGCCACACGCTCAGCCCTGTAGACAAAGACAGCACAGGTTTAGCGCCCTCCTCCCATCTCATCGCGAGGCTTATAACGCCTTGGGGGCGTATGGAGCCGCAGAGTCACTGTGTCAGCCAGGAAGTGCCGATGTGCCACAACCTGGATAGGCCGCAAAATCTTCCGGCAAGGAAGGTGTTTATACAAGTCGGGGCTTGCGGGTTTCTCTGTGCCCAAGGATTCCCAGATTTGCGGACGGCACGCACTTCCCATGCAAATTTCCAAAAGATATAGACCTCTTCGATAGGTGCCCAGGCACAGAGATTTGCACCCTGTGGCCAGGGATAGAGTGGCTTACACAACAGAATCCGTGGCCCCCATTTCGACAAAGCCACAAAGGCCCCCACTTGCGGACAAAGTGGATGACTTCGCCACCACAATCGTCTGTAAAGGAGTCCGATTTGGCGATACGACTTAAATCATCACAGTGCCTTTCGCTGTACACCATTCGATGACTCACCCTACTTCCATCCTATGGTCTCCAGGGTCCTCATATCGTACTCGCACGTGTGGGGGCCACTGAAGTGGGTTTACTGCTGCAAAGCTTGCCTGCTCTTCAGGCGTTCGTGTAAATCCATAACCTCTCGCGACGGCCATGTCCATAGAGGAGGCAAAGGACTCTCTTCTGTCAGCAGCGTTGCGCTGGCTCGGCGGGAGCGGTGGAGTAATAGACCTCTGTACCAGACCTGACGGGACCGGATAGACAAATCAGGCACCAGCCCTCAACAAATCGATTCCGGGGGGAGATGGATGCCACGCATCAGGGAAGACGTCTTCCCTCACCTCTACGGATGGAGGAACAAGAAACAGACTCTGTGACCTGATAACGCGCGCTCAAGTTTACGGTCTTCATCGTCATCGGAGGGATTCATCACACGGCGGTCCTTCCTGCAAAATCATATAAAAAATGCTGTGTCGAAGTATAGTCGAAGTGAAGCGTTAGTATTTCTGCACCAAATATGCCATGATCAATAGGCATTTGCGCGGCAACGTAGCAACACGAAAGGGCGCGATATGGTGAATGATTATGCTGTCGTCACCAGACTGCCCGCCCGGGAACGACGGCGGCTCCTGAATACTGCTCCTAGAGGAGGGGAAAAACTGTTCAAGAGTTTTTCACAAGCGTTGTTGAAGAAAAGCTCGATAGCGCATGGATAACACCCGCCGCTGTGGCTGCTGGGGGTGGAAGAACGACGACAGGGCTGAGAGAAGAACACCGATGAGAAATACAGAAGCCTCGGGAGGCGGCGTCTCGAGGCTTCCAAACTACGGAACGGGCTTTGTGCGGAACACCGTGGCCGGCGACGACCGCCTCAGCATCTCTCACCCAAGGGAGAAACACCGGTGAGCCGAGTGACGTACGGTTGTCCTGAAAAACCATCCCACGTTCCCCACAGTGTTGACGCCCCAGGCACGCCCCGCACGCCGGCCGCGGTGTCGGCGCTGGCACGCGCGCCTGCCCCTCCAGCCTGGCCGCCCCGCTCCTTGACCCGGTGGTGCGTGCGCTGATCGACCAGATTTACTCCTGATTGAAACCGAGCTTCTGGCCGAGGTAAAGAGCCTGGTGGAAGAAGCTGGCGCCATGAGGACACCACACGCACACCACCGCCCGAGGACACCCCTCACCCAGAGCCCCGGGATGCACGAGCCTGGTATTGAGAGATCATGACTGCACTCGCCGTGTTACCTCCGCAGACCTTGATTTCCGAATCCAAGCTGGCCCAGATGGCCGGGCGCCATGTGACAAGTGTGAAAACGGGCCATCCAACGGGGCGAACTCCCTCACCAGTGCCGCTGTTCGGGGGCCAACGTGTGTGACGGTGGCAGCCATTTTGGAGCACATCAAGTGCCCGCCTGGAGGCGGAGCGGACGGCCGCCGCGCAGACTGCGCGCCGTGTCGCAGCACTTACGACCGGGGCAGGGAGGGCACTAACTGATGGCTGGGGTACGCACGAAACCGCAGTCCAGTGGGAAATATCAGGGGCTGGTTCGTCGCCATGGACGGCCGCAGCAAATTCTTTGTGGGGACGCGCTCACGCTCCGAAACCCTCACGCATGGCGCAGCGCTTTGAGGATGAGCACCGACAAATCCGCCTGGGGTATCGTCCCCCGCCCCGGCCGTAGCGATCCGTCATCAGACACGCCCGGTGGCAGAGGTCGTGCAGGAATATCTGGCGTGGGGCACGATCATGGTAGGCGGCGTCAGGGCTATCCCTGGAGCGCTACACATCTGCCGAAGCCGAGCAGACGCCATCTCCCCTGGTGGCAGCAGACGCTAGACTGGCAGTGCTTGGGCGATCTGCGCAGACATGCTCTCCCAGGTTGAAGCGGCCATCAACGCCTCAGCCAGGGCCGCAGTCAGTAAAACCGTGGCGAACTACGTTGGAATCCCTGACGGCTTTCTGTGAGCTGGTGTCGTCGCACACCAGTATCTGGCGGCTGATCCGTTGCGCCTCTCGGACGCCTCGCCACCATGCCACGACCCGCCGGCGCGCCATGACGGTGGCAGAGATTCAGCGGTTGCTGGCCGTGGCGCCCGTCCACCGCCGCTTACTGTATGAAACGGCCTTCCAGTCGGGATTACGGGCAAACGGGCTCTGCTCGCTGCACCGCTGGCTCATCTGGATAGGATACGTCATGGTCTGCGCTTGAACGCCGCGTGGACCAAGAATCGCCAGGCGAGCTTTCAACACGCTTCCCGCCCAGCTCGTGGAGGACTTGTACGGGTTTGCCAGCGTACCGGGTATCCCCAGGATCTCTATGCCCGCAGTGTCCATAAATGGCGCCATGCCCTCCCTCGTGAGCCTCCTGCTCTATGTGCCTACCACACCCGGCCCGGACGCTTGATGCCAGACCTGGTGCGCGCGGGCATTCCCAAGGAAGCCGTCGGGGGCAAGCTCGACTTTCACGCTGTACGACTTGGCGTATATTAATCTGTGATCGAGGCGGGAGCCACAGTGAAAGGAGGCGCAGACTCTGCGCGCGGCATGCCACGCCCGAGATGACCATGGGGTGTATGCCCGCACACGGGACGAGCGATTGCACCAGGTAGTTGATCAGGTGGCGGCGGTCTTGCAGGGCGAGACGCAGCGTGCTGTCAGCGTGCACAGCATGCATACGGCAGAAAATACAAGAGCCGTAAACGCGCTTCTGCCTTGAGCGTTTACGGCTCTGTACATCCAGTGGAGGCGGCGGGAATCGAACCCGCGTCCGAAAGTCTTCAGCTACAGCCTCTACACATGCTTTTCCGGGGACAGAATAGCCACCCCCCAATCTCCCCGGTCGGACAAGAGGGTGCTTGCCTGGTTTAAGTTTCGCCTAGCTCCTCCTCCAGGCGTGGGAGGATGGAGGCTATCCCACATCGTGGCGCCCTACACCACCACCGTGGGCGAGTGATGGGAGGACGCTGGCCGGGTTGTTAGGCGGCCAGGGCTACTTCATAATCGTTGGCGATTATGTGGTTTTCCGCTTTTTACGAGGCCGGCGGAGCCCTCGGCATGCAACTGTAACCTCATGAACCCCCGTCGAAATCCTTTCGCCCCCTTGCTGTCAGTATCGGCTCTATTCGCCCGGCCAGCGCCCGCTCAATATCACGCTGAGCACTGCGACGTTTCACATCTTCACGTTTATCGTACTGCCTTCTTGCCCTTGGCCAGCCCCAGTTCCACCTTGGCCTTGCCTTGGGAAAAATACATCCGCGTCGGAATGAGCGTTAAGCCTCTTTCCTGGGTCTTACCGATCAGGCGCTGAATTTCACGCTTGTGCAGGAGCAGCTTGCGTGGTCGTACCGGATCGTGATTGAAACGGTTCGCCCTGCTCGTATTGATCAATGTGGGCATGCAGCAGGAAAACCTCACCCTCCTGGATGTCGGCATAGGCGTCTTTGAGATCGGCCTCTACCATTCCGAAGCGATTTGACTTCTGTGCCCTGTAGCACCAGACCCGCTTCAATCGTTTCGCTGATGGTGTAATCAAAGCGTGCACGTCTATTGACACAAATCATTTTACGGCCACTGTCTGCCATATACACAACCTTTGTCAGGTAACATCTTGCATCTCACGCGGCGTAATAATATACCCTTTCAAGAGCCTATTGGCAAGGCAAGCTGAACATGCGCTTACAACGTAAAAGTTAAAATCATCGATCAGGGCACCTGGGACACGGCTGCTGCCGGTGGAACGCTGATGGTACGTGCTGGTATTCAGGACCAAGTCGCGCTCAGCTGGTGAGCCCCAGGAGGCGGTCACCGAGCATACGGTACATCGATTCATCGAAGCGCATGACGTTGAGCGGGGCCTGAATAACGCCGTGCTCGACCCAGAAGGTGGCAAAACGGGTCATGCCGGTCATGCGACAGGCCGAGCGATCAGAGTAGTTGAGGTACCAGACGTTATTGATGTAGACCCCGGTATCGAGGCGTTGTAACACGTCCTGGCGTGGAATATCCCCGGCGGCCATGTCGAGCGACTGCGGTGTCTCCCCATTTGAGGCGCCGTTGGTGGGCACACCGTATTCCTTCGCCGAGCGCGGTGACACGCAGGCAGTTACGGAAGGCTCCCGCCTCGATGAGCGTCACCTGGTCTGGGCTTGATAAAACCTGCCCCTTGAAAGTTTGGTGCCACCCCATCGCGTGTGTTCTCACGGAGCGTGACGGCTGGATGCAGAGCGCGCGCCCTTCTTCCACCATCTTGAGCAGCGTGGTCTGTTTGGTGCGGTGATCTTTGAGGCCAAAACCGCCCCAGGCGAGGGTGTGGAGGATGTCATCGAGGGCTGCAGGGGCAAGGTAGACGCGGTAGTGTCCAGGAGGAATAGTGCTCGGCGCTTGCCGCAACTGCTCGAGCTGTTCTGCCGCGGTTGCGACCTTGTGGGCAAACTGATCAGGCTCCCACACAAAACCAGCGTAGGCCGTTTTCACAGCTTTATCCGCCTGATAGTAAAAACTCCAGTCGCAGTTAAAACTGTAGCTGGCGAACCAGTTCCGTTGTCCGAAGGCATTGGCGAAGCCACGCATAGATGCACCCGGCAGCATAAAAACCCACCAGATCTCGGCCACGTCCAGCGTCGAGCACTGCAGCAACTGCCGACGCGCTGTCCGGGAGAGCGTTCTCCCCTCGTGCACGCTGGACTGCACTTCCGTAGCGTACAACAAGTGGGGATCTCTCGGGGAGGTACGGCAGCTGCTCCCGCAGCTCTGCTACCGCTTGCGCCGAGGCGCGCGCGATCCTCTTCCAGGTCACCCGAGAGCGCCACGTCAGCGGCAGCATGCCGCTGGCCACGGATGAGATCGAGATTCAAAAACGCTGCGCCACGGTGCCAGCCTGGCGCACCGCGCTGCGGTTGAAGCGGACGAAGTCAGAGTCCTCACCGCGAAAGGTGCAGGTGTAGATTTCGTCGCCCTTGAGTAGCGCCGTGATGGCATCGGCCAGGGTGTAAAAATACTCCTGCATGCTCCTACTCCCCCAAAGACCTCGACGTCAGCGAACAGGCAGGCGGGCGAGGCATGGCCAACACGGATCACCTGATTGGGCTCGCCCTTGCCGCAGTTCGGGGTGCCCATGACCTCTGACGTGTCGCGGTTCCCGACCATCTTGAGGCTGCGCCAGAAGGTGGCAGAGATGCCACGGTAATTGGGGTTCTTCACTACAGTCGTCAGCTTGCCGTGCTCGATCAACTGCCCCCACTCACAGCCAAACTGGAATTTATTGCGCGAGTCGTCAATCGACCACGAGCAGTTGGTCTTCATATAGACGCCACGCTCCACCGCGGCAATCATCTCTTCCAGGCTGGCATTGCCGGGTTCCAGGTTAAGATTGGCCATGCGATCAATGGGAGGCCGGTTCCAGCTACAGGCGCGCGAGTTGGCGACCCCTGGGAGATCTGGCCCGCATCTGCGAGGTCAGGCCGCCCAGAGCCCGCTGCAGGATGCCCTGGCTGGATCAGGTACTCGCGCCGCGCCGGCTGGCCATCATCGTCAAAGCCATAACTCACATACTGCTCGGGTCGGGTAGGATCGAAGGTAATGTTGAGGAGGTCTGAGCCGTAGCGGTAGGTACCGAACATGTCAGGCGTAACAAAACTGGTGCCAGCGTAGTTGCGCTCATCGCCCAGAATACGGTCCAGTTCCAGGGGATGCCCAACGGACTCGTGGATCTGCAGAATCATCTGATCTGGCGCCAGCAGGACATCCATAACCTCCGATGGACAATTCGGGGCGGTGAGTAATTGCAACGCTTCTGCCGCGAGCTGTGGGGCGGCGCTGCGAAAGCCGACCGCGTCGAGCACTTCCATACCCCCTGACGGCAGTAGCCGCGACCGCCGAAGGTACGCGTCTGCGTCTCGGACCCAGTATTAGCCGTGGCGCTGAGCATCGGCACCAGATACACAAAATGTTGGTACACACGGCCACCATCGGTGGTGAGGTAGAAGCATATCGGTTTCGGTGTACCACAAGCGATGCTTCCCAATCGACAATGCGGTCATCGGTCTTCAGGCGGGCACACTCAGTGCGTAGCAGATCGATCTTGTCTGAGAGTGGCGTATGACGCCACGGTACAAGTTCGTGTGTGGCATAGGCACCGGTAGGCGGGGTGGTGCGCATCTTGGAGAAGTCCACCACGCTCCGCCCAGCGCTCTGCAGGCCCAGCCACGACGCCTGCTCGGCAGCGCGTTGGAGGCCACTGAGCGAGACATCACCGGTGGCAGCATAGCCCATACCATCGCCAGCGTAGACAGTCAGCATGGCACCGCTGTCCTCGGAGGTCTCCATGGGCTGCACAATATTTTGCCGGACAGCTAATACTTCAGAACGCTCACGCACAAAGCGCAACGAGCAAAAATCCCCTGGGGAGCAAGATGACGGAACCTCTTCGACACGTTCGTGCATACTCTACCTCCAGGACAGCAGAGACTCATCTGACCGCTCGCCAGCAACTCTTCGGCGCCATCTGCTGCTTGCTTGGGCGCGAAAATCTATGGTAGGCTACAATGATCGTAACAGTTTTCATCAGTGGGGACTATTGTAGCATGAGAACCTCATCCCGGACAGCGACCTCAAGTCCAGCCCCCAGCGCTGACGCGGTCTCGTCCACCTCCTCAGCGTACCTCTGGTGGGCCACTGACGTCGCTCGTGCTGGGAGGGTATATCAGCGTCTTGACCAATCCACGTCATGAATATGGTCCTCCCCAAAATGATGAGTGATCTGGGGACCGACGTCATCACGATTCGCTGGGTCGTCACGGCGTATATGATTGCCAACGCGGTAGTCATGCCCCTGTCGGTAGGTGGCTTCGCCCGCACGCTCGGGCGCGCGCGACCTGTATATCGGTTGTCTGTTGGTCTTTATCGGTAGTACCGTGGCGTGCGGCATGGCCACGAGTGTCCCCATGATCGTGACCTTTCGTGTCGTTCAAGGGGCTAGCGGTGGCTTGATGATGCCCGTCACCATGCTCCTCATGCTTGACCTCTATCCGACAGAAAAGCGTGGGCTGGGGACATCCATCTGGAGCATGGGGGCCTCTTGTGGTTCCCTCACCGGTATTCCTCTGGGCGGCTTTGTGGCGGAACATCTGAGCTGGCGTGCCGCCTTTTACCTGATCCTACCGGCCGGCGTAGTCGCCCTGTTCATTGCCTGTTTCATCATGCGCAAATCCCCACGAGAGCGTGGCGTCCCCTTTGACTGGTGGGGCGTCCTGACACTCTCGACAGCCATGGTGGCGCTGATGCTGGCGCTGAGCAATGGGCAGCGTGATGGCTGGGATTCGACCCCTATTGTGTCGTTACTGCTGATCTTTGCTCTGGCTCTGGGCGCGTTTTTGCTGGTCGAGCCCCACACCAAAACTCCCATAGTGGATCTGCGCGCCTTCCGCAGCCCTCAATATGCCATTGGCATTGGCCTGTGCTTCATTGTCGGCGCCATGTTTAACGGCGGGCCCTTCCTGCTCTCCTCTTCCTGCAGCGCATGTACGACTTCTCGGTGCAGGACGCGGCCATGATCATGTTTCCCAGCTCAGCCTTCCTGGTGTTGTTGACGCCAATTTCTGGCTGGGCGAGCGACCGCATGGATGCGCGCTATTTGATGACGCTGGGCTATCTCTTCTACGCGGTGTTCGGCCTGTATATGATGTTTGCTGATCTGCGCCTGTCAGCCTTTGCTCTCCTGATCATTTATTTTGGCCGTGGCCTGGGGCTGGGCTTGTCGTACGCGGTCATCTATCCCATTGCTATCAGTGGTCTCGAACTCAGCCCGGGGCAAAAGCGGCGACAACGTTGCTCAACCTCTGCGTCACCCTGGGTGGGGCGTTAAATGTCTCCTATGCTTGCCGCGCTCTTGGAACAACGTCAGCAGGTGCGCTACGCTCTCCTGGCAGAGACGCAGGTACTGTCCTCTGTGGGCACGCAGCAGGCACTCCGTGCTCTCGAGGCGACTGCCGGCGCAGATCGGGGGCTCTCGCACCAGCGGCGCATGCCAGGTGCTGCTGAGTCGCCTGATTGATCAGGAATCTCTCCTGCTCGCCTTCAACGATGCCTTCAGTACCTTCGTCCTCATCTCTCTCTGTGGCCTTGCGCTGGGGCTCTTTTTCCGTCGTGCCCGGCCACTGCAGCGCTAGGTACTGCGTACGGCTAATTGCCCCGCCAGTTTGGCGGGGTGTTCCCTGGCTTACAGGGTAGGCCGCCCTTACACCACGGGCCAGCGCGGGGCAAAGTGAATACCAGTGCGGGCGAGGAGACGCTCACCCAGGGTCTGCACCTTGCGTATCAGCTCCCATTCGTCCACATAGCAGGGTGTGGTCCTCGACGACGACACGGCCATCCACAATGACCGTATGTACGCTACGACCATCCGGCGTTGTACACCAGAGAGTTAATCGGATTGAAGAGGGTCCTCCACTCCGGGGCGGCGGTATCAAAAAGCACCATATCGGCTTTTGCCAACGGCAATCGAGCCAATGTCGTGCTCCAGCCCCACGGCCCGGGCTCCGTGCAGCGTCGCAAGCTCTACTGGCGAGTTCGGCGGGCACGACATCAGTGGTGCCGCGAGCATCCTTGTACAGCACGGCGACCAGATACATCGAGCGCATAGTCTCCAACAGATTCGAGTTGTTGTCAGGCGTCGATCCCGAGGCTCACGCATATGCCACGAGCGACCATCTCTGGGAGCTGCGCCGTTGTGGTCATGCGTGAGCCGAGTTTGAGCGCCTGCGGTTGGGCACATGACGGTCTTTGTATCGGTGCGGGCGATGGCGTCCATCTCACGGGTATCGATGTCGATGACGTGCGATAGGAGCATGTTGGGGCCGAGGACTCCGCAGATCTTCCAAATACTCCACAGGGCGCTTGCTAGAGCTGTCGAGGTACATCTGCACGGTGGCGGGCCGGTTGGACTGGTGCAGGGTTATGCCCGTGTTGTAGCGGTCCGCGAGATCCTTCGCTGCCTTGAGCAGTTCGTCCGAACAGAAGGCGGCGTCGAACGGCATGGCCCAGGCCCGCACGCGATCGTCGAGACGGTGATCATAACGCTGGATCGTCGCCTCCATACGCCGCACGGCTTCGTCGACGGGATAGACCGGTAGGCGCATCGGGTTCGGCTTATCCGTGACGTGTTCGCCCACCACAAGGCGGCAGCCCGATTCCTCGTATGCCTGCATACAGGCCTCGAGATACTTCGTACTCCCTGGATCAACGAAGCACGTCGTGCCGTACTTGAGGAGTTCGGTGATCCCCAGGAGGGTGGTGTAGTACTCGTCCTCCTCGGTCATGGCGCCTTGCAGTGTGAACACGTTGGAGAGGTAGACCATGGGATCGAGGTTGTCTGGAAAGATGCCGCGGGTCGCATGCGCATAGCTGATGTGCATATGGTTGTTGCAAAAGCCTGGCGTCACCACCATCTCACGCGCGTCGATCACCCGATCAGCCGTGACATGCTGTAAGGCCGTCGCCTTGCCAACCTGGACGATGCGCTGACCCTCGATGAGGATCGAGCCATCCTGGATAATGCGACGCCCGGGTCAACCGTCACGATGAAGCGTGCCCCGTCGATTTTGAGGGTAGCCATAGGCCCTACCTCTGAACGCCTCACGGTTTAGAGAATCATCTCATTGAACGATTGCCCGGGCGGCATGAGCGGCAGACACTCCTCATACGGCGTCACGAGTTCGATGAAGTGAGGACGCCGATGCGAGAGCGCACGCCGCAGCACGGGGGCTAAGTCAGCCGACTCGGTGACGCGATCCACACAATCGGCGTCAAAACCGTTACTACGGGCCAGCAGGGTCCAGTCCTTTGTGGCGTTTGATGACCCCGTTTCTCGCCCCTCGTAAAAGCGATGATTCCACATCCGCACAATACCATAGCCATCGTTATTGAACACCAGCGTTTTGACGGGCAGGTCGTACTCCCAGATGGTTTCCAGCTCGGCTTCGGAGAAGCGCAGGCTGCCATCGCCAGCCAGACACATGACCAGGGAGGCGGGATGCGCCAGTTGCGCGCCAATGGCCATCGGCAGCCCGGAGCCCATAGCGCCCTGACCACTGGAAGTGATGAACTGCCAGCCGGCTTGCAGCGCCACATACTGACCGGCCCACATCTGGTGATCCCCCACCTCTGTGGTGTACGTCACCTGCTGTCCTGTGTGTGTCACCTGCTGCTGCACCACATCGTTCAGCACTTCTAAGGCATATTGCGCTTGCAGCCACTCCGGACGGCGCACATAGGTCGAAGGATACCGCTTCACGATCTCCGTGATGGCATGACGCCAGCGCGGGAAGTCAAGCGGGGCGCCCTCCAGCCGACGCTGCAGCGCCACGAGCGCCGCTTTGAGATCACCAACGACTCCCAGCTTGCGTCCAGGGAGGACTTTCGTGATTTGTTCTGGGGCAATATCGAAGTGAATGAGACGTTTGGCTGCCGGGGCAAAGCGCTGCGGATCACCCGTAATCCGGTCATCGTAGCGTGAGCCCAACGAGACAACGAGATCGGCATGGTGCACGATCCAGTTGCTGACGTAAAAGCCGTGCATGCCGAGCATGCCGTAGTTACATGGGTGTGCCGTGGGCAGAGCCGCTTTGCCTGGCAAGGTATGCACCACGGGGCAGGGCACCACCTGGAGGAGCTGCTGCAATTCGCGCTGGGCCTGCGCCAGCAAGACACCGTATCCAGCAATGATCACCGGGCGTTCAGCCTGACGCAGGAGGGCAACGACGTCATCAAGCGCCGCGTCCACGGGTGCATGGGTACCGGCGCCGACGACGCGGTCAGCTCGGGCGTGTCCGCTGTCGGGAAAGCGCTCAGATGTACGCGCGAGCCTGCTGGGCGTCTCTGGTCAGATCGATAAGCACAGGTCCCGGCCGCCCCTGGGTGGCGATGCGAAACGCTTCACTGAACACCGCCGGCATATCCTCAACGCGGTTTAAGTAAAACACCTTCTTGGCCGTCGGTGCTGCAATCTCAACGATGTTCGTTTCCTGAAACGCATCCGTGTTGCGTGCGGCTGTGGGGACCTGTCCCGTAATAACGAGCAGGGGGACATTGTCGCGATGGGCATCGGCAATAGCCGTAATGGTATTCGTCGCACCTGGCCCTGAGGTTACGACACAGACGCCGACCTGGCCCGTCGTACGGGCATAGCCCATGGCAGCCCAGGCAGCTCCTGGTTCGGTCTGGAAAATGTACATATCCAGATGCTCAGCAGCCTGTAAGGCATCCATCCCTTCCATAATCGCCCCACCGGTGAGCGCCATCACCTGCTGCACGCCCTGGGCTCGGAGTAAAGCCACGAACAGATCTGCACCACGATCTTTCGTGCGTGGCGTTGCGGTCTCCACATACACGCTGCGCTGCATAATGTTTCTACATCTCCACATGCTGAGGTGCCAGGATGCTCTTTCCCTGGCAACTGGAGGACAGGCACTAGTGCAATGAAGAGTGGATACCATAATGGACTTCTGGGAAAATAGCAATAGCAATGTCGTCCCTGTGCTCTTTACCGGATGCACCGGCGCGCATCCGGTTGCCAGGCCATCATTCCTCCTGCATCTGTACATACTCTGACCACGTAGCCATGTGCTATGCTATCATATGCTGGAGGCGAGATCTTTGCTGCCTCCGTCAGGGTGACAGGCAGGACTTCGCGGAGGAGCATTGCATGTTTCGCAACATTCTGGTGGCAACAGGTCCCTCTCCGTGGTCGAGCAACGCCGTGGATACAGCCATCCGTCTCGCTGCCCACTTGCGGGTCGAGCTGGTGATTGTGCATATTCTGGAAGATGATCCGCAATTCCAACTGCAAGGCTCCGTCGCCTCTGACCCGCAATTGCGCGCTGAGATGGAAGCCGCCGGGCAGCACGTGGTGACGCAGGCTGCCGAGCGCGCCACGCAGGCCCAGGTCAGCCATCGTACTGTGATCCGCTGGGGTGGCATTCCCGAGCAGATTGTCGAGCTGGCGGCGACCAATCACTGCGACCTCATTGTCATGGGGACCCGTCATCTGACAGGCGATAAGCGCCTGATGACCGGCCGTATCTGTAACGCTGTCATCGCAACGGCCCCCTGTCCAGTCCTGGTGGTGCCTCTTGTACAGTAGTCATCCGCCCTGGATGGATGATGCATTCCGTACTCTATTGTTTGTACTAAAAAGCCAGCCTGCAGGGCGCATGCCTTGAGTGCTAAGGGCTGTATGCCGATAAGACGTGATGACCCATGGACCGTCTAAAGTCAGCGGCCACGCAACTTATGAGGTATAGTACTACTAATGCAACCTCCCGCATATGTTCACAATCCCACTTTGCATGACACCGTTGATGCACTCGAGGAGTCGATCTGTCACCACGTGCGCTACTCCTTAGCGAAAGCCTGGCCGAGTCTCTCCAAACGCGATTTGTTTGTAGCGGTAGCGCTGGCAGTGCGCGACCGCATGGTCGATAAAATGTTCGAGACCGCCGCGCGGTACCGTAAAGCCGACGCGAAACGCCTCTATTATCTCTCGATGGAGTTCCTCATTGGTCGTCTGTTAGGGACGAACCTGCAGAACCTGGGTCTCCTTGAGGTGTGTCAAGAAGCCCTGCTGCGCATGGGAGTTGATCTCGAAGAGCTGCGCGAGAGCGAGAGCGATCCAGCCCTGGGCAATGGCGGGCTTGGTCGCCTGGCGGCGTGTTTTCTCGATTCTCTCGCGACCCTCGGGATGCCAGGCTATGGCTATGGTATTAACTACGACTACGGCCTGTTCAGGCAAGAAATTGACAACGGCTTTCAGAAAGAACGCCCGGATCTCTGGCGCACGTATGGGACAGCATGGGAGATTGAGCGCCCGGATGAGGCGTGCATCATCCCAGTCTATGGCGGTATCGATCACAGCCAGGGGTGCCGCGCTGGGTCGATTGGCGCGTGGTGATCGGTGTCCCCGCTGACATTCCTATTGTTGGATATGGTGGCAGGACGGTGAATTACCTGCGGCTGTTCTCAGCACGCTCGTCGGATGAATTCGATATGCAGATCTTTCACCAGGGCGATTACCTGCGGGCCGTGCAGCAGAAGATCGCCTCCGAGATCATTTCCAAAGTGCTGTATCCTTCGGATGCCGTCGAGGCCGGCCGTGAACTCCGTTTGGTCCAAGAATATTTCCTGGTGGCCTGCGCTATCCGCGATATCTTTCGGCGCTATCTCAAATCGCATACCACTTTCGAGGCTTTTCCTACGCAGGTGGCCATCCATCTGAATGATACCCACCCGGCCCTGGCCGTCGCGGAATGTATGCGCATGCTCCTTGACGAACATGGACTGCCCTGGGATACAGCGTGGGAGATCACCCAGGCGGTGACGGCCTATACCAATCACACCTTGCTCCCAGAGGCGCTGGAAAAATGGCCAGTCTCCCTGCTGGAAGACGTCTTGCCACGCCATCTGTCCATTATCTATGATATCAATGCGCGTTTTTGAAACAGGTGGTCACGACGTGGCCGGGAGACCTCGATCGCATGCGGCGCCTGTCCCTGATCGAAGAGGGCCCACAGAAGCAGGTGCGCATGGCGCATCTGGCCGTGGTGGGAGCCATTCGGTGAACGGCGTGGCGGCATTGCACTCTGAGTTGATCAAAACCTCGCTGATGCCGGATTTCTATCAGCTCTGGCCCGAACGCTTTACGAACAAGACCAATGGGGTGACGCAGCGACGATGGCTGTTGAAGGCGAACCCATTGCTGGCCGATCTCCTCTGCCAGACCATCGGCGACGGCTGGATTACCAACCTGGATGAACTCCATAGCCCTGGAACCCTATGCGTATGACCGTGGTTTCCAGCGCACCTTCATGGACATCAAGCATGCCAATAAAGAACGCCTCGCGACCGTGATTCAGGAGACAACCCAGATTCTCGTGGATCCGCACGCCCTCTTCGACATCCATGTGAAACGGATGCACGAATACAAGCGCCAGCTGCTCAACGTCATGCGCATTATCTATGAGTATCTGTGCCTCGTCGAGGACCAGATCGAACCCACTGTGCCCTCGCACCTATGTGTTCGCCGGCAAAGCCGCCCCTGGGTATTGGGCCGCTAAGCAGATCATTAAATTGATCAACAACGTCAGCCAGGTGATCAATAATGACCTGCGCGTGCGCGGCCAGATCAAGGTGGTGTTTCTGCCCGATTATCGGGTGCTCCTGGCGGAAAAGATCATCCCCGCTGCCGATCTCAGCGAACACATTTCGACTGCCGGGACCGAAGCCTCTGGGACGAGCAACATGAAGTTCGCGATGAATGGCGCCCTGACCATTGGCACGCTCGATGGTGCCAATATCGAGATCATGGAGGAGGTCGGCAAGGAAAATATTTTTATCTTCGGCTTGAAGGCCCAGGAAATTCAGGAGCTGCGTGCCCATGGCAGCTATGACCCGCAGGCGTATTACGCGCGCTATCCCGCCGTCAGGCGCGTCGTAGACACCTTCACCTCGAACCTCTTCTGCCCACATGAGCCAGGTCTGTTCACCTGGATTGCCCGGACGCTCCTGGAGGGTGATCACTATTTTCATCTCGCCGACTTGCCAGCCTATATTGACACACAGCACACCGTGAGTGAAGAATATACGCACCCGGTGGCCTGGGCCCAGAAGGCGGTCCTGAACGTGGCGCGGATTGGTCAGTTCTCCAGTGATCGCACGGTGCTGGAATATGCCCGGGACATCTGGCATATCCAGCGGTTTGATGGCTGACCGATGCCGCAATATCAGAGTTGCCAGCCGTGGGAAAAACATGCGACACTAGAACCCTCGCTGGAGCACTACGTGTCACGAAGGAGACAACGGCATGCAATTCGACCCTCAGCTCGTGGAACGCCAATCCATCTATAAACTGCTTATTGGCTGTGTTGTGCCGCGGCCCATCGCCTGGGTATCGAGCATCAGTGAAGACGCGATTGCCAATGTTGCACCGTTTAGTTTTTTCATGGCGGTGTGCAACGATCCTCCGACCCTGGCGTTTTCCTCTGGCCGACGCCAGGGAAGTAAAAAAGATACGGTGCGGAATATTGAATATACCCAGGATTTTGTGGTCAACATGGTGGACGATGCGCTCGCTGAGCAGATGAATCTCACTTCAGGCGAGTATCCTCCAGACGTCGATGAATTTGCGCTTGACTGGTCTCACCGCGGCTCCGGGCGTGAAGGTGCAAGCGCCGCGTGTCGCTGAGGCGCCCATTAGCATGGAGTGCCGGGTAGTGCAGATTCTCCTGTTGGACATGGCCCACATAGCCTGGTGCTCGGCGAGATTGTCTATTTTCACATCCGCGACGATCTCTATAACCCCAACACTGGTCGCATTGACATGCACAAGCTCCACCCCGTCGGACGCCTCGCCGGCAATCTCTACACGCATGTGCATGATATCTTTGAGATGAAGCGCCCAGTGGAGAATTACGCCGGCTGAGGCCGGCCTCAAGGCAGCAACGTGAGAGGAGAGAAGACGTGTCATCGATCACGTCGATTCGCAGTTTGCTCCCTGCTATCGCCGAAGCGGGCCAACTCGCACGGCAGTATTACCGCAGTGGTGAGCGCCTGGGAACGCGTCTCAAAGCGGACCGCAGTGTGGTCACCGAGGCTGATACCAGCGTGCGAGGCACTCTTGCGCCGAGCCATTGACGCGTGTTACCCCGGGGTCAATATTCTCGGGGAAGAAGGCGGAGTGACCTACGATCCCAGCCAGCCGTATACCTTTGTGATTGATCCGATCGATGGGACCCTGGCGTTTGCCTGCGGAACGCCTGGCTGGGCGATCTGTGTGGGTGTGCTGGATAGCGCCCTGCGGCCGGTAGCGGGGATCATCAGCGCTCCGAGTTGGGACAGTCTGTTTGTGGCGGATCTCGACCCGCAGAGCCCGGCGACCTCACAATGGCGTACCACTGCCTAGCGCTGCGACTCCCGAACCCATCGACAATAACACAACGATCCTCATTGACTCGCGTTTCCTGCAGACGCATCAGGTGCGCGGCTTTCCGGGCAAATGCCGCAGCTTTGGTAGCACTGCTTTGCACATGTGTCTGGTGGCCCAACAGAGCGGTTTTGCGCTGGCGCACTCCTGTCCGGTGCACATTTGGGACATTGCCGCAGCGCACGCGATTGCCGCGCGTGTGGGCTCACCGTGCAGTATCTCGATAGGCAGGCATTAACCTACCGTCCATTACTCACTGGCCAACCGACCCCAGCCCATCTGGTCACGGGGCATCCAGCGACGCTCGCCGCGTTATCCCCCACCCTCGTGCCGCGAGAGCGCTGACGACTGCCTAGGTACAGCCCGGCGGAAATATGGCAGCCCGTCTGCGGCACGGGAGATCATGTCAAAACAATGGCTTCCCGCGCCAAAACTGGCGCGGTGGGCTGCGGTACGCAGTAACTAGCAGCAGCAAGTGACCTTTTCGGCGATGTTCCAGTCAGTCCCCTCTCCCGTGGTGGAGAGGGCGCTCTGGGCTTCTGCCGGGCTCAAGTTTGCTCACCAGCATACCGATGAGACCTCCGGGACCAGCGTGCGACCGCTGCGTGCTTCACAGAGCGCACTTTCGTAAACTCTAGCTAGTGAGACGTTGGTGGTGGCAACACAACACACGAAACAGATCTCGATAGATGATCTCGTCGTTGGCATGTATATCGTCGGGTTGGACCAGTCCTGGCTGCAGTCTCCCTTTCTGTTTCACCGGCGTCAGATCGGACGCTATGAGGAGATCGCCCGCTTAAAAGCCTATGGGGTCCGGCGGGTCACGATTGACGCAACACGTGGCCTGGATCTTGTCGAGACGCTGCCACGGCCGGCAGAGGTCAAGGGTGCGGAGTGTCCCCCAGGCATGGGAAAAGCCCCTCATCCCAACCCTCTCCCAGAGGGAGCAGGACAACATCCGTCCACACCTCTGTGGTCGCCCGCTTGTCTCTCCTATGCCTGATCTGGTTCTGGCGCGCGCGGTCCACACCGAAGCCACGACGGCAGTGCAAAGCCTCTTTGAGGGGACAAAGACCGGCGCTCCGCTCAATAGCGCTGCTGCTCAGGAGGTCATCCACTGTCTCATGGAGACGGTGCTGAGTCAGCATGAAGCGCTCGCGGGTTTGATTCACATGCGCCAGTTCGAAGCTAATCTCTATGCACATGTCACCAATGTGTGCATCTTTGCTCTTATGCTCGGGGTCATGCAGGATTTTGATAAGACGATGCTAGCCTGTCTTGGGATGGGGGCGCTACTCCACGATGTGGGGCAAGTCCATCTGCCACGGAACCTGGTCCGCAAACCTGGCCTCTATACAGCCCAAGAGCAGCGGCTGATGCAGGCGCATCCACATCTGGGTGCCATGATGCTCTCCCCAGACGCCCCGTATACCTGAGGACGCCTGTCGCATTGTGGCTCGAGCACCATGAACGGTTGGATGGATCAGGCTATCCACAGGGCTTGCATGGGGCAGCGCTCTCTCCCTGAGTCAAATAGTGGCGATTGCCGATGTTGTACGAAACGATGTTGAGCACTCGCGCAGGGCGTCCGCCACTGTTGCCCACTCAGGCCATCAAGGAACTGTATCAGCACGGCCGAGCCCAGCAACTCGATTTGGGCCTTGTCGAAACAATGATACGTTGCCTAGGTATCTATCCCGTCGGAAGTCTGATAGAGCTGAACACGGGTGAACGTGGCATGGTTATTGCCGTCAACTCTGGGAAAGGGTTACAACCGGTGGTGCGCATCCTCTGGGACCAGACCCATCAGCGCTATGCCACACCTGTAACCGTCGACATCGCTGATCCTGATCCTGATGCGCCCCTCCGAACGATTTGTAAGGCGCTGGATCCTTCGGCTGAAGGGTACGACATCGCCACCTATTTTGTGGAAAGCAACGGCACCTAATGCATACCCATGGCTCCTCCTATACCCAGACATGATGACAGAGGTCGCCGCCACACAGGCGCTGCTCCAGGCGATTCCTCTTGGCATATGTACGGTAGATCCTGCGGGCCACATTCTGTCCTTGAATACGGAGGCAGAACGCCTCCTTGGATGGAAGTGAAACCGCCTGTAGTGGGATGGCGCTCCACGACCTGTTGGCTTGTTGGCTCGTCACCCCTGGTACGACCCAGGCAACCTGCCCAGTCCACACAGGTACTGTCCACCGATAGGCCGGTATGGGCTGCCTGTACGACTATTCGGTGCCGCGATGGCTCTTACCTTCCCGTCGAATATACGTGTATGCCGCTTCCGGCCGTGGGGCAGTGCCGTGAGCTGTCGTCAGCTTCCGCGACCTCCGGAATCAGCTCCAGACGGAGCAAGAGCTCGTGCGGCTAGCGTCGGTACCTCAGGAGAGCCCACTCCCTATCGTCGAACTGGACGCGGAGGCTCACCTCACCTACGCCAATCCAGCCATGATGGTGCTCATGGAGCAGTGCGGTTTCGACCAGGATGCTCTCACCAGCAGTGTTGCCACCGGGTACAACACGCATCGCCCGTGAGTGCATCCTGGCTGGCGACAGCCGTCAAGGGTTAGAGGAGGCGCGGCAGGGAAATATTTTGAGTGGACGTTTTGTCCAATCCCTCAGGCCGGACTGGTGCGTGGGTACGGCATCGATCTCCACTGAGCGCAAACAGGCCGAGCAGACCCTGCGAGAGGCCCGCGACGCTGTGCTCGAAGCCTGGCGTCTCAAGTCAGAGTTTATAGCGAACATGAGCCATGAACTCCGCACGCCCTTTGAATGGCATTATCGGATTGACCGAACTGGTGCTCGACACCCCTCTGACGTCTGAGCAACATGCCGACCTGGTGGCCGTGCGTGAGGCCTCCGATGCACTCCTCGCACTGGTCGATAACCTGCTCGGCTTTGCTGATCTTGAGACCGGCAAGCTGGTGCTCAAGCAGGAGGCGTTTGCGCTCCGCGCCGCCTTGAGAGCTGCGCTGCAACCGCTTACCCAACGGGCGCAGCACAAGGGGCTCACCTTGACCACCCAAATAGCACCCGAGGTGGCTGACATCCTGGTGGGAGATGCGGATCGTTTGTGTCAAATCCTGGTGAGCCTGATCAACAATGCCATGAAGTTCACTGCTCAAGGCAGTATCACCGTCCGAGCTGCCCTGACATCTCAGTCAGCCGACGAGGTCGTCCTCCACTGGACGGTGACTGATACGGGTATTGGCATTCCTGAGGGGACACCAACGCCTGATTTTTGAAGCTTTCCGGCAAGGCGATGGCTCATCGACGCGGGTGTATGGCGGTGTCGGTTTGGGTTTGACCATTGCTAGCCCACTTGGTGGCGATGATGGGCGGCGACATCTGGGTTGAGAGCGCCGGGCCGTGACACCGGGAGTACGTTTCATTTCACCACACGTTTTGGCGTCCAACCTATGTCAGTGCTACAATCCCTCCAAGTGCCAGTCGCGGTGTCAGACCTGGCAGACTTCACTCACGCTCCTGCCAGCTTCCCACAATAAAGTGGGTGTCATGCCTGCTGTCCGTTGACTGGGTAGACATACGTCTGCGGAAGTAGGCTGCGAAGGCGTGCATATGGTTAGACGGATCCTCAGAGCTGAGTGGCGCTTTCGGCGTGGACAAAAGCGCGCAGCTCAGGGGCATTTTGACGAGGCCATCGAGGCTTTTGCACAAGCGCAGGGACTACGCCCACGCGCCGCTGGTATCTACCTGCACCATGCGCTGGCCCTCGCGGAGACGTCCCAGTGGCCCGAGGCAGTGCTGGCTCTCCAGCAGGCTATGGCTTTACAGCCTGCAAATCCCGTGCTGCCCATGTTTTTGGGGCGTATCTATGTGGATCACGCCGACTACGCCAACGCTGCACCACTGGTGTGCCCGTGCTCCTGGCATTGAGTCCCGCTAATTGTCACGCCCTGGCGTTACAGGCCCTCATCGAACTCGCTAGCGGACAGATCCAGCAGGGATTCCAGCGTCTGCAGCAGCCCTTGCCTCTCCCTGTTTCAGCGTTGGAACGTGGCTTCTTGTGGTGCAGTAGGAGTCGCGTCCCCACCCTCCTGCAGCAGGCCAATGCGGCCCTGCAGGGTCGAGTGCTGCTGCACGTTGAAACATTTCTGCTTCAGCATGGCGCGCCTGGCGCGTACGCTGGCTCAGCAATTACTCGATACCTCGGCGACGCACAATGACGAGACGTTTACCGACCGACTGCTGACCACGCTCGATCGGTGCCCTCACCCGAGGGATGATGAGCATACGGCGACTCTGCATTATACTGCGGTATGCCTTCCAGCCTGCCAAACGGACGTTGCACCAGCGTTTTTGCAGGCTGAAGACGCCGCCTGTCACGGCCAGGCAGCCACTGCGCAGGCGCTAGTATACGCAAGTGGCGCAGCAGGATCCAGGCATGCCGTACGTCCAGGAGCGGTTATGTGAGGTGTGTTATATGCAAGGGAAGTTTCGCGAGGCTCTCCGCCACCTGCGGCGCCTTCCTCAAACAGCTCCCCGATCCTGACCAACCGGGCGCCGAACTCGCCGTGCTCCTCGGCGAGTTGCTATGCCAGGTAGGACAGTACCAGGAAGCGGGTGCCGCCCTCGCCAAGGCTGGCACCAGCACCGCCCGCGACTATCGACCATGGTACTATCTGGGCCTGTGCCAGCTACAGGCCGGGGCACCCCAGGTGGCACAACGCTCTTTCATCCAGGCCGTGCAGCAACTGAACCCCGATATCGCTGCCCTGCGTCTCGCTGAGATGTCCCGCGTCTCTCAGGGACGCAGTTGCAATACCTGAACGCCGTATCCACAGAGCTGTTCTTTATAGGGGTCCTTTACGCCTCGCACCACCGCTTCTTGTAAGCTTCGAAGAAGAACCGCGTGCAGCTCCCTATCCCTAGTCCCTTATGGTGGACACCGCACGTTCGGCCGGCGTCGTAGGTGGAAACGGGCGACGCCTCCACACCCTCCATAGCGACAGTGTCCTGCTGGCTCCTGCCTCGACCTCGTGCGCCCTCCCAGAGATGGGTGTATGAAACGTGAGTCGCGAGACATACATAGTTTCTCTCCTTCGCGTGAAAGAACTTTCTACACCCTTCATCGATATGTCCTAGCAAGAGTAGCAAAAGGCATGCCAGAGATATCCCACCATCTATGTATGTGTTCTCAGACTTAGAGGGGTTGCCCAGCCCAGATGAGGGATGGTAAAACCAAGATTACTGGCCAGCGCGGAGATCATCAACTTTGAGCATGAGGGCATCTCGTTGACTACACGAGAGCAGGTCCGCAAAACCTATGCCACAAAGCATCTCGCCTGTGTCTGTAGAGCACGCCTGGCCACGGCCCCGAGGCCAGACTGGAGGGCAGAGGCACATACTCTAGGCGCGCGGACGGTGCTTGGGGTCTCTGGTGCTCCCCAACCTCTCACTGTGAGAGGCTGGGGTCTCATCTTGAGAACACACCGAGCGTTATAAGGGCCGCAAGTCTACTATAAGGAGTAACCTATGCTTGATCTACTCATTCAGCATGGTCTGGTCATTGACGGGAGTGGGAGTCCCGGCTTTTATGCCGCAGTGCTAGTCAAAGACGGGCGCGTGACGATTCACCGGGGTGATACCTCGTCCCTGGAGGCGGCTCGTGTTATTGATGCCACTGACCATGTGGTCTGTCCCGGCTTCATCGACCTGCATTCGCATGCCGGGCTCACCATCCTGGGTGCCCCGCACCACGATCCCAAAGTGCGCCAGGGTGTCACCACGGAACTCGTGGGTATCGACGGCATCTCGCACGCGCCTTTCAAAACACGCGAAGAGCTGCAGCGGTATATCTGGCTCGATTCCGGCCTCAACGGCTACCCCCTATGCCAGCCGATTGGCTGACCGTCGCCGAACTGCTCAGCAAGTACGACCAGAAGGTGGCCATCAATATGGCCTATATCCTGGGCAACTCGCCCGTGCGTATCTGGGGTGTCGGCTGGCATGACCGTCCGGCGACCACGGCTGAGTTGCAGGATATGAAGTCGGTCGTGCGCGAGGCCATGGAGGAAGGCGCCTGGGGGTTATCCACCGGTCTTGACTATCCCCCTGGCGCCTACGCCGACACGGACGAACTCGTGACTCTCTCCGAGGTCTCAGCGCGTCTCGGTGGCTTCTACCACACCCATACACGCGCCAGTCTCCGTGCCAAGGGCTTGCTGGCGCCCTGGGAAGAAGCGCTGGACATCGGCCGGCGTAGTGGTAGTCCCATCCACCTGACGCACTACCGGCAGAGCGCACAGGGCGTCGGCAGCCATCTGGACTACCTGGGGCTGGTCGATAACGCCCGCGACCAGGGCTTGGACGTGACGTTCGATTGTTACACCTATCCCTACTCTGGGACCATGGTCGCCATTGGCCTGCCCTTCTGGGCAAAAGACGGCGGCCCTGAGAGAACCATGGCCGCGCTGCGGGACGCGGACGACCGCGCCCGGATGAAACGCGAGATACCGCGCGACAGGCTCGCCAACAACTGGCTGACCAATTTCACCAAGGCGCACAACAAACAATATGATGGCAAACTGCTGACCGATATCGCCGAGATGCGTCACCAAGACCCGGCGGATGCCCTGTTTGACTTACTCGTCGAGGAGAATTTGGGCATTTCGACGGTTGGCTTAGGCACCAACCCGCAGACGCTTCCCGCCTTTGTCTCCCACCCCTGCGGCATGATCGCCAGTGACGCCATCTTGTTCGGGGAGTATCCCAATCCACGCACCTATGGCTGCTTTCCCATCGTGCTGGCGGAGTTCGTACGGGCGGAGAAGCAGCTGCGACTCCCGGAGGCCATCCGCAAGATGACCTCCTTCCCGCCCAGCGTCTCGGCCTGCCCGACCGCGGCCTCCTACGCGACGGTTTTAAGGCCGATATTGTCGTGTTCAATCCCCAGACGGTAAAGACCCATGCCACCAGAGAGGATCCCAAAGCACTATCCTATCGGTATCGAGTACGTCATGGTCAATGGTGTCGTGGTCATCGAACGCGGCACCAATACCGGGGCGCTCCCAGGACACGCGCTGCGACGTGGCCACGCTTCAACGTAACGCCGCGTTACGCGCCGGCACTGCTTCCCGGAGGCGTTAGACACCCACCCGATTGTCGACGAGGCTCTCGTAGGTCGCCCCCTCCGGGATGAGTCCCCAACTTTGCATCCAGGCATAGGTCCGCTCGAATTCGTTGACCGGGTACGGCCGGGGCTCGACGTAGCGCAAACGTGAGAGGCGAAAATCGGCGGGCGTGAGCGTGCCCAGCTCGGGAGGCACATCCGCAATCAGATGATGCAGATATTTCGTCTTGTTGGCGTTGATCAGGTGCACTGCTTTGATGATCGCCCGTTGCAACGCCGCGGCCCGTCTCACGCTCCAGTGTCGGCGCAAACATTTCCGACCCAACATAAAAGCCTTCGACAATCTCATGGCAGCCGTGCTTTTCTGCCAGCGCAATAAACGGTTCCATCAACATCGCGGCGTCCACGGTCCCGTTCATCATGGCCTGAATAACGCAAGGCGGCCTGGCCCAGATGCACTACCTTGATGTCGTCTCGTGCCATGAAGCCTTCTAAGAGTTGCAGCGTGAGGTAGTGCGAGCCGGCATGAAAATTGACCGCGATGGTTTTCTGTCGCAAGGCCTGTGGATGGGTGATAGGAGAATCTGGACGGACAGAAGATCGTCTGGCACGCGATGGCAGCGCGGAGATTGATGATACGCCCGCCGACGGTGGTGTCGTGCGAGCGCCGGATCTGGCCCCATTCGCAGGCGTTGAAGGATGTCGTGGCCTGTTCTTCAAACGGGGCATGCCGCCAAAAGGGATCCACCTGCATTGGATCAGGTTCCGGCGGGCGGTCCGCGGCCCATTGCCGAGCCCGGAGAAACTCTACCTCGATGTCTTCTGCGGCGAACAAACCCTCTTCCTGCGCCACGAGCCACGGGAGATTGAAGACCACCTGACTGTATTCGTTGGTTGCACTTTCTTCATCGGATCCTCGAGTTCCGGTCCAGATACGCGCGCGTGCACCTCGCATCTCTGGCACACCCTGCTTTGGTGCGAACCTGCTCTGCTCCGCCATAATGCCTAGTGGAGCGGCGGCGGGAATTCTCCCGCCAGTGTCTATGTCCGATGTACCAGCAAAATAGCTGATGATCCACCCCGCCAAACTGGCGGGGCAATTGCAGTGCGCAGCATCGGCATCCACCCGCAATGAGCGGCGCACCCACAGTGGGACTGTAAAGAGGACCGTCGTCAGCGCCGGCTGGACTGGCTCGTGAAGAACCCCCAGAGCATCGCGCTTACCAACCATCCTCGCCGCTACGGACCACCAGCAGCCCAGGCCCCAAGTCTGAGAATATACCATAGAGGCGGTCTACTACAAAGAAACCCTGACGCTGTTACCCATATCCTCGTCAGCCTTGCCACACACGATGTGGACGAGACTGCAGATAGCCCAGAGCGTCCGTTTTACAAAAATTCAGCCTGAGTGCACGCATATGCTTTGCAGTAGAGGTTTCACCAGGTCGTACACCCACTCAGGGTCAATGACCTTGAGGCAGATATTGTCATTACAGGGCGTCTTGCGGTGGTTTGTGGCGGCGACGCAAGGAGAACAGGCGAGGCCAGCGTAGATGGGGGTCGTTTGTCCAAGCGCACCGTACAGCTTGGGAGTCTCTGGGCCGATACAAGACGAATGTCGGCATCTCCGTGATGCTTGCGAAGTGCGCGGGACCAGAATCATTGGTGATCATGCACGTAGAGATGCTGTACAGCAATGGCAGTTCCGGCAGTCTGCAAGGCTCCTGCAAAATTGACACAGCGCTCCTGCGTGACTTGCTGTGTCATGGCTTCCGCCTCCTCCCTCTCACGCTGGGGCTCCAGTAATCAAGATGAGCACGTCGGGATGATGGTAAGGATCCTCTGGATAAGGGCAACGTATTTGTCCGGCATCCAGCGTCGCTGTGGGAGCAGTGCGCTGGCGTTTGGATTGATCAAAACAAGGGGAGTGTGGCTCGAGAGTATAGGGCGGGTAATATTGCCTGACAAGAGCGTGCATGCGGTCTTTTCAGAGGCAGAATACGTGATCGTTTGCAGGTGGACTTCCTCGTCACGGATCATGACTTTGGCATAGGGTACTTCCTTGTTTGCGAGAGCAACGCGGCAACCAGAGCGATGAAATTTTTTGCAATATGCATGTGGGGATTATAGCTGACTTTATGCGTGAGGAGTTCACCACGATACAGCCCCTCGTGGTGATAGGCATAGAACCCCACGCGATTGTGGGCGCCTGAGAGAAAGTCAATAACGCCGTGAAACGAGAAAAAGTTCGAGGTCAATGACCGTATCGATGCCTTGCCGTCGCGTCCAAAAACGTAGCGCACAGACATCCGAAGCCAGGGTGAAAAAATTCTTATCTCGGATGGTGCACACATGGTGAGCGGGGACGGTATTCAAGAGCTGGATACTTTCCTTACACACGGTCAAAAATCAAAAATAGAGTTCAGCTCCCGACGATTTCTTGAGCTTTTGCATGGCTGGCTCTGCCAAAATGGTGCTACCCATTTCAGAGAGCTCGATAAACAACACTTTGTCGGGGGTATAGGCTGCGTCCTGTGGAAGAGGTGCAGTATTCTCTGGACGATTGAGGCAAAAAAACAGAGCGGGATGCCTACAAAATAATCGATATGGCGCATGGTCTGGACACGCATTAGAGCACTTCTTCCGGTAGTGGTATCCCCATGAACTGGTGGCTTATCATCCTAAGCACAGCGAAAGAGAGAGAGGGAGAGGGGTGGGGAGGAGCAATACACGTAACT
>ERZ1370068.4008-contig-3102_pt1 | contig 27089 bp, 46 predicted proteins | sample MGYA00561227_ERZ1370068 | MGnify/ENA primary metagenome ERZ1370068 (study PRJEB38410, sample SAMEA6850437) | metagenome | study: Metagenomic assessment of the ecological functions of the soil: analysis of the soil microbiota associated with the...
TTGTACTTCGTTCAGTTACGTATTGCTCACCCCGCCCATCGAGGTCAGCAGCTGCACCGGCTGGCCTGGTTGCCCTTGGCGCGCGCGATGTCGAGCGGGGTGAGCGCCGTCGAGCGCGGCCCGCGCGAGGTTCACGTCGGCGCCGATCGCTGGGCGAGCAGGGTGGCTGAGCGCGCGCCAGCGCTGCCGGCGCCAGGCTTGCCATGCACGCCGAAAGATGAGGTTGTGCAGCGGCGCGCCGCCGTCGGCGCCGCATCGCATTGGCATCGGCGCCGGCGCGCAGCAAGGTGGTGACGAGCGAGGTAAGAGCGTATTCGGCGGGCCGCGCCAGCACCGCGCGGTGCAGCGGGGTCGAGCCCTGGCCGTCGAGCGCGTCGACGTTGGCGCCGGCGGCGATCAGCTGCTGCACCAGGGCGAGGTCGCCCAGTTTTGCGATCATCGCCATGAAGATCGGCGGCGCCGGGTTGCCTGCCGTCGCCGACGCCTCGCTCGGCGCGTTCACGTCGGCGCCCTTGGCGACCAAGGCCGCCGCGATGATCTCCGGCTGCTTCAGGTTACCGCGTAGGACAGCACCGACTTTGCCGGTGGTGTCGCGCGCGTTGGGATTCGCGCCGGCGTTGATCAGGGCGATGGTGGCCGGACGCGCTGCCGACCGACATCGCGGTGATGATCAGCGGATCGCCGCGATGGTCGTTGGCGTTTGGCATTGGCGCCCATGCCGAGCAGCGTGTCGGCCAGCAGCTGGATGCCGCAGCACCAGCGCGCGATAGAGCGGCACGCGACGCCCTTCGTCGTTGGGCTGGTTGGGATGCGGCGCCCTGGTCGATCGCGACGCGCAGCCGGGTCGCATCCTGGGCGTTGATCGCCGACCACAGCCGGTCCTGCACGGTCTCGGCCTCAGCCGGCACGGCGAGCGGACCGATCCGCTGAGGCCGAGGGCGACTGCACGCGGCGCAGCCGGGTCTTAAGAGCGGATTTCCATTCGGGTCTCGGGTTGCGGAAGGCGCTGGCTCGGTTTCATAGTGCAGCGGGCGTCCGGCCTGCAACGCCGACTATTGTCCCCTCCCCGAACTGGGAGGAAGGGAGGGCAGGCGAAGGCTGTCGAGCACTGACGCGGCTTCCCCCTCCCAACCTCCTATGTTGGGAGGGCTGGAACTTCGATGCTTTCGCGTGGAATATGTGCGGGCGGCGCGGTCAGAAATCGGGTCGAAGCAGGCTTCGCCCGGGATTCCCGGCACAGATCGAGCCTCCCACTGCTCTTCTGCCGAAAAGGCGGCCTCCTGGCCCGCCGACGCGGCGTTTCTCCTCTCGGACAAACGCGCCAGCCTCCTCCATCGCCCGAACGCGCCGTACGTCTCAGCTCACGGCCGCGAGCGTATGGCTGGCGTGACGGCGCTGTCATCACGCGAGCTTGCGGAGCAGGGCAACGCCGCGCATTTCATCGGACGCCGCCGAGATGGAACGCCAGCAGCTGCCCAGATCGCTGGTTGCCGAGCGGTTCGCGGCTGACGCGTTGGTGCATGTCGGTGTCAGGGCCGCCATTGGCTTCGACGATGGTGGGGCCGTCGCTGCAGGATCGCCATGTCCCAGCCGATGATGTGGCGGTCGTCGAAGGCTGGCATGGGCGCGCTCGGCCAAGGCGCGGGTCTCCGCCCACAGCGGCAGGACGCGTCCTCGATCTGACGCCGCCGGTATCGGGATGGTGCGTGCTGCCAGCCGTGGCGCGGGCGCAGCGCCCCAATCGGTGGCGGCGCCGAGCGTGCCGGTGGCGACGTCGATCGGCGCGCGGCGATGCCGCCGGCGTGGAAATTGTCGACCAGGCGATTGTCGCCGACCGCCATGCGGAACAGGGCGCAGACCGCTTCATGGCCGCCGCTCTCGGTGCGCATGGTGACGATGCGCGCGGTGCAGAGGACGCCGTTGCTCAGGTCCGCGCAGTCCGGCGTGGTTGCGCGCGCTGCGGCTGCACCAGCAGCGTGGCGCGCTCTCTGACACCTCCGCCAGATGCTGCACCAGCTGCTCTGCGGCGACAGCGTCTGCGCGCCCGTCCTGCAGGCGATAGCCGTCGGCGGTCCGTGCGCCACAGGCCCGCGCCTTCGCCGCCGCGCCGCGCGCCGGCTTCACGAACAGGTCTGCGCGAACAGCTGCGCCGTCGCGTGCCGCGCTGCGATCTGCAGCTTGCCGGCCTGGTGAAGATGGCGATGATTGGTCGAGATCGCTGGGATGCCGGCCTTGGCGCAGCGGCGCAGGAACGCGATCTTGTTCTGGCGTCGGCGTGCGCCGCGCTGGCCGGCACGCTGCGGCGCAGGACGCTGCAGCAGGCCGTTCTTCAGCTCATAGCGGTGGATGTAGTGCGGCGCCTTGGCCTGCTGCGCGGGATCGAACATCTCGAACATGTAGTACCCAGGGCGGCAGCATGCCGGTAGACGCGGCGGCGAACCACAACTGCTCGACCGCCTGGCTGCGGCACGCTCTTGCCGCTCGTGCCGGCGGATCGCGTCGCCGTTGAGCGCAGGTCGACCAGCGCGATCATCGCCAGCACGATCGGCAGCCACGCGACCAGGGCCAGCAACAGCCCAGCCCGGCTGCCAGAAGCCATCCCCGCTCGCGCCGCACGGCGCGCAAATGGTGCTTGTGAACCCGGGTCGCCGGCGAGGCGTCGCCGATCGTGCCAGGCCCAGAGCAGAGGCAATGGCGTCACCAGATGGAAGGCGGACGTGGCCGTCGCCGCCGCGCTCCAGCCAGTGGACGAAGCCGGTAGGTCCGCCGCACCAGCCGGTCGTCGCCCGCTTCGTCCCTCGCCAGCGCGCCATAGATGGCGGGCATCGGCGCGCAGTACGTCGCGCAGCCGCAATTTGCTCCGGTTCATTCGGCGATGGGCGCGGGGTTCCGCCGCTCCTTCCGGCACGTTCAGTCACCCTTCGGTCGCCATTCGTTGGCGCCTTGTCATGACTGAAACAGTGGCCAGATCAAAACGCCTTGAGCCTGGACGACGGTCGGCGGCGACCGGACGCGGGCGACCCTGGGTCAGGATATTTCTAAAAGCTGTTAAATTCGAGCGATAGTTCTTAGCGATGGACCCCGCGAGCCCAAGTTATCCACAGCCGCTCTCTTTGCTTGTGAGAGGTTGCATATGAACGTCACCCAGATCGCCAGCGTGGCCGCTGCGCTTCGAGGCGGCGCGCATGGCCGGCATCCAGCAGGCCGGGTCCTCGGCGGCCACCGTGTCGGTGCAGCGCCGAAACCAATCGCGCCGCGGCCGAAGCGGACGTGAGCAAGACCCAAGCCGTGCAGGAAACCGAGGCGAGCGGTCGGGCACGTCGCCAGCCGAGCGGCCAGCACATCAACATCACCGTCTGACTCCGTCGCTTGGCGGCCAACGCCGAACGTAAGGAGCTCCGTGCAAGCGGGGCCTTTTGCGTTGGAGATGCCATCCCCTGATTGCGAGGCTCTCGGCGGACTGCGGCCGAGGTCATGCATCGTCGCCACCGAGCTAACTAATCTCGTCCGGGCCCGATGCCCGAGCTGCCATCGCTGATGCACCTCGCCCGGTGGCACGCGCGTTGCTACAATGCCTTGCATCCGGAAGCGGGGGTGCAGCGCCGCCGAAGCCATCTTCAGGACGTCTTCGCGATCTGCGGCCGCCGCTCAGCCACTACGCAATCGCCCGGCCAGCCGGGCGGTCATCGTCGAGGCCTACCACCGGTTCCGCCAGAGCCAGATGAACTCGCGCGGGCCGCTGCACCGCCATCTCGATCAACCGCACGGCGCACAGCCGCTATGCCTTCCGGCTCAGCAGATCCAGGCGGACTCATACGGTGGCGCGCCGGCGCAGGCATGCTGTCTGCACTGCGGCCGGCCGGCATGCCATTTGTTCCGTCGACGGCGACGCGGCCGACCTTCATCTCGATCTTCCTGGCGCCGGAGATCTCCCTGGCCCGGCGCGCTCAGATGAGTCGGCCGCTGGACGAGATGGACGGACTGTCACTGCTGGTCCCCGACCGACCGCGTGACGCTGCACCTCGCCCTGGCGCTGGCCGCGATGACGCGCCAGCCGCAGGCGAAATCCGACCCGCTGGTGGCCGAGCAGCTGGGGACCCGCGCTCGCCATCTGCATCGCGCGCCTGCTGGCCCGGCAACCCGGCCAGGCAGCCGAAAGGTTGACCATCGCGCCCCGGCGCCTACGCCGGAGGTGCTCGATTTCATCAGGAGGCTTCGCTCGGCGAGGCTGCACGCTTCTCGCTGGCGGAGATCGCGGCCGTGGCGCGCCGGGCCCGTTCCATTTTCAGCCCGCGCCTTCAAGAGTGCGACCGGGGCGGCGCCGCACCGGTTCGTGCTGGAAGCGCCGGGTCGACCGGGCCAGAGCGCGCTGCTGGCTTGATATCCGGACATCTCTCGCTGGCCGAGATCGCCGCCGCCGTCGGCTTTGCGGGCCAGGGCGCATTTCGCCACCATGTTCCGCCGCTTCACCGGCATGGGCCCGCGGCAGCCAATCGCCAGAACGCAGTAGCTTCCGGAAAACCGCAAGATCAGAACAAACTGGCGCGCCAAGCCCGCGAAAGCCAGGCGCGGCCGGCGCTGCACGACACTGCCTGCAACGATCATCGGGCGGGACACGCGGCTTACCTGGCGTCGGCAACGCAATTCGCGCAGCTTTATCCGATCTCCGGCCTCTGCTTCCTGGTGACCGACGTGGAACGCGCCATCGCGTTCTGCGTCGGCAAAGCGTGGGATTCAAGCTGCGGCGCCGCGCGCGGGCTTCGCCGACTTCAAGGGCGCCGGGCTGACGCCTGGCGCTGTGGGAGATCGGGCACATCTCCCGCCAAGCTGCCGGGTCTCAGGCAATCGGGCTGAGCCGCGCGTCCACAAGGCCTGCGCGGCGGTGGAAGTCGTCCTCGCCCGCGCGGGTCGATGACTCTATCGAGACCTCGGCGGCCGCCGGCGGCGGGGTTCGAAGGAGCCTCCCGCCGATTATCCGTGGAACGCCGCTGCTGCTACGCCGCCGATCCGGACGACAACCTGTGGGAGATCTACGCCTGGCCTGGACGGGGGCCCGGTCGGGGACGATCTGACAAAGCTTTCGATGATCGCCAGGGCATGCGATCTTGAAGAGGGAGAGGCACCATGACACGCCACCATCGCGGGACCATCACGCGGCGCGACCTGCCTGGCCACGGGCGCGTTCTCGCTGGCCGCGGCCGGCGCGGCATCTGCTGCTCGGTGCCGCGCGACGGCCGCGCGAGGCAGCCAGGTGGTGGTGAAATACGACTGGCTGATGAGCAACGGCCAGATCGGCGACATCGTCGCACTTACGACAAGAGTTCTACCCGAAGAGCAGGGGCTGGCGGTCGAGTTCGCGCCGGGCGGCCCCAATTCGGCGACAGTGCCTCCCGTCGTTACCGGGAGGCGCGCGCTCGGCCAGTTCTCGGACTCGGCGCAGCTCCTCGCCCGCTCCTCCGGCGTGCCGGTGAAGATCATCGCCTGCGGCTTTCGCATGGCGCCATTCGCTGTTCTATTCGCCTGCCGAAGGCACCGATCCGCACGGTCAGGATATGATCGGCAAGCGCATCGGCATCCAGCCGACCGCCCGCTTCGTGCTCGATGCGATCTTGTCCGAAGAACGAGATCGATCCGCGCAGATGACCATCACCAACGTCGGCTTCGACATGACGCCGCTGGCGGCCGGCGCAGGTGGACGCCGTCACCGGCTGGATCACCAACACCCAGGCGCTGTCGGTGATCGGCGCCGGACCGCATCGACCTGATGATGGGCGACACCGGCCTGCCGTCCTACGCCGACGTCTATTTCGCCACCGACGAGGCGGTCGCCAGCAACGCCGACGACGCTGGCGCGCTTCATCCGCGCGGTCGGCCAAGGGCTGGGACTGGACGCACGCCGAATCCCGAGGAGAGCTGTGGCGGTCGACCGTCGCCGCCTATCCGGCATCGACCACAGCGAGAGTCGAGCTCGCGACGATCGGCCGCGATCCTGTCGCTCAGCTTCGATGCCGACCACGGCCAAGGACGGCTGGGGCGCGTTCGATCCGGCACTCTGTGCAGGGCAGATCGTCGGTCTATGATGCACGATCGGCCAGTTCCCGAACGGGGCGCCCAAGCTGGAGGACTGCATCTCCACCAGCAGATCCTCGAGGCTAACGGCCAGCCGACCGTCCGAAATACGCGGTGACGGATGCCGTGAAGCTGCGGGAGATGCGTCAGCGGGGCTTCGATCGAGGCTGGTGGATTGGCGTCGGCTATCCAGGCGCCGAGCCGGCCGGAACCGTCGTGCTGTCCGGACGTCGACTTGCGCGTGGAGCGCGGCGACTTCCTCACCATCCTCGGCCCGTCCGGCTGCGGCAAGTCGACGCTGCTGCGGGTGGTCGCCGATCTGTCTGCCGCCGCTCAGCGGCGCGATCTCGGTGCTCCGGCCATCCGCCCGCGCGGGCGCTGCCGCGCGGCGCGAGGTCGCCTTCGTGTTCCAGGATCCGACCCTGCTGCCGTGGCGTACGGTTCGGGAGAATGTCCGAGCTGCCGCTGCAGGTCGGGCGCGGAAGCGTGACGCGGCTCGGTCGAGACCACGGCGGATGCGCTGCTGGCGCTGGTCGGCCTCGCCAGGTTTCGCCGACCGCTATCCGCACCAGCTATTCCGGCGGGCCAGCGTCAGCGCGTGGCGATCGCCCGCGCGCTGCTTGTGCCAGCCGAACATCCTGCTTGATGGGACGAGCCGTTTGGCGCGCTCGACGAGATCACGCGCGATCGGCTGAACGACGAGCTGCTGGCCGATCTGGCGGCGCACCGGGCACGACGATCCCGTTCGTCACGCACAGCATCGTGGAGGCGGTCTATCTCGGCCAGCGCGTGCTGGTGCTGGCCGCCCGTCCGGGGCGAGTGCAGGAGGTCGTCGACCTGCGCCGTCAAGGAAGGGCAGCGCCACGGCAGGCTCGCGCGCGCAGGCGCCCGGAAGCGGTGGCGGCGATGGCGCGGCTGCGGCAATTGCGGCGCGGGCAGGTGCCATGAAGGACTCGGCCAAAGCTATTGGCGTCGCCCTGCTCGATGCTCGGCGCGCGCTTTCATACCGCCTCTGATCTGGCTGGCAGTGGCGCTGCCGCTGTTCGGCGTGCCCGGCCTATATGGTGCCGTCGCCGCTCGCGGTCGCCACCGAGTTCTTCGGCAGTGGCGCTTCTTGCTCGTGCAACGCGGCCGTCCGACCGATCTTGAGGCCTGTGCTGGGCTTCCTGTTCGGCAACGCTGCGCGGCGATCGGGCTGGCGCGTGCTGTTCGTCTACAGTCCGCACGGTGCGCGCCGCCTATTTCCCGGTGATCCTGTTCTTCAACACCATCCCGGTGCTGGCGCTGGCGCCGATCATCATCCTGGTCTTCGGGCTGGGCCTGCTGCCGCAAGATCATCATCGCCGCCGATGATCTGCTTCTTCCCGACGCTGGTGAACATGGTGCGCGGACTCAACCTGCCGACGCCGAACGAGGCTGCGAGCTGATGCACGTGCTGTCGGCCACGCAAGGCGGAGGTGTTCTGGCGCCTGCGGGTGCCCGCGCTCGTTGCCGCTGCTGTTCGCCTCGCTGAAGCATCGCCGCCACCACCTGCGTGATCGGCGCGGTGGTGGGCGAATGGATCGGCTCAACCAGGGGCTCGGCGCGCTCATCATCCAGTCGACCTTCAACTACCAGTCGGACCGGCTGTTCGCGGCGGTGTTCCTGGCCTCCTCGATGGCGCTGGTGTTCTTCGGCATCGTGGCGCTGGTCGAACGCTGGTTCATTCGCGCGCGATTGGCCTGAGCTTCCGCGCCAGCGCCACGCCCGCGACGATCGCCCAGGTCGCTTCCAGCACGCACGAACGGCAGGAAGTCGATCAGATAGGACGACGCGCAGGCGAAGCTCGCGCCGACGAGGTTGAGCGCGAGGTAGGCGCTGGACTTCTGCGCCGTCAGCAGCCGGGAACAGGTTGAGGAAAAAGGCGATCAGCAAGAGCGGTGACGCCGGCGAAAGCCGATCGCTTCCGGGATGCAACAGGAGGAACGAACATGACAGCTCTCCAGAGTGGGGAGCCGGGTCGTCTAGCAAATTTTCAGGAACGCAGGCCGTCCTCGCCAGCGGAGTGTGGTGATCTACGCCTGTTGTTCAAGGCGCCCGGGGCATGCTGGCAGACATCCGGTCGCAGCTCACGCTGTTTCCTTCCGCCATGTGGACGCTGGATCACAGCGCCGCGCGCATGGGGAAGACGCGTGCCCGCGCTTCGTAGTCCCGACCTGGTGAGTCGTGATCGCCGCTGGCTGCAGGTTTTCGGAGGAAGCCCGGTAGAGCCATCCGCTCTCTCCGCCTTGGCACGCAATAGGCCCGCGCCTGCGTTGCGATGAACGTCGTCATAACCGGACTTGGAGAGTCGAATTGGACGCCAGGTGCGCATTCTCCGACATCGGAGGAGGCGCTGTACGCAGCGGGTGGAGCGCACGCACCTGCGAGGGGATCGTGGCGGTAGCCCGTGATCCTGGCTTCGCGCGCATTTCTTCGGAGCCATCGGAGCCAGCAGGGACTTCGCCGGTACTTCCACATCGCAGGTCGGCGATGGCTTCCGTCCGCTCTTTACGTGGAACGGCAACATGAGCAAGATCCGCCACACGATCGCACTGCACCCGCCCAGCCCCGTCGTCTTGACCCGGGCGGGATAAGGACGATCGCCAACCGTCTGATAAGCGCTAACAGCATCGTGTTCTCCAACGATGCGAAGCGGTCTCAGTATAGGACGTGCCTCGGCGAAAGTCGAGCCGCGCGCATGCCCTGACGGCGCGTTGCGGGCGCTATTTCAGGTCGCCGGCGATCCACTGCTGGAAGCTGTAGGTCTTGGCGTTGCCTTCGTCGATCAGCTCGATGCCGTCCGGCTTGAACACCGCCATCTTGCCGATGCTCGGGAAGTGGCCGATGTCGTAGGGCGTATCCTCGCCGCCGGTGAGATAGACGAGGTCGCGCGTGCCGGTGTTGACGATGGTGTGCGCCTTGCCGTTGAGCGGAAAGGCGATGAAGTCGCCGGCGCCGACCTCGATCTTCTCCTCGCCGATCTGCGCGGTGCCTTCGCCTTCGACGATGTAGCTCCATTCCTCCTGCACCGAATGGCGGTGCAGCATGAACGCCTCCTTGCCCGGCGGCACGCGCAGCGTGTTGACATGCGCGCGCTGCAGCCCGGCGGGGCGGCTCAGGCGGAAGAACTGCGCCTCGGAATTCGGATTGAGCGGATGACGAAACGGGAAGCCGTCCTCCGGCTTCAGCGCGCGTGTGCGGACGATCGGATCTGGGTTCATCTGTCATGGCTGCTTCTCCCAATGAAATTCTTCGTTGCAAACACTCTATGCAGGGCACTGCCGCTCTCTTGTCAGCAATCGTCTAGCGCACACGCCGGAGATCGACAGGATTTGAGCGAGTTTCCCGACAATTGTACCGCGCATGTTGGGGGCGCAGGCGACCGCAATTATTAACCCGGACGAAACCTGCGGCATGCATCTTGGTGCGCTGCAGATCGGCCTCGCCGAGCTATTGGGCAGCGGCGAGGCCCAATGTAATAGTGACAGAAGAGGGTCGTTATGAGTTTTGGGGATATCTTGGTGGCGAAGGGTCTTGCTTCGCCCGACGACATCGTCCGCGCTCTCGATCACCAGAAGACCAACGGCGGCAGGATCGGCGAAAGCCTGGTCGCGCTGGGCGTGGTGACGCAGGAGCAAGTCACCACGGTGATCAGCGAGGTGCCGCCGGCGCCGCTCAATCTCGAGGAAACCGGTGTCGATCCGGTGTTCCTGCTGCAGCTGATGCTGAAGGGCATGTTCCTCGAGCGCATGGAAGTGCCATCGCAGCTCGCCGAAGCGCTGAAGCTGTCCGTCGGCATCATCAACAAGCTGTTGACGGACGCCAAGGACCGCAAGCTGGTGGAGACGCTCGGCGCCGCGATCGGCGGCGGCGGGGCGATTCCGGAAATGCGCCATGCCTTGACCAAGGCCGGCCGCGAATGGACCAGGAAGCGATCGAGAACAGCCAGTATTTCGGCCCCGCGCCGGTCTCGCTCGAAGCGTGGCAGGATCGCATCCTGCGCCAGCGCATCACCAACGAGACCATCTCGCGCGCGGCATGGAGGAGGCGTTCGACGGCCTGGTGATGCCGGAGCGGTTCCTGATGCGCCTCGGCCCCGCGATCAACTCGGGCAACCCGATGCTGATCTATGGTCCGGCCGGCAACGGCAAGACCACGGTCGCCGAGATCATCGGCAAGATCTTCGAGAACGTGATCTTCGTGCCGTACTGCGTGGAGATCGGCGGCGAGATCATGAAGATCTACGATCCGACCATCCACCGCTCGGTAGAAGGCAGCAGCGGCGTCGAAACCAACACCGGCGTGCGCGTCCGGCCCGATCGACCGGCGCTGGGTTCCGTGCTATCGCCCGATGGTCATCACCGGCGGCGAACTCACGCTCGAGATGCTGGACCTCAAGTTCAACCCGATCGCCAAATACTACGAGGCGCCGCTGCACGTGAAGGCGCTCAACGGCACGTTTCTGATCGACGACTTCGGGCGCCAGCTGGCGAAGCCGGAGCAGATCCTCAATCGCTGGATCGTGCCGCTCAACAGCAAGGTCGACTATCTCAGCCTGCACAGCGGCAAGAGCGTCAAGATCCCGTTCGACGAGATCGTGATCTTCTCCACCAACATGCATCCCAACGACCTGATGGACCCGGCCTTCCAGCGCCGCATCAGCGTACAAGCTGGAGACGCTTGGAGCCGCCGGAGGATCTCTACAAAGAAGGTGTTCAAGACCATGGCGGCGAAGCAGGGGCTGGAGCTGCCGGAGAGCATCTATCAGCAGGTGATCGAGGGCATCCGCCTTGCCGACGCGCCGCTCGCCTACTTCCAGCCCAAGTTCATCGTCGAGCAGGTGCTGGCGTCGTGCAAGTTCGAAGGCATCGAAGCCGCAATTCACGCCGCAGAACACCGAGGACGCGCTGGCGAACCTGTTCATCCAGAGCCACAGCAAGAGCAAGATGGGCGTGATGCGGTAGATCAAGGCGAGCCTTAGAATGGTGGGTCGCCTCAGTGCCTCCCTTGATTCGCGCGGGCCGAGCGCTTTCTTCGACGCAGCCGGGTCAAGCATGGTAATCAGGACTTCATCCTCGACTCAGCCCCCTCATCTCTCGGGCTTGGTGCACCGATCGGGATCTCTATTTCAACCGCGTAGCTGTATTGGCGTTACAGAATCGTTATGACCTTCGCGGCGAGTTGCTGGACGAACGCATCCACGATGCGCGAACCCAGTCCCCTCTGTGATTCTGCGCCGGACCATTTCCCCGATCGGAGACCGTTAGCGTCAGCGTATCGTGGATACCCTTCCGCGCTCTCCACGCGGCATGGCGGCTTTCCGTAGCTTGATGGCGTTCGTTACGAGCTCATTGACGATCAAGGCGAGTGGAACGGCTTTGTCGGTCGGCACCTCGACCGCGACAAGCTCGATTTCAAGGTCGGTCGCGCGTCTGAGGGCTTTCCCGATGTCCGCGCACAGATCTCTCAGGAATGCATCAAGGGTCACCGTGGTAACGCTGCCGCCGGTGTGCAGGCGCTCATGCACGGCTGCTATCGCCAGAATGCGGGCGGATGCGGTTCTCATCTCTGCGGCAGCTTCAGCGCTCACAGCCTTGGTTTGCAGATGAAGAATGCTGGAAACGATCTGCAAGCTGTTCTTGACGCGATGATTGACTTCTCTGAGCAGGAGTTCTTTTTGCGCAACCAGTGATTCGAGCTCGCGCGACGTTCATTGAGGTCGCGCAGATCTTCAAGTTCGGCAAAGAGGCGGCTGCCCATGTCGCACCTTGCCGCTTCGGGATCTTCCAGGAGCAGGCGAGTCAGTTCCTCATTGAGGCGAAGATAGGATTCCACATCCTCTTCCGGCGCCAGCTGTGGGTGAGTCACCGTCCAATAGTGGGCCATGCGGATAAAGGCCAGCAAGCCCAGCAGATACTCATATCGCTTGCCGCCGAGGACCTGCCGCAATGCCCGTCGCTCGCGATCCGAGCGACCGGGCTGAACGAATAACAGGGGTGGCAGCGGCGGAAAATGTGGTCTTCGAGTTCGGTATCGGAGCCTGGCCAGTCTTTGGAGTAGGAACGGGATTCGAGCGCGCTCAGCCACGCATCGCTGTTGCGGTTCCACGGCGGTTCTTTCTTCAGGAGCCGGATCGCCTGGACGATGCTTTGAGAATCGGCTGTTGGATCGCCGGAGGAATGACCGTATCCAAGCAGAAAGCCGCAGTGCCTCAGGATGCAATAACGGACTTCGCAGAAGCGGGAGAGGCTAGAACGAACAGCCGCTCCTTGAAGAGTGCTGGAATCGGATTGTCCAGGGTAGCCGGACTTGGCAAAATCCCACAGCTTCTCGATGATTTCCGGTGCATCCGGCGCGGATACAAAGAAGTTCGGTATCAGACCAAATCGGCTTGCGACTTCGCGCTCGAAGCTGGAGTTGTTGGATGGCGATTGCATTTCTGTCTCCGGGGGCGGATTTCACCGCGTAGTCTCGATGGCGGATGGGTGCGAACGCAGTCCGTGCTCCTCCACAGCTCCAGTGCGGTGTGCGTCACGGCTCTCAAGAGCTCCCTTGCTTTTTCGATTGCGTGGTCGTCGTCCTGACTGAACACACCCTCATATCCAACGATGCGTTCGTCGCTGAGGAAATAGCAGCGGCAGGACTGTTCCTGTATTGGATCATCCATTGCCCCGAGGTGTCTCCTGAAAGGATCCCCGGATCACGTGACAATCGTGACGAGTGGCTTTAGCGAAGTCGGCGCGATTGCGGATCGCTCGAATTTCATCCAGAGGTCGCGGCAGCGACTGGCGCTGCCACCAGCATCGCGATGCAATGCGTCAAGCACGCCTCCCAAGGCGCGCAAACACGTGCGCGGCCTAGCTGCCGACGCTTGCAATCTTCCCTAGGATGGTTGCAATCGCCTTCGTTTGACGAAGCGGTCGGGCCAGTGAACAAGGGATCTTACAATCCAGGAGCCCGCAACGGCCCAATCATAGTTCCGTCCGGTACCGAGACACAATGGACAATCGGGCCGGCTCCGCTATCTGCGGATGTCGGTGACCCCCTGTGTAGCTTGCAAGAATGTCACAGACTGGACTAAGGGGCCTCGGCGCCCGCGCGAGACGCTCAACGATTTCGACCAGCTTGTGGTGCGCAGCGCTGCCCGGATCGCGAAACGCGTCGACCTCATGTTCGTCCGCGAGCCGGTTCAAGCGCATCAGCTCGCGGGCGCGCTGGCGCCTGTTCAATTGCAGCTCGGACGGCCGATAGGCGAACAAGAGCCGCCGCATTTCGCGCCGGGCCGAAGAGCTGGCTGAATTCCGACGCCGTCACATAGATCAGGAACAGCACGAATATCCAGAGCGAGATGGCGATGAAGCGCTGCCAGGAGAAGCTGGACATCAGATAGGCCACGAAATCGCCCGGGCTGGTTGCCGTCAATGACAGAAGTGCACGAAGCGCTCCGCCAGGCGCGCAAAGAACACCGCGACCCAGTAGATCGCCGTCTTGAACAGGATCGGCTGGATCAGCGGGGCCCGATCGAAGAGCTTGAGGAAGGGCATCGCGTTGGCGGTGATCACGGCCTTGCCGACGACGAGCGCCGCCACGGTGGCGAGCATGAAATTGCTGACGGCGACGGCGTAGTCGGCGACGAGGAGGTTCGTCGTCAGAACGATGAAGTTGAAGCCGACGAAGAAGAAGATTGTCGGCGGCAACGCTCCGCGCAGCTCGTGCAGGATCCGGGCGCCGATGCGCTGCGGAAGCGTGGAAACCGCGCCTGCCGGTCCCGCCGATGCTGTCGCGTGCGGGTCGCGGGCTCCTTGCAGGAGAGGATCGCTGCTTCATGGGCTGGCCTCAGGTTCTCGCCGCGAGCCGGAGGTGGGACATGTGCTTCGACAGGTGCGCCGGGCTCCGCGGCGGTGCAACCATTATGCTACGCGTCGCATGAGCCGTCCTAGGAAAGCAGATTCAATACGGCGTAATTTGATCTCCACGCCTATAGGCGTCGCAACCGACCTGCTGGCTGGAAGACGAGAACCGAGCGAGACAAACCTGCCCCGGACCTTGATTCGTCAGCGGATGGATTGGGCGCCGACCGTTCCGATCGGGCAGCCAGTCTACTCCAGATCTTACATCCGCAATGTCGATGGAAACTACGAGCAGGTCGCGGATCGGCTGGCGGTTGGTCCGCGCAGGTAAGCGCGACGCTTCGTCGGCAACCGGATGCCGTTTGCCTCCGTGTAATCCGACGTGAGTTGAGCGGCCGCAAAACCGCCGGCGATCGTTACGGGTGTAGTCATGCCGACGCAGCAGCAGGTCTGCGCCGAAGAAGAAGTCCTGAACGAGACAGTGCGTTTCAATCGAGCCCGGGAAGTATGCCCGCAGTACGCCATGTCTCTGCTCCCTCATGACCACGGCTCAGTTTCGTCGACACGCACGCCGTCCATTGCCAGAAGGAAGGGCGTCGTCAGATAGGTCAGAGCGCCTCACCGTTGAAATAGGCGCGATGAAGCGGATCCCAAGCGGTGTTCATCTGATGGCCGGCAAAGGATCACGTGGCGCATATCGCTCCGCGACCAGCGCGCCATCGAGTTTCTCGATGGCGATCCGATCCCGGCGTGAACACGGTGCGCTGGTCCGGCGCGCCAAACGGAAGGACAGGCGCGCTGCTGGTGCAGCCAGACCGTCATGCGACGCGGATCCAGATCCTGCGGTAGGCCTTTGAGTGCGAACAGGCCGCCGCCGCTTACGATGTTCGCCGTTACCTCTGTGTAGTGCTTCCAGCCGGTCGAGACCGCCATGCGCGTCCAACACTTTACTCAGCAACGCGTTCATAGTGAAACTCGCTTTCGACGCGATCTCGCTCACCCGTCGTAGCCGACCTGCTGGTTGAAGAACGAGCCGGTCGTCGGGCGCTGCGGCAGCTTCAGCTCGAACGGGACGGAGCGGACGCGGCCGGTGCGTTCGCCGCGGACCAGCAGGCCTTCGTGCTTGCTGGGCAGCGGGTTCGAGCGACAGCGGGATGGCGTCCTCAGCGGAATAGACCGCGATGAACAGGCGGCGGGGCCGCGTGCCGAGGTTAGGCGCCGGAGGAATGGCCGGCGCGGGTGTGCATCAGGCAGATGCTGCCGGCTTTCATGGTGAAGGTCTTCGCCTCCTTGGCCCAGCCGCGGAGTCTTTGTCGCTGGCGACGCCGGTGAAGGTGCCACGTTGTGCCAGAGGCCCGGCAGGCCGTTCTTATGCGAGCCGAGCGGCGGCGATCAGCGGGCCGTTGGTCTCGTCGACATCGTCGAGCGCCAGCAGCGCCGTCACCAAGGTCGTCGTTGCGTGTGCGGCGTGAAGGGAAGTCCTGATGCCACTTCACCTCGGTGCCGGCGCCGGGCAGCTTGGCGTTGATCTTCGAGTGGTGAAACTCTGACATTGGCGACCGATGAAGTCGGCGACCATGTCGGGGATGCGGGAGTTGGTCACGACGTCGAGATAGGCCTCGGAGATCTCGGTCGGAGAGTTGACCGCGGCGGAGCAGGGGCGCGGCGCGGGTGTGGCCGGGGATCTGCAGATCGAAGCGCGGGCGGCCGTCGATCATCTCGCCGTAGTTCTGTATCGTGGTTCCGGCTTTCCTCCCACCAGGCGTCGAACTCGGCGCGCAGCGCGGCGAGCTGCGCCGGCGTGATTACGCGTCGTCGCGCGACGATGGTGCCGTCGCGGCGGAAGGACTCGCATCAGGGCGCGGGCAAGGTCGTCACGATTGTCTCCTCGACGTCGGCCGCGATGTTAGCGGCACTCGGCCCGCTTGGGAAAGTCCCCTGTGACGGGCATCACGGAAGCGGCTGTCGTCACGGGTCTGCGACTAGGCGGGTCGAACGATGCGCGCCGAGGATCGACTCAAGTGTCGAAGCGCCTTCGCTTCGATTTTTCGATGGAGGTTATCATGGTTCGACGCAATCGTTTTGCCGGCGTAACGGTTCTTGGCGCCCGTGCTGGCGCTCGGTCTCGCGACCTTGGGCAATGCCGCCCTGGCCGACAGCAGAATCCCGCCGGCACGACCCCGACCACCGGGCCGGCCGCCAGCTCGACGCTCAAGGCCAACAAGCCCCGGTCCGGTCAAGGACATCTATTGCACGCACAACACCGCCAAGTCGAAGCTGCCGGCCTGCGGCGACAGCTTCAAGGCCACGTGCGCGAAGATCGGCGGCAAGCTGAACGATCCCACCGGCAATCCGGATTACGGCGCCTGCATCCACGACGACCACTGGTAGGCGCCGGAGCGCGGGCCGGTCTCCGCAGCGGCCGGCCCGCCGCTCATGCCAGCTTCAGAACCATACGCCCCAGGATCTTCCCGGCGCGCATGTCTCGTCGAAAATCGCGTTGATCTGCTCCAGCGGCGCCTTCTTGATCTTGGCGGTCACCAGGCCGTTGGCGGCGAAGGCGACGGCTTCGTTGAGGTCGAGCCTGGTGCCGACGTTGGAGCCGCGCACCGACAGCTCCCAGTTGGTGATGGCGGAGATCGAGGCGCGGATCTCGTCCTTCTTGCCGCCGGGCGAGGCCGATATAAGCAGACCGTGCCGGCGGGCCGCAGCATGGCGATCGCCTGCTCGAACGCCTGCGGCGCGACCGCGGTGACGATGGCGCCGTGGACGCCGCCGATCTTGTCCTGGAGCACCTGTGGCGCATTCTTTTCGCGGCCGTTGACGGCGAGTTCCGCACCCAGCTTCTTGGCGAGGCGCAGCTTGTCGTCCGCGACGTCGACGGCCGGCGACGCGATAGCCCATCGCCTTGGCGTATTGCACGGCGATGTGGCCGAGCCCGCCGATGCCGACGACGGCCATCCACTGGCCCGGCCGCGCGTTGGTGCGCTTCAGGCCGCGATAGGTGGTGACGCCGGCGCACAGGATCGGCGCCAGCTGGTAGAGATCCGCGTTCTTGGGCAGGCGCGCGACGAAGGCGGCGCCGGCCACCATGTATTCGGCATAGCCGCCGGGCTTGGTGTAGCCGCTGGCCTCGCCGGCCTTGCAGATGGTCTCCATGCCGGCCATGCAGAATCTCGCATCTGCCGCAGGCGCTGTATACATCCATGGCACGCCGACGGCATCGCCGACCTTCATGTCCGTCACGCCCTCGCCGAGCGCGCGCGACGTGGCCCGCGCGACCTCGTGCCCGGGGATCAGCGGCAGAGTCGGGCAGCGGCGCCAGTCGCCGTCGATGGCGTGTAAGTCGCTGTGGCAGACGCCGCATGCGATCACCTTGATCAGGACGTCGCCGCGGCCGGGTGTTGGGACGGCAATCTGCTCGATCCGCAAGCTTGTCGCCGATCTTGTGCAGCACCGCGGCCTTCATGGTCTTTTTCATTGGTCCCCAGATGGTTCGCAGAGCGATGAGCTTGGAGCGCGAGAGCTAGTCGAGGCCGATGAGCTTTGTCATCCGGCGTAGTGCTTTTTGGGCAACGAGTCACAGGCCGCCCTATCGCCAGCGATAAAATCGGCTGTTAGACTTTGCGCAAGAACAGGGACGGCGCCGGATCGGCGCGAGAAACGGGGAGACGGATCATGAGCAAGACCTGGGTACGGCGATCTGCCGAAATTCTATCAGCGTCAGATTGCGGCGATGGGCCTGGACGAGGCCGGCATGACGCGGCGCCGCCTGATGAAGAGCGCGGCCGCAGCAGCGGGCGTCGCGACCTTCGGCGGAGCGATCACGCGCGCCCATGCGGCGACCAGATGCAGTATATGTGCTGGGAGGGCTACAAGCGATCCGCGCATCATCGATCCGTTCAACCAAGGCGAACGGCACCGACATCGCGTTCGACCTGATCGTGGATTCGCCCGGCGGCTTCGCCAAGCTGCAGGCGGGCGCCAGCCGCGAGGTCGACCTCGTCTCCACCGACATGCCGTGGGTGACGCGCATGGGGCCGGCCGGCCTGGCGCTGGAGCTGAACCCCGACGACTACGCCGACGTCTATGCGACGTTCTACGACCAGTTCAAGCCGCCGTTCGAGCCGCTGCTGACCGACGGCAAGACCATCGGCGTCGCCACCCGCTGGGGCTGGGTCGGCCGGCTGCATGCACACACCGACATCACCAGCCCGAGACGCGTGGAGAACCTATGATCCGGTGTTCGACGCCAAGAACAAGGACAAGATCTGCGTCATGGATTGGGGCGACTGGCCGATCCTGCCGATGGCGCTGCATGCCGGCATCGATCCGTACCTAGGAGCTGGACAGGCGGCGCTGAAAGAGGTGCGCATGGTGCTGCGCGCGATGTTCAAGAACACGCGCACGCTGGTCGCGGACCTGACGCAGGCGCAGAAGGGCGCTGCTGGACGGCTCGCTGCTGGGCTGCATCGGTGCGGGCCATCTGACCTCGGCGGTGCGCAAGCGGGGCACAAAAACATCATGGCCACGGTGCCAGATCCGAAGAACGGCCTGAAGCAGGGCATCATCTGGGTCGAGGCGACCGCGATCCTGAAGGAGACCGACCAGCCCGAGCTGGCGCAGAAGCTGATCAAGCACGTGGTCTCCAGAGATCCGGGCACGTTCTGTCGCTGCTCGACACCACCTGCAACGTCGTCACCAATAAGGCGGTCGAGAGCCTCTACCGACGAGGAGAAGAGCATCCTGCAGGTCGACTACATGTGGCACGCCTACGAGAACTCGCAGATGCACCGCATCGCGCCGAACATCGACGAGATGCTGGCGATCTGGTCGGAGGAGCTGGCGTCGGCGCAGTAGGACGCGCGATATCGCGAAGACACTCTGCCGTCATGGCGAGGCTTCGGCCTTGCCAACCACGGCTTCGGTGGGCGAGACCGAGCAACTGGCAGGCAAACTCGTGGATCCCAAGGCCAAGCCTTGGGATGACGGGTGAGAGGGTTGTGTCGATGGTGCGCTTGCACCGTGGAGCAGAGCAGGGGGCATGGGGCAGGACGCGATCCTCGACATTGTCGATGTGAAAAAGCAATGACGGCGCCGCGTTGGCGCTGAAGGGCGTGAGCCTCAGGGTCGAGCGCGGAGAGTTCGTGGCGCTGGTGGGACCGTCGGGCTGCGGCAAGACCACGCTGCTGAAGCAGATCGCGGGCTTCGAGAACCCGGACAGCGGCCGGATCGCGATCGAGGGCCAGGACATGGCCGGCGTGCCGGCGTCCGAGCGGCCGACCAGCATGGTGTTCCAGAAGCTGGCGCTGTTTCCCCACATGACGGTGGCGCAGAATATCGGCTTCCCGCTGAAGCTGCGGGCGCGGGCGGCGGACGAGATCGACGCGCAAGGTGCGCGAGATGGCGGACCTCATGCACCTGAAGCCGGAATATCTCGCGCGCTTTCCGCGCCAATTGTCGGGCGGCGAGCAGCAGCGCGTGGCGCTGGCGCGCTCGATGATCTCAGCGCCCAAGCTGCTGCTGCTCGGCGAGCCGCTCAGCGCGCTCGACGTCAAGCTGAAGAAGATCCTGCAGGCGGAGCTGAAGCGCCTGCATCGCAGCCTCGGTGTCACCTTCGTGCATGTGACGCACGACCTGGAAGAGGCGATGATGCTGGCCGACCGCATCTGCGTCATGCGCAATGGCGAGGCGCTGCAGATCGGCAAGCCCAACGACATCTACTACCGCCCAGCGGACGAGTTCGTCGCCGGCTTCATCGGCGAGACCAACCTGCTCGAGGTCGAGGTGACCGAAGTGCTGCCGGACTACTGATCCGGCTATCGCGGGCCTGATATCGCCGACGTCGACGGCATCCTGTCGCGCGCGCTGATGGCGGAGGATGTCAGGCCGGGTCCAGCAAAGTTGATGGTGCGGCCGGAGCTGTTGGCGCTGGCCAAGGATGGCGAACGCTACCCCAGCGCCATCGCCGACGGAGATCATCGAGACTTTCGGCAAAGGCGGCGCCGATCCATGTTCCGCTGCGGTGCACGCCGGGCGGCCAGCCGCTGGTGGTGGAAGTGCCGGGCACCTCCCGGCACTGGCCGGCCAGGCTCGGCGACAGGGTGCGCCTCGGCTGGACGAAGCGGACATCTTACGCTTCGCCGCAGGCGCGCGCATGATCGGCGAAGGCGAGGCCGACGGCAGCTGGGCGCAGCCGGAGCTGTGGGCCAAAGGCGTTGCCCAGCGTGGCGCTGCAGGCAGCCTGTTCTCCGCGGCGCCGCTCGTCTGACGGCGGTGCTGCTGCACCTTCCAAGGAGACCCGCAGCTTCCATGCTGCAATGGGCCTGGTCGCTCAAGGTCTGGACCGAGATTTTCAGCAAGCCGCACTTACTGGACGAGTGCTGTGGCACACGCTGTGATGTCGGCGGTGTGCGTCGCGCTGTGCATCCTGATCGCGCTGCCGGTCGCCTCATGCGCTGGCGACGCGGCTGCAGGCGCTCAGCGGGCATGTGAAGGTGCTGATCACCTTCGCGTTCCTGACCGACGTGACGCTGAAGACCTTCGGCTGGGTGCTGTTCCTCGACCAGAAAGGCGCGGCCAACTTCCTGCTGGAGAATGTCGGGTTCCGCCGGCGATGATCGGCGTTCCTTTACACCGACTGGGGCGACGCTGCTGGGCATGGTCTGCAACCTGCTCGCCTTCCGCCATCTTCACCATCTATCTCTCGATCGAGATATCGACCGCTCCGCTGATTCTTGCGCGGCCTACGACGCCAGCGCCAGCAAGTGGCGCGCATTCTGGGAAGTGACCTTGCCGCTGTGCCGGCCCGGCATCTGGACGGGCGCGTGCTGGTGTTCCTGCTTCAGCGTCGGGGTGTTCCTGGAGCCGAAGGTGCTGGGCGGCGGCAAGTCGCCGATGTCGGCGGAGCTCGATCCGCCAGACCTTCGAGACGCAGGTCAACTGGCCGCTCGGCGCAGCGCTCACCATTGTGCTGATGGTGGTGGCGGTCTTCGTCATCCTGCTGTTCAGCCGGCGTCTATTCGCTGCGCCGCTATGGACGCCGCGAGCGCATGGGACGATATGGGGCGGAAGCGGCTGATCAACGCGATCCTGCTGGCTCGGTCGCGGCGGTGCTGACTTGCTTCTTCTACATCCCGATCTTCACCTTGATCGCCTTCTCGTTCCAGGAAGGGCGGTATCTGACCCTGCCGTTCTCAGGCTTCTCGCTGCGACTGGTACGGCGAGCTGTTCCGCAACAACAGCGCGGCGACCGCGCTGTGGTCGACGTTGATCGCGTTCGTCGCGATGATCTTCCAACACGATCCTGGGCACGGCGGGCGCCATCGTCGCGGTGCGCTACCGCTGCACGCTAAGCTGGCGTTCCTGGGCTTGACGGCGCGCCGCTCGCGCTTCCCGCAACTGTTGATGGGGATCGTGCTGCTGCTCTGGTTCTCGGTGCTGGGGCGCGTGGCTCGATTTCAACACCGGCCTGGTCACCGCGATCATCGGCCACGTGGTCTACATCACGCCGTTCGCCATGATCATCGTGGCGGTGCAGGTGTTCAATTTCGACGCAGCGCGCTGGAGGACGCGGCGCGCGACTGCGCGCCAGGCCGTGGGAAGTCTATGCCGCTACGTCACCATCCGCTGCTGTGGCCCGGGCATCTTCTCGGCGGCGATCTTCTCGTTCCTGCTGAGCTGGAGGCGATTTCTACCTGACCTATTCGCTGGCCGGCGCGACGCGCACGCTGCCGACCTTCGTCTTCTCGGCATCGCCACCGGCTCCTCACCGCCGCTCTATCCGGCGATGGCGACGGTGGTGTTCATCCTGGCATCGTGCTGGTGATGGTGGCGGACGCGCTCAGCCGGCGCGCGGTGCGGCGGCTGGCGAGTTGCCGAGTGCGCACACTTCTCCATCGTCGTTTCAAGAAGGCAGAGAGGCAAACCATGACCACCGGCGAACTCATGACAGCTCCCCGCGCGGCGGGGCAGGGCGCAGCGGCTGAGCAAGGGGCAGTCGATCAAGATCATCAACACCCACGGCGCAGCAGGTGGTCGACACCTGGTGCTTCAGCGCCGAGGACCTGACCGAGTTCATGTCGATGGAGCATACGCGCCCGACCATCGGGCGGCTGTGCCGCGCAAGGGCGACGGCGCTGCACACCAACCGGCGGCGCCCGATCCTGACCATGATGGAGGACACCTCGCCCGGCCGGCCACGACACCGCTGATCGCGGCGTGCGACAGCTACCGCTACGGCCTGCTGGGCGTGCAAGGAGTACCACGACAACTGCACCGACAACCTCATGGCCGGCGATGCGGCAGCTCGGCCTCGACGCCGCCGGAAGTGCCCGAGCCCGCTGAACCTGTGGATGAACATTCCGTTCGACGCCGAACGGCGCGCTGAGCTGGTGCGAGCCGCCGTCCAGCAAGCCGGGCGACTACGTCATCCTGCGCGCGGAGCTGGATTGCATCGTCGCGATGTCGCGCCTGCCCGCAGGACATCCTGCCGATCAACGGAACAGGCGTGCAAGCCGACGGAAGCGCACTACCAGGTGCTCGGCTAGCGCACGCGCTGCGTCAGTCCGTCGCGGTTCGCCTATGCCTATCGGACTAGGCCGAAGCGCCTAGTCCCATCTGCGCCGCGTTGAATCGCACTCTGCTCATATGCCGGTGTGAGACAATAGATGGCATCTTAATCAAATTATCATCCCTGACTCTCCCTATATCCACGGCAGCAGCACGACCGCGTGCGCTCTCGAATCCACCTCCTCATGATTCGATGATCGAAATTGATGGCCGGCACGCGCGTGCCGGTTCGGGAGCAGATCTTGGCGAACGAAGCTGGCCGTAGTGAATGACACCATGTTGCCGACGGACGATGCGTCCCTGACGCAGGGAGCGGCAGGCAGTGATGCGGCCGCGCGTCCCGTCGCCACGCCGGAAGGCCAGCCGATCGCGCTGATCCCGGTTGCGCCGGGCCAGGTGATCGAGCTGCCGTATCGCGCGGACGAATTGAGCGCGAAGCTCGGCGAGAACGGCAACCTCGCGATCAGGATCGGCGATCGCACCATCGTGCTGCAGGGGCTACGTCGCCGCCGAGGGCGCGCTGCGGTGACGCTGCTCGGGCGCCGATGGCCAGCCGATCGACGTGGTCGCACTCCCCGCCGCCGCCGATCCCGAACCTCGACATCGTGACCGCGGCCGGCCCGGCTGCTCGGCGCCTCGACCGCGAGAGCGCGGGCGGCAGCGGCGTCTTCGTCCCGTTCGCCACGGGCGCCGAGCTCGGCGGCTTCGACGTCCGCCGGCGCGCTGAACGGCACCCAGCTGGCGTATCAGACGCTCGCGAGCGATGCGCCGCTGTTCCTCGGCACCGAGGAAGAGGGCCCGACCGGGCGAGACCGGCCCGACCGGAGAGACCGGCCCGACCGGAGAAGACACGGTCCTACCGGCGCGACGGGCGACAGGTCCTCGACCGGCCCACCGGCTCGACTGGCGACACCGGCCCGACGGCGACACTGGCCCGAGCGGCGACACTGGCCCGAGCGGCGACACTGGCCCGAGTGGCGACACTGGCCCGAGCGGCGAGACCGGTCCGAGCGGAGACACTGGTCCGACTGGCGACACCGGCCCGACCGGCGAGCACTGGCCCGAGTGGCGACACCGGTCCGACCGGCGACACCGGTCCGAGTGGCGACACCGGTCCGAGCGGAGACACCGGCCCGACCGGCGACACCGGTCCGAGCGGTGATATCACCGGTCCGAGCGGGTGACACCGGTCCGAGCTGGCGACACCGGCCCGACTGGCGACACCGGTCCGAGCTGGCGACACCGGTCCGAGCGGCGATACCGGTCCGACCGGTGACACCGGCCCGAGCTGGCGATACCGGTCCGAGCTGGCGATACTGGCCCGACCGGCGACACCGGTCCGACCGGCGACACCGGTTCGACCGGCGACACCGGTTCGACCGGCACCGGTCCGACGGTCGACCGGACCCACTGGTCCAACGGGTGAAACTGGTCCGACCGGCGACACTGGCGATACCGGTCAACCGGCCCAACGGGTGACACCGGCTCGACTGGCGATACCGGCTCGACCGGAGACGGCAGCCCGACCCGCCGGTGACGGGCATTGTCCGGTGCCGTCGGCGGAGGAGCTGGCGGCTTATGCCTGCCTCGCGGGCACCGAGCAGGACGACAACAACGGCGTCTTCAAGGGCGACAACAGAGGTCAGCAGCTGGTTCCAGGGCCTCGGCGGCGACGATCAGATCGACGGCAACGGCCTGGCCGATCTGATCGAAGGCGGCGCAGGCCACGACAAGCTGCACGGCAACGACGGCGACGACCTGTTGCTGGGCGGCGGCGGCAACGACGACATCCAGGGCAACAACGGCGAAGACTGCATCGAAGGCGGCGACGGCGACGACAAGATCCAGGGCGGCAACGACAGCGACCATCTGCATGGCGGCGCCGGTGCCGATGTGATCTCCGGCGACAACGGCGACGACCATCTCGACGGCGGGATCTGGCAACGACGCGATCGATGGCGGCGCGGGCGACGACGAGATCGAGGGTGGCCAGGGCAATGACGCGATCAACGTCGGCAGCGGCAACGACACGGTGCTCTACGTCAGTGTGCTGGACGGCTACGACGTGATCGACAACTTCGACGGCAACGCGCAAGGGCGGGCAGGACAGTGCTTGACCTCGACGCGCTGTTCGACTCGCTGGAGAGCAGCCTCGGCATGCTTCGATGCGGCGACCCGCGCCGAGCATGGTGCAGATCAACGACAACGGCAGCACCGTCGACATCTCGATCGACATGGACCACAACGCGGCGACCGCTGCGGTGAAGATCGCGACGCTCAACGCCAGTGATGTGATCACCGTGGGCGAGGACATCGTCGTCAACGGATGAGCGCTCACCTGGAAGGCCGGCGACTACTCGCCGGTCTTCCGCTGCTGCGCTTCCTCCGGAAAGATGAACTTGCGGTTGCCGTTGATGCGCGGATCGTCGGGTGCCAGCTCCAGCGCCTTGGCCAGCCATTCACGCGACAGATCGATCAGGCCGGCGTAGTAGGCACACACGCTGCCGATGTCGCATGGCGCCAAAGCGCCAGGCCGCGGAATCATACATCACGCCCTTCGGCGGCACGGTGATGGCGAGCGCACGCTGCGCCGCCCACACGCCGCCGAGCCAGTCGCGCTGTTTCATGCAATGGCGCGCCAGCTCGATCCACGGCTCGCGCGTGTCGGGCGTCTCGGCGCAAGCACGCTGCAGCCAGGCCTGGGCCTCGCGCAAAGCGTTCGAGTTCCGCGCAACAACGCGCGAGATAGCGCATGGAGGCGCCAGCGCTCGGCCGCCCAAGTCGCACCGGGCAGGCGCAGATGGCGCTCCAGTTCGGCGATCGCCTCCGCCCAGCGGCGATGGGTACATCAGCTCGCGTCCGCAATAGTGCGCAAGGCGCGCATCCCCCGGCTCCTTCACGCGCCGCCAGCTCCAGCATCGGCAGATACTGCGCGCGCGGCTTCCTGTTGTCGGCCAGGTGATGGATGTGGAGATCCTCCGTCCACGCCACCTTCTCGGACCACGTTGGGCAGCGGCATCAGCACTTCGTGGATCGGGTAGCGCCAGTAGTAGGCATGACGCGCAGTGGATGCGATGGCCGTAGAGCGTGTTCAGCGGCTTCCCGTCGGCCGTCCAGTTCCACACGAACGGATGGCGCAGCCGCGTGGTGCCGGGCGCCCAGGCCTTCTCGAGCGCGGCGCGCCAGCCGGGCAGCAGCACCTCATCGAGATCGAGGCAGATGGCGACATCGGCATCGGCGGCGAACCAGCGCCAGGTTGGCCTCGCGCGCGCGGTCGAAGCGCCAGGGCTTGATCGAAATAGCGTGCACATCGACGCCCCTTGCCGCGCAGCAGGGCGACCGTGTCGTCGGTCGAGCCGGTGTCCGCGACCACGCGGTAGTCGGCTTCGGCGGCGCCGTCGGCCCAGCGCTCTGCGAACTTGGCCTCGTTGAGCGCGATGGAGTAGACGGCGACCTTCATGGCGTCAAGTGCAGGCATTCTGCGGCGTTCTGTCGCCTGGCAGGACGCGCGGCGCGTGCCCATTTCTGGCTGCGTCAGGGGAAGTCATTCGAGAGAGCACCATCATGTCTCGCCTTGTCCTGACCGGCCGCTACCTGCGGTCGCTGGCTGTCCGCGTTCGGCGCGGCGCCGGGCGGTTTCCGCCGCGGTGGTCCGCGCCGCGGCAGCCGAGCGCACAGGCGCTCAAGGCTCTCACGGGATCGATCCCGACCAGTTCCGCACCATCCGCTTCAGGTAGCGGACTGGACTGCGCCCGGAACGCCACCGACCCTTCGTTAGAGCACGGATGTACGTGACTGACGTCGAGGACGGTCGGCGGCGGCGGACCACCTGCTGGCTGTGACCGCCGTCACTGAACGCCGCCTCGTGCGCGGGCGACCGACCGGCAACGGCGGAGCGCGCCGGTGTCATGGAGGTTCGCATGCGCAGCCTTTCTGCAATCGCAGCGCTGGCGGCGACTGGGCTTTGCTGATGGCTAGCGCTCGGCCGGATCTTCGCGCCGACACCAGCACCCAGCAGCCGATCGGCGGCACGTCCGGGCGGATCACGGGCATCGCGGCCGATCCAGCGTCGCTCGCGGTGCTCTCGACCGATCTCGTGATCCTCGATCTCGGCGCGCCGAACTGCCCGCCCAAGGTCGAGATCTCGGCCATCTTCACCACCAGCAAGGCCGGGCAAGTTCAGCATACCTGATCGGCACCTCCGCCGGGCCCAACAAGCACGGCGTGCTGGAAGCCAAGAAGGTCGGCAACAGCTATCGCGCCCAGGCGGCGCTGACCGTCGCCCCATCAAGAGCGGCGAGCTCAAGGTGCACGCGATCGCCAACGGCTTCCCGGAGTCCGAGGCCGCGGTGAGCAAGGTCTACAAGTGCGGCGCGGACAGCCTCAAGGCGAACTAAGCCCCGCGTCGACTACGGCGTCACGTCCTTCACATAGGCCGCGAACTTGTCCTTGTGGTCCTTGATGCCAGCGCGACAGCGCGGGGCGGTTCTGGATGATGTCGTCGGCGGCCCACTGGATGCGCCGCGCGTCGAGCGCGTGCGGCACGTCGTTGTCCGGGCAGAGGGCAATACGTAACTG
>ERZ1370068.10597-contig-9281_pt1 | contig 27085 bp, 39 predicted proteins | sample MGYA00561227_ERZ1370068 | MGnify/ENA primary metagenome ERZ1370068 (study PRJEB38410, sample SAMEA6850437) | metagenome | study: Metagenomic assessment of the ecological functions of the soil: analysis of the soil microbiota associated with the...
TTGTACTTCGTTCAGTTACGTATTGCTAACCGGCGCTCGCGCCCACAGAAACGATGGCGGTTCTCGGTGCGGCTGCCGGTTTTTGGTGGGCTCGCGCTCGGCGCCTCGCCTCAGACGCGACCGGATCCGGCGCGCAAGGTCATGCACAGCAAGCCGTGTATGCGGCACTGGAACTGGTGATCGGGCTGTGGGGCCTGATCTGTGTGTGGCTGCTGCCCTTTGCCGGCAGAGCCCCTGGCGCTCCCTTCCCGGTACCAGAGCCCGCGCCAGCCTTGCTGTGGGGGCACGAGCTTCGCATTGCCGATGCTGAAGTTCTTCTGCCTGCGACGGTTTGCGCGATGGGCGGGACGTTGACGGCGCTCGAGCGCATCGTAAGGAGGCTCGCGGCGACCCGCAGTCCAGCGCGGGCGTCTATGGCGCTGACTTTACCGTCGGCGCCGTCACCCACGGAACATTGGTGTCGGCATTTTTTCACCGACTTCCCGCATTCGGGCTTTCCGGGACGCGCGTCTGTCATGGCGACGATTAACGTTGCATGCGCGCTCGGCATCATGGCGTTCGGATCGGTGACCGCTGCGCCGCGGTCGGAGAGCCGCGCGAGCGCAGCCCGTGCACCGGAGGGTACCGACTGACCATCACCCTATTCGCCACCGGCCTGCTCGGGATCGCGTTCGAAGTCTTGAGTGGTTCGGCTCGGCTTGGCGCAGGTCACGGCAAAGCACGATCTATACTTTCGCCGGGTTGCTGGCGGCCTATCTGCTCGGCACGGCGGCAGGCGGCCTCGCCTGGCAACGTGCGGGCCGCCACGCCGGTGATGCAAGCCTGGGATGGCTTCTCGCCGGGACAGCCTCTCGCCTGTCTGACGACAGCGTTTCTCGCGCCTCATATCGCTCGCATCGCCGAGACCGCAGTCGAGGGAGGCATCGCCGGAGAACTGGCAGTCGCGATGGCGCTCTTCCTGATGCCTTCGGCCGCGATGGGAGCGCTGTTCGGCCTTCTGGCGCAGCGGGTGCGCGACCAGCGTGGATCGCTGGGATGGGCGGTTGGTATCAACAGCATCGGAGCGTCGATGGCGCCGCTGCTGACGGCGCAATTCCTCATTCCGGCCTTTGGCGCATGGACGGCGCTTATTCCCGTCGCGCTGGGTTACCTGCTGTTGGTTCCGCTCCGCCGAGCCGCGCTTGTCTGGTCCGCGGCACCGGCGGTCGCCGCCCTGATGCCTGTGGGTACGCCCTACGCCCTCGCTGACAAAGGTGCCGCCGGGCGGCGCGCTGCTCGCCGTCCGTGAAGGGCCAATGGTGACGGCGAGCGTCGTCGATGACGCCTTCGGGGCGCGGTATCTGGAGGTCAACGGCCGCTTCCGCATGGGCGGAACCAGTTCTGCGCGATCCGACTATCGGCAGGCGATGCTGCCGCCGTCTGCTGCATCCAGCGCCGCATCGGGCGTTGTTCCTGGGCATCGGCACCGGGGCCACCCTGGTCGGCGGATCGCAGATGCCGGGCGTACGGTGCACGGCGTCGAGCTTGTCGCGGGAGGTGGTCGAGTTGCTGCCGTGGTTCGCGCGATCCCAGCGCGCCGGTCTGCGTGACGCCATCGCGGTGACCGTCGCCGACGCGCGCCGATCGTCGCCGCGGACACCACGCCAGTACGACGTGATCATCGCCGATTTGTTCCATCCGGCGCTGGACGGCAGCGGCGCGCTCTATACCACCGAGCATTTCGCGGCGGTGCGAAGACGATTGGCTCCCGGCGGCGTGTTTTGCCAGTGGCTGCCTCTGTATCAGCTCGATCTGCCATCGTTGCGCGCAATCATCCGCGGATTTCTCGAGATCTATCCCGGCGGTTCGGCCTGGCTCAACCATTACAGCGTGCCGCACGCCGATGCTCGCCTTGATCGGTCCCGCGCGATGGCGGCACCCTCGGATCTGGACGCGCTGGCCGCGCGGCTTCGGCAGACCCGCCGTCTGGACTCCAGTCGCGCGGCCGATCGGGTTCGAGACACCGATGGATTTGCTCGGGCAATATCTCGGAGGTCCGCGCGCCCTGTCCGCCTTGCCGGCGAGGGGCCTCGCAACACCGGACGACTATCCCTTCGTGACATTCGATGCGAGCCGCAACGTTGCAGCGCTGACGGCGCCGCCATGGGCCCTGCTGCTCGCCGTCACGCAGGCGTTGCGACCCGGATCCGGCCGAGCTCCTGGCCGAGCCAGAGCGCGAGGATCGCTGCTCGAGCTGGGCGCGCCTATTGGCGGGCGCGCAACCGCTTTCTCGAAGCCGGCGCGGCGCTGCCAGGCGATCCGCGCGGCAGCTGCCTTGATCGAGGCGGCGTCTCCCGGGCTGCTCGATGCGCTTCGTCTCAGCTCGGAGTTCGATCCTGCCTATGAGCCGTTGATCGGCATGGCGCGAGTCATTGCTGGCGTCCGACCGGACGGCGGCCGCGCGCTTGTTGCACGCGATCAACGACGCGGCGCCATCACGCGACGAAGCCACGGGAGCTGCTTGTCGCGACGAATTCGGCCAATGACTAACGGAGCGCTGCCGGCTCGATCATGGCTCAGGGCGCGAAGTTGATCCTGATAGCCCCAGCAATCCAGACTGTCGGGAATGGCGTTGAAGGCGACCGTGATCCGCTGCTCGCCCTGGTTTCGCGGCACTTCGTGATAGAGGTAGCTGGGAAACAGGACGAGGTCTCCCGGGTTCGGCCTCGGGCAGCACGTACTTGCCCGCGTTGAAAGGTCCCATCGCGGCACTTCGCGTGTGATGGCGAAAGGAAAAATCAGACCCGCCGGGCGGCCGCACGAACACCGTCTTGCACGCCGGGTGCGACGGCGTCAGGTAGAATGATGCCTGAGACAAAACTGTTGGCATGGGAGTGCAGCGTCTGGCTGCCTCCGTTCTCGAGCATGTTGGTCCACATCTCCTTGACGGTCCAGCGCAGCTTTTCACCGAACAGCAGAAACCGAAGTCGACCGAGCTTCGGGACCAGCCAGTTCGGCGATCTCCTGAAACAGCTTGTTATCGCGCGGGATCCGGCGACCTCGGTGTGGAAGAGCTGATCCGAGCGCAGATTGCTCTCGATGCGGGCGTTGCGGATCGAGGCCGCCGCGGCCTCATTGAGCGCCGGACTAAGCAGCCGCGGCGAACGCAGCAGAGGGATCGGGAAAAGTGGCTCGATCTGATCCATGTCGACCTGGTTCATTCTCTTGCAGAGTCCATGATTATCGTGTGACGGCAACCGAGACGGGCTGCTGCTTCAGCGTCTGCGATTCTGCAGCCTCGTCGCTGGTCGAAGGACCCTTGAGCGTTTCGCCGGGTTAGCAACCGTGGCGCCGTTCCCTGACTTCGTCCGTCGCGCGCGCTGTCATATTCCAGGCATTCATCAAACTCGCCGTTACCGGCTTCGACCATTGCCTGATGCAGGTCGCGCTCGGCAAAAATAACCGAGAGATCGATCTGCAGGCAACGCCGCCGCCAGGGCGCGGGCCTGCTCTACCACCGCTTCAGCAACCTTCTCTGTGGGTTCGGTTCTCTCTTGGGTTCGAATTGCTCGGGATCGCGCATGACACGGCGTGACCGCCGCCGCAGGTAAGGCCGATCAGAAGCACCACGCGTTGAGGCGTCTATCCTGGAAGCGAGATGCATCCGTTCAGATCGAAGGCAAGAGCAATCGCGGAACGAGAAGCCATGTCACTATTCTGCATGACGGAGTCTGGCGGAGCGGAATTGTCCCGCACTCGCCAGATCGTTACCATGTTCTGGTCGTCGTGATCATTGCCAAACCTGATCGTGTCAGTGATCGTGGCACGATCGTTGTCGGCCGGCGACAGCTTCGCCTTGCGAGGTCCGCATTCTATTTCGACCAGGAGCTTCGGAGAACCTTGTGGCCGAATGAAGATCGGGTTCGCGTAGAACCAGACATTTGAATAGGCCTGAACGTCAAAGGTCACCTTCTTGACGCCGCTGACGCGCATGCCAGATGCGTCGGGCAGGCAGGGTCCGTGCAGCTGACCAGGGCATTGTTCGACGTCAAGGAGCGGGTTGCCGGCACTGTCGGTGGACGTTCGGCGTTGCGACCGGAATGTTGGTCCCGCGGGCGCGGATGTAGCATCGGCGTATTGCCCGCGGATGAACGTTGAGTCGTGAACTGTCAACCGGATGGCACCGTCTGGCCATCCGCGTGTGCGCGGTCATGGTCGTCGCCGAATCTGTTTGGCAATCTTGGCAGACGGATTGTACACAAGCGTTCGCCCCGGCGACGCCGCCGACATTCGCCGGGAGCCGGTATTCCGGGTCCTCCGGCGATATCACGCCGGTGATATCACCGGTGATGAGGTCGACGTGGATCGAGCGACGGCTTGTTCAGCGGCTGTTGAATACCGACCTGCTGACAACAGCGGATTGTTGAAGCTGTACGGGCTATTGTTCTTGGCCGGGATGGTCATCTCCATCTGGACCGTGAACTTATCGCCGGGCGTCACGAACCAGCGTTTCGCCCATCGTCTTCCAGGCACCGCCGTCACCGTTGCCGGCAGCGCCGGGTTTCGCCCGGAAAACGAGATCCGGCCCGATGATCTCGGCGTTGACGGAATACGAGTTGCCCGAACGCATGCCGTCGATGATCGATTGCGCTTGAAAACGCTCGGTGTTCGGAACATAGAGCTTGGTGTACTCGCCCGGGATGAAGTCCGCGGTGGTGAACGGATCGCGCGCGCCAGCCGCGCCGCGATTGTGCCAGTCGGAACTGACATAGATGAAGAAATTGCGGCCTTCCCCGAGCAGGCCATCCCAGAGGCCACCGACCTTGGCGGTGTAGACGCCGCTCAGTCCCGTAGGTGCCGCCGCCGACCGCGCCAGATCCGTGCTGGAACCCGAGCCGCCATTGAGCCCGACCCTGGGCCATATGTACCCGGAGATCTGATGCCGAAGGCGACGGTCGGACCCGCATTGTTGAAGTCGCGGAAATGCTCGATGTTGTAGCCGTTGCTGCCGTTGGGATTGAACGTGCCCGCGCGTTCGCTATGGGTCGGGATGAGCATAGGATTGCAGCGGGTGGTGTCGTCTGCAGCCACGGCGACGCCCGACGACCGCCTTTCTGATGGCCCAACAGTGCCGTTGTTGTTGACGTGTGTCCTTGCCCGTGCCAGATCGGATTATTGCCACGCGTCCAGCAGGGCCGATCGCGTCACTGTCGGCGCGGTCGAAGCGGAATCTCGTACTGCGCCATCTTGTCGGCGTTGCCGTGTACCTGCGCGGGCTTCTGGCCCGGCGATCACCGCGACGTCGGTGTGCTCGTGGCCGGGAACGATCCATTCCAGACCTTCGATGAGCACCTTGTTGTAGCATCGGCGTGCGGTTGACGATGATCGGATATTCGATTTCCTTGATCGACTGCCAGCGCCACATCACGGACGGTCGTTGGCTCGCCGGTATCCGTTCGGGCGTGCCCTTTGAGGCTGGCGATTGTGATGCCATCGATGGTCTGACCGAGCGTCTGATTCCAGGTGCGTCGTCGTGATCGCCCGGCAGGTTGGCGCTGTTGTCGCTGAAGCGGCAGTCGCGGTTGCCCGCACCGCCATGGTTGCCAAGCGTGAACCAATCGAGATCGAAATTGCCGCCGCCGGCGATGCTGACCCCGGTGGCGACCGAGCGATCGATCGCGTAGCCGGCCGAAACAGAACCGTCGGTGCAGGTGTTGTGGTTATGCATGTCGCCGGCGACGTAGGGGTTCTGCGTCGACCCATGATCGGCTGCCACTGCGACACGCGTCACCGCCAGCGACGCCGCAGGCAGCCGTCAATAAAATAGCTTTGTGAATGGAAACATACGTGCCGGCTCCCTTTTTGTATTTTCCAGACGGATCCGAAAGTGGGGGCACGCAAACCCCCGCTCATAGAATGCGCCGGGATAAAACCAGCGGTTCGCGACAGTTTGGTGAAGGTTCTGTAGTGAGCAGTCGATCTCGCCAAAAAAGCAGTGCCGTTGGTGTTGACGAAGATTTTCTTGGAGGCGCGCGATTAGTGCGTGACGGCACCGACTGCTCCGTTGCATAAACCCGGCCGCTCGGTCTGCCGGACGAGCGTCGTGAAAAATATAAGATGTCTATCTCAGCGTCAAACGATGTCGCGAACTCCGAGCCGGCGTACCAGATCTGCCGCGCAGCGCTCAGAACCCATCGAATGTCGGCTGACATCACCGCGGCGCAACTGGCGTGAGCCTCTGCTGCATTTCGTGCGTGCTGGGGCGCTGATTTTCGGCGTGGATACGCTTCTTCAGCCACCGGCAAAGGATAATAAAGAGATCGTTGTCAGCAAAGCGCTGCGTCAATCGTTCATCGACGGTTTCGACGAAGACAGACGTGTGCCCTCAGACGCCGAATTGCAACAGGCGATCGATAACTGGGTCGCTAACGAGATCCTTTACCGCGAAGGTAAAGGCGCTTGGCGTGGATCGGGGCGACGACGCGATCCGCGATCGCATCATCTTCAAGCTCCAGGAGACTGATTTCCGGCCAGATCGCGTGCCAAAGCCGACAGAAGATGATTTGCGTGCATGGTTTGAGAGAAATCGCGCACAGTTCGATGAACCAGAGCGCGTCGGCTTCTACATGACGCCTCCAACCGATGAGGTCACGGCGACGGCGCTGTTCGAGGATATCCTGGCACAACGCAGATCCGACGATCTCCACCAACAAACCCGCGCTTTTCCGGCGCGGCCCGGTGGATAGCCTCACCCGCATCCTTCGGCGATGGCTTCAAGAATGCGCTGCTGGGCATGCCGTTGAAGCAGTGGACCGTCATCCAGAGCAAAGAGGGCTGGCACATCGTCCGGCTGGATCCCCGGCGGCCGGGCGTCCGCGCGAATTTCGAGAACATTCGCGAGACGGGCGGCCAGATCTGGACTGTCAACGAACAGCGCAAGACGATCGTTCGGAGGCGGTGAGCCGGTTGAAGATCGGCCCGCTGGCTACGGTATGAGCCGTGACGGGGCCGGATTGGTACGGGCCCGTTCTGCTGCTGGCTTGTGACGTCTTTCCGCCGACGGCCATCGCGCATGAAGCCTCGCTGGGCGTCCTCGAACTCCGCGAGGTCCGGCCTGGCGCGCTTCGTGGGCCGGTGGGCCGTGGAGCCGGTGTCAGGCCGCGCGCGTCGACCTGCGGATGCCGCCGCACTGCTTCCTTCGCCTGCCAGAGTTGAACTGTGGCGACAAGGGGCTGGTTGGGTCTATCACCGTCACAAATCTCGGCACCAACTGTCGGCGGTCCTGATCAAGATCACTCCGATGACGGGGGAGCCGCGCAGCTACACGATCACGTCGGCCAACCCTGTCGTGTTCGATCCTCGGCGCCACTGCCCCGACACTGCAGACATGGATCGAACTTGCTAGAAGTTATGTGAATTACAGGATCGACCACATCCTGCTGGCGCGGATCACCTATTGTTCGTATTGGGATTGATCTGGATTGTGGGCGGCGGATGGCGGTTGGTGAAAACCGATCACGGCATTTACGGTCGGGCATAGCGCCTCGCTCGCCGCCGCAGCCTTCGGGCTGATCGGCGTGGCGGAACGGCCGCTTAACGCCTGTATCGCGCTGAGCATCGTGTTTGTCGGCGTTAAATCGCAAGGCAACAGCGCGGCGAACCAGGCCACCGCCCGATATCCGTGGGCCGTCGCATTCACCTTTGGCCTGGTTCACGGCATCGGTTTCGCCAGCGCGCTGGCTGGCTTCGGGATCGAACCCCGCCTGCTGCCCGCGGTGCTTCTCTTCTTCAACGTCGGTGTCGAGATCGGGCGGCTCGCCTTTGTGCTCCTGGTACTGGTGTTGATATGGGCGCATCGGCGGATCGACGCCGTCTTGCCGCGCTGGGGCAGATCCGTCCCCGCCTATGCGATCGGTTCGGTGGCGATGTTTTGGTTCGTGTGGTCGTATCGTTCGCGTACTCGTTGACCTCTGCGATGGAGAGCCTGGAACCATGACGCGCCGTTACCCTCGCTCCCGGTCGCAACGCTCCCGTTCCTCGCGCTCGCGCCGTCTGCTTTCGCGCACGAACAAGCCGGCGTGGCCGGTGGGCCTCGTCAGCGGAATTTTGCATCCGCTGACCGGTACGGATCATCTGATCGCAATCGTGGCGGTTGGCATTTGGGGTGCGCAGCTCGGCGGCGCGCCGGCGATCTGGATGCTGCCGATCACATTTCCTGTTGTCATGGCGTTTGGTGGCGTTCTCGGTGTGCTGCGTGTCCACTACCAATGCAGGAGCCGGTGATTGCGCTGTCGGCGCTTGCCCTGGGAACCGCGGTGGCGATACGTTTGCGTCTGCCGTTCGTGGCCGCCGCGCGCGTCGGTTGGCATGTTTGCGGTTTTCCATGGTTACGCGCATGGCATAGAACCGCCGCCAGGCTCCGCCTCCGCTTGCCTACGGCATCCGGCTTCGTCGTATCCACCGGCCTCCTCCATCTGTGCCGGGATCGCGATCGGCACACTCACGCGATGGCATTCCGGAGTGCGATTGGTCAGGGGCTGGGCGTCGTGATCGCTGTTCTCGGCGGCTATTTCCTGGTGCGCAGCTTTGGGAGGCGTTGCGTGAAATTCTTGCTCCGGACGCACCTTCGCAGCGCGGCGGCTGCTGTTCGCCTCAACGATGGCCGCGCAGGCGCACATCGTGGCCTCGCGCCTCGGTGACTTCTACACCGGGCGCCTTGCATCCATTGACCGACCTTCAGGATCTCGTTCTTTGGATCGCATTGGGGGTGCTGGCGGGTTCGCTCGGATCTGCAAGGGGCCGCTGGCTCGTGCTGGTGTTCCCGTTGGGCCTGTTGGCGGGCTGGTTCTGAATCGTGCTTTCGGCATGGTTTCGGAGGGTCCGCGGTGGATGCCGGTATGCAGTTCTTGTGCTCGGTTTGCTGCTGGCGGCAACGCCTGAATCCGACGCTGCGTTTGCTCTGCGCGATCGCTTTCAGTTGGGTGCGATGCGCGGGCGGCGAATGCCGGCGATGTCAGGCTCGAAACCAACCAGGTGCTATACGCCGCAGGTCTGGCCTGCGCGGGTGCAGCGTCCGCGATCACGCTCACGATGGCCCTGACGCTGGCTTTCGACGGGCGGAAGCCGGAACCTCGATGGCCTGGCGAGGTATCGTCATCCGCGCTTTCGGCGGCTGGATGCGCCGCGATCGGCATAATGATGCTCGGACTCGCCATTGTTGCCTGAGCTGGCTGGCTGAACCACCGCAGCTCAGGAGCAAGCAAGCCGGCCCCTCTGGGAGGGTCGGTACGGGTACCGTAAATGGTACAATTTCTAAGACCCAAATCACACTCTGGAGGTCCGCTTCGCGCCAAGAAGCCGCCATTCCGGATGGCCCCGTTTCAGAAAGCAGAGGTCTGTTTATGCAGCCCGGCACCACCGGTCACCTGAAAGGTTGGGGCGATCTAATAATGTCGCCGTCAAGCGAGGCTGACGTGGCGCGCTGCCGTTACCTAGAGCATCTTTATGCCGAGCGCGCGTTCCATCTTTTCCCTCTAAGATAAAGTGTTGCGTCGATCGGTTAAGGCCACCGTGATCGACGACAATGGTCGCGGCATCAATCCCAAATTCCGCAACTATCATCTGCCGTCGCTTCACCGACGTCCCCCGCACCGAAGTCTTGTTCGCCGATACGTCAGGATACGCTGGGACCGATGGGCGCGAAATCGATGAGCGAAAGCCCCTACATCCGGTCGCCACCGCGCTCGGCAGCGCCATTGCGAACGCCACCGGCATCCGCTTCACCGCGACGCCAGTTCAGCGGCCAAACCGGCGACGATTTCCACGGCGCTGCATGAGGAGTTCGGGGCGGCGTAAGCCGGCATCGGTCGTGCGCCCGGATATCGTAGCCGCCCTGCACCGAGCACCCTGAGCTGTCGCCCGGTGGCGTGGTCAGGATACCGCGCGCTTTTTGACGGCAATGCCTAGATCGACCTTCCTTGTTTCAGATTAATCGCGCCCTGAGGGCAGCCGCCGCCGCCGGATTTGGCGCGTAGAAGGGAAATGCAGTAATTACGCCATGGTTGGACTTAGGACACTTGTCGCAACAGCACTGCTATCGAATGATCTCGGCGACCGCAATGGCGCAGCAGGAGCCAGCCGCTTGGGCGGCGGCAGATCCGGATCAGGGGATATACTGAATGGCGGTTCGCTGACGCCGGCGGGCAGATTGGGCCGCGGGTAACCCTGAGTGGCTGCCGCGTGTATTCGGCAAATCAGGCTTCCGCCAGCGGGATTGGGTAACGCCAACGCCTCGATGCAGCCGCTCACAGCTTCACGGCAGCGCCCGCAATCACGCGGCCGCCGCCGTCCGTCGCGATGAACCGCCAGTCGCACACTGAACTTGAACGGCTGGACGAACGCCTGTGTCGGACTTAGTAGCCGCGAGCGAGGACTGCCGGGGATGGTCGCCGGGGCGCTTGCGTATTCGATAATGTTATCGGATTCGTGGGCACGTGGCGGAGAGACCCCGATGCTGTCGCCTGGCGCTGCTCCATCAGAGCTATAGGAGCAATCGAGCACCGTACCCCCCGCCCATGCCGTACAGGACTGCAGGCAGAAAGGCAGAGTTCCCGCCGCCGGTGCTGGGCCTGAGCTGGCGCGGCCGCCGATCAAAAGCCAGTGATCCGTCGCAAGTATCGCCAGAGCTGGAGATGCGCATCCGGACTTCCGTTCCGAGTCGAGGTCAGAGCACCAATGCATCGCGGCATACAGGCCCTGTTGAATCGGATCAGTTCACGCTCCCGGGCGGACAAGCGCCCGTCCCGCGATCCCACCGCTTTGCGCCAGAAGCGCGTCGGTCTGCCGAGCACTTCTTGAGTGAGCCAGACCGACTTGATGTGGTTTGCCACCTAATTTCATTGGGCGGGACTTCGATCTGGAGTCAGTGAGTCATAACGCGCCGTCAAAAAACCGCCGCCGGCAACGGTTTGCGACCGAGGATGGCATCTGACGCCTTCTCAGCGACCATGATGGTCGGTGCGTTCGTATTGCACGAAGGGACGAATGGCATCACCGAAGCGTCGACGACGCGCAAGCCATCCATGCCGCGGACCTTCAGATCGGGCGTCGTGACGGCATTCTCGCCCGTGCCCATCGCGCAAGTGCCGACAGGATGATGATCCGTCTTGCAGGACCGGTAGGCATATTGCAACAGGTCTTCCTCACTCTTGATGCCGTCGCCCGGCAGCCGTTCGGCGAGCACGAATGGTCTCAACGCCGGTTGGCTGAGGATGTCGCGGGCAAGCTGCAGGCCCTTCAGCGAGCACTTCCGGTCGTATGGATCTGACCAGTAGTTGGGATCGATGAGGGGCGCAGCCGCGGGATCAGCGTTTGCCAGCCGCACCGTGCCGCGGGAGCGCGGGCGCAGGAACGCCGAGTTCAGTGTAACGCCGGGATTGCGCATCGCCGCGACGCCTGCCTCGATACCGGATCCGAGCCCGAGATGGAACTGAATATCCGGCGAACGCGCCGCCCTGTCCGCGTACCAGAACCCTCCGGTCTCGAACAATGTCGACGTGACCGGGCCGGTCTTGAACAGAAGATATTGCAGCCCTGCCCAAATAGTCCGATGCGGCTGCGCTACGCGATCGTAGGTGTGATCGCCGGTGCATTCGCAGATCGCGTAGAGATCGAGATGATCCTGCATATTGGCACCAACGCCTGGCAGATCATGAACGACCGGGACCCCGGCTGCCGCCAGAGCGTCGGCAGGACCGATGCCGGAGAGCTGCAATAACCTTGGCGAGCCGATGGCCCCGCTGGAAAGAATAACCTCACGTTCTGCTCGAAGCGTCTCAATACGGCCCGAGATGCCGACCTCCACACCGACTGCGCGGCGGTTTTCAACCAGTATCTTCAGTGTAGGCGTGTTCAGTCTTACCGTAAGGTTGCTTCGCGAGCGCACCGGCCGCAGATAGGCGCTCGCCGTCGAAGACCGCTCGGCATTGCGCGTCGTCAATTGGTAATGACCGATGCCGTCCTGCACCGCGCCGTTGAAGTCGTCATTGAACGGAATGCCGGCTTCTTGCGCAGCGCGCAGGAATGCGAAGCTGATCGGCGGAGGATTGACCGGATAGGAAACGCCGAGCGGTCCGCCGTAGCCGTGGTAATCGTTGACGAGCCTCTGGTTATCCTCGGCACGCTTGAAATAGGGCAAGACGTCGCGATAGGACCAGCCCTCGCAGCCCGCTTCCGTCTCCCAGGCGTCATAGTCCTTCGCGTTGCCACGCGTATAGAGCTGGGCGTTGATGGACGAACCGCCGCCGACGACCTTGGCCTGCGTATACCAAATGACGCGCCCATTCAGATGCTTCTGGGGCACGGTGCTCCAACCCCAGCTGGCGACGCCCTTCGTCATCTTGGCGAAGCCGGCCGGCATGCGAAACAGCATGTTTGTGTCGGGACCACCTGCCTCGATGAGCAGGACCGTGATCGTCGGATCCTCGCTCAGCCGATTGGCGAGCACGCAACCGGCGGAGCCGCCACCGACGATGATATAGTCGTAGACCATTGGATCCTCCGGTCAAAGATCGTTGCCGGCAATGTGGTTTGCGACGCGAAGCGCCTGCGCCGCGATGGTCAGCGCCGGGTTGACCGCCGCCGACGTCGGCAGGAACGAGGCGTCGACCACGAAAAGATTTGGATGGTCGTGGGCACGGCAATAGGGATCGAGCGGCGCCGTCTCCGCGTCCAGGCCGATCCGCACGGTGCCGCACTGATGCGACGGCGTGCGGCGGTCGAACGCGCGCGCGAGCACGATCGGGTAACCCGCGGCACGAAGCCGCTCGCGCAATTTCGCGACCAGGGCTAGATGCGAGGCCCAGTTGCTGCGCTTCCAATCCAGCCGGATCCCCGCGCCGTCGAGTGTGACGCGGCTATCGGGATTGGGCAGATCCTCGCTCATGGCGTAGAAATCGACGGCGTGTCGACTGAGCCAGTTCAATGCGAATTCGGGCATCTGACGCAGATTGGCCTTGAGTATCTGACCGGTTACGCGACCGAGCAGTTGGATGTTGCCAAGCGGCGGACCGCCTGCGCCGTCGTCGAGATAGAAATCATTGATACCGAACGTCTTCTGATAAATGGAGTCATTGACCGTTCGTGGATCGACCGCCAATACGGCCGACGCATTATGGTTCATGAAATGCCGGCCGACCTTGTCGCTTTTGTTTGCAACGCCGCGCTCCGAGGACCGCAGCAGCAGCGCAGCCGAATTAACCGCGCCGGCGGACAGCACGATCAACCTGGCCTTCAGAGTGTGCCGTTCGCCGCCGATGTCGCATTCGACGCCTTCAACCTGTTTGCCGTCGGGCGCCATGATCAGGCGCTGGACTTTCGTTCCTGTTTGCAGAGTGACGTTGGGATGGGCGAGCGCGGCGGCAAGACCGCATGTCTCGGCGTCCATTTTCCCGGTCCGCGCATCAGGAAACGCGTCCCAGGGCGTGGCCGCGCGTTTCATCCAGGCACTGATGTCGACACCGAGCGGTAGCGACGCCGGGTGCAGCCCCGCTCTCCGCAGTCGTTCGCGGGTTGCCGCGATAGCCGGTTCGTCGGGGATGGCCGGCAAAGGATAGGATGCGGAATGGCGTGGTTCCGGTGGGGTCGTCGCCGAGTTCGCCGCAGACGCGATACAAGCTCTCGGCCTTTGTATACCAGGGCTCCAACTCGTCGTAATCGAACGGCCAGCCTGGGGTCTTCCCTTCTGCGTGAGTAATCGGCCGGAAGTCGCACGCGCGGTATCGGATCAGAACCGCACCGTAAAACTTGCTGTTTCCACCGACATAATAATAGTTGCCGGGGTTGAACCGTTGACCCGCTCCGTCTGTCCAGGTCTCGGTTGGGCGATAAAATCCACGTTGAAAGATGGCCCGTGCGTCGCGCGTTTCGGGCGTATCTTTCAGCTGTTCGCCGCGTTCGAGAATGACGATGCGGGCGCCAGTCGGCGCGCAGCCCGGCGGCGAGCGTCGCGCCACCCATGCCTGATCCGACGATGATCACGTCGGGACTTGAGGCATCGCTCAATACGGTTGGCTCAGACATGGGACCTCACGACAACACGCTCACGGCAGTGACCAACTGTCCCATCGCCCGATCGGCAACAGGGACCGACGGCGGCAAATGGCTAAATTCGATGCGTCGTGGCCGGGTCGAACAAGACCGCCTTATCGAGGTTCAGGGCAAACACATGGCTCTCTCCGACGCGAATGTCGGAATCCGACCGCATCCGCGCGGTGACCTCTTTGCCGGCGATCGAGGTGACAACGAATGTGTCCGATCCGGCTGGCTCAACAATCTCGACCTGGCTCGTGAAGGTCGTGACGCTCTTCGATTTCGCGTTCACACTTTCGAGATCGCTGACAGCTTCAGGACGAATGCCGAAGATGACCCTTGCGCCCTCGCTGAGCGTTTCCACATTCGCGCTCGTGGGAACGGGAAACGCGATCGGAACAGTTCCCGCGCGCTCGATGACGACCGAGGCAGCGCCGTTCGATCTGGAGACCGATGCCTTCCAGCAAATTCATCGACGGCGAGCCCATGAAATCGGCGACGAATAGATTTGCGGGCGTGTTGTAGACTTCATACGGCGTGCCGACCTGCTGAAGCTCGCCGTCCTTCAGAACGGCGATCTGCGTCGCAAGCGTCATGGCTTCGATCTGATCGTGCGTGACATAGACGATCGTCGCGCCTGTTCGCTGGTGCAGGCGCTTTATCTCAACTCGCATATCGACGCGCAGCTTTGCGTCGAGATTGGACAGCGGCTCGTCGAACAGGAAGACGCGGGGCTCGCGAACCAATGCGCGTCCCATTGCGACGCGCTGGCGCTGCCCCCTGAAAGTTGGCTCGGACGGCGCTTGAGAAGATGCTCCAACTGGAGGGTCTTCGCGACCTCGGCGACGGCCTTTTCTCGTTCGGGCTTCGAAACACCGCGCATTTCCATACCGAACGCCATGTTCTCGGCGACCGTCATGTTGGGATAAAGCGCGTAGGACTGAAATACCATCGCGATGTCGCGCTTCGACGGGTGCAGATCATTGATCTGCTGACCTTCGATGCAAATCTCGCCGGCACTGACCGACTCCAGGCCCGCGATGGTGCCGAGGAGGGTCGACTTGCCGCAACCCGACGGGCCGATCAGCACGAGGAAGCCGCCCTTATCCAGAGTCAGATCGATACCCTTCAGGACCTCCAGCGCCCCGTAGCGCTTGCGAAGGCCCTTTATCTCGAGGAAGGCCATGTTCTATCCTTTCACCGCGCCTGCCATGAGCCCGCGCACGAAGTAGCGGCCTGCGACGACATAGACGAACAAGGTTGGCGCCGCGGCGATGATAGCCGCAGCCATGTTGACGTTGTATTCGACGACCCCGGTCGAGGTATTGACGAGGTTGTTCAGTGCGACCGTCATCGGCGACTGGTCACCGGCAGCAAAGGTCGACCCGAACAGGAAATCGTTCCAGATGTTCGTGAACTGGTAGATCACCGTGACGATGATGATCGGGGTTGAGTTCGGCAGCAGGATGCGTCGGAAGATCTGGAAGAAGCCGGCGCCGTCGATCATCGCGGCCTTCACCAGTTCTGTCGGAAACGCCTCGTAATAATTCCGGAAGAACAACGTCGTGAAGCCGAGGCCATAGACGACATGGCAAAGCACCAGGTTGACCGTCGGATTGCCGAAACCGAAGGAAAAGCCGGTGGCATCAATGAGCTGATTCCCGATCTGGCCCAACAGTCCCAGGATCACCGCCATCGGAATGATGACCGACTGGAACGGGATGAAGCAGGCGAACAGCATCATGCCGAACACCAGCTTGTGGCCGGGGAAGCGCCATTTGGTGAGGACATAGCCGTTCAATGCGCCGAGCAGCGTCGAGATCAGAACCGCCGGCACGACCATCTTGATCGAGTTCATGAAATAACCGCTGATCCCGGCCGTATCGGAGACGCCGATACTGGCTTCTCCCCAGGCCCTGATCCAGGATGCAAACGACGGTGATTTCGGCAGCGCAAACATATTGCCGCCGGTGACTTCGTCGAGCGGCTTCAACGACGTCATCACCATCACGATGAGCGGTACCAGATAGATGATCGCGAAAAAGATCAATAGCCCGTAGATCACAACACGCGTGATAATGGATTGGCTTGAGTAGATCTCGACGCGGCGGAGCGGTGACAAGATCTGCGGCGCTCATTGGCGTTTCTCCCGCAGTTCCGAGTAGAGATAAGGAATCATGATCGCGGCGATCGTCATCAGCATGATGACCGCGCTGGTGGAGCCTACCGCCATTTGATTGCGCGTGAACGTGTAGGAATACATGAAGGTCGAAGGCAGCTCGGCGGCCCCGCCCGGATTCTTGCCGGTGACGGACAACACGAGGTCGTAGGATTTGATCGCCATGTGGGCGAGCACGATAATGGCGGAGAGAAAGACCGGCCGCATGATCGGAATCACGATCCGCCGATAGGTCGCATAGGTGGAGGCGCCGTCGATTTGCGCAGCCTTCAGGATCTCACCGTCCACGCCCCGAAGGCCCGCGAGAAACATGGCCATGACAAAGCCGGACGTCTGCCAGATGCCCGCAATCGCGACGCAATAGATCATCATGCGGGGATTGACGACCCAATCGAACTTGAAACTGGTCCAGCCCCAATCGTGTACGGCTTTTTCGAGCCCAATGCCCGGATCGAGAAAAGCTTCCACGCCGTGCCGGTGACGATGAACGACAGCGCAAGCGGATAGAGATAGATTGGACGGAGAATGCCCTCGCCGCGGATCTTCTGATCGAGCAGGATCGCCAGTGTCAGGCCGAGTGCGAGACAAAAGACGATATAGAGCCCGCCGAAAATGCCGATGTTGACAATTGCGGTGTACCAGCTTGACGGCGGATCGGTCTCGAACGTCCAGTTCCAAAGCTTTTCGTAGTTGGCGAGGCCCACCAGCTTGGAACTCGCGAACGCCCTTGAATTCGTGAAGGACAGAAAGACGGTCCAAAGATTGAAGCCATATACGAAAATCAAGACCAGCAGAAACGACGGCGCGAGAACGAGCTTCGGAACGAGACCTTGGAGGCGTGTCCGTAGCATGAAGCGCCGCCCGCGATCGGTTACGGCGCCGGGAACGGTTGTAACAGACATGGACATCTTCCGTCATCTGAAGGCGGCGGATCACGCTCGCCTAAGCACTGTTGTCTCTGAAGGCAACTACGGATCGCGCCAACCAACAATCGATCTCATGCCTCTCTCCGATGACGGAGAGAGGCATGAACAAGAACGCACTATTTGGCGTTGTTTATCGCTTTGATCAGTTCGGTCACAGCGGCATCAGACGTCTTGATCTCACCATGGAAGAATTTGGTGACGACATCGTCATATGCTGCTGCAACCGCTGGAGGCTGAGCGTAATTCTGCGCCAGCGATCCAACAAACTTACCGCTCGCGTTCGCAGATTTGACGTCGGCCATGCCCTTCTTGCCGCACATGTCGAAGTCGGTATCTGGCACGTCCATGCGGGCCGGCACCGAACCCTTGATGACGTTGAAGGCGGATTGGAAGCTCTTGCTCATGGCCGCAGCGGCCATGGCGGTTTGCGCCGCCTTGCGATCGGCAGGCACATTGAAGATAGCAAACATGTCTGTGTTGTAGATCACCGCACCGTCGGTGCCAGGGAAACGGTAGCAGATGAAGTCCTTGCCGGCTTCCTTGTTGGCAGCCCTGAACTCGCCCTTGGCCCAGTCGCCCATCACCTGCACGAGCGCGTCGCCCTTGATCACCATCGCCGTGGCAAGGTTCCAGTCGCGGCCGGCGTAGTTCGGGTCGGTGTAAGAGCGAAGTTTGGCGAGGTTGTCGAAGGCCTTCTTCATGGTGTCCGACTTCAGGGCAGCTGGATCAAGTTCGATGATCGCCTTCTTGTAGAACTCGATGCCGCCGGTGGAAGCGATAACCGAGTCGAACATGGTGGCTTCCTGCCAGGGCTGACCGCCAAGCGCCAGCGGAATGACGTTCGCCGCCTTCGCCTTGTCGAGCAGAGCAACGAAATCGTCGAAGGTCTTGGGTTCCGTGCCGCCAATCTTCTCCATCACGGCCTTGTTGAGCCAGATCCAGTTGACGGAGTGGATATTGACCGGGACGGCATCCCACTTGCCGTTGGTGGTCGTGAACTTCTGCAACGCCGTCGGGATGACCTTGTCCCAGCCTTCCTTGGTCGCGAGCGCCGTGATGTCGCCGAGCTTGCCGGCTTCCGCGTAGTCGAGCGCGAAATAGCCGAGAATCTGGGACGCGGTCGGCGGGTTGCCGGCCGCGACCATCGCCTTCAGCGTCGTCATGGCGCCTGCGCCGCCACCACCGGCAACCGGCACGTCCTTCCAGACATATCCTTCCTTGACGAGGTCTTGCTTCAGCACATTCAGTGCAGCCGCCTCGCCGCCTGAGGTCCACCAGTGCAGCATCTGCAGTTCCTTACTGTCGGCTGCGTTTGCGGCCGTGGCAAAGCCGAGGACCGAAGCGGCCATCGCGCTCGTCAATAGCATACTACGAAGTTTCATTGTTCTACCTTCCAGGGCGTACTCTCCCACCGGATTCGGTCCGGCGCCGTTTCTGGAAGCCTTGAGTTGACTTCCGATCTCTTTGGTTCAGGTCAGGTCCATAAGAACCACCAATTCGTGCGCGGACCTTTGTGAACGTGAGCGTCTTTTCCTTGGTATGGTCGGCGACAGCGCCCCGTCGGAGCGCCGACCAGCAGGGTCCGGACATTTGAGCAATACTGGAGCGAATGCGCTCATGGCTCAAGGTCCTTCAGGCGTTGCGGAATATCGGCGCACGCTTGGCGCGAAACGCCGCGACGCCTTCGGCCAGGTCTTGTGTCATCGCCGTGAGCCCGCCCGCGAGCCCCTCGATCGGGGCGTCCGGGTCCTCGCCTTCAGCAAAGTTGATCATCGCCTTGACGACCTGGACGGCGACATTGGACCGCGTTTCACGATATCGGCAGCCATGGCCTCGGCGCGCGCCAATCCTGACCCGGTTCTGCGATCTCATCGATAAGGCCGAGCGCAAGCGCGGCGTCGCCCTCGAACACCTGTCCGGCGAGTGCCATGCGGCGAACGACCGATGCGCCGAAACGACGGACGAGCCGCTGCGACCCCGACCAGCCAGGCACCATGCCGAGGCCCGTCTCGGGCAAGCCCAATCTGACGCCGCGCTCGGCGATGCGAAAATCGCCGACAGCCGCCAGCTCCAGGCCGCCACCGAAGGCGTGACCCGTCAAGCGCAACGACCAAGGGCGTGCGTAGCCGCGCGAGGGCTTCAAACGCGCGATGACCGGCACGTGTCCAGCTACGCCACATTTCCAACGGCGGCAGCGCACCCCAGGCGCCAATGTCGCCGCCGGCGCAGAACGCCTTGCCTTCGCCACTCAAGATCGTGACGCGCGCTTCGATCCGCCTCGTCGATCGTACGAGCCGCATCGGCAAGCGCGTGGATCATGGCCTGGTCGAGCGCGTTGAGCTTGTCGCCGCGCTTCAGCGTCAACCGCGCCAACGGGCCGTCGAATGCGAGTTGGACGAACGGACTCATTGCACCGCCTCCAATCGCCGGACGCAGCTTCAGCTTGATCGGCTCGGGATGAAACAAGTTTGCGTCCATCGCCTTCAGCTGCGGCGACACCAGCAGCGGAAATTCGGACTGCGCCAGCACGTCGCGTTCAAGATTAACGCCTGGGGCGATCTCCAGCACGGTCAGGCCCGCCGGTTCCAGCCGCATCACACAACGCTCGGTCACATAAACAATCTCCTGCCCCTGCAGAACGGCCCGGGGGCCGAGAAACGAGATCTGCTCGACGGCTTCGACAAGCTTCTTGACCTTGCCTTCTCGCCTGATGCGAAGCGCTGCCGTCCTGGATTTCGAGCGCGGCACCGGCAGTGAAGAGGCCTGAGAACGCGATCCTCTTCGCCCGCGCTGTGATATCGACAAAGCCGCCGGCTCCGGCCGTCACATGAGGAGCGTAATCCAAGCTTGGAGACGTTTACGCAGCCGCGGCGATCGATCTGCAGGAAGGACAACAACGACATGTCGAAGCCGCCGCCCTGAAAATAAGTGAATTGCGCAGGCGACGGCACGATCGCTTCTGCGTTTGAGGCGCAGCCGAACTGGAAATCCAGCAGCGGAACGCCGCCGACAGCGCCCTGTTCGATCATCCAGGTCACGGCGCCGTGGTGACCCTCTTCAATCAGGATGCGCGGCACATTGGCCGAGATGCCGAAGCCGATATTGACGGCATCGCCATCCCGCAGTTCCTGCGCAACGCGACGCGCTATCGTCTTGCCGACGCCAAACGCCGGCACCTCGAAGGTCGACAATGGACGGAAGATTTCGCCCGATATCGCGGGATCATAGGGCGTGTTGGTCGTCTGCTTCTGATCGGGCGCGACGACGATCACATCGACGAGGACTCCCGGAACAACAACGTCATGTGGCCGCAAGGAACCGGCGGCGGCGAGGCGTTTGACCTGTGCGATCACCAGGCCGCCGTTGTTGCGCACGCTCAGCGCCTGATCGAGCGGGCCGAGAATACCCCTCATGCTCATAGGAGAGGTTGCCGCGCTCGTCGGCCGTAGTGGCACGGATGATAGCGACGTCGGGAACGATTGTCGGAAAAAACAGCCAGTCGTCGCCGGCAAAATTCACGCGGCTGACGATCGGGGCGACACGCGCCTTTGCGTTCATCGCACACCCTTCATGATTGGGGTCGACGAACGTATCCATGCCGACTTTCGTCAGCACGCCGGGCCGCTTCGCCGCGCGCTTCGCGATGGATGTCGAATAGAATGCCGGAGGGTACATTGTAACAGGGGATCGCGTCGTCGCTGACCATCTTCCAGATCGCAGGCGGCTCCGCCGAAGACGGCCCCGAAGGATAGGAACCAGCAAGAACGCGCGACGAGGCAACCGGCCTTTGCGATGTGATCGATGCCTTTGACGCCCCACATGTCGCCGGCGGCAATCGGATGCAACGTCGTCAGATTGCGCGGATGACCGTGGGTGTCGAAGCGCGCGCCGATTGCCGCCAGAACGGCGTCGGGACAACCCAGACCGGACGAGGACGAGACCGTGACAATTGCGCCGTCTGGAATGAGTTCGGCTGCGTCGCTGGCGGCAAGTACTCTCGGCTTTGCCATTGATTAGCCCTGGCCTGCGATGGAGATTTCCCGGCCCGATTTTGCGGCTTCGATCGTGGCGAGAGCGAGCGCCAACGAGCACACGCCATCCTCACCCGTCGCGGCCGGTGCGCCGACACCTGCGGTAGCGTCCTGGAAACAGCCGGATCGAGCGCACGTAGAGATTTTCATGCATCAGTGAGAGCGGCACGGTGCCGTCGCCAGTACGCAGCACGACCTCGCCTTTCGGCTGTTGGGTCATACAATCGGTCGCAACGAGCGATCCTTCATCGCCATGGACTTCGAAGCCAGTCGTCGCGTAGCGCGTTGTGAACGCGTCATGGAATTGAGCGAGCGCGCCGCCGGCGAAGCGAACGACGCCCATCACGCCATCTTCGAGGTCCTGCTTCGCCCATACCTGCGCAGAGACACCATCGCGCTGACGCTTTCCGGCTCATCGCCGAGCACAAAGCGCAGCGTGTCCGCGTCATGGACCGTGATATCGAGGATCACGCCGCCGCCTGCTCCAGGCGTCTTGATTCGCCAGCCCTGCAGGTGCGGCGGCAGATAAACCGCATGGAAGACGCGGGCGAATAGCGGCTTTGCCGATGCGTCCTTCGGCTATTGCGTCGCGCATTGCCCGATGGGTCGCGGCGTTGCGCAGATGATGGTTCGTGCCCATGACGACACCTCGGCGCTTGCATTCTGCGACCATCGCGCGGGCATCGGCCAAGGTGAGCGCGAGCGGCTTTTCGCACATCACGTGCTTTCTGGCCGCCGCGGCTGCAAATACCTGATCACGATGCAGTTCGTTGGTGGTCGAGATATAAACGGCATCAATGTCGGGGGCTTCCACCAGCGCGGCGAGATTTGTCGTCGAGCGAGGAATTCCATGGGTTTCGGCGTAGCTTCGTCCACGTGACGCATCTGAGCTGAGCACCGCGACAACTTCGCCGCCGTTCGCACGAATGGCGCCGATCATGTGCTCTGAAGCGATGGTACTCGCGCCGATCAGTCCCCAACGCAAACCCTTGCTCATGACACCCCCTACCCTGGAACTTGGCGCCACAGCTTTCGCGCACGATCAAACGGGCATCGCCCGCGAACGACAGATTGGCGGGGTCCTCGCGGCGGATCAGCCCGAGCAAGCCTTCGGCGCAGCGCATGCCCATTTCCCGCGTATCGGCACTCACGGTCGTAGCGGCGGCGCGTTGTGCTCGGCGTCGGCAATGTCGTCGAACCCGACGACCGCAATATCGCGACCGACTACAATTCCGCGCAAAGCGAGCGCCCGCGTTGCGCCCATGGCGACGATGTCGTTGTAACAGGCGAATGCGGTTGGCGGCTGTTGGCTGTCAAGCGCCCGTTCGATCGCCACACGCCCACCGTCTCGCGTCGGCGGGACTTCAAAGATCAAGGATCTCGTCCGCGGCGAGGCCCCAGCCATTGAGCGCATCGCGCCAACCGGCGACGCGATCTTGTTGCGTCGGCATGGTTGCGGCGCCTCCGATAAAAGCGATACGGCCGATGACCAGTTTCAGAAGGTGCTCGACGACGGCGCGCTCGCCCTTCTGATTGTCGGGACCGACGTAGGGAAGCGAACTACCGATCATGCGGCGTATCGTAATGACGGCCGGGATATGAGATGGCCATTGCTGGGCCAGCGTCCAGGTATCGGTGCCGCGAGCGGGACTCATGATGATCCCGGCGACGTTGTGCTCGCGCATAGCTCGAAGCACCTGCGCCTGGCGCGCCGTGTCTTCATTTGTGTTCGGCAAGGATCGGCGTAAAGCCGCGTTGAAAGAGCGCATCCTCGATCCCCGCCGTGAGCTCGGCGAAAAAGGGGTTCTTCAAATCGCCAATAACAATCCCGACTAGGTCGGATGATGCTGCGCGCAGACTGGCGGCACCGCGATGATAGACATAGCCGAGCGCCTGCATGGCCTCGTTCACACGCAATTTCGTCGCTTCGGCGACCAGTTCGCTGCCCGACAACACCAACGAAACCGTTGATTTAGAAACGCCGGCGCGACGCGCAACATCGATGATGGTCACGCGACCAACGCGATCCACAGCATCTCCCCGTAGCGGCTCGAACATTTCTCCTCCCAGCTTTTGGAACGTTCCAGTATGTTTCACTTGAGAGCCAAATCTCCGATTTCTACGCATATGTGAAGAAATTTTCGCTTCTAGCTATTGTCAATTGGAACGTGACAATTTAAGCCTATCGCAAGGTGCAAGGATCGTCAACAAAGATCCATCAGAGGAAATGTCCGTGGCTGCTTCGCTCTGCCAGTCCGTACTGGATGCACTGACAGATGTTGATACTGCCCAAGCGTCATCCCACTCGCAGGGCCCAGGGATCGCTCGAAGCTGAACCGCATATGCCTGCCGGTTTACGCCTTGCGATGCCCTCGTGCTCGGCAGCGGGGCAGCGGGCTGGCGCGCCGCCGTCGAGTTGAAGCGGCACGGAATCGATGTCGTTGTCGCCACGCAAAATCTCTACGGCGGTACATCTGCGTGCTCAGGTTCCGGACAAGCAGACCCTCCATACGGCTGCGACCGGCCGGCATGGTGACGATTTCATCGCGCTTGCCGCAGCCCTCGGAGCTGGCGGCGCCATGGACGAAGACACGGCCTATGTGGAAGCGGTGGGATCGCTGCGCGCACTGTCGTCGCTGCAATATCTCGGGTTGCCGGTTCCGCTCGATCGGCTGGGTGCGGTGCTCAGGTATCAAACGGATCATGACGAAGCCGGGCGCGCGATAGTTGCGGGCCTCGCACGTCTCGGCTGATGGTCAAGGTGCTCGCTGAGGAATCGGCGCGTCTCGGCGTGCCGGTCCTGAATCGTTGTGTCGGCGCCAAGATTTTGATGGCCGGCGACGAACCGAGGCGGGTCACCGGTCTGCTCGCATTTCATGCAGCGGATCGCACTGCCCAAAACCCGTTCGGGCTTGCCGTCATCCGATGCGCTGACCTCGTCATCGCGGCCGGCGGACCCGGCGAACTCTATCGCGACAGCGTCTACCCCAAGCATTGCTTCGGCGCCCTCGGACTTGCGCTCGAGGCGGGCGTGGAGATGGTGAATCTGACGGAAAGTCAGTCCGGGATCGGCACGCCGCGCGATGGATTTCCTGAATCTGTCGGGAACGTACGCGCAGTGCCTGCCTTACATCTATTCCGTCGACAGCGATGGCATCGAGCGCAATTTCATGGGCGATTACTATCGAACGACGCAGGAGCTCGTCTCTAACATTTTCCGCAAGGGCTATCAGTGGCCATTCCATGCCTCGCGAATGCTCGACTTCGGTTCTAGCCTTGTCGATCTTGCGATCTATCGCGAGACCAGGATGGGACGCAAAGTCCTGATGGATTTCAATCGCAATCCGGAACCCGTTCCGGGCGACGCGCCTTTCTCGCTCGACCACCTTGATGCAGATGTCAGGCCTATCTCGAAAACAATGGCGCTCTCCGGGGCCTCCCGATTGAGCGACTCGCAAAGATGAATCCTTTGTCGAGGTCGAGCTTTATCGCCGCTACAAGAAAGACATCATGCGCGATCCGCTGGAATTTGCGGTCAACAACCAGCACATCGAACGGTGGTATCGCCGTAGACATCTGGGGTCGTTCGAGCCTGGAGGGCTGCTACGCCATCGGTGAGGCGTCCGGCACCCATGGCGTCACGCGCCCAGATGTGGCGCTGCGCTTAACGCGGGCCAGGTGATGGGGCAGCGTTGCGCGGAATTCATCAATGCCAGCCGGCGAGTCCGCACCAGACGATTCATTGCCGACAGAGACTGGTTCGCGCTGCCATTGAAACTGTTACAGCGGGCCTGAGCGACGATAGGCCTCGACTGGCGCGAAGTCGCGCTCGAAGTTCAGGCCCGCATGGCGCGACGACGCCGGCTTCATGTGTTCCGCCCTGGGGTGCGCGAAGCGTTGGCATAAGGCACGCAAGCTGAATGCCGACATCCGATCACGTGGATTGCGCCCCGACCGAACCGACCTGGCCGAGTCGATGCGTACAATGGCGGCAGATGGCACTCGTCTCCGAGGCGGTCTTGACCGCCCTCGACGCCTACCTGTCGCGTGGTGGCGGGAGCCGCGGCGCATGTGCAATCCGCGACCCTGACGGATCGGACGTTCCCGTCACGCGAACGGGCCCTCTTGAAGCGTTTCGCTTCCGTGCCGAACGAAAGCAGGACCGGGTCGAGAAGATCGCGATACGCTTCGAAAACGGAGCCTTCACGCGTTCATTTCAACGGATCTCGTCGACACGACCACTCAGGCAGCCTATTTCGAAACGTGACTGGGCTGAGTTTCTGACAGGCGCCATCTACGCGTCAGAGTAGTTCGTCGACCCCTTCGAGATCGTACTCCACTCCAAAACAATGCAGCTGGCTCGATCTCGCGGAGTCCGAACTGCGGCGTGCTGAGGTCGAGCGCAACGTCCAACAACACGAAAGCCAAACTGACAATTCGCAACCGCCATGCGCACGTATCGAACTCAAGCGAACCTTAACCCTTCATTCTGAATGACGCGGGCCAACAGAGCGGAAATTCCGTGTGGATAGGATGACGCTGTATTGGAGCACCGCGGCGCCAAACGCGCGTTCCGCACCTGACTTAGGTGCAGGTGGCGGCCATCCGCGCCGCTGACGCGCAGGCTACGCGTGCGCAACTGGCTCGTCCTTGGCCGTGACTGTCAGCGTCCTGACGACGCCCCTCAGTGCATCCGCTCAAGATCCGAACCGAGACAAAGGGGGCGCCGGAATTGATTGTTGCGATCGAGACCGGCGGTGTCCGCGGCCTGCGGACCGATGGTCGACAAATTCCTTGCCATTCCCTACGCCGCCCCGCGCACCCCGAGGGTAGCCGCCTGCCGCGGCGAAGTAACTGGAACGACATCCGTGACGCCACCAAGCTCGGATCGGCTTGTCCGCAATCTGGCGAGCGGCAACGGACCGGAGGTCGCCGGTAGGATGATTGTCTCTTCGTGGGCGCGTCTTTCAGGCCGACTGCCGCGCCATCGACGGCAACGTGTCGCGGCACGCAAGGGACTCGGTCGATTTGCTGAAGCAAGGCGCGCTCAATGGCATCGACGTTATCACATCGGCACGGTCGCCGACGAGCGGACTGACGCACCAGGCAAGGACATGGAACTATCAGCTTTCCAGGCCTACTGGAAAAGCTGCTAAGGTAAGGATCTGTACGCGGCGACTTCGTTCGAGAAACTATGCCCGGCATCGACCAAGCTCGATGCCTACCGCCTTCTTCACCTCAAGGCGCACCGGCCGTGGGTTGCCGACCTATCGCTTGGTTGCTGGCCGGTGAGATAACACTTGATCTTTGTCGTATCCGCTTCCTCAACCCTCGTTACGATGACTTGTTCGAAGGTTTCTTACTTCGCGCGCCGCTGATCTTGTCGGTCAGCTCGGTGATTAACTCTGAAAGGCAAATGCGCCTGCAATAGTCCCAACGTCAGCCTCAATTCACGCAGCGCATGAAATACATCTAGTCGCAATCGGCAGCGCCTCTGGGCGTTTGGGGTCAATGTCTGCACCGCACTGCACGCAGACCCCGTAAGTACCTTCGGCGATGCGCCTTAGCGCCCCCTGAATCTGATGGACTTCCTGAATTTCAGAACTCTTGATGCCTTCGAGCGCATCTTGATTTTCGAGGTCAGTTGCCCGCTCCTCGGAATCAGCAGACAGTGGTTTGCGCAGTTCGCTGTCAATCTCCGCAAGGCGACCCGTCAGTTCGGAAAGGCGGGTCTTGAGTTCTTTCGCGATGTCCTCATTCTTAGTCATGTCTAACGGCGCCCTACAACAATGAAGCGAGATCGAGACGAAGGCGTAGCCTAACGCTAACCAGCCATGTCGACTACGCGCTCGCATTGCCAACCATGCCGACGGGCTGCAGCA
>ERZ1370068.1144-contig-11044_pt1 | contig 27083 bp, 47 predicted proteins | sample MGYA00561227_ERZ1370068 | MGnify/ENA primary metagenome ERZ1370068 (study PRJEB38410, sample SAMEA6850437) | metagenome | study: Metagenomic assessment of the ecological functions of the soil: analysis of the soil microbiota associated with the...
AGGTTACGTATTGCTTTCCTTACTTCCTTAGCTCTTCAAGTTCTTGCCTCCTCAGGTCCATCAGCATGAGCCGCAGCATGTTCATCGCCGCCTGGGCGTCGCCTGGGCATTTCACCCTGCTCGCGGTCGCCGATGAATCCTGAAACGTTCGCACGCGCGCGGCGCCGCCGTGCGCGACGACGGCGATCGCGACCGGTCCCGACTGGCTTCGTCGGGCGTGCCGCCGCCGCCAGGCCCCGGCGAGGCCGCGTGACGCCGATGCCGGCGGCTGGAGCACGGCGCGTGTCCGCACGCCCTCCGCCATTGACTGCGCGACCGGCTCGCTGACGGCGCCGTGTCCGGCGATGCAGCGCCTCCGGCACGCCCGAGCCACTCGACCTTCGCGCGCGGTTAAAGCTGTAGCAGACGGCGCCGCGCGCGACACGGTAGTCCGAGCTGCCCGGTACGTCGGTCAGGCAGCGACAGGCGAGGAGGCCGCCCGGTGCAGGACTCGGCCGACGGCGACGGTGCCACGATGCCTGCCGCACGCATGTCGCCGACGCACACGCCGCGCGAGCGGGCCGCCCGTCGGCGCTGAACACCGACGGCCCGATAGGCGTCCGCAGTTCGAGCCGTCCACGGCGGCATCGTGAGCGCCGTGCAGCGCCGTGGCTCTGCGCGGCTCTCCGCGGCGGCGGTCGAGGTGCAGCTCGATCTGGCCGAGCACCGCCAGGATTGTCGTGGTGATGGCGCACCGGCTGCGTGGTCCAGCGGCCGTAGATCGGCTGGGCGCGGGCATCGACGTCGGACTCGGGGCGGCCCGTGATCTTGATCACCCGGCGGAAGAGGCCCCGCGCGCCGGTGCCGTGCCAGCCGTTCCTGTATCACTGACGGCGAGCATCGGCGTCATCTCGCGCGGCGGGCCCGGCAGCACGAGGATGCGCACCTGCCGCGCTCGATCCACAAGCCGGGCGCGGTGCCGTTGGGGTTCGCGAGGACGGTCGCGCCTCGCGGCACCATCGCCTGACGGCGGTTGATGTCGGGCATTGTCATGGCGCGCCGCGCAAACCGCGCACCGGATGTGATCGACGATGGTGTCGTCGATCTCGAGGAGCATCCCGAGCGCGCGTCAGAGCGTCTCTGTGTGATGTCGTCTTCCGGTCGGGCCGAGTCCGCCGGTGCAGACGAGGTCAAATCGGCCGACTCGAGCGCAGCCGTCAGCACCTGCGCCAGCTCGTCGACAGAGTCGCCGACCACCACTTTCAGGCGCACGTCGCACCCGATGAGCATTCAGGCGCTCCGTGATGACGAGCGAATTCGTATCGAGCGCGAAAGGGCGTCAGCATCTCGCTGCCGACGGCGACGATCCGCGGCCCCCGCGTGGCGTGAATGGGGAAATCAATACTCACCGGCCGAGTGTCGTTGCATCTCCATATCGCGGAGCAGCGCCATGGCGCCCCCGCGATCATCGGGGCCTCGCGATCGCCGGTCGATCGAGGTAAAACCGCCGCGTTGGTCCGGCGCCCGTTCCCGTGCACACATCCACGATTGAGCCATCCGGCATGATATGAGCTGCGGCGCGCCCGCCACGCCCGCTCGACAACCGGACGATAGGTCTGGTCGAGCCAGCGCTGCCGAATCCCCGCGCCATCGCCGACAGGACCATCGCGGTCACCGACTCCTCGCGATAACTGCCCGGCTCATCGACGATCTGCCGCCACATGCCATCAGGGAGCCTGCAGCGGAATCCAGCCCTTTCATCTGGCGCCGGTGGATCGATGAGTGATCCTGCCCGCGCAAAGGATGCGTTCCTGGAATTGGTGGCGCTGAGTCCCTCCATCAAACCGAGTGCCGGCAAATCCGCTGCCGCGGCCCCCCACGGCTGACGCCCGTCGGTGAAATGAATGAAAATGCCATATCTTCACGCTGCAGCCGGCCCGCATACGCGGTGAGCCGGGTCGCCAGCCCGATCCCAGGTCCCGCTCGCGGCCAGGCATCCCTGCCTCGTGCGCGACAGCACGAGAGGCCGTCATGAACATGTCCTCGGGCCCAGCCCTGGCCGTGCTGGAGCGACGCCGTTCGGGCCCTCCAGCAGAGCGGCCTCTGGCCAGCCCTGGATCGCCCAGCGCACGCGCCGACTCACTCGCCGGCTGCCGCCAGCTCCGCATAGACCATCGCCCCGGAAGCCGCCCCGAGCGTGATCTTCTCGGCAAAGAGAGGGCGCGCCTGGACACCCACGGCAAGGTCTGCCGCCGGACTCGCTGCTGCAGCGTGGCGTCGCCCGTGATCGCCGCGAGCCGCAAGGGAGTGTTGGTCCACGCCACCGACGGAATGTAATTCACGACCGCGTCGGGCCGGGCGCCGACGGGCCAGCACGCCGGCGATTTCGAGGGGGGCCGGGGCCAGTGCGAGCGACGATGCCGGAGTGCAAAGCCGATCGCGGCAGCCCGGCAGCCGCTTTCAGAGACCTGCTCCAGCAACTCCAGGCCCATCGCGGTCGCGCGCGGGCCGTGCAACCAATGATCGCCGGCGCACCGCCGCCGCCAGTGCCTGCCTCGCCTGGATATCGCCGCGGCGAGGGACCGCGGGGAAGGCCCGCCCCGCACCAACGCCGGAAAATCGTTCGCGGTCCAGGACACCGAATCGCCGTGCCCCACACTTCCAGCACGAGGTCCGGGGCTTGGAGGTTCGCACCATCGCCACGCATATCTCGCCTCTCGGGCTGATCGGGATCATCGTAGAAACCGCTCAGACGGCGGAAAAAGATAGGGCCGGGCGCGGGCGTGCTGGTGGGGATCTGCCGACGAGCATCGGCGCTGATCGTGGGCCCAGATTCGGCGGAGCGACTGGGGTGCGCTCGTCTTGAACCATGCGATCGCGCCCAGAATGGCCCGGCCACCGCGTTCGTCGCCCGTTCAGGCCGCCGATGACGATCACCAGCCGGCGCTGCCCGCTGTTTTCGAACGGTCGCCGTGTTTTCGATCGTGAGCAGCGGCCCATCGGCACGCGTCACGCCCGCGGCGCTCACCACCCGCGGTTCTCGCGGGCGTGCGGCAAGGGTCTCGAGCTCTCTCTCGCAGCAGCAGCGCCTGTGGACTTCCTGCCGCGCCGGCTTGTTCGCCTGCCGATGTCCCGATAGCCGGGATCAGCAGCAGGAATGTGCGCGACGCCTGTCACCGTGCGAACAAAGCGATGGCAACGTCGCATTGGTTCATCCCCGCGCAATGTGCTGATTACCAGACCAGGCGACTACTCAAGGCAACGGCGGCCCGGAGGACCAGGTCTCGCATACACGGCGGCCATGAGATCGTCCGGCCATGATGCCCATGCCCCCACGCAGTCGCTCAGCCGGTTCGCCGGAGGCGGCTTGACCACGTCGAGGACTCTGAAAATCACGAAGCCGGCGGCCAGCCCCGGGCCAGCCGACCGGGGATCATGAACAGTGTCACGAGCATGCCCATGACCTCGTCAACGACGACCGGCGCTGGATCCGTGCCGCGAAAATGGTGTTCGGCGATGCCGGCGCTCCAGACGCCGACCGCGAAGATCGGGACAATCGCGGCGCTCTGCGCCGCCGCGGACTGTGGCAGCAGCGGCCCACAGCAGAAGGCCGGCCGCCGAACCAAATGTGCCCGGCGCGACAGGGGCGTAGCCGAGACCGAGACAGGTGGCGAATGCGAGTGCGGCGCGAACCAACGTCACACCAGCATACCCAGAATCCGGGCCGGCGGCCATCTGGCCCCGGCCTGCGTCTGCCCGAGCTCTCCTGCGGCGTTTCGCTCGACTTCTTCGGCGGCGCCGGCTGCGAGCGATCCGATCGCAATCGACGGCGATCGCCGCCGTCTCGGAAGGTTGACCCATCGGTGTGGTCACCGCGATCGAACGTCCGGCTGGATCGCGGCCAGCGTCTGGACCGCGTCTGTCGGCACAGGCGCCTTGAACGTGATCGTCCGTGCAGCGGCGTCAGCCGCGACGAACTCCACCGGCAGGATGTATCCCTGGTCGACGTTCGAGGCCTTTCATCGCGTCGTAGATCTCGATGTAACGGACCGGTCCGGTTTCGGGCCCCGTGTTGTCGGCCGTCCAGACCAGCATGATGTGCCGTCCCGGTTTGAACCGATCGAGGTATTTCGCAACCGCCTCGGTGCACTGCCGCTCTGGCTGTCATGGTTTTCGCCGAGGTGTCGAAGGACACGATCTCCGCAGACCAAACATATGTCCGTTTCGGTCCGGACGTGACGCCTGCGCGAGCGCGATCTGAACGGCGGCGGCGAGGAGGAGGACTGGCAAGAGGACGGCTGAAACGAACCATAAAATTCGGACGCATCGGCTTCCTCCAGGAAGTAAGGAAATATTTTAAACCCGTCGGAGCTTGAGTATTTCAGGCTCAGGTTCAGCCAATCTCCGCCGGTCACCTCGCTGCCCGCGAATCCGCAATGCATCTTGCGCTATGCCCAGCTTGTGAGCAGCAACAGGCGGTGAGCGAAGGGAGTCAATGATGGCAAGCGTGGTGGCCGAGCGAATCACAAAGCTTCTGAAAGATCAGCGAGCTCTTTCGCTGAGGCGTGCTACATCGACGGGCGCTGGGTCGCCCCTGCCGGCCGTGTTCGACGATCGCGGTCGACGATCCCGCGACCGGCGAGATCATCGGCACGGTGCCGAAGCTGGGCCGCAACGAGACACGCGAGGCCATCGCGGCGGCCGCGGCGGCGCTATCCGGAATGGCGGGCCAGGCCGGCGAAGGAGCGCGACGGCGATCCTGCGCCGCTGGTTCGAGCTGATCATGGCCAGCCAGGACGACCTGGCCCGGCTGATGACGCTCGAGCAGGGCAAGCCGCTCGCCGAGTCGCGCGACGGAAGTCGCCTACGGCGCGTCGTTCATCGAATGGTTCGCCGAAGAGGCGCAAGCGCGCGTACGGCGACACCATCCCGTCGCACGCGCGCGACAAGCGCATCGTCGTCATCAAGGAGCCGATCGGGGTCGTCGGCTGCATCACGCCGTGGAACTTCCCCATCGCGATGATCACGAGGAAGGTCGGGCCGGCGCTCGCAGCCGGCTGCACCGTCGTCGCTCAAGCCGGCGTCGCAGACGCCGTTCTCGGCGCTGGCGCTCGCCGTGCTCGGCGAGCGCGCCGGCATGCCGAAAGGCGTGCTGAACGTCGTCACGGGCGCCGCGGCGGAGATCGGCGGCGAGCTGACCTCGAATCCGACCGTCCGGAAGATCTCGTTCACCGGCTCGACCGAGGTCGGCAAGCTGCTGATGGCGCAGTGCGCGCCGACCGTCAAGAAGGTCTCGCTCGAACTCGGCGGCAACGCGCCGTTCATCGTGTTCGACGATGCGGACCTCGACGCCGCGGTCGAGGGCGCGATCGTTTCGAAATACCGGAACACGGGGCAGACCTGCGTCTGCGCCAACCGGTTCCTGGTGCAGGCCTCCGTCTACGACGACTTCGCGGCCCGCCTGGGACGCGCGCGTCGATCGGCTCAAGTCCGGCTCCGGCTTCGAAGAGGGCGTGACGCAGGGGCCGCTGATCGACATGAAAGGCCGTCGAGAAAGTGGAAAGCCATATCGCGCGACGCCGTGTCGAAGGGCGCGACGATCAGTGAAGGGCGGCAGCCGCGGCAGCTGGCCGCTTCTTCGCTCCGACCGTGCTGACCGGCGTCACTCCCGACATGGACGTGGCGCGCGAGGAGACGTTCGGACCGGTCGCGCCGCTGTTCCGCTTCGACACGGAAGCGGACGCCATCTCGCTCGCGAACGCACGGAGTTCGGCCTCGCGGCCTATTTTTCTACGGCCGCGACATCGGCCGTGTCTGGCGGGTCGCGAGTGCGCTGGAATTCGGGATCATCGGCGTCAACACCGGCCTGATCTCCACCGAGGTTGCCCCTTCGGCGGAATGAAGGAATCAGGGATCGGCCGGGAGGGATCCAAACGGCGGTTGGAGGAATTCCTGGAGGTGAACATCGCCGTGCATGGGAGGGCATTTGATCCGGCCATACGGTAGGATTCCCCGACGCGTTGTTCAGATCGGCGCAGCGCCGCCGAGTATTCGAGTCGGTCCTCCGGTCTGAATACTGGCACATTATGCGCGTCGTTCATCTTTGGTCCCGCCTCTCCTCTGATGACTCGGAACGCACCCGTGCCTGCGCCGCCGCGCGCGATAGTCGTCATCGTCGCGGTCACGACATGGCCCTATCGCAGCGAACGGCTCATCAGCTGGGACGCAGCCAACTTTCCCGCATTTGCACTTCAGAAGATCGACATTGCGACCCACCGCCCCTCACCCGCCGGGATACCCGGAGTACGTCTTTTCCGGCCGGGCGTTGAGCCTGCTCTTCCCTGGATGCCAACACCGCGGCTACCGCCTGGAACGTGATCGCCCGATCTGCGGCGGGCATCCTGATGGTGCTGGTTGCCTACTCGGCCACGGACGGTTCACCCGCGCGGCTGCCGCGTCGGCCGTGATTCTCCTCACCAGCCCGCTGCTCTGGTTCTACGGGTCCGAATGCTGAAATCTACCCGTCGGAAATGGCTCTGTCGCTGGCGGTCGCTCATGGAGCCAGCGAAGCGCTGAAGGGACGCCGTCGGGCACATCTACTGACCGCCGCGGTTCTCGCCATCACGCGCAGTTCAAAGTATCTGGCGATGCTCTCTGCATGGGCCCGGCGCTGGTGTGCGTGAGTACTCGCTCGAGCTCGGTGCGCGTGCGCGCAGCCTCCTGCTGGTATCGTTGCGCTGCTCGGCGCCGTGGGGACGATCTTCTACATCATCCAGCCGGATTTCCTGGAGCTCCTGTGGGGGCAGTTCAGCGGAGCGACCGCTGCCTCGCGTATGGTGGCGGCTCGGCACGGTGACGTCGGACTCGCACTTCAACCGCAACATCTGCGACACGTTCACGAGTCTCCTCGCGGCGCTAGGGCTCGTCAACGCAGCCGCGTTCTTGATGTGCTCGTCGTCGAACGGCGGCTGCCCGCCGCCATCGATCGGTGGCTCATCGTTCCTCTGGGCGGTTCCGTGGCTGGTCCTGCTGATCTTCGTGCACATTGGCAATCCGCTATGCGCTCCCGCTGCTGCCGATCGCCTGTCTCATCGTCGGCTCGTCGGCACGCGCGGCGGAGCACCGTCGTCTTCATCAGTCCCGTCGCGCTTCAAGCGGCGGTGAACCTCGCGCACGTAGCCCTGCTGGTTCCGTCGGTGACGCCGCCGGGCGCACTGATCGTGGGCTATCGCGACAAGACGCTGCTGCAGCGGATGGCGAGCGACCTGCAGCCGCTGACCTTCCAACGCGCGCGACCATTCGCCGGAGCGATGAGGCCATCGATCATCTGCTTTCGTGGCGTCAGACTGCACGGGCGGTGCGTGGGTGGTGGTGGCGGGAGCGGAGCCTGTTGATTGGCGCCGACGAGCTACTACTCTGCCCCACGCGACGGCGATCCGGCTGAGCGGTGATGATCTGCCTGAGCACATGGGGCAAGGCGGAGATTCGTCGCGGTGTCGCCGACCCTGCTCCGATCGCATCAGGGTGCGTCGTTCTGCCTGGATGTCAGGTGGTACCGGTAGCCGGCCTTCCAACCGGGGGCCGTCACCTCGAGGGACTCGGCTAGCTATTCCCGCCGGGTTCCGGCCAGGTTTCCTCAGCAGGCATCACCTGGTCTCGCGGTGAGCGCCGTGAAAAAGTGGGGTAATGACGCCGGCGATACATCCTTGCTCGAGCGTTGACTGTCGAAAAGTAGTCCGGACCCTCTTCCTATTTTCTACGCCGTAAACCGGCGGGCGTCGATGGCGCATTTGCGCGGACCTTTGTAGTTCAGGACGCGCTCGGTCGTGTCGAGCAGCCGCGCCGCCTTCGCGCGGTTGCCGCGCGTCGTCTTCAGCGCGTCCTGGATGAGGTCCTTCTCGAAGCCGGCGACGGCGTCGCTCGAGCGAGACGCGCGTGACCGTGCCCGACGCTTCCGCCGTCTGCAGCGAGGGCGGCAGGTGATGGCCGTGAATCACCTGGCCGTCGCACATGAGCGACGGCGCGCTCCAGCGTGTTCTCCAGCTCGCGGACGTTGCCCGGCCAGTGATAGCTCATGAGCATGTCGATGGCCGGCGTCGAGATGCGCTTGATGCTCTTGCTCGTGCTCGCGTGAGAACTTCTCGAGGAAGTGATCGGCGAGCAGCAGCAGGTCGGCTTTCCGCTCGCGCAGCGGCGGCACGAAGATCGTGAAGACGTTGAGCCGGTAATAGCAGATCCTCGCGGAACGTGCCGGCGGCGATCGCGCGTCTCCATGTCCTTGTTGCGTCGCGGCGATCAGCCGGACGTTGACCTTGACGGTGTCGGTGCCGCCCAGCCGCTCGAACTCGCGCTCCTGCAGCACCCGCAGCAGCTTCACCTGGGTGGTGAGGTTGATGTCGCCGATCTCGTCGAGGAACAGCGTGCCGCCCTCGGCCAGCTCGAACCGCCCCTTCTTGCGCTGCTCGGCGCCGGTGAAGCGCGCCCTTCTCGTAGCCGAACAGCTCCGACTCGATCAGGCTGTCGGGCAGCGCGGCGCAGCTCACCTTGACGAACGGCTTGTTGGCGCGCAGCGAGTTGTAGTGGATGGCGTGCGCGACCAGCTCCTTGCCGGTGCCCGATTCGCCTCGGATGAGCACGGTGGTGTTGGTCGGCCGCCACCTGCGACATCTGCTCGTACATCTGACGCGACCGGCCCGCTGCGTCCCGATGATGCTCGGAGAAGTCGTACGCGCTCCTTCAGCTCCTGCCGCAGCTGGGTGTTCTCGTCGAGCAGCTTCTTCTTGTCCTCCTCGATCAGCCGCTGGATCTTGACGGCTTGCGCGATCGTCGACGCCACGATGCCGTAGAACTGGACGCTGCGGTCGTAGTTGCGATCGGCCTTGAACTTGAGGTCGACGCCCAGCGCGCCGACGGCCCGGCGGTTGAGCAGGATCGGCACGCAGATGAAGCTGAGCTCTTCCTTCGGCAGCTCGGGCCGCTTTGGCCGCGCGGCTCAGAAACGTCGGCTCGCGGCTCACGCGCGAGGACGACGATCGGCTTGCTGCTCTCGACGACCTTGCCGATGATGCCTTCGCCAAGCCGGTAGCGGATCGCATGCGGCGACTGGTCGAGGCCGTCGCTCGCCTCGACGTGCAGCTCCCCGTTGTCCTGGAGCAGGGTCACCATGCTGCGCACGGTGCCGTGATGCTTGGCGAGCACCTCCGAGCACCCGGTGCAGCGCCGAGCGCAGGTTGCAGCGTGCCCGAAAGCGCCTGGCTGATTTCCAGCAGTGGTGGAGAGCCGCCGCGACTCCCGTGCGTGACGGCGGCCGGATCCGAAGGTCGACTTCTTAGCCATTCTTCCGCGCGCCGGCGCCGATCGCTTCCTCCTCGGGGATGCGTGACCGGCTTGAGGAACGGCATCAGGGCCCGGAGCTCGGCGCCGACCTTCTCGATCTGATGCGCCCGTTCTTCGCGCCGCTTGCCCTCGAACCACTGACGGCCCGACGCGTTCTCCGCGATCCATCCTTCGGCGTATTTGCCGCTCCTGATCTCCTCGAGCATCTTCTTCATTTCACGCTTGGTCTCGGCCGTCACGATGCGCGGGCCGCCAGGTGTAGTCGCCGTGCTCGGCGGTGTCGCTGACCGAGTACCGCATGTAGTTCAGGCCGCCCTGATACATCAGATCGACAATCAGCTTGAGCTCGTGCATGCACTCGAAGCTACGCGATCTCCGGCTGGTAGCCGGCCTCGACGAGCGTCTCGAACCCGGCCTTGACGAGCGCGCTGACGCCGCCGCAGAGCACGCTCTGCTCGCCGAACAGATCGGTCTCGGTTTCCTCGGCGAACGTCGTCTCGATGACGCCCGCGCGGGTGACGCCGATGCCCTTGGCGTACGACAACGCCAGCGCCTTCGCCTGGCCGGTCGCGTCCTGGTGGATCGCGATCAGCGCGGGGGTGCCGGCGCCTTCGACATACAGCTCGCGCACGCGGTGGCCGGGCGCTTTCGGCGCGATCATCGTGACGTCGACATCGGGACGGACGGTGATGGTGCCGAAACGAATGTTGAACCCGTGCGCGAACATCAGCATCTTGCCGGGCGCGAGGTTGGGCGCGATCGCGTCCTTGTAGAGCGTCGCCGCCGTCGTGTCGGGCACGAGGACCATGATGACGTCGGCCCAGTTCGAGACCGCCGCCACGTCGCCGACCTCGAGGCCCGCGGCCTGCGCCGTCGCGCGCGACCGGCTCGTCGGCGACAGAGCCGACCTTGACGCTGACGCCGCTCCCTTCAGGTTCAGCGCATGGGCGTGCCCCTGCGATCCGTAACCGATCACCGCGACCTTCTTGCCCTGAATGAGCCGCAGGTCCGCGTCCTTGTCGTAGTACATCTTCGCCATTTGGGTCTCTCTCCAATCAGCTAATTACACTGTAGTTAACAGTTGACAGTTAACGGTCAGACTTGACAGCAAGACGTTGACGGCTAGCACAACCGCGTCCTCATCGAGAGGCGTTCCTGCGGATGTCGCGCCCGTTACCGTTAACTGTGAACTGTTAACTGTCAACTGTCGAGCGTCAGTCCCTACACCGACATGCCGCTCGCATCGGCTTCGTCGAGGCCGACGACCGAGCCCTTTGCCGCGCGGCGCGCGGAGCGCCGCTGCCCCGCACCATCTCGACCCGTCCCGTGCGCACCATTTCGGTGACCCCGTAGGGCGAAGCACCTCGAGCAGGCTGTCGATCTTGTCCTCGGCGCCGGTCGTCTCGATCACCAGCGACTCGGGGCTGATGTCGACGATCCGCGCGCGATACACGTCCACGAGCTGCATCACCTGCGTGCGCGCGTCGCCGATCGCCGCCACCTTGATCATCGCGAGATCGCGGGCGATGCTCGGCACCTGGCTGATGTTGTCCACGCGGCGGACGGAAATCAGCTTGTAGAGATTCGCCTCGACCAGCCGGGCGCCGCGCTCGTCGGTATCGACGACGATCGTCATCCGCGAGATGCCCTGGCTGTCTCGGTGTGTCCGACCGTCAGCGATTCGATGTTGAAGGCGCGGCGGCGGAACAGCGACGCGACCCGGTTCAGCACGCCGGGCTTGTTGTCGACGTAAACAGCAAATGTCTGCATATGGAACTCTAACTCGTCTCGAGCTACTGAAGTCGCGAAGCTCATGAAGCCATTCGTGATGTTCGTGTCCTTCGTGGCTCGTAGGCTCCGTTGTTCGAGCCCTGAAGCCTGCGCCACAACAGCGCCTACATGCCTGCTATATCTTAGTCCGCCGCGGTCTCGACAATCGGCGACGGCCGGCGGATCATCTTGTGAAGGTCGGCGCCGGCCGGCACCATCGGATACACCGAATCTTCCTGCTCCACCTGGAAATCGATGAGCGCGCCGCGGTGACTGCGCGCCGCCGCCACCGCGCCCGCGACCTGGCCGCGCGTGGTCACGGTCGTGCCGAACACGCCAAAGGCCTCGGCCAGCTTCTTGAAGTCGGGCCCGGAGATCGGCGTCGCGGCGTACCGGCGCTGGTAGAAGAACTCCTGCCACTGCCGGACCATGCCCAGATACCCGTTGTTGATGATCGCGATCTTGACGTCGAGCTCTTCCTGCACCATCGTCGCGAGCTCGGGGCACGTCATCTGGAAGCCGCCGTCGCCGACGACCACCCAGACTTCGGCATCCGGCCGCCCGACCTTCGCCCCGATCGCCGCCGGGAGCGCGAAGCCCATCGTCCCGAGCCCGCCCGACGTGATGAGCGAGCGCGAGGCTTCGTGCTTGTAAGTACTGCGCCTCCCACATCTGATGCTGGCCCACGTCGGTGACGACGAGGGCGCGCCCTTCGGTGATGCGCCAGATATCGTTGATCACATGCGCGGCATAGAGATGCCCGTCGTCCGGCAGGTTCTGGATGTCGCGCACCGCCGAGTCGCCCTTGAGCTCGGTGATGCGCGCGAGCCACGCCGAGCGATCGACGTCCGCGATGCGGGGCATCCAGTCGCGAAGGATCGTCCCGACTTCGCCCGGCACGGCGGCATCGACCGCCACGTTCTTGTTGAACTCGGCGGGGTCGATGTCGACGTGGATCTTCTTCGCGTTCAGCGCGTAGGTTTTCAGGTTGCCGGTGACGCGGTCGTCGAACCGCATGCCGAGCGCGATGAGCAGGTCGGCCTCCTGAATCGCGGTATTGACCCAGGCTTCGCCGTGCATGCCCATCATGCCGAGGTTCAGCGGATGCGAGGCCGGACACCCGCCGATGCCGAGCAGCGTCATCGCAACGGGAATGTTCGCCTTCTCGGCGAACGCCAGAAGCGCCGCCTCCGCGCCGCCGAGGATGATGCCGTGGCCGGCGAAAATCAGCGGACGCTCGGCGGCGTTGATCAGCGCGATCGGATCGACGCCCATCGAGTGCCCGGGCCGGGCCAGCGCCGCCAGATCCGGCGCGGCGGCGTCCCAGTCGAACTCGCGTGGTGCCGAGCTGCGCGTCCTTCGTGATATCGACCAGCACCGGGCCCGGACGGCCGCTGGCCGCCACCGCAAACGCCTCGCGGATCGCAGGCGCCACGTCGCTCGCGCGCGTCACGAGGTAGTTGTGCTTGGTGATCGGCAGCGTGATGCCGGTGATGTCGGTCTCCTGAAACGCGTCGGATCCGATGAGCGGGCTGCCGACCTGCCCGGTGATGCAGACGATCGGCGACGAGTCCATCATCGCGGTGGCGATGCCGGTCACCATGTTGGTGGCGCCGGGGCCCGACGTCGCCACGGCGACGCCGACCTTACCCGTCGCGCGCGCGTAGCCGTCCGCCATGTGCGTCGCGCCCTGCTCGTGCCGCACGAGCACGTGCCGGATCGGATAGTCGAGCATGGCGTCGTATGCCGGCAGGATCGCGCCCCCGGATAGCCGAACACGACGTTGACGCCCTCGCGCACGAGGCAGTCCCAGAGGATCTTTGCACCGGTCAAAGTTGGTTTGGTCATGATTGGCATTCTGTCTTCTGGCTCGAGTCCTTAACCACGAAGTCACCGCAGATCACGCAGAGCCATGCAAGGAATGCTCTGCAGAAGTCTCTGCGTGTCCTTTGCGTCTTCGCGGTTCATTCTGATCGTTCATCCCGTCACCGCTCCGATGGATGCCGACGACACCAGACGCGCGTATTTCGCCAGCACTCCGGTCTGATAGCGCGGCGGCGGCGGCGCCCACGTGGCGAGCCGCGCCGTGATCTCGCTGTCGCTCAGCTCGACGTCCAGGCGCCGGTTGACGACGTCGATCGCGATCGTGTCGCCGTCGCGCAATCGCCGCGAGCGGTCCGCCCCGCGACGCTTCCGGCGACACATGCCCGACCGTGAAGCCGCGCGTCGCGCCCGAGAAGCGCCCGTCCGTCAGCAGCGCCACCGGTGTCGCCGAGCCCGGCGCCGACGATGGCCGCGGTCACGGCGAGCATCTCGCGCATGCCGGGGCCGCCGTTGGGTCCCTCGTACCGGATCACCACCACGTCACCCGGTTTGATGCGCTGCTCCTGAACCGCCTCGAACGCGGCCTCCTCGCTGTCGAACACGCGCGCCGGCCCGCGATGGCTGTGCGCGCTCGGTGCCCGAGAGCTTCAGGACGCCGCCTTCGGGAGCGAGGTTGCCGAAGAGGAATCACCAGGCCGCCCGTCGGCTTCAGCGGGCGATCGATCGGGCGGACGACTTCCTGCCCGGGTGTTTCGGTCGCGGTCGCCGCCTCTTCGGCCAGCGTCCGGCCGGTGACCGTCGGCGCGTCGCCGGCGACGCGCCGGCTCTCGATGAGCCGCTTCACCACCAGGGGCTGCCGCCTGCCGCGTGGAGCTCGGTCGCGACGAACCGCCCTGACGGCTTGAGGTCCACGAGGAGCGGCGTCTTCGAGCTGATCCGATCGAAGTCGGGAAGCGCGAGCTCCACGCCGCGCCTCCTTCGCGATCGCCATCAGGTGCAGCACCGCGTTGGTCGATCCGCCGGTCGCCGCGACGACCGCAATCGCGTTCTCGATCGCCTTGCGCGTGATGATCGACGCGCGGGCGGATGCCGCGGGCCGCCAGCTTGACCGCCATCTCTCCCGCCGGCGCGCCGACGCCCGCCTTCGCCGGGTCGGTCGCCGGCACGCTGCCGCTGCCGAGCGCCGCGATGCCGAGGCACTCGCAGACGATCGCCATCGTGTTCGCGGTGAACTGGCCGCCGCACGCGCCGGCGCCGGGACACGCCGCGTCCTCGAGCGCGGTGAAATCGCGATCGGACATCCGGCCGGCGGCATGAGCGCCGACGGCCTCGAACACGTCCTGAATGGTGACGCTGCGGTCCTGGAACCGCCCGGGCGCAATCGAGCCGCCGTACAGAATGAGTCGCCGGAATGTTCAGCCGCGCCAGCGCCATGACACCGCCGGGAATCGGTCTTGTCGCATCCGACGAGCACCACCAGCGCGTCGAACCCGTTGCCCCGCGCGACCAGCTCGATCGAGTCGGCGATCGACCTCGCGGCTCACGAGCGACGCCCGCATCCCTTCGGTGCCCATCGTGATGCCGTCGGAGATCGAGACGGTGTTGAACTCCATCGGCGTGGCGCCGGCGGCGCGAATGCCCTCTTTCACGTCGGCGGCGAGCGTGCGGAGGTGGTAGTTGCAGGGACCGATCTCGATCCAGGTGTTCGCCACGCCGATGAGCGGCTTGCGCAGGTCGGCATCCGAGAAGCCGACGGCCTTGAGCATGGCCGGGCGGGCGCGCGGCTCGGTCCGGTGGTGAGCGGGTTGGATCCGTTGGTCACACGGGCCTCTCGAGCGACTGAGCGACCGGCGCGTCGCTCGTGATGGATGTGGCAGCTCGGATACGAGCCAAGCACGCGGAGCATCGGCGCGAACTCCGCCAGGTGCGCCAGCGCCCGCGCACACGGCGAGATCGTCGCGCGCGGCCGTCAGATCCGGCATAGAACAGATACTCCCACTTGCGGCCGGGAATCGGCCGCGATTCGAGCTTCGTCAGATCGATGCCGCGCAGCGCGAACACGCTCGAGCGCCTTGAAGAGCGCGCCCGGCTCGTTGGCGAGCGAGAACACGAGCGTCGTCTTGTCGGGCGGCGCCGCCGACAGCGGCCGGTGGCCGATGACCAGGAACCGCGTGACGTTGTGCTCGTAGTCCTGAATCGACGACCTGGAGCGGCGCCAGGCCGAAGACTTCGGCGGCGCGCGCCGACGCGATCGCGGCGGCATCGTCCATCTGCTCGTCGGCGATCAGCTTCGCGCTGCCCGCCGTGTCGTAGGTCGCAATCACCTCGACGCCGGCCAGCGTCCGGAGGAACCGATCGCACTGCGCCAGCGCCTGCGGATGCGAATAGATCCGCCGCACCCGCTCCATCGTGCAGCCCGGCAGCGCGAGCAGGTGGTGCTCGACCCGCAGCTCCACCTCGCCCACGATCGGCAGATGATGCTCGAGCAGCAGGTCGAAGTTGCGGTGGATGCTGCCGCCGATCGAATTCTCAATCGGCAGCACGCCGTACGCCGCGGGCCCGGCCTTGACCGCGTCGAACACGTCCTCGAAGCGCGCGGCAGGGCACGAGCTCGCGTCGGCGCTGATCTGCCGCGCGGCCGCCTCGCTGAACGCTCCCGGTTCTCCCTGATACGCAATCTTCATAAGCTGCACTGGACGCCGGATGATTTCCGGTGAGTTGGCGACCTCGCCTACTGCACGCACTCGCCAATGCCCCAACCCGCCAAGCGATCGGTAACAAAAAAGGGCCATCACCTTTATCGGATGATGGCCCCGGTCTTTCGCGTCCTGCTTGGGTGCTGCCATCATCCCGTTCGGTTGTCGTCCCTAACGACGACGCCAATAAACCGGCCGACCACGCGGACGAGCCCCGTTCGCACGGCCACGGCCGGGTGTGCACGGCGCGGGCGGGGCGCGCGGACGGGTGGGAATCAGCAGCATTTCCACGCAATTACAGGCTGGCGCCCTCGGAGTCAAATCAAATGTTTTTACCAGAGCATAACAGAAAGTAATACTAGGTTCGACTTTCATAAGCCCGCAGCTGATCAACGAAGTCTGAACTCTGAAACCTGACTGAACCTGATGGCGCAGACCGAGTTCTCAGACTTCAGACTTCAGGTTTCAGGTTTCTACCTCTCCCGGTCCATCACCGACTGCTCGTCGTCATCGCCGGAAGGTCCCAGTGCTCCCGGGCGCGCTCGACGACCTTTGGACAGATCCTCGGCCAGGAGATACCGGCCGTCGACCAGCTTCTGCGCGACCTCGCGGATCCGGGCAAGATACGCCTCGCTCGACGGATAACGTTCTGTCGATCGAGCGCCGCGGATCGCGGCCCGCCTCGCGCGCGCGTCCGCGATCGCGAAAACGGAATGGCCGATCCCAGCAGGCTCACGAGCTCGGTTGGCGCGCCGATCGCGGGGCTGCGGAAGTTCCAGCCCAGTGCACGTCGCCAGCGGAACCGCGACCACCGGAGCACGGATACCGGCGCGCTCGTTGCCGTCCTCGTCCACCTGCGGCACCAGCAGTGGCCACACGACGGCTCCGTCGCGGCCCGCCGGGATCTTGCGGGGCGAGGCGACGCCCGGAATCGCCGGGAACGCGACCTGATCGCCGGCGACGAGCGTCCCGTCAGCCAGGCGCGGATGCTGGCTGGCCGGCGGTGGCGTCCCCTGGCGCACCCAGCGATCCATCCCCGTGAGCAGCGCGCGCAGCGTCCACGCGCATTCGACCGGGTTGTCGAGCTGCTGTCCATTGGTCATTCGCGGTGGGAATCGCGAGGGGCTGTGTTGCGCCCCTGTGAGAAAGTTACACACGCACGTTGTCCGGCGGCGTGAGATCGGATTTTCCATCGGGCGTCGTGTGAACGAGCGGCCGCGCGGCCGCCGCCCCAGTACTCGACGCCGGTGTTCGTGTAGAAAATCTTCGGCTGATTCTGGCGCGCGCGATCGTTGTCCAGCAGCCCTTCGGTTCGGCCGCTGTTGGGATCGCGCTGCGCTGCGTCAGAGAAGGGAAACCTCGTCGCGTTACATCGACAGCGCATTCGGCGTCGCCCCTCGTGCCTCGTTGATGCTGAGGCGCCCCGCTCCCGCGATGTGCGCCATCACGCCGTCGAAGACCTGCCGGCCCTGCTCGTCGCTGTTGAACCCGTAGTAAAGGAACGCGCGGAGAAAGCGGCCGCTCTGCGACGACCCGAAGGTGTACGCCTGCTTCGCGCTCACCGTCGCATCGGAGCTGTATTTGATCCACGACGCCGTGTCGCGGAACGCGGCCAGGCCCGCCGCCACGACAGGCAGGTTCGCCGCGCGATACGCGACCTCATAGGCGCGTCCCGGCTCGAAGCCGCCGTCGATCGAGACGACGTTGCTGCCGCGCAGCCGCCACCGGCCCCGCGGGATCGTCGTCGGCGTGCCGAACGGACCGTCGCGAACGGTGAGCGTCGCGTCGGCCGCGGCTGGATCGGACGGCGAATAGCCCGCAAGATCGGCGAGTGTCTGTTCCAGCGCGCGATCGCTGGTCGTGAACTCGGCGCGCACGAGGCCGTTGACGGTGGATGCCGGCGCGTCGAGCTTCATCAACCCGCCCTGCCGAGGCACATCGAACTGCCACCCGACCCAGACGAGCGTGTAGCCCCTGCTGCGTCAGGAACCCGTCGCCCAGATCGGCGTCCTTCGACGGATCGAGCTCCGCGGGGCCGCGGTTGAACGTGCTCAACAGGCTTTTGCGCCCGCGATTCGAGACCTCCACGAGCGCGACGCCGTTCGACCGCGCCTGATCGCGCGGCCGCAGAATATAGAGGTCGGCGGAAAATTCCACGCGTCCGGCCGCGTTCTTCTTCGCGGCGTCGAGATCGACGATGACGCGGTTGCGTGGATTGACCGGATCGACGGCAAAGTGAATCGTGCCGACGATCTTTTCGTAGCCGGAGGTGCCGACCTCGGTCGCGCTTGGCGATGTCGACGCGCGTGACCTCACCGTTCACGGTACCTGCCACGCCGACGACGCCGCGCAACAGAATCAGGCGAGGACGGCTGTTTCGCATGCGGGCAGTATAACCCCCGCCCACGCTGCCCTTCCGTCCCCTCCCCTCCTGTCCCGCTTCCTCCTGCCCGTCCTGCCCTTCTCGCCGTCCCGTGCCCTGCCGCCCCGCCCTCCAGCCTGCCCTCCTCCCGCCCCTCCATGCCCCTCCCGCCTATCCGGCTCGTCCCTCCTGCCCCTCCCGCCCCGTTCCGCCCCTTGTCTTCCGCCCCTCCTGCCCTTCCTGCCCCTCCTGCCTTTGTCCCTCCTGCCCTCCTGCCCTTCTGCCTTTCCCGCCCGTCCCTGCCCTTCCGGCCCTTCCCGCCCCTCCTGCCCTTCCGCCCTGCCCTTGCCTTTCTGATAACGTTCACCCTATGTACGAACTCGTCCTGACTGCACACTCGTGGCTTCGGTGGGTGGCGCTCATTGCCGGCGTGATGGCGGTCGTCATGGCGGCCTCCGCTCCCAGTCGCGCCGACCGCTGGGGGCTGATTCTCGTGATCGCGCTCGATCTTCAGTTCCTGCTTGGCTTCGCGCGTACGCTCGTGTTGAGCCCGACCACCAAGGCGATCTTCGCCAATCTCCGGGGCCGCGATGCGGGATCCCGGAACGCGGTTCTGGGCGGTTGAACACGTCAGCCTGATGCTCTTTGCTGTCGTGATGGCGCATGTCGTGGACGCGTCCTCGCAAGAAGAGCCAAGTCGCCGGCGGCGAAGCGCACGCGCCTGCTTGTGTGCTTCGTGCTGTCGACCCTCGCGATGATCGCGGCGACCCCGTGGCCGGGCATGGCCAGCGGCCGTCCGCTGTTCCGCGTATAATTTCCACCTCCCGTGTTCACATTCGACGGCCCGGCGATCGCCTGGGTGACGCTGGCAATCGTTGCCGCCATCCTCGAGATCACGATCCCGCATTTCGGCGTCGTCTTCGTCAGCCTTGCCGCGCTCGCGGCGGCTCTGGCCGCGTCCTTCGACCTCCACCTCGCCGGCACAGCTTGCGGTCTTCGTGGTCGTGCTGGGATTGTCGCTCGCGTTCTTGCGTGTCCCCGCCTGATGGGATATCTCAGTGCGCCCGGAGTGCCCTCACGCACCGAGGCGTTGATCGGCCAACGAGGGCGTCGTGACGCACGATATCGAGATGACGATCGGCGCCGGGCGCGTCAACGTCCGCGGCCAGGACTGGGCCGCGCGCGCGCCGCAGCCGATTCCCGCCGGCACCCGCGTTCGCGTGGTCGGCGCGGACGGGATCATCCTGGAGTACAGCCCGCATGACGATCGTCCTCGTCGGCATTGCCGTGTTCCTGCTCATCGTCCTGGTCAAGGCGGTCAAGATCGTGCCGCAGAAGCAGGTGAAGATCATCGAGCGGCTCGGCAAATACCATCGCACCGCCGAGGCCGGCCTGAACACCATCTTCCCGTTCCTCGACTCGGTCCGCGAGACCATCGATCTGCGCGAGCAGATCACGAAGATCGAGCCGCAGCCCGTCATCACCCGCGACAACGTGACGATGGAAGTGGATGCGGTGATCTACTCGGTCGATCGTGGATCCGGTGCGCGCCACCTACGAAGTGCAGAATCTGCCGCTGGGGCCTCGAGCAGCTGACGCTGTCGGCGCTGCGCAACGTCATCGGCCAGCTCGACCTCGATCACACGCTCGCGTCGCGCGACACGACGAACTCGCAGCTTCGCGCCGCGCTCGACACCGCCACGCAGCAATGGGGCGTGAAGGTGATGCGCATCGAGCTGAAGAACATCACGCCGCCCGAGGAAATCCGCCTGACGATGGAGAAGCAGATGACGGCGGAGCGGACGCGCCGCGCCGTCGTCACGACCGCGGAAGGCGACAAGTCGTCGGCGATCCTGCGGGCGGAAGGTCAGAAGCAGTCGCAGATCGTCAACGGCGGAGGGATCGAAGCAGGCGGCCATCCTCGCCGCCGAGGGGCAGGCCGAAGCGCGGCTTCGCGTCGCGCAGGCCGAGGCGCAGGCCATCCAGATGATCGCGCAGGCGATCGGCACCGCCGGCAACCCGGCCCAGTATCTGATCGCGCAGCGGTATCTGGAGTCGCTCACCGTGGTGGCGGCGGACGCGGACAAGGTGGTGTTCATGCCGTATGAAGCAACTGCCGCGCTCGCGTCGCTCGGCGGCATCCGCGAACTGTTGCAGTTCAACGGCCCGGCACAGAAGTAACGTTTCGCAGGCCGATGAGCTGGTTGTTCTTCTGTGACTGGCCAACTCGTGGACGGGCTTGAGCGAGCCTGCCGCGGCGCATTCGTTGCGTTGCTCGTTCTGTGTATCAGCGCAACAGGCTGTCGCCGGGCGGACCGCACCGTGATTGCCGATCCTGAACCGGGAATCGCCCTGACGCTCGCGGCACATCGCGCTCGAACGCTCGAGAACATCCGGTATCAGCTTTCGTTCGACATTCCTGCTGCGGCCGAGAAGCCAATCGCGAGCCGGCTCACGGTACGCTTCGTGGCGAAGGACGTCACGCAGCCGCTCGTGCTCGACTTCGCGCCTGGCGCGGATCACCTCACGTCAGTGTCCATCGCCGGCAAGCCGTCCGACTTCCGTGCCGTCAACGGTCACATCGTCATTCCTGCGCACGAGGTCGCTACCGGAGAAAACGCCGTCGACATCGTGTTTCGCGCCGGCGACCAGTCCGCTCAACCGGAATCCGGAGTTTCTGTACTCCCTGTTCGTGCCCGCCCGCGCGCATCTTGCGTTCCCCTGCTTCGACCAGCCCGATCTGAAGGCTCGATACACGTTGGAGCTCGCGGTACCGGCGGGCTGGGCGGCAGTGGCGAATGGCGCAGAGCTCTCGCGCGACACGTCAGGCGATCGCACGCGCATCCGGTACGGCGAGACGCAGCCGATTCCGACATACCTGTTCGCATTCGCCGCCGGGCAGTTCCAGATCGAGACGGCGGAACGCGACGGCCGGACGTATCCGGATGTTCCATCGCGAGACCGACGCGACAGAAGGTCGGCGCGCAATCGCGAAACGCGATGTTCGACCTGCACGCGTCCGCGCTCGACTGGCTCGAACAGTACACCGGGATCCCGTATCCGTTCGGCAAGTTCGATTTCGTCCTCGATGCCGTCGCTTTCAGTTCGGCGGCATGGAGCATCCGGGCGCGATCTTCTACAACGCCGCCTCGGCTGCTGCTCGACGAATCGGCGACCGAGAACCAGGTGCTCGGCCGCGCGAGCATCGATCGCGCACGAGACGTCGCACATGTGGTTTGGCGATCTCGTCACGATGCGCTGGTTCAACGACGTGTGGATGAAGGAAGTGTTCGCCAGCTTCATGGCGGCGAAGATCGTCAATCCTTCGCTTCCCGACGATCAACCACGAGCTGCGCTTCCTGCGTGGCGAACTATCCCGCCGCCTACGTCGGTCGACCGCACGGCCGGCACCCACCCGATCCGCCAGGAGCTCGACAACCTGAACGAAGCCGGCAGTCTGTACGGCGCCATCATCTACCAGAAGGCGCCGATCGTGATGCGCCAGCTCGAACAGGTGCTGGGCGCCGGCCAGTTGCAGGAGGGCCTGCGCGTCTATCTGAAGCAGTTCGCGTTCGGGAACGCGAGCTGGCTCGATCTCGTGCGCGTGCTCGACGAGCGATCGGACCGCGACCTCGCGGCGTGGAGCCGTGTCTGGGTCGAAGAGGCAGGGCGGCCATCGATCCGCACCGAGCTCGACATCGACGAGAACGATGTCGTCCGCCGCGCTGGCGTTCACCCAGAGTGATCCTGCCGAGGACCGGTCGCTGGTGTGGACCCAGCGCATTGCTGTGCTCCTGGGGCTGCGGACCGGCGTGCGCTCCGTGCCGCTTGAAATCAGCGGCGCGCGAACCGAGGTGCCCGACGCGGCCACGATATCGGGCCTCCGCTTCGTGCTTCCGACTGGCGGCGGACTTGCCTACGGCGGCGTGACGCTCGACGATCGGAGCCGGGCGTATCTGCTTCCAGCATGTCGCCGAGCTCGAGGATCCGGTCGCCCGAGGCGCGGCGTGGGTGACGTTGTGGGAGGAGCTGCTCGACGGGCGCGTCCAGCCGCAGGCGTTCGTCGATGCCGGCCTGCGCGCCCTGCCGCACGAGCCCGTCGAGCAGAACGTTCAGCTCATGCTCGGTTATCTGGATCGGGCGTTCTGGACGTTCCTGCCGGCGGCTGCACGCGGTCCGCTCGCGCCCGGGCTCGAACGCCTGCTGCGCGCGGGCATCGCGCGTGCGGAGTCGTCGAGCCTGAAATCGGCCGTATTTCTCGGCGTTTCGGTCGGTGGTGACGACCGCCGACGGCGTCAGCTTTCTCGAGCGGGTGTGGCGCCGGCAGGAGACGGATTCCCGGGCTGACTCTGGCGGAGCCGGACGAGGCGAGGATGGCGCTCGATCTCGCCGTCAGGTCGGTGCCCTCGGCGGCCGCGATTCTCGAGGAGCAGCGCGGCCGGTTCATGAATCCGGATCGCAAGGCGCAGTTCGAGTTCGTGATGCCCGCGCTCTCGGACCGTCCCGAGACGCGCGACGCGTTCTTCCGGAGCCTGGCGGACGTGGAGAACCGGCGGCGCGAGCCGTGGGTCGTCGAAGGCGTCAGCTATCTGAATCATCCCCTGCGCGGTGCGCAGACGGAGAAATTACGTGCAGCCGTCGCTCGAGCTGCTGCCGGAGATCCAGCGCACGGGCGATATTTTCTTTCCGGAAGAATTGATGGATGCCACACTCGGCCGTCACAACAGCCGTCAAGCCGCGGATACCGTGCGGACGTTTCTCGCCGGGCGGCCGGATGTTGCCCGTTCGTCTCCGCCGCATCGTGCTCCAATCCGGCCGACACGTTGTTCCGCGTATCTGGCATGTTTCCGGAGCCGTAGACGCACTGTAGCCGCGTCAGGTCGGATCGCCGGCACCTGCGTGGTAATATTTACGGTCCTACCCCGCTGTCCCCATCGTCCAGAGGCCCAGGACGTGGCCCTTTCAAGGCCAAACACGGGTTCGAACCCGTTGGGGACGCCACATTAGTTACCAGACCGCTGAAGACCGCCGCCAGCCCAAGCGTCCCTCAAAACGAATCGCACGATAGCCACGCTCGACGCAAGGAGTGAACACAATCGGCATCGTCAGAGTTGTTTGAATGCCTCCTGCGAAGCCATCCGCGACTGTGCCGGTGAGGCGCGATCGCCAACCGGCGAAATCCTTTCGCATCCGTCGCTCGATCTCGCGCCAATTTTTTAGGCGCTCGAGACGGTGTGTGTTCGCGCCGAGCAGCGCGACCACCTCGCGGCGTCGGACTTCGGTCGTGCGCAGCCGCTCCACCAAGATCGGAATGGCCTCCATGCCCGTCGCCACGGACTCCGTGAGCCGCACGTTGACAGTTTTCGAGCATGACGAGCCTCGCGTTGAGCTGATCCCGATGATCGGCCGAGCTGGACGTCTCCTTACATCTGCCGAGCCGCGGCAATCACCTCGTCGGCCCCGTGAGTGACCGAGGAGTTCAGCAATCGCGGCGACCACTTCCCGATCAATCTCGTCCATGGGCCACTGGTCGACGCGAGCACACTTCCGGCCCTCGGTGTAGTGCGACGCAGGCGTAGAAGAATGCGCGGTGTTTGCCGTGCGCCCGGCTGCGGACATGGAGGCCAATTGCTGCAGAGGGCGCAGCGCCCGAAACCCGTCAGCAGTACTTCGAGTCCCGATCACGATGGGGTCGCCGCCGCCCCTGGGTCATCGATCCAGGTTCGTGGCCGCGCGCGCGGTTGCGAGGCGTTGGTGCGCCGCCTGCCACGCCTCATCCGAGACACCCGCAGCGCTCGGGCCGGTTCGAGGCGCGCAGCCACCTCTTCGGGTCGTGACGTGGCGGCTGTCTTCCTTCCAGATCGCGCTTCCGTCTTGTTCCAGACCACTTCGCCGCGATAGAGCGGCCGATGCAGGGATCCCGTAGATAGTGGAGCGACTCCACCCGGCAGGGCGCTCTTCGCCTGATCGCGGCGCCGGAGCGTGCCCGCGTTGAGGTGTTTCGCCATCCGCGTGTAGCTCCGTACTCAGCCGCGCACAGCGCGAAGATGCGCCGCACCACCACCGCCTCAGGTTCGTTGATGCGCCGCTCGACGTGGCCCTCCCACCTTTACGTTGAAGTAGAGCCGAACACGCGACCACCGGTCACATGCCCGGCCTTTGCTTTTGCGGACCATCGCCTCGCGCGTCCACTTCCCTATCTGCCCGCGAAACTCCGCTAAGGCGTTCATCTCCGCGCGCACGATGCCAGCAATGCTGGCGGCGAAGTCTGCTACCGAACGCGGTTCCATCCTGATAGAACCAGACCGTTACGCCGCTTTGCGCCAGACGCTTTGTTCCTCGCCGAAAGGCTTCGTCCCCGTCACCGCGTCGGCTGAAGCATGATGCGTCGCGCATGATCAGGATCTCGAACGGCGGCCTGCCCTGGCGAGAACATCGCATAGACGCTGGCGACTGATCAGCTTCTTCGTCTCTGCGCCACTGACCGCTTCGTCGGTATTACACGAAGGCCTCGGGGACAGTCCAGCCCCTTTGCTAGGGCGAACGCACGGGCACCTCTTGATCTGGCGCGGGACCGACTTCGCGTCGGCGTCAGCGCCAGTTTGTTCGGTGCTTTTTCTCGCGTAAATGGCTATGACGATCATCGGGAACCTTTCAGCAATGGTCTCGTCCGGCGAGGGTGCCTCCCATGGTAAGGAAACTCGGTTGCTCGGTCACCGCTTTAGGCCCTTCCCTGACCTCGAACCGCGGATGCTTGATGCAGGTCGTCGTCGGCTTCAGGGAGAGGCACCAAGCGGAGCACGAGGGCGAGGTGGCCGGACGTTCGTCGTCGGGCACCTTGAGCGCACCAGCGGTTAGGTCCGCCTCCCCGTCGTCAGAAAGTAATGGTCGCGCGACGATTGAGGTTCGCTCGGGCCACCGATCCGATGCATTTCGCGCCAAATGCGACGGTCTCAATTTCAGGCGAGCCCATAGTTGCGCCATCGCCATGAACTCATGAGTCCACACTGCAGGCATCTTCACCACTCAATGGGGTGGCTGTCGAGATGAGTGAGTCCGTGAACGGATACTACGCTACCCCGCTTGATCTCCTGAAATTCCTGATTAGGTCTAATTCCTCACTTCCGCCCCAATCTCAATCTCGTCGTGAGGTCCACAACCATGGTGACCACCACCTTCAGGCGCAACGTGACATCCGTAGAGACGAAATACGTCAGCACCCACGCGCTCGGGATCTTGTCGTGGATTTCGATGTTCCTTTACGGCGGCATTGCACTATCTCCTTTCCGTCTGATGGTCTATTCGGCGCGCGTGACCGCACACGGCAGTGGTGCGCCCGATCCTCCGGACCTGTGGTCGCAGTGAGGTTAGCCCTCCTGCCGCGCTGATTCGCGGCCGCGATGATCTCCTCCAGCTGCGGGCCCGGTCGACCCGCACGGAGTCCCGCAGGCGCCCGAAGGCGCGCAGCCGCACTGCTGGCCGCGCGTAGAGGGTCAAAGAACTCAAGCTGCAACCCGTGCTTCGTAGGACGGATCGCTTGATGGCGATGGCGACATGCCGCGGCAGTTGTTCGATCGGCAACCGGCGGCCCTTCGCGTCGAACAGATCCAGGACCGTGAAGCGCATGATGTCGCCGATGTGCGCTTTGTTCTCCTCGTCCCCTCCGCCTCCAGGCGCGCTCCGCCGCGCCTCCATCGCCTCGTTAATCGCCTTGGCGATGTTAGGTTTTGTGAGCAGTTTGGCTGGCCTGAGCGGCGCGACGCCGCAGCTCGATGCCTGTGGCCATCTCGTGCGCGACGGGGCCCCGGAAAGCCGCCGGGCCGCAGTATGCTCACAAAGGTTCTCGCGTCGCGTAAGCATCTCGGGAAAGCGCAGCTGTTTTTATCGGGCGGGCGACGTGAACGTCGGCGCCTCCCGGTGGCGTGATGATCCGCCGGCCGTTCGTCTCCGCGATCGGTGTGCTTGGGCGTCAGTGCATCCCGCGCCGCCCTGCCGCGACCGACGCCCCCGTCTCAACGCGCGCCTCCCACAAGCAGCCTGAGAAGATACTGGCCCCAGGCGTCCCCCAAGGCGTCCGCCCTGACGCGCAGGGTTGCCGACGGCCGCCATCATCTCCGCTGGCGTTGATCGTGGAGCCCTCATGCTGTTCATCACGACTCCGCCACGAGGGCCTGTTCCCCAGACACGCGGAACACCACCGCGCCGACCCCTGTCTCCCCGTAGCGCGCGGGTCGAGCTGGGTACCCCGGTAGCTTACGTAACCAGCTTTCGTGGTCCTGCGTAATGACACCACGAGTGTGTCCTCGTCCATTTCAAGCAACCGGGTCGCCCCCCACCACCGATGAAACTCGAGTAGTCATGGACGCTCGGAAGAGCGCGAGCACGGCGTCTCCATGGTGTCGTCGGCAGCGGGGCGTTGCTATCCAGCCAACTCGCTTTCAGCGATAAGATCCCCGATACCGCGATCGGTCGTCGCAATCCACTCCTCCCGCGGTTGTAGAGCAGTCGCGCCATCGCAAAGAGACGTTCCGGCCCATACGACTCCAGCAGCCGCCTGACGTTCGGGACGTCCTTCTGACCTGATAACTAAATACGCTCGCCTGCCGGTGCCCGGGCATAAGACTACAAATATCTTCAGGAAGGCACCGATACCGCCGTGCCATCGCTCTGCGATGGCTGTTGCCTACTTTCCTTCTCCCCCTCTCAACTCTCACCTCCTCTCCTGGATAGCTACGAATCGGCGTGCCACTGCCCCTGGCACCCCCTTTCGGCATGGCCTCAGCATCGCCTTAGCCAGAGATGCCATCAACCGGCATCGCCCTTAACTTGAGAGATGTCATTCCCGAAGGCTTAGTGAAAAACATCGCCCTCAGCTTTGCAAGAACTCTCAGAATGGCGGCGACCGCCTCCGCCTTCAAACGGCATTCAGGTATTCATTGAGTGACCACCGCCAGGCCATCCGGACGACATTTAACGATCGGTGCGGCGATTTTCGTCGAGAAACAGTTCGGCCTCACTAAGACGCGCACGGCCGATCGGAAGTGCCACCAAAGGCGCGACACGACCTCGAGGTGTTTCAATGCTCAATAGTACAATGCAATCGGAACGAAGTACAA
>ERZ1370068.6576-contig-555_pt1 | contig 27079 bp, 45 predicted proteins | sample MGYA00561227_ERZ1370068 | MGnify/ENA primary metagenome ERZ1370068 (study PRJEB38410, sample SAMEA6850437) | metagenome | study: Metagenomic assessment of the ecological functions of the soil: analysis of the soil microbiota associated with the...
AGTATTTTCGTTCGATTGCACGTGCATTACGCCTCCGACGAGCCATTTAATCAGCACGCTGCTGGATATCGACAGGAAACGGATCGTGCGACGCCGCAACCCGCAAAGATATTGCACACGCCGCTCTACACTCTCGCATCAGAATTCCTCCGGGCGCGGCGCAAGTCGTGCGTTACGGATTCCACGGTGCCGGAAGATCTGCAGCAGTTGCCGCTGGAGGTGGAGATCAAGTCAGCACCGGAAATTTGCGTGCGAAATACACGCAACATGTAGCTGGCGACAAGTTCCACCAAACGGGCGGCCTAATTGCTACGATTCGCGTCAGACCGGATGACTTTCCCGGTCGAAGGCAGTTCCGGCAGCCAACGAGCTCGCCACGCTCCCCTAGTCCCCAGAATGGCAGCGTTGGAATGATTACAGGCATCGGCCTGTTCCTCCCCGAGAAGGCAGGCCGGGGGCGGTGAGAAGGGAGAGGTGATCCAGCCGCTCGCGAAGCGTTCCTGCAGGCGAAGTGGAGAGATTAGGCGCGTGCGGATGGATCCGCTGAACTTTGACCGACGTCATCCTGTTCACAGAAGGCCCAGCCACGGGAGGATTGCGGTGGGTTCGCAAAACTCAGCGCGCCGCCTCCACTCGCTAAACCGCCGGCGGCCGCGCTGGACCCGTGGCCCGGTTCAATGGATTGGTAAACAAACAAAACGGATTCCTGGATAAAGCGATCGTTGAATTCCGCAGCATTCTCGAAGACCGTTATCCCGGAGCTGGAAGCAGCGCGGGTTCGATTTTAGCAAGGACTACGAAGTCATTAACGAGCTTGGACAAACTTTGTTCGAGCGAGCCGAAGTTGGAAGCGCGGCGGAGCGAACCAATCGCGACAGTAGGGAGTTCCTGCTTCAGGCCATCGGAGCAATTTAAGATGACTCTCAAACTCGATCCAGAGAATCTGGCGGCACATTATAACCTGGCCTTGATTTATACCCAGCTCGGCGACCAAAAGCTCGCCGAGCGAACACCGCAAAATGCACAAACGTTTCCTGCCCGACCCCAACGCGGCGGATCGCGCCGTGGCCATCGCCAGACGAAGCTAATCCAGCGGCGGATCACGCCGCTGCAGGCTATCGTTATCTATTCGCTCCAGCGTCCGGGCGCGCCGGAATCGGGCGGCACCACAAATAGTCACTGGCGCATCATCGACAGAAGCTCCCGAATCCGCTAATTACGCCGGTGGTGATGTGCGGCTCTGACGAATGCGAAAGGCGAAGAACAACTCAAATCCGAATGACGAATGACGAATCAATGCCCCAACGACCCAGCAATGACGAAACAGCTTGGCCGGAGCGTCCCGCTCCGAACTCCTGGAAGCCTCGCAGCGGGTCGCTTCGGCCACGTTGCCTCCGCGCTTCATTAGGCAATCGGCGGTCAGTCATTCGGGCTTCGGCATTCGTCATTGCCCATCGATAAGCCGAACTGCATGAACAACCAATCTGAGAAAGAGAAGCTCAACAGCAGCGCCGCCGAGCCTCTGGAGCCCGAGGAATTGGCTCATTATGATGATACAGTGATCGGGCGCGCCCTGCGCTGGTCGATCACAGCTTTGATTACTGATTGCCATTGCGGTTTGGCACAAGTCTACTTCCTCAACCGCAAAGGTAAGAAACTCCCGTCTCAAGTGACACAACTCACCGCTCCGGCAGCCCGCGAAGCGCGCTCGCGCGCAACTTCCGGTGGCGAAATTCAGCGATATCACCGCCGCCGGCAGGGATTACATTCTGTCCACCAACAACGGCGCTTATGGGGATAAGTTGCTTCCGGAAAGTATGGGCGGGGCGTTGCCTTCGTGGACTTCGATGACAACGGAACCCAGGATTTGCTCTTCGTTAATTCCAGCGATTGGCCTGACCATCTTCCTGCGGGCAAGAAGGCCTCAACCATGGCCCCCTATAAGAATGATGGCAAGGGCCATTTTACCGGATGTGACGGCCGGCTCCGGATTGGACGTCAGTTTTTATGGAATGGGTGTTGCGGTTGGGGATTATGGATAACGATGGTTTGCCCTGATGTATTCGATTTCGGCCGTCGGGTCGAATCACCTCTTCCCATAACCAAGGGAACGGAAAATTTATCGATGTGACATCGCAAGCGGGAGTGGTGGTTCCCCCACTCCAGTGGAGCACGAGTTGCGCGTGGATCGACTGGCGACAATGATGGGCGGTTGGATTTATTCGTGTGCAATTACATTCGATGGTCGAAGGAAATTGACTTCGAGGTTGGCGTATAAACTGTGGGCATTGGGCGCGCTTACGGTCCCCTGATGAACTTTGAAGGCGCATTCCCTACCTTTATCATAATGATGGCGAAGGCCATTTCACGAGATGTCTCCCAACGATCTGTCCAGATCACCAACCCGGCGACGGGCGTGCCCGCTGCTAAATCGCTCGGCGTAGCGCCTGTTGATCTGGATGAAGACGGCTGGATCGATCTGGTCATAGCCAACGATTACCGTTCAGAATTATGTTTTCCACAACCAACGGAATGGCACCTTTAAAGAGATCAGCGCGGTGTCCGGGATTGCTTATGACAGTTACGGCAATATTCGCGGGGCGATGGGCATCGACGTGGCGCGCTACCGCAATGACAAGACATTGGGAGTGGCAGTGCTGTCGCAAATGAGATGACGGCTCTTTACGTCTCTTCTGAGCGCGATCCGACAAACTTCACCGACGAATCGATTCCCTGAAGAGTGGGACCAGCCGCAATGGCTCTGTATTGAAATTAGGGATTTTTTCTTCGATTATGATCTCGATGGATATTTGGATTTGCTCACGACCAACGGTCATATCGAAGAAGAAATCAACAAGGTGCAGAAGAGCCAAACTTACGCGCAGCCCGCCCAACTTTTTGAATTCAGGCGGATCAGCCAGGCGGGGTTGCATTCCCGCGCCGCCTGAAAAGTGCGGCCCAGATATCTTTCGGCCGATCGTGGGCCGAGGGTTCGGCATTCGCGGATATCGACGCGGGACGGAGACCTCGATGCTGTTCTGACCAGATCAGGGACCGCTCGCGTGTTGCGAAACGATCAGGCATTAGAACCATCACCGGCTGCGATTGAAGCTGCCGCTGGGAAGAAGAACAATCGCGACGCGATTGGCGCTTGGTCAGAGTCCGTCCTGAACAACCACACGCTGTGCTCGTCAAGTGGTGCCAACTCGCAGCTATCTTGTCCCAATCGGAACTTGCCTGTCACCACTGGGTTGGGGAGGCTAAGGAGATAGGCGAGGTGGAAGTGGTCATGGCCTGGCAGGAGCAATCCAGAAGGTGCAGGGGGCCTGGTTCTCGATCAATTGAACCGAGTTGAAGACCAGTGAACCGGGCGCTTGAAACGGAAGTTCACTTCAGGCGGAAGAGTCACAAGGGTTGAGTAGGAGATCAGTTCTGACGGAGTGAAGAGGAAAGGCAGACCAGCGATTGAAGGGTGATCGAGGAGGCCAGCTTCCATTTCCGCTCGTTCAATTTTTCTCGAACTCGCCCTCGAATGAGGTCCCGCATCGGTTCGTCCTTCATTGTTAGTTCCTGGCCAATGCCCAGTGCGCATCGCCTTGAGAATATCGGCGCAAGTAAACGCTATCGAGCGGTCGGGCGGGAGCATATTCTGTTTCCGGACCGGCGACTTCCAGCAGCAACTTATTCTGCACGAGCACTTCGAGGACTTGACTGATCAATCGAGAGGGGGCGCCGAGAAACGTCGCCAGTGCCGCGACCGTCGGCGCTCGTTCACCGGCCTGGAATTTCCGCCCGATGAATGCCAATCAAGCGAAAGGCCACGAACTCGCGGCCTCGTTGGTTGACGCTCTCGGCCTGCTTTTCTTGCACATAGGCGCGGCGGTTCTGAAAGGCATAAGCGACTTGAGCACCGAAGAGCAGAATTAACCATGAGAGATAAAGCCCGAACATGAAAAATCGGCACGATGGCGAAGCTTTGATAAATGGCTTTATAGGTAACCATCCGCGAAACGAACAAGACGCTGAACACGTTGTTCATTTGCCAGAGGCTGCCACCCACGACGCCGCCCACGAACGCTGCTTGCTCAGTCGACTTTTGCGTTTGGAAGAAACCGATAAAAGACGACAAAGACAAGGCTGACGATGACAAATGGCACAACGGAGTAAAGGACAGCGCCAAATAAAGGAAGGCGGTCCACGAAGGCTCTTGTTTGCTTGAAGTGCGGGCCTGTTGTCAATGCAAAGACCGCCACCAGCAGTAACGGAACTAATGTGATGCCAGCCCAATATGTAACCAGGCGGGGAAAACCAACTCCGGCCGCGCGATATTCCCAAATATCGTTAAATGTTTCTTCCACCGTCGTGAACAAGAGCATGGCGGCCATGATCAGGCCAATCATACCAGTTACGCCCAAGGTGCCGCTGTTTACGTTCTGGATATACTCGTTAATATGGTTGGCTACTTCTTTTCGTTGATCGACGCTCTTGCCGTCTGAGCTCTCTGACACGAGCCCGAGTTGCGGAGCCACATTCTTGACTCAACTTGTCGATCAACTCTGGAACCAGTGACGGGCCTTCTTTAGAAGCGCGGTTGAGATGCCTACTGCAACTGCGAGCAAAGGCAATCGAGCGCCAGCAATGCCGTGTAAGCCAGAGCGCTGACCCGCAACGGGCAGCGGTTGCGCCCGAAACTTTTGAGGACGAGGACCCAGAAATGTGCGAATCGATACGAACGCGCGTGAGTTTGGCCTTCATCTTGAAAGGCGATTTCTTCTTCGGACCAGAAGGCCTCCGCCTTGGCTTGGATCCGCTTCAGTTTGGCAACCGATCGATGGACCATGATCATCCAATTTAAGTGTCAAAAACCAAACTTCAATCTTCAAAGTCAAGCTGGGCTGCCGCTGCCGATACGATTCCCGGAAGCAATGGAATCAGAAATTTCCGTGATCGGACGTCCAGCGTTAAGCGACGCCGAGAAGCAGGCTGCGAAGTCAGTAACTTTACACTTTGAACTTCGGACTTCGTTCTTAATCTGCGGAAGAATGGCTCGAAAAGACTCATCGAAGAGCTCGCCAGCAACACGGCCTGAACGATCTCATGGGCATCGGCTTCCTGGGCCTCGCATTCCTGCTGCTGGTTTCCTCTTCTGTCGTATGATCCCAAAGATCTTTCCGTGAAGCGGCATTCCAGCCAACAGAAACACGCATAACTGGATCGGCTTGGCGGGTGCCCGCGTTGCTTGTGGATCTTCTTTGGAGCTTTGGCGTCTCGGCTTATCTGCTGCCATTGCTTCTCGTTCTATTCGGCCTGGCCTATTGGTTGGAAGGACTTTCTTACTTGAGACGCCGCTGGCCTTGGGCTTTGGGGCTGGTCTTCGCCAGCGCTGGTCTGCTCGACCTTTACAAAGCCAATTTCGACGTGTTGCAGAGTCGCTTGAATTTGCCCTGGCGCCGGTGGCTTGCTGGGCGAAGCGGCCAACCGGGTCTCCAAATACTTCGGCACTGCTGGGGGCGACAACCCTCTTTGGAATGTTGTACCTTTTCAGCTGTACGGCCTGAGTGATCTGCAGTTAGGAGTCTGGCTGCGAGCCTGGTGGCTAAATCGAGGCGCATCGTCAGAAGGTCTCACATCCGAAGAAAAAGCCCTGGAACGGCGTGCCCGGGAATTGCAGAATCAAGCGCACCAACTCGAGGAACGGCTCCAGAAGCAAAACGGCAGATCAGCCGAGAGATTACGCTGGAACAATCCGGCCTGGGCGCTGACCTTCAACCCAGTGCCTGAGCCCACCGTTCGCGACCTGAGTGTTTCCCAGGCGCGGCCTGCGAAGGCGTTTTTCAACAAATCTGGCTCCGCCGAAGCAAGAGATCGCCGAGCCGATCGAGCCCGTAGAAGAAGTCATCACCGCTACGGAGATCGCGGCGGCGACACACGGCGGAGGTCTTAGGCGAGCCGGGGAGTGGCGAAGCCGCGCAAACCGAGAGAACCTCATCGCCTGAGGTCGAGCTTAGCTCCAACGCTGCCGAAGACCAAGCCTCTGCCTCGGAAACCCAAACTGATAAGAGTGGCGGCGACACCGTCGATTGGGAATTATCAACTCCCGCCCTTTGATTTTTTACAGTATCCAGACCCGAGCATTAAGCCGACTGAATCAGAAGGAAGAATTGATGGCCAACGCTCGTCTGATGCAAAAACACGCTGGCCCAATTTGAGATTGAAGTCACTCTTGGAGATATTACCAAGGGCCCTACCATTACTCGCTTACGAATTGCATCCCGCGCCCGGCGTGAAGCTCGAGAAAAATTGCCTGCTCTCAACAACAATATCGCCGCCGCTCTCAAGGCGGAACGAATCAACATTCTGGCGCCCATTCCCGGCAAAAGCTCGGTCGGTGTGGAGGTCCCAAACCTAGTCAAGACCAAGGTCATCATGCGCGACCTGCTCGAGTCCGAGGAATGGCAGAAGACGAAGGCTCGGATTCCGCTCGCCCTCGGCAAGGATGTTTATGGCCATCCAATCGTCGCCGACCTGGCGGAGATGCCGCATTTGCTCATCGCCGGGAGCACCGGCTCCGGCAAATCTGTATGCATCAATGGTATCGTGGCTTCGCTCCTCTATCGGTTTCCGCCTGATCAATTGCGCTTCGTCATGATTGATCCCAAAGTAGTCGAGCTTCAGCAATACAATGGATTGCCCCATCTGGTCGTGCCCGTCGTCAATGACCCGAAGAAAGTCATCCTGGCCCTGCGCTGGGTTGTGAACGAGATGGAGAAACGGTATCAGATTTTTGCCAAGGTCGGTGTGCGCAATATCAAGTCCTTCAACGAGCGTCCGAAGAACAAGCCGCTCGCGCGGCCCGAACCCGAGCTTCCGTTGACCGCAAAAAGGAGAAAGTGGAAGCGAACTCGGACGGCTTTGCGGTGGAGCTCGACGAAGAAATCGTCGTGCCTCGCGAGGACGACATCGTCATTCCGGACAATTTGAGCTACATCGTCGTCATCATCGATGAGCTCGCAGACTTGATGTTGGTCGCGCCGGCAGATGTTGAGATGGCCATCGCGCGGATCACCCAGATGGCTCGGGCGGCGGGGATTCATTGCATCGTCGCCACTCAACGACCCAGCGTTGATGTCATCACCGGAGTCATTAAGGCGAACATTCCTGCCCGGATCGCTTTTCAGGTGGCCGCAAAGGTCGATTCGCGGACGATTCTCGATGCGATGGGGGCCGATAAATTGTTGGGCAAAGGAGACATGCTCTATTTGCCTCCTGGTTCCGCCAGATTAATCCGCGCGCAGGGGGTGTTGATTACCGACCAGGAAATCCAAGCCATTGTCGACTTTATCACAAAACAGAGCAAACCGAGTTATGAAATAGAAATCCACCAGCAGCTTTCCAGGCCCGTGAGCAGCCTGGATGAGGATGGAAGTGGATGTGACGAGGACGAATCCCTGATCGAACAGTGCATCGAGGTAATTCGCAGTGAGCAAAAGGCGAGTGTCTCTCCTCCTGCAGCGCCGGCTTCGTCTGGGCTACACGCGGGCTGCCCGGATTATGGATGAGCTGGAGAACCGCGGCATCGTCGGTCCGAGCAACGGCGCCGAGCCACGGGATATTCTGATTGATTTGGATGGCACGGGCGCAGATGGCCACGGAACGTGAATGCTGATCTTCTACTTTGAGCGGGCGGTTCTCTCATTGTGACTGCTCTCGAAGGCATCGGTCCATCGGTTACTAACTGGTCCGTTTTTCACAGAAAGCGCTGTGAACGTCCTCTCTCCCTATTGAATTCGTTCCACTTGGATTCTTCAGAATGTCGCTTACTCCCAGGTCAAGCACGGAGGCATTCAGAAACAAATCGAAGACATTGGTCGAATCTCGAACTGTTGAACCCCTCGCCTGGCGCTCCAATTCTTCGAAAGAGAGGACATCGAGTGCGACAGGGTCTTTACTGAAGCGAAGCTCATTCAGCGTCCTTGAATAATGCAACCGTCCCGTCGTGCCCCCTTCGCATCTGGGAAATCAGCGCGTCCACAATGTTCAACACGACACGGTCCGCCAGAGCCGGGAGGTTGTAAATCTCCGGACGGCGGTGGCGAGCCATGCGCTGCTGTACTTGCGGGTTGTTCTCAAAACGCATCGTGTTATCAACACTCCCCACCGCCAGTCCATAAAGATTTCCTGCGACACCGGCGTAATTATGTCTGAGCATTGGAGTCACATTGATGATCTTGGTGATCTCCTTCGTCAGCAATTTCGGAAACATAAGAGCGGCGTCCGATGGCTTCTCCCTTCCGGCCGAATTCCAGGTCTCCCCAGGCCAATTGTCCCAAGAGAGGCGCCGGGGGATCATAAGGCACGTTCTCATCATGCCCTGCAGCCTCGCTGCTCATGACGCGGATGCCGAACCCTTCTGCCAGTTCAAAAAAGCCAGCCAGTCGCAAATCCAACATCTGTCTGTCCCATATAATGATCTGTCGAGGGGACAACTTCGCTTCGAGCAAACCTTGGACAACAGCCGCGGCGACGGAGGGCCGAGTGCCGCTGTTGCGGCCGGGCGCTGCAAAGACTTTGATGCCGACCGTGTCATTTGTAGAAACGAGGCTGCTCCAAGCTAACGCGACAGTGGCTTTTCCGGTGAAGTTCGTAATGCCGCAGTCGACCATTCTTTGATGATCTCCGGCCGTGGAGTAAATGCGCGGCGTTGCGTCTGGATCATGCACAATCAGGACGTGGGCTGGATGCTCGGCACTCCCGGAAACGAGCGTCGGATCCAAGACCGGCGGTTCTGCGATCGCAGAAAGCGGCTGACAAAGGCAGATAATCCAGATAAGTAATCTTTCAGTCACAGCTCAAGCTCGAGCGTTTCGTGACACTCGGAGCGCTGAATGCTACCTGCAAGAGAAACGCTGGCCACAAAAAATGGAACGCTGCTCAAAATGGTTGATCGCGATAAGCCTTGCCGGACTCTTGTCGTCCGGTTGTATGCCTGGCAGGTCCACGTTCTCTTCTGGAAGGAGAGCGTCTGATTCGGAAAGGCCATTATGTCCTTGCCATCCAAAGGCTCAAAGGAGCTGTCGAACTCTTGCCCGAGAACGCCCAAGCTTGGAATCACCTGGGGCTCGCTTACCATGGGGCCGGCCAATGGACCAACGCTATCAGGGCCTACGAACATGCGCTCGTTTTGAGTAATAACCTCGCCGCGGCCCGTTATAATCTGGGTTGTGTTCACTTGAGCAAAATAATCCCTCCGCGGCGATCGAGGAATTCAAGCGCTTTACGTTGCTTCAATCGGCCTCCGCTGGAAGGATGGGTTGAAGCTGGCGACCGCACAATTGGCCGCCAGGCAAGTTGACGCTGCAGAACACGGTTATTACCAGGCTCTCAAAATCTCCTCTTATCATCCGGAAGCTCTCAACGGGCTCGGCATGATCCAGATCGAACGCAAACGTGTCCGCGAGGCCTTCCAATCATTTGCCACCGCACTCTCTCAGCACCCTGGCTATGCGCCCGCGCTGCTCAATCAGGCGATCGTCGCGCATCTCCATTTGAACGATCGACCGTTGGCCCTGCAAAGTATTCGGAATATCTGGCCCTCAGGCCACGGCCGGGCAATGCACTCGCCGTCGAGCGGGTTGCTCGCCAACTGCAAATCGAGCTCAATCCACCACCGCGGCCAGCAGCGAATATTGTCGGCTCAAGTAACATCGCCACGAACGCACTGATGCCTCGGACCGATTCTCCCATCGTAAACCAGTCCGTCCCAGCCTCCCCGGCGCCAGTGACCGCACGATCCAATCCCCCGACTTCCTCCCCCGCAATTACATCCAGAGCGAACAACCCGACCCTCGGGGTAATGCCAGACGCTCCAAAGACCAATGCGGTGGAATCTCCCCCGAGATTCCAGGTAGTAAGGCTGCCAAACGAAATAACTCAAAACCGCCCGAAGCTGCCATTGGATCCGCACCATCTGATGCGGCTCGTTCCCCTGAACCAACTCCCAATCGAGGGGCGGAATTGGCGCCTCGAAACGAGAAGCCCGGCGCTCTAAACCCGCATGAACCCAACAACGTGGTTCCGATCCAACCCCAAATCAGGTCCGTCAATAACTCCTCTTTCACCCGTCGCTTCGCCGGCTGTCGTTAAGCCCGATATTAAAGGGAACGATCGTCCCGCACCTCCAAGGGACTGCCCGTGCCAGAAAGAGCCTCTATACCTCGTTATTCGTATGCCCCTCCGTCTCAACTCCAGCCAGGCAATCGCAGCAAAGCGGAAACGTTTTTTTCACAAGCGGTTCAAGACCACAAAAGGCGACGCTTGGCCGCCGCCATTGAGGGCTATCGTGCTGCGACTCGTGCCGATCCGAATTTTTTGAAGCATACTACGATCTTGGTTTGGCTGCCTATGAATCAGGAGACTTGCCTCTTTCCCTAACTGCCTATGAGCACGCCCTCACTTTGAATTCAATGCACGTCAGCAGTCGTTACAATTTTGCGCTGGCCTTGCAGCAAGCAAACTACCTCTTTGATGCAGCCAACGAATTGGAAAACTCCTGGCCCAGTCCCCGGGCGAGGCTCGAGTTTCATTTGGCATTGGCAAATCTATATGCCCTCCACCTTGATCGGCCGGCTCTCGCCCGAGCGCATTATCTGGAAGTCCTCGCAAAGGAGCCGAACAGTTCTCAGGCCACTGCGATCCGCTACTGGCTTGCCGACCATCCGTCTCCCGTAGCCATTCCTCGGAGAATTTAGCTTCTACCAGCCCCATTCGAGGCTCCCTTGTTAAAGAATTCAACTTTCGGCGCCGATAACTGAATCGGTTGTGGCAATAGGTTTGCCACGCTGCTATCTCAGGCGAACTCTATGGAAAAATTGTCAGCTTTTAATATGAATTGGGTCACATCCCTTTCATTCGGTTGGTTTGACTTCGTTGTGCTATGCCTGATGAGTAGTCGGATTAATCCGAGGCCGTAAGCGTGGAATATCCGAAGAGCTTTTGGATGTCTTCCAATGGCTGCTCATCGTGGTGGCCTGTTCCGTATGCTTATCGGCCTCTCGGGATGTTCCTCTCAAGCCTCACTCAGCTCAGTCATCTCACGTCGTGATTCTTGGCTTATGTGCTGGTGATGATTATTATCAAAGTCCTGTTCAGTTGCCTCAAGCGTGCCGTCGGAGAAAAACTCGTCGGAAGCGATGTGTTTGGCCGGATGGAGTATTACCTGGGGATGGCCGCTGGGATGTTGCGCTATGCTTGTATGGTCCTGGTCTTCCTGGCGGTGCTCAATGCGAAATACATCAGCGACGTGGAACTCAAGAGAGTAGCCAAACTGCAACAAGACAACTTCGGCAACATCTCTTTTCCCTACATTGGGCTCTGTCCAACAAGACGTTTTTAAGGAATCCTTTGTCGGGAGCATGGCCAAGAAACACCTTGCCGATCACCTGATCTTTTCGGGACCGGCTGACAAAGACAGTCCCACACCCGGAGAAGGGATCGGCCAGCGTCGCACAAAAGAAATCGACGATGTCATTGACGGCGGACGTGAAAATAGACGATGACACTGGTTGTCATCGTTCTATGGCCGGATTAGTTCCACCGACAGTTCTTCAGCAAATTCGCAACGCCAGTGATATCGTCGATATCGTCGGTTCCTACCTGCCTCTAAAAAGGGCTGGTGGGAACTTTTGTCACGCTCTGTCCTTTCCACAAAGAGAAGACCCCCAGTTTTAACGTCAACCCCATAAGCAAATTTTTCACTGCTTTGGATGCCACAAGGGAGGCGACGTCTTCAGGTTCGTTCAGGACTATGAGAATGTGAGCTTTCCGGAGGCGATTCAACGTCTGGCTGCCCGAGCCGGAGTTCCGTTGCAGACCGAAGACCATCCAGGACAGGAAAAGAGCCGCCATCGGAAAGATACTCTTTTCAGATCCACGAAGAGATTACTCAACGCTGGCACAACTTTCTGCTCAATGATGCTCAGGGACAAATCGCTCGCGCCTATCTCGCCAAGCGAGTTGTAAAGGAGGAGGCAATAGAACTGTTTCGACTGGGCTATGCGCCGGATACCTGGGACGACACAGTGAATTGGGCCGTTAGCAAAAACTATGAGCTTTCGCTGGTCGAGGAAGCCGGATTGATTATCCGCAAGGAAGGAAATGATGGTTACTATAGTCGGTTTCGAGGCCGATTAATCTTTCCTATCTGCGACGAGCAAGGACGAGTGATTGGCTTCAGCGGCCGTATTCTTTCGGGGGACGAAAAAACAGCCAAATACATTAATTCTCCCGAAACACTTCTCTTCGTCAAAGGCAAGGTGATCTTCGGACTAGACAAATCGAAACGCGCTCTTCTCGACGCGAACTGTGCAGTCGTTTGCGAAGGCCAGTTGGATTTCATCACCTGCTACATGAGCGGAGTGAAAAACGTCGTGGCTCCGCAAGGCACCGCTCTGACCGCTGCCCAGATCGGCATCTTAAAGCGTTACGTCGAAGAAGTTGTATTGTGCTTTGATTCGGATATGGCGGGCCAAAAGGCTGCGATCCGCGCGCTGGATGATCTGCTTGCCTCCGGCTTGGCGATCCGGGTCGCGACCGTCCCCTCGCCGCACGATCCTGACAGCTTCATCAAATCGCAGGGGACCAAGCCTTTAGAGAGCTGATTGATCGAGCCGACGGCTTTTGATTTTTATCTCAATTACCTCTGCGCTGTGAATGATCACCGCCACGGATAAAGGCGGCTGGCAGTGCTAAGGCGCAATGTCCGGAAGCGGTTCATAAGACCAACAATCTGGTTCTGGAGGATAAGCTACGCTCAGAAGACAGCTCTGCGTTTGAGCCGTTGCGCCCGCAGCCGTGCGGGCCGAGTTCAAAAAGCGTGTTCCCTGAAAAGGGAACCCCTCAGCATTGCAGCCTCCTGTTTCACCGCAAGAAGAACCACTCTCACGTCCTCCGCCACAAGAGTACTGGCTGCTGAAGTTGATCTTGAAAGAAGATGAACAAGTGGATTTTGTCGCTTCGCATTTGGACTTGAATTGGTTGCACAGCACGCCGGTGTCAAGGAAATCATCCGAACGAGGTTGGATGGGCATGTCCATAGGACATGGGAAGGAGTTGCAGCGTTGGCCGGCCAGGTGAGCGGAAGAGTCGCTGCGAAGCCTCATCTCTGAAGCCGTAACTGAGCCACGCCCTCTCCCCGAATGCCCGCCAGCAGTTAGAAGATCTGCTGCTCCCGCTTGCGCAACCATTTCATCGACCAGCAGCTTGTGCCATTGGTCCAGGCGCGCCAGCCGCCCGGAAACGAGTGATTCGGAACGGCTGGTCTTGCTCACACAACAGCAGGAGCTAAGATTATCAAAGCGGCTGCCATTGAAGGCCAACGCATCCACTCCAGCAGCATAGGCGAGCCTGTCCACACATTCCTTGCCAGAAACGAACCCCAGCGATCTGCTCCGGAAACCATCACGACTTTGGGAGGAGTTCGCTAACCAGGGACCGCTCTTCCTTTAATTCGTTCACCGTTGCTTCGATCCTTTGACCTACCGAACTCGTCAATGCCGTAGACCCTGAACGATTTCGAGCTTTTGACGCATTGCTGCGAATCGGGAAGGAAGAGATAAGACCAGCCTCGACGCCGTAACTGCCGTCGGAAACGAGGCACATGCTGATGTGCCAGTCTCCGGCGGGGTGGGATTAATGATGGAGGAAACGCTATCGACTATCGCATTGGCGGCACTGCCAGCGCTCGAAGAGCCGCGCGCCTTTGATGATCGTTGCGCCCTGCTGCTGCACGGTTGTGATGAACGGGCATTTAAGCCACGTCTCATCACGGAATGACTCTCTGTTGCCGGCCGGCCGCTGATCTTCGCGTTCTGAAAGTCAGGGATATTGAGTCGAGGAATGGTTTCCCCAAATAGCGACATTGGTAACTTCCGTGACATCGACCCCGGCCTTTCTGGGCCAGTTGAGACTTGGCACGATTCTCATCAATGCCGCGTCACGGCATGCCAGCGGTCGCGCGGAATGGCGGGCAGCATTGCTCATGGCTATCAAGCAATTTGTATTACACGGATTCCCCACCACAAGAATGCGGATATCGCGGGCGGCATGACTTTTCGATTGCCTGGGCTTGTCCGACGAAGATACTTGCCATTGATTCCGAGAAGATCCTTCCGCTCCATGCCGGCCTTCCGCGGAACACTTCCGACGAGCAAGGCCCAGTTGACTCGCGGAATCCCTCGTCCAGGTTTGCGGTCGCGACCACACCCTTGAGGAGAGGGAAAGCGCCGTCGTCCAGTTCCATCACGACCCCATTCAGTGAGGGCAGGCCGGCTCGATCTCGATCAGATGTAGAATCATCGATTGAGTCGGGCCAAACATCGCGCCTGAGGCTATTCTGAAACAGCAGGGAATAACCGGATCTGCATCCGGCGGCCAGTAAGCCGCGACATGGATAGGAGTGTTGCTCATAATCATTTCTTAGAAAACACGAGACACCATAAAATCGCCATTTCAACTGAAGCAAGCGGTAATCCTGTCATGACTGTCAGGAGGGCGCAGGACAAATTTCTTCTGGTCGTCCCTTCTGCCGCATTTAAAGAATGCGGCGGCGAAGAATTCTTTCGTGCACCCCCTGTCAGGATGTCACGAATGAGAATACTGGGGATGACGCTGGCAGGTCTCTCGATCCTGCAGTGATTGGTTCACATTTCCTCTTTGCGGCTCGGCCAATTTTGCTAACGTCGCATAAAACGGATTTGAATATTGTTTTCCGACCCTTCGGATCTAGCTTGGAATAAAAGATGAAGACGTTTGCAGAACTTGGCTTTCCGGGGCGTTTAATTGCCGTTGAAGGCCTGGATGGCTCGGGAAAATCGACCCAAATCCATTTGCTCAAGCGCTGGCTGGACTTGCAAGGAATTGAAGGTGTTCTTCAGCGAGTGGAACTCATCGGCGTTGGTTAAAAGCGCCACCAGCAAAGCCAAAAACAGGAACTGTTGACCCCGACGACGTTTAGTTTAATTCATGCGACTGATTTTGCGGATCGCTACGAGCGCCAACTTCTCCCTTGTCTTCGCGCCGGATATCTTGTCCTCTGTGATCGCTATATTTTTACAGCCTACGCTCGCGATACAGTTCGCGGGTGTCCACCGGAGTGGGTCAGGGGCCTTTATCGCTTTGCTGCTCTGCCTGATTTGACTTTTTTCTTCAAGGCTCACTTGGAAGTTTCTCTTCAGAGATTCTGGACGGCCGGCCCACACCAAGCTTACTTCGAGGCAGGTATGGATTTGCGATTGTCCAATGATCCGTATGAGAGCTTTCGGATTTTTCAAGGGCGAATCCTGAACAATATCTGGCGATGAGCACCGAGTTCAAGTTTTTGGTCCTGGATGCCAATGAACCAATCGAAGCTCAACAGGCCGTCGTGTGTGACTTAATGCGCCTCGAGGCTGGATTTACCTTCCTTCACAGCCCGAAAAACTATGGTCATGACATGATGCCTGTTTGCCATGCCAAGCCTAATTGCCAAAATCGAAACCCTCCATTTCAACGCGAACCGGAAGGGGCGCGTCGTCGTCCCGCACACCCACCGCCGAAACGGTTCTACGGGCACGGTATACCGGGAGTCGATGTTCGTAATCTGCGAGGAAAATCCGATCGTCGTGGAAGGAGCCGACGGTTCGGGAGATCTACCAGATTGCTCAACTCGTGCATTGGCTTGAGGGGAGCGGCCATGCTACGGCGCAAGTGGGTTCTGAAGCGCTCAACACTCGTGAGCGAGGAACTCGACCAGGCTAAACAGGGGAATATTTTGAGCTGCATCGACGCTGAGTTTGTTCTATGCCACCGATTTTGCCGACCAATTGGAGAAATTCGATTCTTGCCCGCGCTTTCGAGAGCCGGTTTTATGGTAGCTCGCCGTCGGACCGCTACATCTATACTCTCATGGCGAGGGACATGGCCCGTGGTATGGACGAGAGCTGGGTCACGAATGTCTATGGAATTGCTTTGGTGCCGGACGCCGTGTTTTATCTGAGCGTGTCCCCGGAACAACTCGGTGCAACGGAATTTCGCAAAGACTGCTTCGCTGGACTATTGGGAAAGCGGGATGGACTTGGGTTTTTCACGCGATATGTTTGACAGTTTTTTGAAATACCAAGCTTTACTCGCGAAGCAGTTTCAGCGTTTGCAAGCCACTTATGGCTTTACCATCCTGGATGGCAGCCGTTCGATCGAGGAAATCAATGCAGAACTGCGCCAAAAGATCGAGTCCGTTCTGGCCGGCAAGACTGCTTCTCGCGTCTAAACGGTTGATCGAAAGCTCCCCCTTTGTGGCTCTGATGAAGCGAGCGGATCCACGGGACTATGGTTAGCTTCTCGAGATACAAAACGGTTGTGACCAGCTGTGCATCCGAGCGGCAACAAGGCACGCCGCAAACTATATGGCCGACACAAATACCAAACAGGACTATTTAATCGGTGTTGACCTGGGGGCACTAAGATCTTAGCCGGTGTTTTCGACTTTCAACTAAAAATGCCTGGGCCGCGCGCAAGATGAGCACCAAGAGCCAGCGCGGGGCAGACGTGGTCATGTCGAGCGGATCGCGCGCTGCGTTCAAGATGCGATCGATGAGTGCGACCTCGACCCCAAGCAGATCCGAGGAGTAGGCCTCGGCGCGCCGGGGGCGGTCGATCCTGAATCCGGACGAGTCATTTTCGCCCCTAATTTGAAATGGGAGGATCTGCCTGGAAAAGGATCTGAAAAGCAACTCGATTTGCCTGTCGTCGGTGGAAAACGACTGTAACGTCTCGTTCCCTGGGAGTACGAGGTCGAGCTCCAGCGGAAACCGCAACACATGATTGGCATTTTTCTGGGCACTGGCATCGGAGGCGGCCTCATTTTTGATGGCAAGTTATACAGTGGTTTCAATCGGACCGCCGGCGAAGTGGGGCATATGGTCTTGGAAGTGTCAGGCCCCAAGTGCTCCCTGCGGTAACCGTGGGCGCTTTGATGCCCTTGGCGAGCCGCGCTTGCCATTTTTCGCAAAATCCAGAACGCGGTCAAAGATGGCCAGGAAAACGGTCCTGACCGAGCTGTTGGGAAATGATCTGGACAATCTCCGAAGCGGTGACTTGCGGAAAGCCATCAAACGAGGCGATAAATTTGTGGAGCGCGTCAGCTGAAGAGGCGGCGGAGTATACTGGGATCGCCGTCGGCAATTTGATTAATATCTGCAATCCTGAGAGGTCGTTCTGGGGGAGGTCTCATCGACGCCCTGGAGGACGTAAAAATGATGGCCATCGTCATTGAAACAGCCATGATTGTGCGATGCCGGGCACCACTAAAGGAATCGAAATTGTTCCTTCAAAACTGGGCGATGACGCAGGTATTGTTGGGGCGGCCGTCCTCGCCAAAATGAAGGCGAATGAAGCTTACGAAAAAGACAGTTGAGTATGCAGGGATGGCAATACATTCTCCGACCCAATCATCGATCCGCCGCTCTTGGCTGCTCGCGTCGGGCTGTGATCGACGTGGCACCAACTCGGTCAAGTTATTGGTGGCTGAGATAACGGGCCGCCTGCCTCTCCTCTCCTCGAACAAAGTGAGCAGACCAGATTGGGACAAGGCTTCTATGGAACTCATCGATTGCGCGCGGAGGCCATCCAGCGCACCGCACAAAGCGTCGGCCGATTCGTAGCGATTGCAGCGCAGTTCCGGACGTTCTCGACGCGGATCATCGCCACCAGCGCAGCGAGGGACGCGGAAAACCAATCCGAATTGCTCGAAGCGATCCGGGGAGTTTCGGGTCTCCCCGTTGAAGTGATCAGTGGTGAACAGGAAGCCGATTGGGTTTTTCGAGGAGTTGTTACCGATCCGAAATTGGCCAGAGCACCTTCTGCTGATCTTAGACGTGGGCGGAGGCAGCACGGAATTCATTCTTTGTCATGGGTCAACTCAATATTTCCGCCAGAGCTTTCGGATGGGAACTGTTCGGCTTTTAGAGAAGCTCCAACCAGCCGATCCGCCCAGTGCGATGGACCTGGCGAGCTGCCTGAAGTGCCTAAACCAATTCTTGGCCGAAGAAGTTCAACCAGCGCTGGCGACCAGTGTTGCAGCCTGCTCTTTCCTTCCACTCAGCTGGTTGGCACCGGCGGAACAGCCACCATCCTGGCCAAGATTGAATTAGAATTAAGCGGCTTTGATCGGGACCGAATCGAAGCGACCCGTCCTCCGCCGGTATCAAATTGACTCGCAATTGCAGCGCCTCTGGAGCGTGCCGCTTGCGCAGAGGCGGTCGATTGCCGGCCTTCCGCCTAACCGAGCCGATGTCATTTTAGCCGGAGTCGCGATTTATCAATCGGTTATGGAGTGCTTCGATTTCCCCGAATTGACCGTGAGCACCAGAGGGCTGCGTTACGCTGCCGTGATGGATGATATTGCCTGTCTGCTAACTTGGCTCATTCTTAATCTTTCCGTTCCCGCGCGCAGGTCGTGCGCTGCCCGCTCCACTCGAGAAAATCAGTCGTCTCCCTGCCGAATACTAAATTGACCACCCGTTGCGGAATTCGGGATGGACATACTTGTCCGCTTCCAGGCACTGCCGATGGCCCGCATCCTTGGCCGCATCCCATTCTATTTTTTTGCCGGTGCGCAATGCCAGTTGGCCAACCAGCAGGGCTTCGGTCAGCACGGAGGCGTAAGCGAAAGATGATTCTGTCTTGGGTCCCCCTTTGCACGCCTGGATGAATTCATAGTGGTGTTCCTTCGTGCGTGGGAGAGTCGGCGCCGGTGAAGTGTAGCTGAGAAAGTGCTTCGTGGCAGCAGCACGAACATGTCATCGGGACTTTCGCCGCCGTGCCACGTCCGCGTGAACAACGTTCCTTTGCTTCCAATGATGCAGCGAGCCATTGGTCGGGATCGGCTCGCCTTGAAACAACTCCGCGGGCGGATTCTTTGCGCCGTCGTAGAAGGTCAGACCGCACCGCGCGCGCGATTTTGCTTCGCCGGGAAGTTCAATCGCAGGATGCTCCAGAGCGGCGGACAATCAGCGGTCTTCTTGCCGTGAATCGATCACTTCGGCAGAGGTCGGCAGTCCCAAATCCAGCGCCCAGAAGGCCGTGTCGAGATTGTGCACGCCCATGTCTCCGATGGCGCCGGTCCCGAAATCCCACCGGCCGCGCCATTTGAAGCGGAACGTAAACAGGATGGTAAGGACGCGCAGGGAGCAGGGCCGAGCCAAAGGTCCCAATCAACGACTGATTCGGCACCGGTGGCATATCGGTCGGACGTTCTTCGCCTTGCGGCCACTCAACCGGCCGGCGCGATCGGTCCAAACGTGCAACTCGCGCACTCTCGCCAATGGCCCCGGAACGAATCACTTCGACCGCACGGCGTGATCCTTCCATCGCGTGTCCCTGCGTTCCCATTTGAGTCACCACACCGGTCCGCGAGGGCGACCTCGCGCATCTTGCGAGCTTCGTAAATCGAGTGGGCGAGCGGCTTTTCGCAATAGACATGCTTGCCCAACTGCATGGCCGTGATTGCGGCAATCGCATGCGTGTGGTCCGGGTGCTGACGACCACGGCGTCGAGCGACTTCTCGGCTTCAAGCATCTTCCGGAAATCGCGATAGCGCTTCGCATTTGGATATTTGGCAAACGACTTCGCGGCCACCTTTTCATCAACGTCACATAGGGCCAGAATGTTCTCAGTGCTAACGCCGTCCAGGTTGTCGGCGCCGCGCCCACCGGCGCCGATGATCCCGATGTTCAATTTTCATTCGCCCCAAGCCGGCGGGCGGATCTGCCGCTTGGCGTGTTAACACAACCGGTCAATGAAATACTGGCCGCAACGCGCGGCTGCGTCTCTGATGAATGCCCTCCGGGTTCTCTGATTACTATGAATGATGGACATAAAATGGGTTGGAAGTTGCGCAGGAAGATTCGTTCGCCAGTGCGGGCGAGCGCGCGTTCCGTGGCAGTAGTTTCATGTTGAGATGCTTTCCTGAATAACCGCTTGCGTGCTCCTTCGTCAAACGATCAGTTCTGTGGCGGCGAGTTGAATCGCTTGCAAATTTCTGTGGCACCCGGATATGCTCACCATGTCACCCCAACAAAAGGAACCGCATGAAACAGAGTTTGCTCGCGCTCATGGCCATCAGCACGCAATGACGGCCACCACTCCCGATCAATACCACTGCAGCCACGCTTCGACGAAGATGTGCAGTTTCTCCGCCAGCATACCGGGTTGGTAGTGCTCTCGGACAAACCGGGCGCGGCGCAAGTCGCGGTGGCGTCCCGCCTGGCAGGGCCGCGTCATGACTCGACGGCGGGCGGTCCGAAGGGCGCGAGCTTCGGGCTGGGTGAACCGCGAACTCATCGCCTCCGGCAAGCTCCAGCCCCACATCAACGTCTTCGGGGCGAGGACCGATTCTGGCTCGGGCCCGAGGGCGGACAGTTCTCGCATCTTCTTCGCGAAAGGGTTCCTCGTTTGATCTGGAGCACTGGTTCACGCCCGCCGCGGTGGACACGGAGCCATTCGAGGTCGGTGAACAAAGCATCCGGCCACGTTCTTTGCCGGCGCCAGATTCAGCTCACTCAATTATTCTGGCACACCGTTCAAACTCGAAGTCAACCCGCGAAGTGCGCCTGCTTCCTGTGGCCGACACGCTCGCCGGAGTCGGCGCGAAGCTTCCGTCAGGCGTAGAGTCGGTCGAGCTTTGAGTCGGTGAATTCGGTCAGAACACCGGCAATCAGCCGTGGAAGAAAGACGCCGGGCTGCTCTCGATCTGGATTCTGGGCATGTTGAGATGCCTTCGCCCGAGAGCACGGTCGTAATCCCGTTCGAGCCTGGCCCCGAATCCGAACGCTGGCCCCGGGTGAACGACACCTATTTCGGCAAGTTCCGGCCAGACCGGCTGGTGGTGAAGGAACGGCGTGCTGTTCTTCCCGCGCCGACGCTGAATTTCCGAGCAAGATAGGCGTTTCCTCCTGCGCCGCGCGAAACCGGTGCTTCGGCAGCTACGACGCGGCCAACCGCACGCTCACGCTCGTGAAGTTCACCTTCCACGCGCAGGCGTCACCGACTACGTGAATTCTGCGTGGGAGTTGCAGAAGGAGCCTTTCCGTGGCGACGTGGCCAACAGCCTATAACGATGGGCCGCCGGAAACCGGGCGCGCCCAGCGGGCCGTTGTTCTACGAACTGGAGACCTCCCTCGCCAGCTCTCGCGCTTCAACCCGGGGAAGCCTCGCGGACGCACGTGCACCAGACGATCTTCACCCTCCAGGGCGGCGAGAGCAAAACTCGATGCCGTGGCCCGCGCGGTTCTTGGGCGTCGTGGCTGGAGGAAATCAAGACGGCGTTCATTAGGTGACGGACAATTATCTTCACGGCTGCCGTGGTTGCGCAGTAGCCTTTCGGATCGCTCGCCAGCTGAGCGCGCCTTCCACCTCCGGGTGCTTCCGTTCGACGCCGAAGCGCCTGCCTTTCATAGCCGCCTTGTTCGTAGGCGACGGCTGTGCCGATAAATTACCATGGGGCGCGTGGGTCTCCGTAGGCAAGCCATGCGCAACGCGAATGGTGTGCGGGGCGCTCGGCTTTGGCGGCGAGCTGATATTCAGCAGAAAGGAGTTCGCCTGGCGAGTTGCAGGGATGCGCGCCCGCGCCCGGCCCCAGACAAAACGGCATCAATCACTGGCGGCCCGCCACGGCGGCGTCGCACCCGCGCAAGCCTGGAAGCGCCGCCCCAGCGCCAGGAACGTCGCATCCCGGTCCCGGAGCTGAGTTTCAAGTTTGTCTATGGCGAGATGCTTCGCGGGTGGGAGCGCCATCAGGCTCGATGGCCCAACTCACGTCAGCAGTGGCGCTGAGCGGCTGGCGGGAAGTAGTACCCCCAGGCGTGGCGCATGCCGTCGGCGGGGCGCTCGGCAGGCAACACCACGATTCTGCCCGGCGAGCCGTCATTGGCATTCGCCGGCGGCGCCAAATGCTTACCACCGGCGCCAGTGAAACGAATGCGCAATGCTGCCGGCACCGCCAACTGTCGGAAGAAACGCGCTTTTCGAACTCCGGGAAAGTCAGGGTTGCGGGAATCCTGGTGTGCGGTGGCGTTAGCTCGGTGGGTGGGTGGCAAAGTAATCCCAACGCAGCGACGGGCCGTTCGCCATTCCAAAGCTCACGAGTGAAACGGTTCGGATCGTTAGTGCCCTCAGGCTCGTCGCGGACGTCCCGGTCCACGGCGGCGTCCAGCGTGCCGGCGCGAACCTTGCCGTCCGGACCGAGGATGCGCCGGTTCTGGGGCGAAGCCTTGTCGACACGCAGGCCTCGCCCAGCCCTGCGTGCGTCACCGGATTGCGCCGCGTGGGCGGGGATTCACGCACGGCGGTCTCCAGGATCGGAGATGGTGACTTCGCCGCTGGAAGCGACTGTCGAACTGGCCGGGGATCAGCTCACGGCTTCCCTGAGGACGCGCTCCGCCGGAAATGCGCGAGCCGGGTGCGTCGCGCTGATGCAACGTGTGAACGGCTACACGCCGGGGCGATGTGCCGGCCGCGCCGGCGAGCGCGCCAGCGTGAAATGCACACGTACCCCTCGTTGGCAATTCCGATCCAATCGACGGCACTCTACACAATCGGCTCACCCGCTCCCAGCAACACGATGCGCACGCGCGCCCGGAGCGAGAGAGGTCCCAGCGGTTGGTCGCCGGATCGTGAGCCGTCGCTGGATCCGCCAATCTGAGAGGGTAGCATCGACATCGAAGGTGGCTGATCCGCAAACCTTGCCGGTATGGAATTAGTCGGTCCTGGGATTCCGCGGCGGGCAAAACGAAAGCTGACGGAGAACAGGATCCATCCGACAAACAAAAATCGAGTGAACATGGGATAGAATAACAGCATTTGAAATCGAAATGCCAGCTCTGGTCGCAATGAGCTCGTCTGCAAGGCGAGGGTGGTGGCGGGCGTCTCGCCTGCCGTAGAGCGTGGCATCTGCCGCCCGGTCTCAATAGCCGACATCGAGAAGCGTCGGTCGCCTTCTGTGCGCAGCCCAGCAGGATGCCCGGCTCTACCGCAGGCGAGACGCCTGCCGCTACGGCGGCGGCAACAATTCCGAGATCCGGTTCGCGCTGAAGTAATATTCGCCCAAACGCCAGCAGCCCGTTACTCAACGCTCAGTCCATCCAGCCAAACTGTGAACGGTTCGCCGCCCCATGAATCAGCGGCGAGACCGAGGCCCGTGACGTGGCTCAAATCGATTTTGCCGGTGTCCTGGCGCGTCCATTCGGCATCACCAGTCGGTGGCGCTTCCACGGGCATCCAAGTCCACCTTGCCCTCGCTGAACGGGAGGTCGCCGAAAAGGTTTCGTCCCTTGGAAGGCTCGATCTTCACGGTGCCGTCCTTGCCGTAGAGCCAAAGCACCGGACCGGAATTCTGAAAGCCGGGAGGTTCGGATTGGTCGCCTTGATCCAAAAGCGGATTTTTGTCTTGCCAGAAAAATCCCAGTCCGGCATCGCGCCCGCGCGGGAAAGATCGCCGTGGCATACAGGCCAGGATAAGGATTGGGCGTGAAGCGCAGCGAGGTTTTGCCGACGACGGAATCTGCGTCCTGCGGCGAAGAGCATTCGCCCGCGTCCGTCGCCATTGCCTTCGAGTTCAAAGCCCCACTGCGCGGCCTGGCCTTCGGTGCCGATTTCCTCCTTCACCGGTTCGCTGACGATCAAGTCCCGCCAGGCGAGATCGGCCAGCACGCCATTGTCCACGGTGAGCCCGAGCCGATAAAAACCCGGCTTGGTGAAGGTCTGCTCGAACACAGGTTGGTCGCTCGTGAACTCGCCAGCGGTCCAACGAAACTGGAGAGGGCGACCCTCGGGATCGCGGCTCGCGCTCGCATCGAAACGCGCGGACTGCCCGACGACGGCGCGCGCAGGTCCGAGCAACTCAGCGTGCGGGGCGCGCGTCACCGCAGGATCGTTCGCGGCCTCGCGGAGGTTCGATACGTCAGCAAGGTAATCGCGCTCCGCGTTGTTGGTGGCGGCATTATTGGCCAGCCAAATCCATCGCCCCAGCGACCCCAAAGGCCCCAACGATTTTCCTCCAACCGATTTTGCTGCACGATCCAATGATGCGGTGCGCCAGCGCGCCCCCTTAGATGCCACATCGCCGCGGAAGACGATGCCGCCGCCGTTGTTGTGATGGCACCAGTTCCCGGTGATCACTGTGTGGCTGGACGGCCCGCCGACGATTACGATGCCGCCATGCCCAGAAGCCGGGCTCGGGTGCGTTATGATTGCCGTTCGTTCAGGCCGTTGAACGCGGCTTCGTTGCCGATGAGCACCGTCTGGTCGCTGCCGCCCAGCCAGAAGCCGTAGCTGCCGTGGTTCGCTTTGTTGCGGATGTAGGTGTTGCCCGGACTCCACGACTCGATGCAATTGTTGTTGGCGTAGGAAGTGTCGTTCTCCACGAACACATTGCCGCGCGACACCCAGCCGTTGAGCACGCGGATGAAAATTCCGTCGCCGCCCTGCGTGATGTCGTTGCGGCAACCAATAATTGTCATCCGAACCGCTCTCGATCAGCACGGAGGTCGAGTCGCGCGCATGCACCTCGCCCGCCGCGCGGTCGATGCGAATGCCGTAGGAAAGATTGTTCCGCAGAAAGCGATTGCGCGATGCCCGCCAGAGTTTCGCGCAGGTATTGGAGCAGTGGGAGAAATCATTGTCCTCGATCAGGTTCTCATCCGAATCGACGAGGTGAAGGCCATCCCAGACACGGTTTGCCTTGGTATTGCGCGCACGACGCTTTGCCGGGTATGTTCGAACAAGAGCCCGCCGCGCGGCGGCAGCTCGCCCCAGCCGTGCTTCGGGTTGTGATAGTTGTCGGAGAAATCGCAGTCCTCGATGAGCAACGCCCGGCTATCGCGCGCCAGCAGTCCGGTGGCAAAGCCGCGCGCTTTGAGGTTGCGAATCGTCACGTTGCACGCAGCCTTCGAGCAGGACGCCGATGCCAGCCTGTTCCAGGGATTTCAGGTCGCCCATGATACCCGGCCCTTGCAGCGTCGCCCCATTGCCTTCGATCGTCACATGGCTGGCACGCACGATCAACCGGGCGTTCCAAACGTCGCGTCCTTCTCCAGCACCAGGTCGTTGGTGACAACAATCGACCGAATGTCCGCGGCCGAGCACCGAAGCCGCGAACGACCGCAGGAGCCCCGCCAGCATTAACCAGAAGAAATGGCACGGAAGACGGGCGAAGCAAGCACAAGCCCCAAGCTCCAAGCTCCAGAGAAGCTCCAAATCTCAAGCTCCAAGCCAAGGCCCGAGCAATGGGGTCACCGATCAGGTCGGCGCGTTGAGAGTTTGAGGTGCTTGGAACTTCTTTGGAGCTTGGAGCTTGGGATTTGGAGCTTCCCAGCCTGCCTCTTCATGTGTCTCCTTTCGCGGATTGCGCCGTCCAAGCCTCGACGATCATGGCATCGGTGTCGTGCAAGAGCGGGCGCCCGTCGAAACCGCCGAGGATGCGCCAGCGTGGAAACCCGGCGGTTCGCAGGAGGGAGCTCCATCTCGAACTTGTAAATCCACCGAATGGTGGTCTGGGGGAACGATGCGTCGCCGCTACTGGCCCTGCCGGATCGCAGCAGCTCGATGTCTCGCAGGTCGAATGGCTGGAGTTGCTGCACTCGGTTAAAGCGCCGCGTGTCGAACAAGCGCACGGGCAGCCCGGTCTCGGGGTGGGTCGTCTCCATCTCCATCTCGCGAGCGCCGTCAGGGGCAGTGATTAGGGCGGCGGCCGGGAAAGAAAGTGTCGGAAGGCCAGCCTCCCCACCGGAGGCTCGAGGATGGTCCCCGCACCGCACCGGGGTCGCCACCTGATCGTCCGTCACCAAATTGTGCACGAACGCATTGAACGGAATCGTCGATGAGCGCGTAGCGCGCGGGCGGCAGAAAGGGCTGACATGCTCGCCTTCGTGCAACGTTGGCTGCACGCCCAGTGCCGCCGCCTTTCCCGGAGCTGGGCCAGCACGGCTGCCGGACAGGGTCCAACCCCTTCCCACATCAATCCCCGACTGGAAGGCAGGGCAGCAGGACTCTTCCGGTGCCGCAAGCGATGTCGAGAACGGCGACCGCCTTCGCCGTGCGCGCCAGTCCCAGATAATAATCGAGACCGTAATCGAAGCGCTCGAAAAATAGATCGTAGAGCGCCCCATCATCAGCGGTGTCCGCTCGTCCCGATGCACACGCCTCCTCGATCTGAGCAATATTCATGAGCGCATCGTCGCCTTTTCACTCTGCCTCGTCAACACCCGGCCCTTTCGGCACGTAGTATCGTCCCGACAGGCAGGTCGAAGAACCAACAAGTGACTGTCGCAGACTTCTAATGAACTTTAATGATGGACGGCAGGAGATATTATGATTGAAATCTGCGCTACGGTCACGCGTCGTCCAAAGCAACGGACTGCACTGTAAAGACGCATTGAACAGATCAACTTAGACCACTCATCTTAGACTTATATAGAATTGCGAACATCTTGGAATCCATTGAAAAGCACCGCCTTCGCTGCAACCCGGCCACCCTCGAGGGCGCGCTCGTTTATGCTGCGGTTTTCGGATTCTTCGCCTGCGTTGAGCCGATGCTGCATGTCGCTGTCGAACGCGCGTCGCCAGCGATTTCGCGGGGCCCGTATGGACCGCACGACAGTCGTGTTCCTGGCTCAGTTGGTCGGATTGGCGTCTATGTGTTCATTTATTTCCTATGCGCACCTTGTGCCGGCTCTCGCCAACCTGGGACCACCTGGCTTGCTGGGGTATCAGCGTGATCTCCGTCGTGGTGGGATTGGCGGCGCAGAACACTTTAAAATCTCACGGGCATCTCCTGGTGCTTTATCGCCCCTTCAATTTAGGGCGACCGCTTGCAGGTGTCCGCCCGCAACGGGTCTGGCGACCGATTGGTCGAGAACCTCACCCTCGCTACACTCTTGCTCAAGACCGATGACAATCGCAGGGGTGGTCGTGCCCAATAGCGTCATGGCCAGCCAGACCACGATCAATCTGACCTGGATGACCAGCAATACGTAACTGAACGAAGTAATAC
>ERZ1370068.11319-contig-9943_pt1 | contig 27078 bp, 31 predicted proteins | sample MGYA00561227_ERZ1370068 | MGnify/ENA primary metagenome ERZ1370068 (study PRJEB38410, sample SAMEA6850437) | metagenome | study: Metagenomic assessment of the ecological functions of the soil: analysis of the soil microbiota associated with the...
GATACTTCGTTCAGTTGCGTATTGCTCTGGGGCTTTCCGTTCCAGTAAAGGATCTCGAGTGACCAAGGGCGTGAGGACTCCACCGGCGGCTCGCGGCATCACCGCCGACGCGTGCACCTGATCGACGCGCCCTTCGTGCGACGGCTCAAGGAGCGCAGGCGGAGTCTTCCTCGGCAAAGACCACTGCACCAGGTTCGGCTGGAAGTTGAGCGATATAGCCCGCTGCTCGGCATCGCGCAATCCGTGGGTCCGCCAGCGACCTGCGGTATCCAGCGGGCGCCAGGCACGCCGCGGCGGCCTCGAGGCTCGGCCCTCTGTGCCAGAAGGCTCCGACGGGGCGAAGGCGCTGTTCACCTTCCTGCGCAGCGCTGCGGGGTCTTCGGCCACCGACCCTCCTACGGCGCGCTCTTTGAAGTGGCCGGTGTCCAGCAACGTTTACCAGACGCACAACGGCCCCATGACGCGCGGTGGCGGACACCGCGCTCGTACTTTTATCCACGGTCAGCGGACCGGAACGGCTGGAACAGAGCTGGCGCTGGACAGCTCCGCCCGCGGACTGCGTGGGCTTGCTGACGCAGGTGTTGAAGGGGCTTGCGCCTCGTATACGGAGCCCCAACTGAGCTACACAGCTCCGTGTGGACCCGGAAGTGGCAGAAGGTGGCGCGCCGCGCGGTGGACGCGTATCCACCTGCCGAGGCCGGCGCCACCGTGGAGGAAGTGAAGTGCAATTTCGCAGCGGACAGCCACTGCCAGATGATCCGGGTGACCTGGGCCGCGCACGGGGGCGGGCATCTACGGCGAGCACCTCCCCAGGTATACGGCGTGGGCCCGGATGGACGCCCGGGGCTGGTCGCCTGCATCGAGGACGGCTACCGCTTTCGCGCCGGAGCGGTACATCCAGATCCGCGCTGCCTGTAAGCTCGCCTACTGGGATTGGCGACCTGCGTGCTCGCCCAGAAATACGACCTGCTGCTCTCCCCAGCCTCTGCGGTGAAAGCCTTCCCGTGAACCGGCTCAACCCCGAGCACTGGCCGCAGCATGTGGGGACTGGATCCTGGGCGTCTTTCTCACCCGTTTCAACTTCACCGGGACGGCCACGCGTCAAAGTGCAGCGCGCCACACCTGCGGCTTCGCGCCGTCGGGACTGCCGGTGGGCCTCCAGGATCGTGGGACGCCTGCGGGACAGTCTCACCCGTGCTGCCTGGGCTCAGCCTCCGAGGAAGGCGCGGCCCTGGGCGGCCAAGCACGGCCGCCCGTGGACTAGCGCCATGGCCCCAGACATCACGGTGGACACCTCCGCGCCGCTGGTGACGCCGAAGGCTGATGCCGCCGGACCAGCCGTCACCCGGCCGCGACTACGATCTCTCTTCGCCGCTGTGGAAGAGCATCTGCCCGGCCGCGAGGCCTTTGCGCGGCCGCACAGCTGGGAGGACGACCATGGCGGTGAGCGCCTGGATCTGCGATCTCGACCATCGCCACGGCGTCAGCGAGGCGCTGGCCGCGGGCAAGGGTCCCCGGTGGAGGCCACCGAGGCCTATCTCGACGCCATCCGCGCATCCCACGACGGTGTCTGCCGCCTACATCACGGTGATGGGCACGCCCGGGCCCAAGTGCGGCGCCGACGCCGGCGGTCAGTCGGCCGCGCTGCGCATCTGCACGGCGTGCCCATCGCGCTCAGGATCTCATCGCGGTGGCGGGGTCCGCGCGACCAGCGGCTCCGAGATGCTGGCCGATCCATGCCCGCGACACGCCTTTCGTCACCGAGCGGCCCAGACCGCCGGCGCGGTGATCCCGGGCAAGCTCGCCATGCACGAGTTTTGCGTTCAGTCGCCCGTACTGGACGGCGCCTTTGCCACCGGACGCTGTCCTGGGATATCCGCCGCGCGCCGGCAGAGCTCCTCCTCGGGCTCGGGCGTGGCCGCGGCCGCCAGGCTTCTGCGCGGGCGCGCTGGGCTCGGACACCGGCGGATCGGTTCGCGGGCCGGCGGCCATGCTGCCGCGCTGGCTGGGCCACAAGCCGACCTATGGGCTGAGGTGAGCCGGAGCGGCGTGCCTCGCTCATGGACCGGTCGCTCGATCAGCGTGGGGCCCATGACACGCTTCGGTATGGGACGCCGCCGTGATGCTCCAGGCCATCGCCGGACACGATGCCGCCGACACCAGCTCGCTGGCCGCGCCGGCGCCGGACTACCTCGCGCACCTGGAGGACGGCGGCGCGCGGGCTCAAGGCGGGCCTGCCTCCGACGCTTCTACGTGGACTGGCCGGGGCTCGCGACGCCGAGGTGCGCCGCCGCCCTCGCCGCCTGCTTCGAGCGCTCACGCGTGAAGGAAATCACGGTCAAGGAAGTCGACGCGCCCATGGCTCGACCTCGCGCCCGCCATACTGAGCGCTTGCTCGCCGAGATGTACGCAGTACCACCGTGAGATGTCGCGCCGCGCGCCGGAGAAGTATCGCGAGGGCACCCGCAGCATCCGCCTCTACATGGGTGCGCTGGTCACCGCCCAGGACTTCCTCCGCGCCCAGCGCCTGCGCGCTCCGCTTCAAGCGCGACATCGACGCGCTGCTGGACACGGTGGACGTCCTCGTCTTCCCCGGCAGGCCGGTCCCGCCCAGCGCTTCGAGGACATCTCGAGCCTGGAGGTGATGGCGCCCGGCGGCCGCTGCTATACCAGCCCGTGGAATCTCCTCGGCCTGCCCGCGGTGTCGGTGCCGGCCGGCTTCACGCGGGGCGGGCTCCCGGTGTCCATCCAGATCGTCGGCCGCATCGGGCGACGACGCCACCGTGCTCCGCGTGGCCCGCGCCTACGAGCGCGCCACCGACTGGCACACGAAGCGCCCCGATCCCGCGGGCTGGAAGCTGCCATAGAGCGCGTCCCGTCTCGCCGGTGCTGCAAGGCGCTGGGATTCGACGTGTTCGGCACCGTGGTGGACTGGCGGGCGAGCATCATCCGCGAGGGCGCAGGCGCTCGGCCGCGCCAAGGGTCTCGACGTGGACTGGGAGGCCTTTCGCCGATGCCTGGCGCGGGCTCTATCAGCCCGCGCTGGAGAAGGTGCGCAGCGGCGCGGTGCCGTGGACGCGCCTCGACGATCTCCACCGGATGAGCCTCGACCGGCTGCTCGGAGAGACTTCAAGATCAACGGGACTCGCGGCGCGACGAGATCGACCATCTCAACCGCGTCTGGCACCGGCTCGATCCGTGGCCGGACTCCGGTGCCGGGCCTCACGCGGCTCCGCAAGAAGTACGTGCTGGCCACGCTCGTCCAACGGGAACATCGCGCTCATGGTCAACATGGCCAAGCGGGCGGGGCTGCCCTGGGACGCCGTGCTCGGCGCCGAGGCCGCGCGCGCCTACAAGCCGCAGCGCCGAGGCCTATCTCCGCACCGCCGACTTCCTCGGCTGGCTCCCGAGGAGTGCATGCTGGTGGCCGCGCACAACTGCGGATCTGCGCCGCCGCCGCGCGGTGGGATTCCGCACCGCCTTCGTGCGGCGCCCCACCGAGTATGGCCCCACGCAGACCTGCGACCTTCGCGCCGACCAGTCCTGGGACGCTGGTGGCGGAGAGCATGGTCGACCTGGCCGACAAGCTCGGCTGCTGACGGCGGAGCGTGACCGCTCCCGTCTGGCTGCGATCGCGACGAGTATCCGTTCACCTCAAGTGGCTGCTTTTCCCGCGGGGCGGCTCCACCATGCGGACGAAGGGCAGGGCGGCCGCTGGTCTTCGTCCACGGCACGCCCGACTGGTCCTTTCTCTGGCGCCGCCTCATCAAGGCCCTGGCCCCGCAGTACCGCTGCGTGGCGCCGGACCATATGGGCTTCGCGGCCTCTCGACCGGCCGTCGGGCTCCTGGTATCTGCCCGAGAACCAGGCGGCCAATCTCCTGCGCGCCTCATCGAGCGGCTCGAGCTGCGCGACGTGACGCTGGTCCTCCACGATTTCGGCGGGCCACGTTCGGCCTCTCCTACGCGCTGGAGCGCCTGACAATGTCCGGAGCCTGGTGCTCATGAATACGTGGATGTGGTGCTGCGCGGCGACTCACACTTCGAGCGCGCCGGACGCTTCTTCGCGAGCCCGCTCGGACGCTTCCTCTATCTCCGCGGCAACTTCGCGGCCCGGGTCATGCTGCGAAGTATTCCTTCGGCGACCGGCAGCGCGGCTGCCCGCCCGGATCCATGCCCAGTATCCGGGCCCCTTCCCCACGCCCGAGTCCCGGGTCGCCACCTGGAGCATATGCGCGCGCTCTCGGCGGGAGCGCGTGGTACGAGTCCCTGTGGCGGCGGCGAGAGAAGCTGCGGCGATAAGCCCGTCCTCATCGTCTGGGGCAGAAAGGACCGGGCCTTTCGCGAGAAAGAGCTGGCGCGGCTCGAGACGGTCTTCGCGCGGCGAGAGGTCATCCGGCTGGACGGGGTCGGTCACTTCCCCGGAAGAGGCGCCCGAGGTCGTGGCCTGGCTCATCCGCGGCTTCCTCGAGCGCGACTGGGTAAGGCGAGGCGCGTCATGACGATTTCGCGCGAGTGGTTCCGGGGCTTCTTCGACGCCACCTACCTGGCGACGGACGGGCCCGCCACGCACACGCGCGGCGCGCGCGGTCAGAGGTTGACTTCGTGACTCGCGCGCTCGCGCTTCGTCCGGCGCGCGCGTCCTCGACGTGCCCGCTGCGGCTTCGGGCGCCACTCGGGCGAGCTGGCCCGCCGCGGCTACGCGGTGGTCGGTGTGGGATCTATCGCCCATCATGCTCGGTGCCGCCCGCCGGCGATACCGGCCAAGCGCTCGCCTGCAGCTTCATCCGCGGCGACATGCGCCGGCTCGCCTATCGCGCCGAGTTCGACGGCCTCATCTGCCTCTTCATGAGCTTCGGCTACTTCCAGCGAGCGCGAGAACGTCGCCACGCTCCGGCGGTTCGCGCGCGCTCAAGCCGGGCGCGCGCCTGTTCACTCGACCACCGCAACCCGCACTACGACGCCACCCTGCCCGGGCATTCCCTGGCGCCGGGCTGGGCGCGGGCACTTCGTGCTGACGACGCTCGCGTATGACCGGAAGGCGAGGGACGCACGAGAACACCTGGCTCTTCCTGCGGCCCGGCCACCCGCGCGTGGTCCGGAAGTCCTTCCGGGTCCGCCTCTGGACTCGCCCAGTGGCGGCAGCGGCTGCGCGACGCCGGGCTCCGGCTCGTCCGCGCCTATGCGAACTACCGGGGCCGGCCCTATCGGCGGACGTCGAGCCGACTGCTCATCCTGGCCGAGCGGGTGACGGCGCCTCGGAGGCGGCGGGGGGCAGCGCGGCGGCGGCCTTGAAGCACGTCGTCCAGGGTTCCCGTGAAGTCAAAACGCCTTCTCCGGGACCTCGTCGACCTCCCCGTCGAGGATGGCCCGGCACCCGCGAAGGGCGTCGGCGCGGGAGACCTGGAGCCCCGGCCGCCTGGTATAGGGCTCGGCCACGAAGAAGGGCTGGGCGAAGAAGCGCTGAAGCTTGCGTGCCCGCGCCCGCATCCGCTCGCCGGCTTCCGGCAATGGATGGTCCGCGGGAAGATCGAGCAAGGCCAGCGCCTCGCGCCGCGCGCGTCGCGATCTCCAGGTGCTCGCGCTCGACCAGCCGCGCGTCGAGGAGCCGTGAGCGCGAGCTGAGCGGATCCACCGGGGATAGATCCCGAGCTGCGCGAGCGCGGTGGAGAGACGGATCACCGAGTCCACGCCGCGGAGCGCCGAGATCTCCTCGCTGGTCCACGGCCCCTCTTCGCGGAGAAAGTAGAAGGTCTGGAGGGGGCCCACGGTAACCCCGCTATGGCGGCTTCCTTCTCCCAGACTTCCTCGAAGGATGTGGTCATGGGCCCCGGGCACGAGCGCGAAGATCGACAGGCGGTGAGTCCCGGCGCCGAGCCGCCGCGCCAGCTCCTCCACCACCACCATGGTCCCCGCCCGATATTCGCCGGCCACCGCCACCGTGCCGCCGGCGACCAGCGGGGACATCACGTCGATGACCTTGATCCCGGTCTCGTGAAGCCGCGCCCCGCCGTCCCCATCGGGCGCGGGGTACGCCAGGAGCTGGACGATGCGCTCGAAGCCCACGCGGTTCAGCGGCGTCCGCACATGGCGCCCCTCGCTGAGCACGCTCATGCCGGGCGCGAATCCTCGATGGGCGCGGTCGCCACCGCGCGGACGATGCCATCGGGCAGCCGCTGGATCACCTGCACGGAGATGGCCCGGTGCCCCGCCTCGTCGCTCACCGTCAGCTCCGTCAGCACGCCGGGCAGGGCGGCGGGGTCGAAGCGCGCCTCGATGACCCGCTCGCGCGGTCCGCACGATGCGCCCGATGCGCGCGGCGAAGTCGTCGGGAAGGGGATGCGACTCGAGCGTGTCCTTGACCATGGCCAGGTTCCTCCGCTTGAGCTGGGCGCGGGCGGCGTGCAGGCGGTTGTTCACCGTCGAGACCGGCACTCCCAGGAAGGTCGCGATGTCCTGCTGCGAGCAGTCGTGCACGTAGAAGAGCGTGACCACCTCGCGGAGGGGCCGCGGAAGCGCGCCCACCGCGGCGAGCACCGCGCCGTACCGCTGCTGCCGCTCCATCCGGCGCTCGGGGCTCGCTTCGACCGAGAACATCCCGTCGGCCTCCTGAGGGGTCGCGACTCCGGCGGCCTTCGCCGGAGCTGGCGGTGCGCGTGGTGCCGGATGATGCCCCGGAGCCAGCCGGGGAAGGCGGCGGGATCCTCGAGCGTGGACAGGGAGAACCAGGCGGCGACGAAGGCCTCCTGCACGATGTCCTCGGCATGCTGCAGATCGCGCACGAACGACAGGGCATAGCCAAAGGCCATGTGCTGGAAGCGCCGCGTGAGCTCCCGAACGCGTCCAGGTCGCCGTGCTTCGCCTGCCGGGTCAGCGCTTCGACGTCCATCGCCCCTCCTTCACCCCATAGGTGCCAGAAAGGGAGGTCGGGCTTTGGCCTATTTCGTCTCGCGCGTGGCGCCCTCGCGAAGCATGTCGGCCACTTCCTCGGCGGTGAAGCCCAGCTCCGCGAGGAGCTCCGGGTCTCGGATCCGAACGGGCGGGTGGGAGGAGTGCCGGAAGCCGGCGTCGTTCAGCTTGACCGGGTTGGAGACCACGCGCACCGGGCCGAGCGCGGATGGTCCAGATCGTGGAGCATCTCGTTGGCGAGCACCTGCTCGTCGTCCATCAGCTCCACCGGCAGCCGCACCCCGGCCGCCGGCAGCCCGTGCGCATCGCACGCCTTCTTCCACTCCGCGGTGGTGCGCGTCTTCAGGAGCGCTTCCATGGCGCCGCCGAGCGCGTCGTAGTGCCGCTGCTGCTCGGCGGGGTCGGCGATGGGCTGCTCGTGGGCGAGGTCCTTCATGCCCGTCGCGCGCATGAAGGCGCGCTGGAGGCCGCGCGCTCACGCAGGCCACCGCCAGCGCGGCGCGTCGCTTCGTCGCGTAGGTCCGGTAGTACACGCGCACCATGCCGGGCGTGCGGATATTCGGGCAGGAGCTGCGGCCTGCTCGGTATACGGGCGCCCGCGGCTCGGAGCTCGCCCAGCTTGTCGAGCAGCGCGCGGCGCGGGGCGGCGTCCGTCCCCTCCACGCGCACCATGCCGTTGTTCTGCACCACCAGCGCGGCGGCGAGCAGCGCCACGTCCACCTCGCCCCGCGGCCGGTCGTCGCACGGCGATAGAGCGCGGAGGCGACTCCGAAGGCCAGGCTCATCGCGCACATGTAGTCGGCGACGGGCGGATCGCCCGCGGCGGGCATGCCGTCCACGATGCGCCCGTTGGAGGCCATGAGCCCGCTGCGCGCCTGGACCACGAGGTCCATGCCCGCCAGCATGGCGTCGGGGCCCCGCTGGCCGAACGCGGTGACATTGCCCACCATCGAGACGCGGGTAGCGCGGGGCCAGCGTGGCGTGGTCGAGCCCCAGCTCGCGGGCCAGCCCGGGCCGGAAGTTGGTGAGCACCACGTCCGCGCGCACCAGGAGGGCGTGAATCACCCGCGAGGCCGAGGGTGCTTGAGATTGAGCGGCAGGGAGTGCTTGCCCCGGTTCCGCGAGAGAAAGTGGCGCGTCTCCCGGCGCGAGGGGTTGAGGGTGCGCACGGGGTCGCCCTCGATCGCCTCGACCTTGATGACGTGCGCGCCGCCGTCCGCGAGAAGCTGCGCGCAATACGGCACCGCGATGAACTGGCCGAACTCGACCACCTCGATGCCGGCGAACGGCTGGGGGCGGCGACCCTCGATCTCTGCCATCTCGCCGATTCTAAACCGAGTTATATAGAGGGAGTGCCCGTGTTCGACCCCTCCCCGTCCATGCTGGCTTCCCGAGCGTCCGGCCGCCGGTCGCTCGCAAGGACGCGCGCGTGGACGTCGTCCATGGGAGCGCCGTGAGGACGAGTACTTCTGGCTCCGCCGGAAGGAAGATCCCGAGGTCACCGCCTACCTGGAGGCCGAAAACGCCTATACCGGACGCGGTGATGAAGCCTACCGAGGCCTTCCAGGCGCGCCTCTACGACGAGATGCTGGCCCGCATCAAGGAGGACGACACCTCCGTCCCCTATCGCCGCGCCGACCACTACTATTACGTTCGCACCGAGACCGGCAAGCAGTACCCGATCTATTGCCGCAAGGCGGGGAGCCTCGAGGCGCCGGAGGAGATCACGCTCGACCTCAACGCGCTCGCCGCCGGCCGGCCCTTTCTGGCGCTGGGCCTCTACACGGTCTCGGATGACGGCCATCTCCTGGCCTATAGCCTCGACACCACCGGCTTCCGCGAGTACACGCTCTACGTGAAGGACCTGCGCTCGGGCGTCCTGCTGAGCGACCGCGTCGAGCGCGTGGCCTCCGCGGCGTGGGCGGCCGACTCGGCCACGCTCTTCCACGTCACCGAGGACGACGCCAAGCGCGGCTATCGCCTGTGGCGGCATCGCCTGGGCGATGTGGACGACACCCTCCTGTGGGAAGAGCCCGACGAGCTGTTCCGGCTCGGCGTCTGGCGCTCGCGCAGCCGCGCGCTGCTCTTCGCCGCCTCGCGCTCGTTCACCACCACCGAGTACCGCTTCCTCTCCGCCCACGATCTCGACGCGCCGTGGCGGATGCTGCTCGCGCGCGAGCAGGACCACGAGTACGAGGTGGACCACGGCGCCGGTCTCTTCTACATCCGCACCAATGCCGGCGGCCGCCGCAACTTCCGCCTGGTGACCGCGCCCGAGGACGATCCCCGTCCGGAGCGCTGGCGGGAGCTCATCCCTCACCGCGAGGACGTGATGCTCGAGGAGGTGGACGTCTTCGCGTGCACTACGTGGTCCTCGAGCGGGCGGGCGGGCTCAACCGGCTCCGCGTCGAGCGCTTCGATGACGGGATCGCGCGCCACGTGGAGTTTCCCGAGCCCGCCTACGACGTGGAAGCCGAGGCCAATCCCGAGTTCGACGCTACCGCCTACCGCTTCCACTACCAGTCCTTCATCACCCCGCCCACCGTGTACGACTATGAGGTGACGGGCGGCGCTCTCCGCGTCCTCAAGCGCCAGGAGGTGCTGGGCGGTTACGACCCGACGCGCTATCGGGTAGAGCGGCTCCACGCGGAGGCCTCCGACGGGACCCGCGTGCCGATCTCCTTCGTCAGCCGCAAGGACTCGCCCCGCGACGGCTCGAGCCCGCTGCTCCTGGTGGGCTACGGCGCCTATGGCATCGTGGCCTCCCCGGTCTTCTCGTCCAACCGGCTCAGCCTGCTGGATCGGGGCGTATCCGTCGCCATCGCGCACGTGCGCGGGGGCGGGGACATGGGCGAAGCGGTGGCACGACGAGGGGCGCATGCTCCGCAAGCGCAACACCTTCACCGACTTCATCGCGTGCGCGGAGCTCCTGGTGTCCGCCGGCTTGACCGCTCCCGATCGCCTGCTCATCGAGGGCGGCAGCGCGGGCGGCCTCCCTCATCGGCGCGGTGCTCAACATGCAGCCGGAGCTGTTCCGGGGCGCGCTGCTCCGCGTGCCCTTCGTGGACGTGATCAATACCATGCTCGACGAGTCGCTGCCGCTGACGGTGGGCGAGTTCGAGGAATGGGGCAACCCCAAGATCCGCAGAGCACTACGACTACATGAAGACCTATTGCCCGTACACCAACCTGGCTCCGCGCCCGTATCCATCCATTCTCGTGCGCACCGCACTCAACGACAGCCAGGTCATGTACTGGGAACCGGCCAAGTGGGTGGCGCGGCTGCGGGCACTGGACATGCCCGCGACGCGGCCCGAGGTCCGCTCCTCTTCAAGATCAACATGGCGGCGGGACATGGCGGGGCCTCCGGCCGCTACGATTTCCTCCGCGAGATCGCCTTCGACTACTGCGTGGTCGCTGGCCGTGGTCGGCCGCGCGGCGTGAGCGCGAGTCCGGGCCCGGCCGCGTGATCGACGGCGGGCGGCTTCTCGACTACCTGAGGAAGGACACGGGGGCGCCCGGCCTCGGGCTGGCCGAGCCGCCCGCGCCGGTATCGGGTGGGTTCGACACGCGCATCTACGCGTTCCAGCTCGTGGGCGCGCCGCCCGCGCTGTCCGGCCCTCTCATCCTCCGCGTGCTCGCCGCGCAGACCGACCCCCGCCGCGCGCTGCGCGAGCAGGCCATCCAGAACGCGCTGGCCGCCCAGGGCTATCCGGCTCCGCGCGCGCCGCTGGCCTGCGCCGACCCCACCGCGCTGGGCGCCGGCTCTCGTCATGGAGCGCCGGCCCGGCCGCCCACTGCTGGAGCGACGCGGGCTGGGCATGGCCGGCGTGCTGGTGCGCGCCCAGCGCCGCCTCCACGGGCTGGATGCGGAGGCGGTACGCCAGGCCATCGAGGCCTCGGTGCCCGGCGGCGGCGCCACGCTACACGGTGGAAGGGCTGCTCGCTCAGATGGAGGCCCGCATCGTGCGCGCGTCGCTCGTGGGGCTCGTGCCCGCGCTGGGCTGGCTGCGCGCGAATCGCCCCGACGGTGGAGGGCCCGCCCGTGGTGTGCCACGCGGACTTCCACCCGCAAAATCTACTCGTGAATGATCAACGTTGAGGTCACCGGGGTGCTCGACTGGCCCAATATGCTGCTCGCCGAGCGGGCCTGCGACGTGGCGGCCACTCGCGTCATCCTCCGCTACGCGCCCGTGGGCGTCGCGGGCGTGCCGAGCCACCTCCGCTGGCTGCTCCGCGCGGCCCGCGCCGTGCTGGTCCGGCGCTTCATGGCGGGGCATCGTCGCGTCCAGCCCCTGGACGGGGCCGCGCTCCGGTACTATGAGGCCCTGGCGTGCATGCGCGGGCTGGTGCGCGTGGCGGAGAACCGCACCGCCGCGGGCGCCGGGAGGCAGCGGCCCTGACCATGCTCGACACCTCCGCTTCGGCGAGCGGCTCGCGCGCCGCTTGGCCAAGCTGAGCGGGATCACGCCGAGGCTGCCGAAAGGTGGAGAGACAGGCCCCATGAGCTGGCGAATCGGCGTGGACATCGGCGGCACCTTCACCGACGTGGTGGTGGCAGACGAGGCGCGCGGGACCCTGGAGGTGGTGAAGGTCCCCACCACACCGCGCGACTTCGCTCAGGGCGTGCTGGACGCGCTCGCCACCGCCGCCCGCGCCCACGGTGTGCGGCCGGCCGACGTCTCGCTGCTGGCCCATGCCACCACCGTGGTGACCAATGCGCTGCTCGAAGGCAAGGGCGCGCGCACCGCGCTCCTCACCACGCAGGGCATGCGCGACGTGCTGGAGCTGCGCCGCTCCGCCCGCGCCAGCCTCTACGACCTCTTCCAGGACGGGCCCCGCGTGCTGGTGCCTCGGCACGCGCGGCTCGAGGTGCGCGAGCGCCTGGATGCCCAGGGCCGGGTGGTCACGCCGCTGGCCATGGAGGACGTGGACGCCGCGGTGGACTTCATCCGCCGCCACGAGATCCAGGCGGTCGCGGTGTGCTTCCTCTACTCCTTCCTCGACGACACCCACGAGCGACGCGTGGGCGAGCGCCTGCGGGCGGCGCTGCCCGGCCTGCCCGTCTATCTCTCCAGTGAGGTGCTGCCGGAGATCCGCGAGTTCGAGCGCACCAGCACCACCGCCGTCTGCGCCTACGTGGGGCCGATTCTGGCGTCCTATCTGGAGCGGCTGGCGGCGGCCGTCACGAGCCAGGGCTATCCGGCGCCCTATGTGATGGGCTCCTCGGGCGGCGTCTTCACGGTGGCGGAGGGCGTGCGCATGCCGGCCATGGCGGTGGAGTCCGGCCCGGCCGCCGGCGTCATCGCGACCCAGCTCATCGGGCGACGGCTCGGGCTGCCGAATCTCCTGTCCTTCGACATGGGCGGGACCACGGCCAAGGCCAGCCTCATCGAGAACGGCCAGGTCAATACCACCAGCGAGTACGAGGTGGGGGCGGCACCAATGCGCGGCGGTGGATGCACGGCACCGGGCATCCCATCCGCGTGCCGGTGATCGACCTCGCCGAGGTGAGCGCGGGCGGCGGCAGCATCGCCTGGATCGACCCGGGCGGGGCGCTGCGGGTGGGGCCGGAGTCGGCGGGCGCGGAGCCCGGGCCCGTCTGCTATGGCCAGGGCGGGCAGCAGCCCACCGTCACCGACGCGGACCTGGTTCTCGGCTATCTCAATCCGGTGGCGCTGCTGGGCGGAGGATTGCCGGTGCACCTCGACCGTGCGCGCGCCGCCATCGAGGCGCGCGTGGCGCGGCCGCTCAAGCAGGGCGTGCTCGAGGCGGCCGCCGGCATCGTGGACGTGGTGACGGCCGGCATGGCGGCGGCCCTCCGCATCGTCTCCGTGGAACGCGGGCATGACCCGCGCGAGTTTGCGCTGGTGGCCTTCGGCGGCGCGGGGCCGGTCCATGCGGCGCGCCTGGCCCAGGAGCTTGAGATCCCTGAGGTGATCGTGCCGCCCATTCCCGGCGGCTTCTCCGCGCTGGGGCTGGTCGCCTCCGACTTCCGCCGCGACTACGTGAAGACCTTCTACGTGCGGCTGGACGAGGCGCGCCTCGAGGACGTGGCCGCGGTCTACGCGCGAGATGGAGGCCGCGGGCCGCGAGGTGCTGCGCGCGGCCGGTGTGCCCGAGGATCGCTGGGAGCTCACGCGTTCTGCCGACTGCCGCTACGGCCGCCAGGCCTATGAGCTGACGGTGCCAGTGGCGCCAGATGCCGTGACCGACAAGACGCTGGCGCGACTGGCCATTGACTTCCACGACCGCCATCGCCAGACCTATGGCCACGCGAGCCCCGACGAGGCCGTTCTGTGCGTGAACCTTCGCCTGGCCGCGGTGGGGCATCAGGCCGGGCTCGAGCTGTCGCGGCGGCCCGATCCGAGCGCGGCGCCACGCACGGCGGCCGCGCGCGAAGCCTACTTCAGGGAGACGGGCCTCGTCCGCTGCGACGTCGTGCCCCGTGAGGCGCTGCCGCTCGGCACGCGCCGCGTCGGCCCGCTCATCATCGAGGCCGTGGACACCACCATCGTCGTCCCGCCCGGCTGGTACTGCCGCGTGGACGAGGGCGGCTTCATCCGCCTCACCCAGACTCCGCCGGAGGCAAGCCGATGACCGCGCTGGCCGCCACCGATCCCGCGACGTTCGAGGTCGTAAAGAACGCGCTCTACTGCGCCGCCGAGGAGATGAAGGTGGTGCTGGCCAAGACCGCCTATTCGCCGCTCCTCAAGGTGGCGGGTGACTACTCCTGCGGCCTCTTCGACGTGTCCGGGCGAGATGGTGGCGCAGGGGCCGGACCTGCCCATTCACCTGGGCTCCATGCCGCTGGCGGTGAAGGCGGTCATCCGCGCGTTTCCGTCCTTCGAGGCCGGCGACGTCTTCATCCACAACGATCCCTACTTCGGCGGCAGCCACCTGCCCGACGTGAACGTGGTCATGCCCGCTTTCCACGAGGAGACGTTGCTGGGCTTCGCGTGCGTGCGCGCCCACTGGCCCGACATCGGCAGCAATACCCCCGGCTCTTACGGCACCGCGACCGAGATCTACGGCGAGGGCCTGCGGCTACCGCCGGTGCGGCTGGCCCGCGCGGGCATCACCAACACGGACGTGGAAGCCATCATCTTCCTCAATGTGCGCACGCCGGAGGAGCGCCGAGGCGACCTGCGCGCGCAGATCGCGGCCAATCTCCGTGGCGTCACGCGGCTCCAGGAGCTGGCAGGCAAGCATGGCGTGGGCCGCCTGCTCAAGATCATGCAGGAGGTGATGGACTACTCCGAGCGCATGATGCGCGCCATGCTGGCCGCCCTGCCCGACGGCACCGCCAGCTTCGAGGAGCTCTGCGACGGCGACGGCGTGATCGAGGAGGGCGAGACCGAGGACCGCCCGTTCAAGATCCGAATGACGGTGACCAAGCGCGCCGACACGCTCTCGGTGGACTTTGCCGGCACCGACCGCCAGGTGGCCGGGCCCATGAACGCCCCGCTCAACGTCACCGCGTCCGGCATCTACTGCGCCATCAAGATGGTGGCGGACCCCACCGATCTGGTCCCGCCCAATTCCGGCTGCTGGCGCCCGGTGGAGCTCACCGCCGAGCCCGGTACCGTGGTGCACGCGCAATCCCCGGCGCCGGTGGTCTTCGCCAACCACGAGATCTCCCATCGCGTGGCCGACATGCTCTTCGGCGCCCTCGCCCAGCTTTGCCCCGGAGCGCGTCATGGCCTGCTCCCAGGGCACCTCCGCCATCCTCACCGTGGGCGGCGTGGACTATCGCAACGGCGCCCGCTACGTCTCCTACGAGACCATCAAGGGCGGGTTCGGCGCCCGGCCCACCAAGGACGGCGTCAACGGCATGTCCAGCGGCATCTCCAATACCATGAACACGCCCATCGAGATCCTCGAGATGTCCTTCCCCGTGCGCGTGGAGCGCTACGCGGTGATCCCGGACTCGGGCGGGGTGGGGAAGTACCGCGGCGGCTGCGGCGTCGAGCGCGTGTGGCGCATCCTGGGGAATCCCGCCCAGATCAGCGTGTGCATGGAGCGCAGCGTGGCCCCGCCCTTCGGGCTGGCCGGCGGCGGCCCCGGCGCGGGCTCCCGCGTCACCCTGATCCTGCCCGACGGCCGCGAGCGGCGGCTCAATACCAAGGGCACCTTCACCGCGCCGCCCGAGGCACAGATCGTGATGCACGCCCCGGCTCCGGCGGCTACGGGCCGCCGAGCGAGCGCGATCCCGCGCGGGCGCGGGAGGATCGGGAGAACGGCTACGTGGGGGCGCGGGCCGACTGCAGCGCGGGCGCGCCCAGAGAGCGATGATCGCGGGCGCCACGCTCGCCGCGCTCTTCGCCCTGGCTCTTCTCGCCGCGCCGCAGGCCGCCGAGGCCCAGCCGGCGGAAAGGGTGTACCGGATCGGCTATCTCTCCATCGGCTCGGGCACGGGCGCCGTCTACATTCGTCCCCTGGAGGGATTCCGGCAGCAGCTGCGCGAGCTCGGCGTGGGTCGAGGGCCGGAACATCGCCATCGAGTTTCGCTTTGCCGAGGGCCGTGCCGACCGGCTGCCCGGCCTCGCCGAGGAGCTAGTCCGGCTCAAGGTCGACGTCATCACGGCCGTGCCGACGCCCGCGGCCCTGGCCGCCAAGAATGCCACCAAGCACGATCCCCATCGTCGGAATGAGCCTCAGCGAACCGGTTGCGGTCGGGCTCGTGGCGAGCCTCGCTCGCCCGGGCGGGAACGTCACGGGGTCTCCTACGCCTTCGGCACCGAGATTTTCGGCAAGCAGCTCGAGCTGCTCCGGGATGTCGCTCCCAAGGTGCGCCGCGTGGCCGTCCTCGCGAACCCGGGCTCAAGTCCCTCCTATCCGCAGATGTTGGACGCCGTCAGGGCGCGCGGCCAGGTCGCTGAGGCTGGAGCTTCAGCTCCTCGAGGTCCGCGAGCCCCCGACTTCGACAGCGCCTTCGCGGCGATGGCGAAGGAGCGCGCGGAAGCACTCCTCGTCATGGGGCACCCGCTGTTTTCCTCCACCGCGCGCGGCTCGCCGATCTCGCGGCAAGGAACCGGCTCCCGTCGATGTCGACGCAGGAGCAGTGGGTGGACGCCGGAGGCCTCATGTCGTACGGGCCGAACTTCGTCGAACTGTACCGGCGCGGCGCGACCTACGTGGACCGGATTCTCAAGGGCGCCAAGCCCGGCGAGCTGCCCATCGAGCAGCCGACCAAGTTTTCGCTGGTGCTCAATCTCAAGACCGCCCGGGCGCTCGGGCTGAAGATCCCGCCGGCGCTGCTGCACCGGGCGGATCAAGTGATCGAGTGAGATGCTCGACACCCTGATCACCGGCGGGCACCTCCTCACCATGGCCGGTCCCGGCGTCGGCTTCGTGGAGGGAGGCGCCGTCGGCATCCGCGGACGGAAGATCGTCGCGGTGGGGCCGCGGGCGGAGGTCGAGGCGCAGGGCCCCGCCGCCACCACCATCGACGCGCGGGATCGTCTCGTCATGCCGGGGCTCATCGACGCCCACATGCACTCGGCGGCGGTGCTGGGACGGGGCTGGGCGCAGGAGGTCGAGCAGTGGATGGACGCAGCCTATGGGCCGCTGCTCCGCAACGCCGATCCCGCCGACGCGCCGCTGGGCACCCTCTGGGCGCTCATGGAAGGCGTGGCCAACGGCACCACCACCTTCGCCGACTACACGCGCCCGATGGGCGAGCTGGTCCGGAGCCACGCGCGCCTGGGGAGCCGCGGCGTGGTCTGCGACAGCATCAGCGAGCGCAACTTCGCCAACCGCGAGCAGTGGATCGCCCAGGGCTGGAAGCCGGGGATCCTACGCCGCTGGACGCGGAGGCGGGCCGGGCCTCGCTGGAGCGCTCGCTGCGGCTCTTCGACGAGTGGGACGGGCATGACGAGGGGCGCATCCGGGTGATCTTCGGGCCGCACGCCGCGGACTTCCTCTCCAAGGAGATGCTCCTGCGCGTGCAGGCGGAGGCACGCAAGCGCGAGCGCCGGCTGCATCTGCACGTGGCCCAGGACCCGCGCGAGAACAACGCCACGCTGCAGCGCTTCGGGCTACGCGCCATCCCGTATCTCGAGTCCATTGGACTGCTGGCGCCGGATCTCATCGCGGTGCATCTCTCCACCGCCACCGAGGCCGAGGTGGAGACCGTCGCGCGCAGCGGCGCCGGCATGGTCTGCTGCGCCAACTCCATCGGCATCATCGACGGCGTGATGCCGCCGGCGGCCGCCTTCCAAGCGACTCGGCGGGCGCGTGGCGCTGGGCTCGGACCAGGCCCCGGCAATAACTCGCACAATATCTTCAGCGAGATGCGCGCCACCGCCATGTACGCCAAGATCCGCGCGGGGAGCCCGCTGGCCATTCCTCCTGGCAGGTACTGCGTAGCGCCACCATCGAGGGTGCGGAGGTGCTGGGCGTGGCCGACCGCGTGGGCTCGCTCGAGGTGGGCAAGGAGGCGGACCTGATCCTGCTCGATTTGACCCGCCCGCCGTTGGCCCCCGTGCTCCTGCGCCCCGCCCGGAACCTCGTGGCCAATCTCGTCTATGGCGAGACGGGGCGGAACGTGGTCCTCTCCATGGTCGCAGGGCGAGTGATCTACAGCAATGGCCGCTTCGCGAATGTGGACGCCGACGAGGTATGGCGCGACGTGCAGGCGGCGGCGGACCGGCTTCAGCAGGCCACTGCTGCCGACGAGCGGACTCGCGATCTGCCCATCGTGGACCTGACCCAGCGCGGCCTGGCCTGAGGTTTTGTATTCTGGTTTTCACGGGGAGCCCCGAACGGGGTTTAACCTTCGGGGCCAATTTTCCTCAGGAGGACAACGATGAGCGTTGACCGCAGCTATATCGCCGAGAACAAGACCCAGCTCACCCGGATCCAGTCGCTCCTCGCCGGCCGGAGCGACGCGGACCTGGCGCGCCCGATGGCGGCAGGGTGGACCGTGGCCGGCGTGCTCGGTCACCTGGCGTTCTGGGACCAGCGCGCCCTCATCCTGCTCGAGCACTGGGAAAAGAAAGGCGCGGCGCCGCCCGCCAACAACGAGGAAGACGTCGACTGGATCAATGACGCGGCCAAGCCCATGCTTCTGGCGGTGCCGCCGCGCCGCGCCGTCGAGCTCTGGCTGTCCATCGCGCGAGGCGGTGGACGCGAAGGCGGCGGGATTCAGCGACGACCTGGTGACGCGGAACGCGGCCGCGGGGACGCCGGTGAGCCTCAACCGCGGCGCCCACCGACTGGACCATCTCGCGGATCTCGAGCGCGCGCTTCACGGGCGCTAGCGGGCGTGTCCCGGCGCGTCCACATCCTCGGGGCGTCGGGGTCGGGGACCACCACCCTGGCGCAGAGCGCTGGCCGCGCGCCTGGGCTGCCCCCATTACGACACCGACCACCTACTACTGGCTGCCGTCGGACCCGCCGTTTCAGCATATCCGGGACTCGCGAAGCGCGGTGCGCGATGCTCGGCGCAGAGATCGGAGAAGCCGGCGACTGGGTGCTATCGGGCTCGCTCTGCGGCTGGGGCGACATTTATATCCCGCTCTTCGACCTGGTGGTATTTCTCTGGATTCCGCACGATCTCCGCATGGGCGCGGCTGGCCGCGCGTGAGGTGGCGCGCTATGGCGCCGCGATCGAGCCGGGCGGGGCCATGCACGCCGCCTCCGCCGACTTCATGACATCGGCGGCTGGCTACGACGAGGGCGGGCTCGAGATCCGCAGCCTCCGTATCCACAACGACTGGCTGGCTGCCCTGCCTGGTCCGGTGCTACCCCTCGAGGACGCCGCCACCGTGGACGACAATCTCGCGGCGGTGCTCCGAGCCCTGCCCCCCGGGCTGAGCCACAACCGCGAGTCAGCGCCCGCTTTGGGCCCCAGCGGCGCGGCCTTCCCCGCGCGTCAGGACGCGGGCGGCGCCACCACCACGTCCTCGTAGCGATGCCGTTTGGTGATGAGTCCCGCGTGCTGGAATACGTCCAGCGCCGTCTCGAAGGCCGGGCGGGTGATCTCCACGTGCGGCGTCCAGCAGCCGAGCTTCTGGTAGTAGGCGATGGTGGAAGTCAGCACCGCCCGGTCGATCTCCGGAAAGAATCTGGCCTCCGTCTCGGCCACCTCGCGCGGCGGGCGTGGCGAGGAGCCAGGCGCGCGCCTTGCGGTAGGCCCGCATGAAGCGGTGCGCCGCGTCCGTCCTGAGCCAGTCGCGTGTGGCGGCCAGGCTCGAGAAGGCCACGGGCCCGATGGCCTCGCCCACCGACGCCACCACGTGGCCCACGCCGTCGTGCTCGAGCTGCTGGGGCGCCGGCCCCTGCTGGTGGATGTAGTCGCCCGTCGCCCTTGCGGAACGCCGCGTCCATCTGGCCGCGCGGGGACGTCCACGCGCCTTCGATCGCATCGATAGTCGAGGCCTCGCGCGGTGGCAACGCGTACTTGAACATGGCGAGCGGCTGGCCGCCGTGATCCACCAACACGGTCTTGCCGCGCGAGCTTCTCCCAGCTGAAGGCGGGATCGGGCGCGCGGCCGGTGAGAAAGAAGCCGTCCTTCTCGTTGATCTGCGCGAAGTGCACGGCGGGCGGCGCCTGGCCCTTCTCGAGCGGGCCGAAGCCCTGGGACGGCGCCGACTGGCAGACATGCACGGTGCCCGCCACGACCCCTCGATGGCGGATCGGCCCGCCGGCGCGATCGAGTGCTGGGGCTCGAACCCTTCCTCCTTCGAGAAAGCCGCCCGCGATGGTCGCGATCAGCGGCGAGTAGAACGCCGAGAAGCGGGTGAACTGGATGCTGATGTCGTCGCTCATGGATGCTCCTTCGGGTCGGCCAGGCTCCAGCCCGCGTGCGAGGGCCTTCGCTTGCGCCATAGACGGGGGCCTGCAGCGTGGCGAATTCACGGTGGGCTTCGGCCACGAGCCGTGCCGCCGCCGCCGCGTTGCCGGCGGCCCGCTCCGACGCGGGCGAGGGGGCAGCCGCGTACGCGCCGCCTCGAAGCGCGCCCCCGCTCCCTCCATCGCGGCCAGCGCGCGCTCGAGATGGACGCGCGCCTTGTCCGGGTTGCGCTCGGCCAGAGCCATGCGGCCCAGCGCGCGTCCGACCAGCCGATGGCCCACCAGTAGCGCACTCCTGGCGGAGGTGCGCGCCGCTTCGTCGAGGAGCGCGCGCGGTATCGAGCTCGCCACGGCGACGGCGGGCCTCGCCCAGCACGCTGGTCATCCAGGCCTGCATCTCGGAGCGAGCGGAACGCCCCAGCTGCGCCACCGCTTTCTCGAGAAGAGGGACGTGGCCGCCACCACGTCGCCTTTCGAAGTAGATGGCGCCCAGGAAGCCCATGGCCAGCGCGCGGTATTGACCGGGTTCGGTGAGCGGTCGAGACCCCGGCGCGCCACCGCGACGCCGCGGTCCCAGTCGCCGCGGAGCGCGCGAGGACGGAGCCTGCCGTCCAGTCCGCCGCGCTCTGGAGCTTGGGTCTTGCGTCGCGTCGGCCACCTCCATCACGCGGGCGATGGCCTCCAGCGCGGCGTCGAACTCCCGATGGGGCCGTGGTTGAGCGCCTGCACCCAGTGCGCGGAGGCAAGCCAGTAGCGGTCGCGGGTGTCGCGCAGATGCGCCACCGCCTCCGCGCGTGGCGGACGCCGTCGAGCGCCCCGGAGAAATAGCACTCGTAGCCGAGACATAGTGGGCTCTGCCGATGAGGGTGCGGTCGTCGGCCCGCCGGGCCTCGGCGAGCGCCTGCTCGCCGCTGGCCACCGCCCGCCCGCGAAAGCCGGTGACGCTGAACGTCCGGCCCAGCCAGAAGTGATACTCGGCCGAGAGCGCAGGATCCTCGAGGCGGGCGACGCGGGGCCGCGGCGGCGAGCCGCTCGAGGATGGGCTGGAACTGGCCGAGGAGGCCCAGCGAGTGCGATCTGGGCTGAAGAGGAGCGCCATCACCTCGCGGTCGCGGCGCTCGTCGCCCTCGAGCCGCTCGGCATGGACCAGCGCCTGGTCGAGGAGGGCGACCGCCTCCACATTGGCGTAGCGCTCAGCCGAGCGCGCGTCCGCGCGCGACAGATATGCGCGCGGCCGGCTCGTGGAGATCGCTGGCGCCGTAGTGGAAGGCGATCTGGTCGCAGGGCGTCGTCGATCCGATCCGCGAAGCGCCTCTCAGGCGCCCGCGCGGCGGCGGCATGGAGCTCGCGGCGGCGCGCCGGCGCCAGGCTCGTAGGCGACGTCGTGGTGAGCGCGTGCCTGAAGGCGTAGAGCGGGTCGTCCGCCACCACCGCCTCGTAGAGGAACTCCGCCTGGACCAGGGCGGCGAGCCGCGCGTCGGAGCCCCTCCTCGCCACCCGCCATGGCGCGCAGGAGCGCGGCGAGAAATCGCGCCCGATCACCGAGGCCGCCTGAGCAGCGCCCGCTCCAACTCGGGGAGACGCTCGATCCAGCCGTTTCAGCAGCACCTCGTGCACCGTGCCCGGCACCGCGGCCACGCCCCCTGGTCTGCCTGCGCCAAAGCGTATGCGTGAGCTCCTCCAGAAGAACGGTTTCCTCCGCGCGGGCCAGGGATCATGTCGCGCAGGCCCCCGGCGGCGAGGGCGTCGAGCGAGAGAGCGACAGGAGCGCGCGTCGGCTGTCTCCGGCCGAGAGCGGCGCCAGCCCCATCTGGTCACGTAGGAGCGCCGGAGCCAAAGAGGCTGATGGCCCTCGCGATACGTCACCACCACCATGATGGGCGCGCCGGCCAGGCTCTCCACGATCGAGGCGGGTGGACGGCGGAGGCATGGTCGATCCAGCGTAGATCCTCGGACGACCATCACGATGGGCCTGAGCACCCCGGCTGGCGCGCAGGCTCACCGTGCGGAGCATCTCCAGCGTGCGCGCGTGCACGGACTCGGGGCTGTCGTGCGAGGCTAGTATTTCACCCTCGGTGGATGGCCGAGGAGTAGCAGGTAGGGCGCCATCTCCGCGGTGTAAGCCCCAGCCGATCGAGGCACGCCGCACCTTTCGTGAGCTGCTCCGGCCCGTCCGCGTCGGTGAGACGGAAGGCGCGTGCCGGACGATCTCGATCACGGCAGGAATGGCAGGCTCGAGCCGTGCGGATGGCACCGGCCTTCCAGGAGGAGCGATATCCGTCGGGAGAGGCCGCGCTGCCACTCGAAGAGAAGCCGTGACCCTGCCGATCCCCGCCTCCCCGACGATGGCGACGACCTGGCCTCGGCCCTCGAGTGGCGCTGCCGAGCCGGCTGCGCCAGCAGCTCGAGCTCCTCGCGCCGCCCCACGAAGGCGGTCCGGTAGGCGGTGGTGGTCGTGGCCCGCCTCGTGCCCCCGCAGCGCGTGCACCACGGCGCCGCCCGGCCCCGAGTCGGCACGCGCGTGAGCTCGAAGTGGCGGGCGAGATAGCCGGCCGCGGCCTCGCTCACTGCGATGACGCCGTCACGCCGGCCGCGGCGGACAGCCCGTCCAGCTCCTCCAGCGCGCGGCGCTGGGCGTCGGCGTCGATCCGATGTCTGTCGCGCGTCTCGGCCAGCTCGACGTGATCGGAGTGGAGCGCCAGGCGCACCGGCGGCACGTCAGGGGTCTCACGCCGAGCCCGCTCCACCGCCGAGGTTGCGCGACGATCGCGCGCATGAGCGGCGCGCCGGCTCGCGTCCTCCATGCGGCTCGGCGCCGAACACGGCAAGCAGCCCCAGCGGGCTGAGCGCCGCGAGGCGCCCCGAAGGCCTCGAGCTTGTCCACGAAGGAGTTCGGCGAGACGGCTCCAGCCGTAGCTGTCGTCCTGACGCTGGCCGATCGCCCGACGCGCAGGAACGTGACCCGGCGGAAACCCAGCGCAGCGGACGTACCGGGACGGCGGGGCGCCGTCGGCGCGGCGTCTCCCGTCGCCCGGGCCCCGCGGCTGAGCCGGTCGCGCTCCGCGGGCAGCGTCGGCTCCGACGGCGCCGTCTCGGGCTCAGGGTGGGTCGGGGTGGGGTGGCAGGCCGGGCGAGCGCAGCTCGTAGCGCGCGATCCGCGCACGCACCGTGTTCCGCGTGATGCCGAGGCGCCGCGCGGTGACGAGATGTTCCAGCCCGTCTCCTCGAGCGCCGAGAGAGCTGCTCCCGGGCCACGGCTTCCGCGCTGAGCGGCGCCGCCGTTCCCGCCGCCGGCGCGGCCGCCCGACCGAGGCCCAGCCCCAGCATTCCGCGCGTCCATCGGCGCGCGGCGGTGCCGGACAGGAGCGCAACGCGCTCCATCATCGCCCGCTCAGGCTCGCGCACATCCGCTGGAGCCAGCCAGGCATACGCGTGCGCAGTGCGGTAGCGCGGCGCGTCCGCGTCCAGCGTCCTGGTGGCACAGTCGCCGATGAACCGCCGGGCGAGGCGCGCTCCAGAGACACGGCCCGGCGCCAGCGCCATAGGATATCGCCGCCCGCGCCCCGCAGCGCGGCGGTAGCGCGAGCCGCCACCACCGCGAGGCGAGCGATAGAGATCTTCGCGGAAGCCCGGTACTGCGGGCGTGGCGTGGCCGGAGGTCGGTGATTGCCCGGCGGCTTGACGATGCTCATCGTCCATCGCCCTCGCCCCCGCGTGGAGTCGCCGAGCTGGCGCACCACCGCTCTCGAGAGGCGGTCAGAGCTTCGCTCCGGCAGCTCGTGGAGGAGCCTGATCTCATTCCGAGGAACAAGGTGCCGCAACGGTGGCGGCCTGAAAGAGCCCGGGCTTGGCCCGGCCGCGCGATCGGCAGAAGGCGGCCGGCTCGGCCGGCCGGAAGAGTCCGCCCCCGCGAGATGCTCGGGCAGCGCCGCGCAGTTGATGGCCTGGAACGGCCCGTCAGGCGCGTGCGGGGCCCCGCGCGGTGAATGGCCCCGCGCGAAGCAGCCCGTCCCGCCGGTGCCTGCCCTCCCCATCGGGGCAGGATGACCGGTAGTCGCCGCCGGGCGCCCGACTGCATCTGGGACGAGGCGGCGCACCTGGGGCCCGGGAGGGCTCACGCCATGGCTCGCGGAGTCGCCCATGAGCTCGGCCGCCGAGGGTCCCGCCGGCAACGCCCTTCGCCATCTTCCTTCTACGCTCGCGGCGGGTGCCTTCACAAGAGCGCGCCCCATCCGGCTTCAGCTTGTGTGGTCGCTTGAGCGCGAGATCCTCGCAGGCGCTCGAGCAGGCGCCCCCGGGACAGGGAGTCTCGCTCCTCCCACGCGCGGGCCCACCTGCCTACAGAGCAAAGGCCGACTCCATCAAAGCCCGGGTAGACCTCGGTCGCATGGATGATAGGCGCTGGATCTGGCGCAGCATCGCCTGGCGTCTTCTTGCGGTCCACCTCGCGCTGATCATGCCCCGCGGCAGAGACTCGGCACTGGGATGGCGCTGGTGGATAGCAGGCAGCCGCGCGTGGCGACGGGCCTGAAGGCCCGCGTGGCGGCGTCGTTCCGAGGTGGGGCCCGCCCAGCGCCACGATTCACGCCGGGGACTTCTTCGCGCCACGCGGGCGAGAGCGGCCGCGCGCTCCCATGTTCTTGAGGGCGCGGATGCCGGCCGCACGCAGGAAGTTCGGCGGCGACGGCCTCACCCCATGGAGTTGTAGGGCGGGAGAGCGTGAAGTCGCCGCCGTCGATATCGCCCGTGATAGCCGGCTCCGGCCAGGAGGGCCTCGGCCCGCGCGATCGCAGGGATGCGGCGGCAGCTCCAGCGCGAACTCCAGCGCCCTGGGCACGATATTGCCGCTCGGGCGCGCGAAGCCGAGCCACTCCGCCTCGCTCACCGCCTTGCGGTCCACCGTGAGGCTCGCGGCCAGCCGCCGCACGCGCGCGAGCCGTGCCACGGTGACTTCGGGTCGCCCTGCTCGGGAAAGTCGAGCCAGAACTGGCTGACCGACGGCAGCGGCGGAGGCCACTCCTTGAAGCCGGGCGTCCGCTTGAGCTCCTCCGCCACCTGGGCCCGACACGGATAGATCAGATCCAACTTCGCTCCGCTTCATCGCGCGTGCGCGCGCGTGGTCTCGTCGGTAGATGGTGCGAGGACGAGCCGCTTGGATGGCGGCGCGGCTTGCGCCAGGTGAGCCCTGAAGGCCTCGAGCACCAGCTCGATGCCGGGATTGAAGGACACCAGCTTGTAGGGCCCCGCCCCGATGGGCGCCTCTGAAACCCTCCTCGCCCACCCGCCCACGTACTTCCGCGGCACCACCAGGCCGCGCCCGACGCGGTGGTCCCGTAGAAGGCCATGAAGTCCGGCCAGGCTCCTTCGAGACGATGCGCACGCGGGCCTGGATCCGGGGTCTGGATCTCCCTTTGACGCGATCCTTCAGAGGCTTGACGCCGCGCCCCGGTAGCGCCTGAAGCGAGAACTTCACGTCGTCCGCGGTGACGGGAGCCGTCGTGGAAGCGGGCGTTCTTGCGCTGCAGACGAAGTCGCAGATGCGAGCCCGTCGCGCGACACCGTCCACGACTCGGCGAGGCTCGGGCCGCTCGCATGGTGCCGCTCATGGCTTCACACCACCGCGTCGTGGATGGCGCATGAGAGCACCATGAAGGGCGGCGACTCAGGGCTCCGGCCCCGCCGGGTCCAGCCAGCGGGAGGCGAGCGTCACGTGGACGCCCCGAGGTCTGCGGTGCCCTCCGGCGCCGCCGCGGCGGGGCGGGTGAGGGACGCGGTGAGGGACAGCGCCAGCAGCAGCGCGAGGCCGATCCGGGATGGGCGCACGAGGTCTCCTCGAGGCGTTTCCTGAGCGTGGAGTACGCGGAGGCGGGCGCCCCTCGACCGACGAAACCTCACCCCGCGCGCTACCCGCCGTCATACTTCCGGTGTAGCATCGGGCGGTGCGCAGCTGGCGCCACGCCTCGCGGTCGGGCTCGCCCTCACCTACTCGCCTGCGCTGCTCGGCGACCAGATGCTCTAGCGTTCCTGCCGTCGAATCCCCGCGGCGGCGGCATCGCGGCGGCCAGCCTCGGATTTGGTGCTTCCGCCAATCGCCCCGTGCGCTCTGGCCGCCAATTCGCTCGGTGGCTCTCTGTCCGGAGCTCTGGGGCCGCGCGCCGCCCATGCCTGCTCGGCATGGTGCTCGCGCTCGCCTCCACGTCCGGCCATCTCGTGTCGGACAGCCTCTGGCCGCCGCCGTCTCCGCTCTCTGGGGCATCGCCTTCGCGCTGCTCTCCGTGGGCGGCATCGCCATCATGCTGGATCACAGCACCGACGCCGATCGCGGGCGCACCGTGGGCTTCTATCAGTCCCTGCTCCAGCTCGGCACGCTGGTGGGGCTCGTGCCTCGGGCTTCCTCACCGATGCTCTCTCGGCTATCGCGTGCACCTGGTCATCTACGTGCCGCTCACCGCGCTCGGGCCTGGGCGTCGCGATGCTGGGTGCTGCGCGCGGGACGCGGGCCTCGCGAGCGAGGTAAAGCCGGCCGCGCCCCGGCGCTGGCGCCGCTGGGTACGCTCGCTACGCTCCGCCGGCTGGATCCACGCCTGCTCGCGCTCGGCCTGACGTGCGCTTTGCCACGCATTTTCGCCGGCAGCGGTGCGCTGGCGGCCACCCTGGGCATGTATCTCAAGACCCTGGCGTCGAGCCGGGCGCGTGGAAGCTGGCTCGTGCCGGTGGCGTCTCGCCGGCATTCTCCTCGCGATGCAGCCGCCTGGCGCGATCGAGGCGCCATCGCCGGTCATCTCCGTCGATCGCTTCGGCGATCGCCGCGTCGTGGCCGCCGCGGGCGTGCTGGTGATCCTGGCGGGCTTTCGTGACCCTTGGCCGGCGGCCGCGAGGGCGTCGCCCTCGTCATCGCGGGGTGGTGCTGGTCTCCGTGGGCGAGGGGTTTTCCCAGCCCGCGGTGGTGGTGTGGACCGGGACGGCGCGCCGCCCCACCTCCGCGGCGTGGTGATGGGCGGGCTCGACCGCGGGCGATCCTCGGCGCGGCACTGGGCCCGCTGGTGCCTGCGCTGCTCGAGACGGCCGGGCTGCGCTCGGCCTATACGCTGGGCGCCGCGCTCGCCGTCTCCGCGCTGCTGGCGCTGGCCCCCGCGCGGCGCCGCGCCCCTCTCCCAGCGCGCCTAGTCCTCGGGCCGACCCGCCTCGGCAGCGCCCGCACCCGGCTGCCCGCCAGGTCCGGCGCACGCCAGCAGCGCGGAGAGCGCGATCATCGCGCCCACGCCGGCGAGCGGCTGAGGATGTAGCTCGCGGCCAGCGCGCCGAGCGGCCGGCCGCCTTGCATGATGGTCCGCAGCAGCGAACGAGCAATACGTAACTGGAACGAAGTAT
>ERZ1370068.3809-contig-2910_pt1 | contig 27066 bp, 49 predicted proteins | sample MGYA00561227_ERZ1370068 | MGnify/ENA primary metagenome ERZ1370068 (study PRJEB38410, sample SAMEA6850437) | metagenome | study: Metagenomic assessment of the ecological functions of the soil: analysis of the soil microbiota associated with the...
TTACGGTATTGCTGAAGAATGCCTTCGAGTACCCGATCAGCACCACGCGAGGCGGGCTGGGATGCCGGGCATGGCCATTAGTGCATCGCGAATCTGCCGGGCATTGTGTTCGATGCCCGAGAAGTGTCGACCTTCATCCATGAGGCCCGTACCCGAATGGGCGCAATAAGCCTGCAGCGCTTCCCATCGTGGGTTCGCCACGGCTCGAGGCCCCGATTCCCGGCACCAATGCCGCAATGAGGTGGCGCGGCTTTTTTGAAGGACTGCTGTCGACGGGCCGTCCGTCGCCGGTCGGCTCGTTTCCGACGCGCGCGTCAGCGCCTGATCGCAGGGCCGGTAGTCCGAAGCTTTCCAGGTCCGTGCGCTTTCTCGCGAGTACAGCGCAGTACATTCAGCGAAAACGTGCACGGCGGTCAACGACGCCCGCCGCCTCTGCCGGAACGAGCGCAAGCGGCGGTGTCGGAAATAACGAATACAAGCCAGATGTGGAGGCTCCGAGACGCGCGCAGCCGGGACACGAGCACATGCCGGTTGCGATTGCTCGCTGCCAGCAGGCGCGCACGCGCGCGGTTCGCGCGCCGTGGGCCGGCCTGTTCAAACTTGTTCGGTGGCTGGCTGGATTATTGCGCATACGCCGCTCCTGACGAGCAGCGCCACACTTGACACCGCCGTGCGGGTCGGCTACTTGCGGGCCGGCCTACGTAAGGCGTGACCGAATCACCCGCACGCGCGGCAGCGGAAATGGCGCACATGCACCGCGCCGTGCTCCGCAGGCAGTGGATCAGCCCCATGAAGTAGCGCAGACCACACCCCTGCCATCGCTTTGATGATCGTCGATCCGCCCTGGCCCCGGCAGCGCCCCACATGCGCTGGGTCGTTGTCCCGGGAGACGCGGGCATGTCCACGACCTCCTCCCGAGCACCGCGGAAGCGCCGTGAGCTCACTCGATCTGCGTTTGCACGGACACAGCAGCTGGCGTGCGGACGCTGCCAGATCTCCGGTTTAGGACGCGTACCGATTCGCGTTTGTCTTCAGGGCACGTAGCGGATGTCAGGTGTCACCGTGGATAACTTCAGCCTATCGTCCCCGCCCAGTCCATGGTATGGCACGAGTTCAGACACATGGTGCAGTTACAAAATGGGCGCGCCGGTGAGAACCAGTCTGGGTAAGCCAAACGGTTCGTCGAAGTTCACATGGATCGATTTATCAGGGCGTCAGCGGCAGCAAATGCTGCCCAGGGCCGCAGGATGCGATTTCCGCTCCTGGAAGTGCAAGATCACCGCGAAGTTCGAGGAGATGGACGTTGCCCGGAAGAATTCCGAGAAGGCATCGCTCCCCAGGAGCGCGGCAGTCGATTCCGGGCGATGAAAATCTGCACTGTGCGCCCGCTGTCCATGCCGATCGATCGGAAAGGAGGAAACTTCTCTATCCAGCTTTCCTCGAAGCCAGCGGGCAGCATGAGGTTGTGCATCGCCTGTGTGCTGGAAGTCGAACACGAGGGCGGCTGTAAGGAAGCTGATCGCCACGATCGAGGAAGCAGGACCGATGCATGACTGGTTTCGGATGCGCGGATCTGATGTCCTCTCAGGAGATGATCAAGCATCATGCGTCAACGAAGAGGCGCGCGATGGGATGCCTCGCCAAGGCGCGCGCTTGACATGGATCCCGAAGCCGTCGCGAGCAGCTCCGGAATCAGCAAGAAGCAGCCGATGGGCGAACGCAGCTCCGGAACCAGCTTGAGTAATTACAGCACTGGCGGCGCGACGGCGATGATGATGAGCACTCAGGCGCGCGACGAGCTGAGGCAGACGGGTGGGCGACGAGAGCCGGCACCGTCGCGGACGCCGCGTCCTTCTCATCCAGCCTTCCGCAGAAGCGCCATCAGGTCCACTGACCTTGCCGCCGCTTTCGCGCGCAGCACCTTCACAGGCGCCAGCGTCTTCGATTCGCCGGCCTTCACTTTCTGCTTGATGCGCTTCGAGGCATCGTCGCGATAGTGTCGCGATACTTTGGCTGCCAGGACGCTGACATACTCGTCGATCGGCCTGAGAGGCAGTCTGCAATCTCTTGCCGTCGCGGCGCGCCTGGCTGCTTTCGCGCCTGACCTTTGGCCAGGCAGAATCTCCTGCTCGAAGCGCATGGTGTTGAGCATCAGCGACGCCGCCGCTCCGGCATCACACGTCGAGGCAGTTCGCGGCTGCGCGCTACGAAGGACGCCACGGCAATCTTGCCGGCTTCCGCCATTGCGATCTACGCAGGAGAATACCACATCTTCCGCCCTGGCGCTCGGGCGAGGTAGTAGGGAGTGTCGAAGTAGTAGGGCGCAATGCTGCGCGATCGACGAAGAGCGTGACTATCAACAGTGCGCGACGCCTACGTTGGCCGCTGGAAGTCCTTCATCCGTCAACACGACATAGTCGCCCTTCCTGTACTCATAACCCTTGACGATGTCACGCCACTCGACTGCACTTCTTCCCGGTTCTTGCTGATGCGCTGATATCCGACCGGCGAGAAGTCGCGCTCGTCCAGCATGTGGAGGTCGAGGCTCGTGTGGTCGTGCCGCGGTGTGCAGGCTTACGGGGACATGCACGAGGCTGAGCTGATCGCACCCTTTCCAGATTGCACGCGCCATGAGGATGCCCATCAATCGACGTCCGGAAAACGCCGCAAGGCACTACGGCGCAAGCTTCCGCGCAGGTAGTGGAAGGCGCTGACTGCCCGATGCGGCCGATTGCCATTGTCGCGCGCGGACAGGAGCGCAGGCTGTAATCGCAGACACCACAGATCAATGTCTCCTGTAGATGGCGAAATGTGGCAGCTGGCTGGGGTCGCGAAAGCGACCCCTATTTATTTGTGCGGCTTCAACCTCAGATGCCGGCAAACCACTCGTAGCCGCGGTCTTCCCAGTAGCCGCCCTTGCCGCCGCGGATTCCCGCGAAGTTCTTCACCGCCTCGATGCGCATGATGTACTTCGCCATCTTGTAGCCGAGCTGGCGTTCGATGCGCACGCGCAGCGGCGCACCGTTCTTGATCGGCAACACCTCGTCGTTCAGCTCGTACGCCAGGATCGTCTGCGGGTGCAGAGCGTCTTCCAGGTCGATGCTCTCGTAGTACTTCTCCGCAGTGCCCCACATCGGGTCCGCACAGTGAAAGACGACGTAGCGCGGCTTCAGGCTGCAACCGCACGAGCGCCAGCATGTGACTGAGCTGCACGCCGGTCCATTTGCCGATCGCGCTCCAGCCCTCGACGCAATCGTGGCGCGTGATCTGTGTGCGACTCGGCATCGCGCGCAGCTGCGCCAGCGTGAATGCTGCGGGCGCCTGCACCAGCCCGTCGACCAGCAGCTTCCAGTCCTCGAATCCGCGCGCCGCCAGCGCCTGGTATTCGGCGTCCTCGGGATTCTGCAGTTCCATTGCTGCGGAACTCCGGCGACAGGTCGGCCTCGGTGAACTCCTGAGCCATCGAGCGTCGCGACGGTCACGAGATGCTGTGCGGCCACTGCTCAGGTGCTCGCCGACGCCGAGAACCTCGGAAACCAGGAGCTGTTCGAGAGTGCATCGCAGCCCGCCAGCAGCGCGGCGCTCGCACTGGTGAGCGCGTGTCGCAGGAAGTATCGACGCGAGCGCATACGCGACCTCATGACTCGCTCCTCGGAGCCGATCCTGTAGCGACCCGTAATCATCGAGCGCAGGTTGTTCCAGAATCCGGTGACGACGACCTCGGAACACATGGATCAGGACGAACAACACCAGCGGTAAAGGCGGCGATGAAATGCAGAGTGCGCGCGGACTGGCGACCGCCCAGTAAGTCCACCCACCCGGGCAGGACCGAATTGAGCCACGGCGACATCGCCCAGCCGGTCAGGAGGACCAGCGGAAAGAGTCCGAAGATCAGGAGCAGATAGGAAAGCTTCTGCAGCACGTTGTAGCGCCTGGCCGCCTTCGCCGTGTGGATGACGCAGGCGCAGGTGATCCTTGACGGAACGCCAGATGCCGCGCCAGTCCTCGCGTGTCGGTTTCAGATCACGCTGCACGTGGCGGCTCGCGATGCTGTGCGCGAGATACACGCATGCCATTGATCACGAACAGCCACGCGAAGAAGAAATGCCAGCGGCGCTCCCACTGCGCAAGCCACTGCCCGCTGGGAACCGTGATCCAGGACGGGAACTTGTTCGCGAGCTTCGAAGATGGCGGGCTTGCCGGTGTAGGAGGGTTTGCCCGAACGGGAACCCGTTCGGCACCTCGAAAATGGCGGGCTTGCCGGTGTAGGAGAGACTTGCCCCAGTAGAGCGCTGGATGTTCGTTGAAGATCTGCAGCCCGCTCATCAGCAGAGCCGTCAGGGCGATGACGTTGATCCAGTGCGTGATGCGCACCAGCAGAGCTGTGGCGGCGGTAGAGATAGCTCGGTGCCAGTGGATGGTGTGTGGCCTTCGGCAAGGATTATCGTCACTGACCGGCGGCCAATCCAACTGGTCGCACCCGCCTGAAGTGGATCCTACTGGGCGGAAGGCCTTCCCAGGCGCGGTTGCTGGTACATTCTCGAATCAGCGCCCCCGTAGCTCAGTGGATAGAGCGACCGCCTCCTAAGCGGTAGGTCGTCGGTTCAACCTCCGGCCGGGGGCGCCAATCAGAATGGGCACGGGTCGTGGAGAAAGTTAGAAAGCGTATCCCAGCTTCAGATAGAGGCCGTAGCTGGCACCCTCACCCTCGGCGTATTCAAGGTTCACAACGATGCCTTCCTTCGGTTTGAGGATGTATTGGACACCGACGCCCCCCATCGGAAAGACATTCTCGTTATCCGAGCAGTTCACGCCGTCTCCGTAGAGACAAGCGACGCCAGCGAAAATCGTGGCGGTCCACTTCTCTGCGAGCCGCAACCTCTCCTCGCCCTCGATCGAAGACATGTACTCGCCGGTGTACTGTCCTACCTTGTAGCCGCGAAGCTGAACCGGCGCTCGCGCCGCAGTGGGTGCGTCGCTGGTCAAATGGTTCAGCTGGCGCAGGGCGAACACGTTGCCATTGCCGTGCGGGATGAAGTACTTGAACTCGGCACGGTACATGTCGTAGTCATTGTCCCCGCCCAAGGACTCGCGAAAGCGCCATATTGTTGAGGTTGAGCAGCCAACCGCGGGTCGGCATGTTCTCGTCGTCGCGTGAATCGTTCTGGACGACGAGACCAGCGCCAGCGGACTTGTATGGCTGGACGCCCAGGATATCGAGCACTTGATCGTCGAACGGTGTCTGGCCGGCAATGGCGAAGTTCTGATAGATGCCCTGCCCACCGAGAAACCAGTTGCCCGTGACGCGATAGGTGTAGCGGGCGACGAACGAGCGCAGCTCAGCTTCGTTTCGCAGCGGGACTCCGGTTCCGAGGTAGTCGTCGTAGTCGTTCTTGATGTTTGCCATACGCCATCGCAGCGATCGCTCGTTGATGGTCCTCAGCGAAGGAAGTCCTGCGTAGAGCCCGGCCACGATGGAGTCAGTAGTCGAGTATTGGCCTGAAACGGCGAATATGGAGGGCCGCGACTTCCTGTCGAAGAAATGCAGATAGCCTGCCAAGTGCCCCAATGGAGGTACCGAGCTTGGGATTGGAGCTTGCCAGCGGCGTGAACAGCCGGGGAACGTTCCTCTAAAGGCGAGTGACGGGGTCTCCTGCGCAAACGCGGGGATCGAAGTGATAGCCACGGCAACCAATGCAAGCATTGTCTGCCATCCCAACTCGCGGCTAATAACCGAATGCATCCTCAATTCCCTTTGCGTGCAAACGCCGCGAAGTCGAGTCAGAAACAGCTTGCTACGTCATCGCGCACGCTGTCGGCTAGACGGACCAATTGGTCGAAGCGTATCTGAAAGCCTGCATGCTCGTATCGAACCCCGAACGTGAGAAACAAGAAGTTTGTCGCGCAGTGCGCTACAAATGACCCGGCTTCTATCGTGCGCGCACATTCTCGCCTCAGCGTTGGCCGGGTAGACTCGTCGGGGTCGCCATCATTGGCGAGTCTGGTGGCGAGAAAGCCGGCGCAGCACCCATTGACACTGTGATATATCGGGAACGATGAACACCAAGTCGCTCAAGGGCCGTTTCAGGCCGCTAAGAGTGCCACGGAAGTTCCGGACTCCCTTTCGGACAAGGAGGAGAAGCGGCTGCAGGAACTGTTCGAGGAGGCCAATCGAAGCCTCGAGCGGGCGAGCAGCGGGGAATCGCTGCAGCGAGTACATCGGCAGGATCGAAGAGTTGGCGCGCGGCATTTTCTCTCCGAGAACCTGAGTCCTGACCCGATTGCAGTGCGCTGTGCGCAAATTGTCAGCGAGCGCGAGGATGTAGGGGCAACCGTCATATCGGATGCAGCCGGCGCCTCAGGGATGACACCCGAAGGCGTGCCCGAGCCGCTGCAGCGAAGCGCCATTTCGGAATTCGTGCACGGTGCCGCACGCGTCTTGCTCAGAGTGAACATGCTCAAAGTCACATCGCGCAGCCGACGATCAATCCATGGATAGTTGGCGGCGGATTGCATGCGTGTCGAAGAGGCGCACCAACAGCTGGTCGGTGCCGGAGCATTCGATAGAGAAGACCCCACCCGAACGGCGCGGCAGGCCAAGGAAGAAGAAGCCAAAAGAAGACAGGACCGAATGCGCGCGTGGATCGACGCGAATGGCAGATTCCCAACCAACGACAAGGTCACCCGCGTGGATACTCGAATATAAGAACGCGGATAGGCGAATCGGCGCGCAAGCAGTTCAGTCGAGACCTGAACGCCGTGCACGCAACCTTCAAGCTGCCTAAATAGCGCTCCCGCAGGTCATCGAGGCCCCGATTCGTGATCTGGGGTCATCAGACAATTGCGCGTGCCTGGATTTATCAGGCAGCGGTGCGAAGGCATTCTCCTACTGAACAGATCGTGAATGGAGATCTGGCAAGGAGCGAAACGTGAGTTGGCGAAAGCTAGGTTCAAGATTTCTGCAGACCGACGGGATTCTGTTTCGCCACCATCGGCCAAGACCGTTTCGAAGGAAGAGGTCGAGGCGCTGGAGGCCAAGCGTATCCAACGCCTGCGCGAACTCGGCAATTGGCGACCATCCAGCGGCTGGCACAGTCGAGCCGGCGAGCTTAGGTCGAGTTTCGCCGCCGTCAGCTTGAGGTAGCCGTGTGCGCCTCTGCGGCGATCGGCGCGCGCACCCAAAGCATGCGGCACACGATCAAGCCCGCGAGCCCAGCCACGAGATGTTTGAGCGTGTGTCCGCTGGCGAGCCTCGCCGGCGGCCAGGATCTGCCGATCGAATGTCTCCATGAGCTTGGCGACGACGTAGGCGGCGAATATCGCGTAGATCATTTCCGCGCGTGTAGCGCGAAGGAAACAGGGCCGCGAGGAGCAGCAAGATCACGACGGAATAGCCCTGCAGTATTCCGTACGGCAGTACGTTGCCCACTCCCGCCCGTTCGGTGATGCGCCAGTAGATCACCGAGGCCGCGCCCACGAGCAGCATTGGCAACAGTAACGCCAGGCCGGTCCGTGCGCTGACGCGATCGCTGATCTGTGCTGCGATGAGCGACATGAAGGCGATCGTCATTGGCAGGCGATCCCAGAAGAGCCGCTCGTTGTCAGGCGCGAGATGGTAGTAACTCGATCCAAGCGCAGTCAGCGCCACGCCCAAGAAGAAAATCGCATAGCCAGCGTTCTCGCGGAAACTCGAACCGCGTGCGTGGGTGGAAGGTCACGATCAGGCCAATCGCACCGCCAATCAGAAATGCGACGTTGGAAGCTACGTCGAAGAAGTCTGGGAATTCGAACGAGCATGCGCCGATCGGCGAAGGCGTGGTACGGCGAGCGGCTGGTGGCATCGGCGGCAGGCAGCAACGCCGCGGCAAGGCAGAGGAGGGTGAAACCCCCGACGAGCCCAGGCCCGCGCAGTCACCGTTGTCTCCGTTGTCTGCCATGCGGTTTCACTCGCGCGGGCGGAGACTTGCGGTGACATCTACGTGAGCCGCGAGAGAATCTCCTGGAATCGCGGATTCCCGTGCAGTGGCGCGAGGTCATTGTCATTGAGGATCCAGTCGCGGTTGCCGCGGCCGCTGCTCACGGCGCGATCGAGGAAACCAGTGCACGCTCGTACTCACCGCCCAATGCTGCCGTACATGCCGCCGTATATAGCGTCCCATAGTCATTCGGGCGCAACGAGAGTGCACGGTCCAGGATGCGATTGGCTTCCTCGCGACGTCCGAGCAACATGAGCACGCCCGCGGCGTGATCGGATGCGTAGGCGTCATCCGGCTCGAGCGCCAGCGTGCCGTTCGATGGCTCGCCATGAGCGGTGCACGGCACTCTGTTCCCCTTCGCGATCCTTCAGCGCCTGATATTCCTGGATTGCCAGCGTGATGGGCCGATAGTCATCGGGCCGGATCTCAAAGGCCCGTTCGTATTGTTTCGCCGCCTCAGCATGTTCGCCGCGACCGGCCCGGTACTTTCCAAACCAGTAATACGCGTTGAAATCTCGAGGGTCGAGTGCAATGGCGCGTTCGAAGGCGCGCTCGACTTCCGCCGCGTCGCCCACGAGCTGCAGGGCGTTGCCACGCGCAACGAACGCATCGCAGAGCCCCGGTGCAGCTCGATGGCTCGCTGGCTCGCCGCGATTGCATCGGCCGGAGTAGCCCGCCGGCTTCCTGCCGGAGGCGCAACAATCGTGTGAGCACATCAGCGAGCCCGGCATGGGCATGCGCGAAGGCAGGGTCGAGGCGAATCGCCTCGCGAAACAGCTCGACCGCGGCGCGCTGCTCCGTCTCCTTTCCTTGTTCAGGAGCTGCCGACCGCGCAGGTAGAAGTCATAGGCGGCGAAGTTGTGCGTACCCTGGCGGTTCAGACGTGACGCATCCGCCGCGCAACAGCTGAACACTGAGCGCTTCGACGATGTGACGCGCGATCTGCTCCTGGACTGCAAAGATATCGGCCACCTTGCGATCGAACGTCTGCGACCACAGATGAAACCCGTCTGACACCTTGATGAGCTGCACCGTGATGCGCATCTGGTCGCCGGCCTTGCGCACGCTGCCTTCGAGAAACGACTGGACGTTGAGGAGACTTCCGACCTCGCGGCTGCCGACGGGCTTGTTCTTGAGTTGAAAGAGACGCGGAGCGTGAGGCGACACGCAGGCCGTTCACCCCGCAGAGAGCATTGATGATTTCCTCGGCGATGCCCTCGCAGAAGTACTCCTGATCCTTCTCCGCACTCATATCGATGAAGGGAAGCTGATCGCAACCCGAGGTTGCGCGGGCGCTGCGGTGCCTGCAGCGGTGCGCGGCGCCGCGGCACGCGCGCCAATCAAGCGGTCAGTGAGCAGGACGACGATCACGACCGCGAGCAACATCAGCATCGATTCGTCCGTTGGACGGTGAAACACCCACCGGTCCGCCAGCAAGGCAAGTACTGCGAGCGCGATGATCACGAGGATGATGAGGTCGAGCCTGCGTGCCAGGGAGGACAGGCACCCCTTTGGCTCGATCCACGAGCAGCTCCCGGAGGGGCGGCGCTCGGAAATCCAGGACCAGATCAACACCAGGGGCAGGCCAGCGGCGAGCACGTAGATCAGCCACGGCACGAAGCGGCGCACCGACTCGAATGTCTCCCCGACATCCGTCGCTACGGTCACGATGAGCCATGCAAGCCCGAGGTACGCGGCCGTGACGCGGAAGACGTTTCGTTGCTTCAGCTTTGTGAGGAACTTGAACTCGAACAGGTCAACGTTCTGGCCGCTCACCGGCTCACCTTCTTATTTTCTCTTGAGGTCCTCGTCGCGCAGGTTGAATAGCCGCTTGCGATCTTCGTCCGTCATCTGCTGTGCGGAGCTTATCCACTCCTGGCCGACGTTGGCGCCCTTCTTCACCGCGGGCCGCGCTCCAACGGTTTCGAACCAGCCGCTTCACGTTCGGGAAATCGTTGAGGTCCTGCCCTTGCCAGTCGTAGCGAAACACCCAGGGCCAGGCCGCGATGTCGGCGATCGAGTACTGCGCCCGCGAGGTAGTCGTACTTTCCGAGCTGCTTGTCCATCACCGTGTAGAGGCGCGCGACTTCGGCCCGAAAGCGGTGCATTGGGTACTCGATCTTTTCCGGTGCGTATTTCAGGAAGTGATGCGCCTGCCCGGCCATGGGGCCAAGGCCGCCAATCTGCCAATACACCCACTGCAATACGTGGTACTCGCCATGCAGCTCGGCCGGCAGGAGCTTGCCGGTCTTTTCGCCGAGGTACTGCAGGATCGCCCTGACTCGAACAAAGCGATCGGTCCTCCTTGCGCATCGTGATCCACGATCGCTGGCATCTTGTTATTCGGACTCAGTGCCTCGAACTCCGGCTTGAACTGATCGCCCTTGTTGATGTTCACCGGAATTGCCCGGTACTGCGAGCCCGCATTCCTCGAGCATGATGGTGATCTTCTTGCCGTTGCCGGTCGGCCAGATATAAGCGTCAATCAAGTGAAATCCCCTTCAAAGTGCGCGCGCTCGCACCGAGCATACCTCACACGTACCGCAATCGATCCGTCTTTGGATCATCGAGGCGGCTGATTCGGTTAGTATTTCGCAATCAGACTTGCAGTTGTGGGTCCATGAGCAAACTCGAAGACAAGATCCGGTCGGGTGGCTTCGTAGTCACCAGCGAGCTCACGCCTCCCAAGGGCACCGACCTCTCTGAGGTGGTCTCCCAAGGCGCAGCTCCTCGAGCCATGGGTGGATGCGCTCAATATCACGCGAGTCGCCGCGGGCCCGTATGGCGATCGAGCCGAAAGCGGTCGCCCACCTTCTCCTGGACCATGGCATCGAACCGATCCTGCAGATGACGGCGCGCGACCGCAATCGCATCGCGCTACAGGCGGATCTGCTGGGCGCGGCGGTGCTCGGGATCGAAAACGTCGTCTTCATGAGCGGCGATTCTCCGACCGGTGGCGATCATCCGGAGGCGAAGCCGGTGTTCGACCTGTTCGCCACCGAGATGCTGAACATGGCGCGTGCATTGGTCAGCGGCAGCGACATGGCGGGAAATGCTTTGAAGGGCGCACCGAAGCTGTACCTGCGTGCGGTGACCAATCCGGGGCTACGGAATTCGCACGCGAAGTGGAAAACACGCGTCGCAAGATCGATGCAGGCGCGCAATTCCTGCAGACGCAAGCGCTCTACGAAGCTTCATCATTGGCACGATTCCTCGACGCATTGAAGCCCGATGGCGTCGCCATTCTGGCGGGAGTCATCCCGCTCAAGTCAGCGAAGATGGCGCACTGGTTGAATGACAAGGTGCCGGGTATTCGCGTACCGGATGCGCTGATTCAGCGGATGGACCGCGCCGCCGACACCTCGAGTGAAGTCGAGAAACGGCGTCGAAATTGCCGCACAGGTCATTCGCGACGTGCGCCCGCTGTGCGCAGGCGTTCACGTCATGGGGCTCGGCTGGGAAGACCACATCCCAGCGATCTTGAGCGCGAGTGCTCTGAGTCGATGATTGAAGCGGCTACTCGCTGCGGGCCGCCACACCCGTAACAGCACCGTCGTCGGGTTGACTGGCGTTCCGCCGGCGCGCCCCGTGTTCCGCCTCGAGCAATTCGCGCTTGCGGCCGACCCCCAGCGATATCCGCCCAATCCACCGCCGGTCTGCACGACACGGTGGCACGGCACGACGAGCGCTACAGGGTTTGCACCGCAGGCGCTGCCGACGGCCCGGATCGCCTCGGGGCGCCCGGATGCTCCGCGCCACTTCGGCGTAGCTTCGCGTGCGGCCGGCGGGAATCTTCTGCAATGCGCGCCAGACCTGCTGCTGGAACGCCGTGCCGCGGATATCGAGCGGCAGGCTCAGGTGTGGCGCGCGACCTTCGGCAAGCCGAACCCACCCCTTGCACCCATTGCGCATGGTCTCGATCGCTGCGCTCGATCGAAGCGTCGCTGAACTCCTCGCGCAACAATCCTTCGAGTGCCGCATCGTCATCACCAAGCTGCACGGCGCAAATACCCTCGCGGTGGATGCGACCAGCAGGCGACCGAGGGCACTCGGCACGATGGAAAAGCGAATCTGCTCGCCGCGGCCGCGATCTTTGTAGCGCCGCGGCGTCATGCCAATGGCACGAGCAGCGCGTTCGTACACCCGGCTCGATGAACTGAATCCTGAGGCGTAAATTGCATCGGTGACCGAGGCACCGTCTTGAAGGGCGAGCTTGAGCTGATTCATTCGCACTGCCTCCGCATAAGCGAGGGGAGAGATTCCGACGTACTGCTTGAACACGCGCTGCAGGTGCGCCGGAGAAAACGAGAAGCGCTTGCCGAGCCGGGCGAGGGTGAGCGTCTCATCGTGAGCGCTACGGATGTAATGGCACACACTCAACACGCGCTCGGCGACGGGATCGCGCAGGTGGCTGCGGTCGGGCTGGCAGCGCTTGCAGGTCGCGAAATCCGGCCTGGCGCGCCAGCTCGGGCGCAGAGAAGAACCGCACATTCTTCCGGCGCGGTTTGCGAGCTGGACAGGACGGCCGGCAACAAATCCCGGTGGTGCGCACGCCGAACCACGAAGCGCCCGTCGTACTGCGCATCCGCTCGAGACAGGCGCGCCATAGCGCGTCCGCACTGTCGATTCGTGAATGTTCTGTCTTCATGACGGGCTAAGGTACGGCAGCGGTCAGGGCGGTTCCATCCGGATCGTGCGGAGATATTCGTCGGCGGCGTTTTACAGTCCGGAAGATGGCGTCGGACTGGCTTTTGCCAAGCTCCTGAACGCGGAGCCCGCCCGCGATCATGGCCCCGGGTTTGCATCACATTCACTCGAGCGAATCTGTGTCAGCTCGGGAGCGAGAATGAAGGGGAAGAAGTCGGGGAGCCGATGATGGCTCGCCGATGTCTCAGCTTAGTCTTAAGTCAACTGCTGGGGACACGGCTCGTGGGACCTGGCGTGCCGGCCGATCGTCGCTCCTCACCGGACCGGCGCCGGCTCAGCGTCTGGTCGGTGCTTTACGGCGGCTTCTGGCCGCGTCGTCGCTATATGCGACGAATGGGCGATCACTCGCTGCCGGTACTCGACTGGCATGAATCGCACCTCCTCGCCATTGCGATCGCCATCCTGCTCCTGTCGTTTGCCGATGCCTTCCTCACGATCAACCTTCTGCTCCTGGGAGCCGAGGAAGCGAACCCATTGATGGCTGCGCTCTTCTATCGGGACGTAGCGATGTTTGCTGCGGTGAAGATGGCATTGACCGGTGGCGGCGTGATTCTGCCTGCTCGCGCTGTCGCGCCTGCGGCTGTTCGGCGCATCAAGGTCGTGCAGGGCCTGTACGCGACGCTGATCGTCTACGTGATCCTGGTGCTCTACGAACTGTCGATGTTCGCGACGCTGACCTGACGCCCCCGCGCCTCTCGGGCGCTCTTGCTTTTCGGGCGCTCAACTCCAACTCCTGAAGCTCGGCGCGTTTCTCAAGCGCATCAGGTTCAGCTACACTACCGCGCCCTGAATGCTTCCAGGCCATTGATTGATTTCTACAATGACAGACTCCCTGCGCGACCAATACGCGAGCTCACCGCTGTATGGCGGTAACGCTCCGTTCGTGGAAGCGCTCTACGAGAGTTTTCTGCTCGACCCGGAGTCGGTGGGGCTGGAATGGCGTGAATACTTCACGCGTCTTAAGGCCGGCGCGGGCAACGAGATCCCCCACGGCCCGATCATCGCCGAGCTCCCTGCGGCGGGCGAAGGAGACGCGGTCCGCGGCCTCCACGGACAGCCACGAGGCGAGCGCGCAAGCAGGGCGCCGTTTCGCGCCTGATCCAGGTGTATGCGAATCGCGGGCACCTGGTCGCCAACCTCGATCCGCTCGGACTGCGATGCAGCGCCAGCGTCCGCGCGTGCTCGAGCTCGACTACTTCGGACTCGTCGAGGCCGATCTCGATACGGAATTCTCACCGGCAGCCGCACCGCGGCCATCGCCGCGCGTCATGAAGCTGCGCGACATCCTCGCGCAGCTCGAAGCACATCTACTGCGGCACCATCGGCGCCGAGTTCGCGCACGTGTCGGATACCGAAGAGCGCCTGTGGCTGCAGGACCGCTACCAGGATGGCCGCGTGCTGCAGCGCTTCAGCGCCGAGGAGCAGCAGCAACATCCTCTGGCAGCTGACGGCGGCGGAAGGCCTCGAGCGCTACCTGCACACGAAGTATGTCGGCCAGAAGCGCTTCTCGCTCGAAGGCGGCGACAGCCTCGATCCCGCTGCTCGACGACCTCATCCAGCAAGGCGGCGCAGCGCGGCGTCGAAGAGAGCGTCATCGGCATGGCGCATCGCGGCCGGCTCAACGTGCTGGTGAACGTGCTCGGCAAGTCGCCGTCGGTGCTGTTCTCCGAATTCGAAGGCAAGTACGACACCGACGCACATGCAGGGCTCGGGCGACGTGAAGTACCACAAGGGCTTCTCGTCGGACCTGCGCACGCCCGGCGGCAACGTGCACGTGGCGCTGGCGTTCAACCCGTCGCATCTCGAAGTCGTGAACCCGGTGGTCGAAGGCTCGGTGCGCGCACGCCAGGAGCGGCGCGGCGATACGCAAGGGCGACAAGGTGCTGCCGATCCTGATCCACGGCGACGCGGCGTTCGCCGGGCAGGGCGTGGTCATGGAGACGCTGCAGCTGTCGCAGGCGCGCGGCTTCTACACCGGCGGCACGCGTGCACATCATCATCAACAACCAGGTCGGCTTCACCACTCAGCGATCCGCGCGATGCGCGCTCGACGCATGTACTGCAGCGACGTCGCCAAGATGATCGAGGCGCCGATCTTCCACGTGAACGGCGACGATCCGGAGGCGGTGGTGTTCGTGACGCGCCTCGCGCTCGACTACCGCCATGCAGCTTCCACAAGGACGTGGTCATCGACCTCGTCTGCTACCGCCGCCACGGCCACAACGAAGCGGACGAGCCGTGCGGCCACGCAGCCGATGATGTACCAGGCGATCCGCAAGCATCCGACGCACGCGCAAGCTCTACGCGGACCAGCCTGGTCGCCGAGGGCGTGCTGCACGGACGCGGAAGCCGACGGCGATGACCGAGTCAATATCGCCAGCGGCCTCGACGAAGGCAAGCCGCAGGCGCGTGCCTCGCTCGGCATGATCGGCAACAAGTACACGGTCGACTGGACGCAAGTACCTCGGCATCGACTGGACACGAGCACGTGCGACCGGCGGTCGACATCGAGCGCTTGCGCGCACTCGGCAAACGCGCTCGACGACGCTTCCGGACGGAATTTCGCGCTGCATCCGCGCGTCGCGCAGGTCATCGCCAACCGCGAGAAGATGCTCGCCGGCGAACTGCCGCTCGACTGGGGCTGCGCCGAGACGCTGGCCTACGCCAGCATGCTCGAACGAAGGCAATGCGCATTCGCCTCACGGGCCAGGACAGCGGCCGCGGCACCTTCTTCCATCGCCACGCGGTGCTGCACGACCAGCGCACCGGCGAGCGCTACATCCCGCTGCAGCACATCGCCGAGCGCCAGCCGCGCTTCGCAGATCACCGACTCGGTGCTCTCCGAAGAAGCGGTGCTGCGGTTTCGAATACGGCTATCTCGACCACCGATCCGTCCGACGCTCGTGATCTGGGAAGGCGCAGTTCGGCGACTTCGTGAACGGCGCGCAGGTGATCATCGATCAGTTCATCAGCTCGGGCGAAGCCAAGTGGGGCCGCCTGTGCGGACTCGCGCTGCTCCTGCCGCACGGCTACGAAGGCCAGGGCCCGGAGCACTCGTCGGCGCGCCTCGAGCGCTTCCTGCAGCTGTGCGCCGAGAACAACATGCAGGTGTGCGTGCCGTCGACGCCGGCGCAGATGTTCCACATGCTGCGCCGGCAGATGCTGCGCTCGCTTGCGCAAGCCGCTCATCGTGATGACGCCGAAGAGCCTGCTGCGCCACGAGCTGTCGGTGTCGCCGCTCGAGGATCTCGACCGACGGCGAGTTCGCACGCGTCATCGACGAGATCGACAGATCGCGAGCCGGCCAACGTGCGCGCGCGTCGTGTTGTGCTCCGGCAAGGTGTACTTCGACCTGCTCAAGGCGCGCCGCGCGACGAGCATGCACGACGTTGCGCTGGTGCGCGTCGAGCAGCTCTATCCGTTCCCGGTCCGACGAGATACGCAGGCCGTGCTCGCGCAAGTATCCGAATGCGCGCGAAGTCGTCTGGTGCCAGGAAGAGCCGCAGAACCAGGGCGCGTGGTACCAGATCCGCCATCGCCTGCAGCGACCGCTCGGTCGGCAAGCGCGAACTGCTGTACGCCGGTCGTGCGCCGGCCGCGCGCGCCAGCGACCGGCATCACGAAGCTGCACGAAGCCGAGCAGCGCGGCTCCGTCGAAGCCGCGTTGACGCGCCACTAACAAAGAAGACGGAGCGCGCGAGACCAAGCGCCTCACGGCGACACGCTGCCGCCGCCGCCGCCATCGTCGCGATCAGGAACAATCACATGACCATCGAAATCCGAGTTCCGCAGCTGCCCGAGTCGGTCGCCGACGCGACGCTGGTCACCTGGCACAAGCAGGCCGGGCGATGCCGTGACGCGCGACGAGAACCTCGTCGACCTCGAAACCGACAAGGTCGTGCTCGGAAGTCCCGGCGCCGACCGTGGTATCGTCAAGGAACTGAAGGTCGCAGCGCCGGCACGTCCGTGACCAGCGGCCAGGTGCTGGCGGTGCTCGAAGAAGGCGGCGCCGCGCACCAGCCGCCGCACCGGCAGCGGCGGCTGCCGCGGCAGCAGGCTGGCGCTGTACCGCCGGTGCCGCGCAGCCAGCGACGGCGGCCAAGCGACGGCGACAAGCTCGCGTCCGTCGGTACGCCGCATGGTCGAAGAGAACAGCTCGACCCAGCCAAGATTGCCGGCTACGGGCCGCGATGGACGCATCACCAAGGGCGACGTCGTCGAACTACATGGCGCGAGAAGCCGCCTGGCACGGAGTCGCGTCAAGCGGCGGCAGCAACGACCAGCAGTCCCGCAGCATGCGCCGGAGCCGCCGGCCGCAGGACCAGCGCGTGCCGATGACGCGCCTGCGCGCGCGCATCGCCGAGCGCCTGGTGCGAGGCGCAGCACACGCAGGCGCATGCTCACCACGTTCAACGAGAGTCGACCTCAAGGCGGTCATGGATCTGCGCGCGAACTACAAGGATCAGTTCGAGAAGAGAGCACGGGCGTGAAGCTCGGCTTCATGTCGTTCTTCGTGAAGGCGGCGATCGAGGCGCTCAAGCGCTTCCCGGTCGTCAATGCCTCGCGTCGAAGGCAGCGACATCGTTTATCACGAGTACTACGACATCGGCGTCGCCGTCTCCACCGATCGCGGCCTGATGGTGCCGGTCCTGCGCGATGCGACCTGATGAGCTTCGCCGCAGATCGAGAAGACCATCGGCGCATATGCCGCCAAGGCGCGCGACGGCACGATCACGCATCGAGGAACTCACCGGCGGGACGCTTCACCATCACCAACGGTGGCATGTTCGGTTCGCTGCTGTCGACGCCCATCGTCAACATCGCCGCAGAGCGCAATCCTCGGCATGCATGCAAGATCCAGGAGCGTCCGATGGTGGTCGATGGCCAGATCGTGGTGCGCCCGATGATGTACGTGGCGCTCATCCTACGATCACCGCATCATCGACGGCCGCGAGGCCGTGCAGTTCCTCGTCACGATCAAGGAATGCCTCGAAGATCCGGCGCGACTGCTGCTGGGAGTCTCAGAAACATGGAAGCGACATGGCTGACGAATACGATGTGATCGTCGATTGGCGGCGGACCGGCCGGTTATCCCGCGGCGATTCGCGCCGGCGCAGAACAAGCTCAAGGTCGCCTGCATCGACGAGTGGAAGAACACGCGACGGCAGCTACGCGTTCGGCGGCACGTGCCTCAACGCGGGCTGCATTCCCTCGAAGGCGCTGCTCGAATCGACCGAGCTGTATCACCGACGCGCAGAACGAGTTCGCCACGCACGGCATTCGGGTTGGCGAGTGTCGAGTTCGACGTCGCGCAGATGCAGAAGCGCAAAGCCGCGCATCGTCAAGGCCAGTACGTCCGGCATCGCGGCGCTGTTCAAGTCAGCGCCGGCGTGACCGGCGCTGCAGGGCCACGGCAAGCTGCTCGCCGGCGACGTGTCGAATACACCGCGTCCGATGGTTCAGAAGAAGGAGCTCGAGCGCCAAGCACGTCGTGCTTGCGCTCGGGATCGATTCCAACCGAATTGAAGAGCGTGCCGTTCAGCGGCGAGCAGATCGTCGATTCGTGGGGCGCGCTCGATTTCACGTCCGTGCCGAAGCGCCTCGGCGTGATCGGCGCCGGCGTCATCGGCCTCGAACTCGGCAGCGTCTGGCGCCGACTCGGCCGCGAAGTGGTGGTCCTCGAGGCGCTGCCACAGTTTCTGCCCATCGCGGACCAGCAGCTCGCCAAGGAAGCGCTACGCGGCATTTCAAGAAGCTCGGACTCGATATCCGCCTCGGCGCCAAGGTTTCGGGCGCGACGATCGCGAACGGCACTGTCGACGTGCGTTACGCCGATGCGTCAGGGCGAGCAGATCGATCGACGTCGACACGGCTCGTGGTCGCGATCGGCCGCCGCCCTTACACCGCGGATCTGCTCGGCCCGCAGACGGGCGTGCGAGCTCGACGAGCGCGGCTTCATCAAGGTGGACCACGAATGCCGCACCAGCGTCGAAAGCGTCTGGGCGGTCGGCGACTGCGTGCGCGGACCGATGCTTGCGCACAAGGGCAGGGAAGAGGGCGTGATGGTCGGCGGACCTGATCGCCGGCAAATTCTCCGAGGTGAATTACAAGACGATTCCGTCGGTGATCTACACCGCGCCGGAGATCGCCTGGGTCGGACAGACCGAAGGAACAGGTCAAGCAGAGCGGTCGCGCCTACAAGACCGGGTCAGTTTCCGTTCATGGCGAGTGGCCGCGCGCGCGCATGGAAGCAACGGCCGGCTTTGCCAAGATCGTCTCGGCCCAGGACGACGACGAAATCCTGGGCGTGCACATCATCGGTCCGATGGCCGGCGAGCTGATCGCCGAAGCGGTGCTGGCGATGGAATACTCAGCGAGCACCGAAGACCTGCAACGCACGATCCATGCGCATCCGACGCTCGTGCGAAGCGCTGCACGAAGCGGCGCTCGCCGCCGACAAGCGCGCGATCGACTTTCCAAATCGCTGAACCCCGCGCGCCCTGACAATCGTCACCGGATTTTCCTCTCAGCCAGTGGACCGGCTCGGCCAAACCGAGCCACTTGGCTAGGCTGTTGGCCACGGAGCCGATGAGAGACCTCCGACGGCCTTTCAGGGTGATCCCACTGGTGAGTGAGCCATCGCACGCGGTATCCTGAGCTACGCCTCACGGGATGCGCAGTCTGCGCAGAGTTTGCGAGGCACTGCGCGCGGCGGGCATCGAGGTTTTTCTCGATCAGACCGAGCTGCGGGGCGGGGACGCGTGGGACCAGAAGATCCGGCAGAAGATCCACGACTGCGCCTTATTCGTTCCGATTGTCTCCCAGCACACGCAGGAGCGGCTTGAGGGCTACTTTCGGCACGAGTGGAAGCCGCCATCGAACGTACACACCCATATGGCCGAGCAAAAGCCTCTTTCTGGTGCCAGTCGTCGTTGATGGGACGCGCGATCAGGAAGCCCTTGTCCCCTGACGCGTTCCGGGCGGTGCAGTGGACACGCCTGCCCGGAGGCGATGCACCTCCCGCATTCGTCGAAGGATAAGGCGTCTGCTGTCGCCCGAAGCGGCTCATGCATCCGTAGAGGTGAGGCCGTTAGCTGCCGCAGTCCGGCACGCTGCGGCCGCACCTGCCTCCAGCCCAACCACATCACGACAAACGCAATGGTGCTGCTGATGATCGCGGCGGTCGCCGTCATCAGTCTCGGTTACTTCGCGGTGGACAAGTTCGTGCTGTCGAAGCGTGATGCCGGAGCGAAACAGGCGTCTGCGCAGCCCGCCCAGGTCACGCCCGTTCAGATTCCGGAGAGTCGATCGCCGTGCTGCCGTTTGTGGACATGAGCGAGAAGCACGATCGGGAGTACTTCTCGGACGGCTTGAGCGGAGGAGCTCCCTCGACCGGCTCGCCAAGACCCACGGACTTGAGGTGATTGCGCGTACCTCATCTTTCTACTTCAAGGGCAAGCAGGTGACGATCGCCGAGATCGCCAACACGCTGCACGTGGCGCATCTGCTTGAGGGTAGCGTCCGCAAGGCGGGCCGCACGATGCGCGTCACGGCGCAGCTAATCCGGGCAAAGGACGGTGTACACCATGTGGTCGGAGACGTACGACCGCGACTTCAAGGACGTGTTCAAGGTCCAGGACGAGATCGCCGCGGCGGTCGTAAAGGCGCTCCAGGTCAGCTACTGTCGACCCCGGTGAAAGCCGAGTCCGAGCCGCACTAACACCGACGCCTACAACCTGTACTTGCAGGGACAGTATTTCGCCCGGCGCGCTGGCGATGCTGACGTCGAGCGGGGCATCGCGCGTGCCTCACGCGAGGCCATCGCGCTGGCGCCGGACTTCGCACCAGCCCACGCCGAGGCTTGCTAGCGCCTACGTGTACGTCGCCACGTTCGGGAGCGGCGCAACGACGAGCTTAGACCGCGCCAGCGCCGAGGTGGATGAGGCCCTTCGCCTCGATCCAACTCCTGCGGTTAGCCCACAACGTACGCAGCAATCTTGCCCTCATCTTTTGGGATTGGGCTGCTGCGAGGCACGCAGCTCGACGAGGCGCTCGCGTCCGCGCCACGCGACCCTGAGGCACTGGTTCGACGTGGGCACTGCGCGCGCGCTCGGCCATCCGGACGAGGCACTGGTCTATTTTCATGAGGGCCTCGAGCTCGACCCGCTGCGGGTCATTTACCACATTCAACTGGCGATGCTGACTAGAGCGGCCTGCGGCGCCTGGACGAAGCGCGCTGCCGCCGCCAAGACCGCAATCGCCATCAGCCCGACCGTGTCCAAAAGCGCACCTGCTGCTCGGGCTGCTTGAACTCGACGCAGGGCATCTCGACGCCAGCGCTGCGATGGAGCGCGAACCCGCCGAGTACTACCGGCTCGAAGGAGAGGCAATCGTGGCATATCGCAAACAAGCGTCGGGCTGAGTCCGATGCGGCGCTCAGTCGGTTGATCGAGGTGTACCACGATACGGCAGCTGTGCAGATCGCGCAGGCCAATACGCCTACCGCGGCGAGCGCCCAAGGCTTTCGACTGGCTGGATCGGCCGTCGTGCAGCGTGATCCCGGGTTAATAAATTTCAAGAGCGGACCCGCTGTTTGCAGGACTGCGCGGAGATGCTCGCCATAAGACAGTGCTGCGCAAGATGAACCTCCCGGAATGAACCGACTACAGGCCTCCATGTCCCGACGACGCGGCGCGTCGCGCCCTCACACAGTGACGACGACTTTCCCGACCTGCTGATTCGACTCGAGATAGCGATGCGCCGCGGCGATCTCCTGCAGCGGGAAGGTTTTCGCGATCACCGGCTTGAGGTGCCCGTCAGCGAGCCCGCGCAGGATCCAGGTCCTTCGCGCGCGCGAACCGGTCCGGGAAATTCCAGATCGTTGAGGCGACCCAGCCACGAATGCTGAGATTCTTGAGAGCCGCCGGCCAGTGCGGATGCGTCGTCGGCTGGCCGCTCAGGCCGCCATAGATGAAGAGCACACCGTCCTGCGCCAGTGGCCTGCGCGAGCGTGTCGACGTACGGCCCGCCCACGGGATCAAAGACAATCCGGGCGCCCTTACCGCCGGTGATCCTCATTACCCTCGGCGACGAGGTCGCTTTCTTCCGTCGCGATGACGTGCTTCGCGCCCTGCTCGAGCAGGCGCCTGCGACTTCGTGCCGCGACGAGTCGCCGCGATCGGCACCGCGCCGGCCCAACTCGCAAGCTGTATCGCGGCAAGTCCAACGCTGCTCGACGCTGCCCGGATGATGACGTGATCGCCCACGGTTGCATGGGCCACCTCGATGATCGCGAGTGCGGTGAGATATTGCATCCAGATCGATGCGGCCTGGGTCGGGCTGAGGGCGGCCGGCGCAGGGAGAATGCTACGTGCTGGCACGATGGCCCGGTCCGCGTAGACACCGTACTCGCCGAGGCGAAACGTCGGCAGCACACACACGCGATCACCGACTGCGAAGTCCTCCACGCCTGCGCCGAGTGCTTCGATGATTCCGGACGCTTCATAGCCGATGAGCGTTGGGAGCTTCGGCTTGACGGGATAAAGCCCCGAGCGAAATGCGGCTTCCGAGCGGTTGAGTCCGATCGCCTCAATGCGCAGTCGAACCTCACCCGCGCCGGGCTGGCCGACGTCGAGTTCTTCGATGCGCAGTACCTCTGGTCCGCCGTGTTCATGGACCCGCACGACCTTGCTCATGCTGAACCTCGCTGCTAGTCCGTGAGCTTGAACTGCACGCGCGTCTTCAGCGCTGCTCGCGGTCCAGGCCGTCGGCGCTCGGCTCGTATTTCCACTGCCGCACCGCCGCCAGCGCCGCCCGATCGAATTGGTTGCGTGGCTTGGCGTCATCGACACGCACATCCACCACTCCTCCTGAAGCGGTGACGCCGAAACTGAGGTCCACCCATCCCTCCACGCCCCGCGAAATCGCGTCCTGCGGGTATTGCGGGGCCACGTACTTGAGCTGCTTGGGCGGTGAGGCTGCGACCGCCGGCGCCTGCGCTGTGCGCAGGCCGGCTTCTGCGGCGCCGAGATCGGCTCCAACGTATCCCACTGCTCGTGCTTCACTCAGCATTCGCCCTGCGCTGTCGTACTGGCCCGAAGCGGCAGCACCCTGGGCGCGCGCCACGAGCTTCGCGCCGAGCGCCTGCGCCGCCTTGTCCGCGCCGGGGAACTGAGGATCGTTCTGCCTGAGCCGGTCGAGGTAGTAGCGGGCACTGTCCTGTGGCGGCTCTAGGAGCCGGTTTTCCTCGGTCCGCTTGACTGCAAGCGCCAGCAGGTCGCTCTTGGTCTTGGTATCCACGCCCGAGGTGATGCGACTACTGAGACGATCGATTTCGGCTTGCTCGACGCCAAGATCCTGTGCCTGCGTGATCCAGTTGCGGGCGGTGTCGAAGCGCTGCGCGTCGATCGCTGCGTCAGCGGAGCCTCACGACGCGATCGCCCAGGTCGCGCAGGCCCTGCTGAACCGCAACGTTGCCGGGTTCAAGCCGCTGCGCGTTGCGCAAGTAGAACTTGGCGCTGTCTTGTGGAGGAGCGACGAGGCGATTCTCTGTGACTCGCTGACGTGCGAGATCGAGCAGGCCGGTGATTTGCTGTGTGCGGGCGCGCGAATCGATCGCCTGCTGTGCCGAAGTGATCTCCGAGGACTTGCCCTCGCCCTGCTGCGCCTGTTGCAGCAGATCCTGTGCCCTGCTGCAGGTTGCCGGCGGCTGCCGACTGTCGTGCCTGCAGTACCAGCTGTTCCTGGCGATCCTTCGCGAGTGCGCATCCAGGAATGCCAGGCGTCGATGGTCGGGGCGGACCCGCCGCGCTGAAGCGAGAGCGCTGGCCGCGTGCGTCGAGATTTCCTTCCACCAGCTGGCTCTCGGCCTCCTCCATGAAATGGGTCGCGAGTCTGATCGAGCCCGGCCTGCGCCGCGGCATTCTGCGGATCGAGCCGCAGCACCTCGGAGTACAGGGCGAATGCGCTCCCTGCGGAGGGGATCGAGCAGGTGTCCCGCGCGGTGGGCGGCTTGCGCGGATGCGAGATTGGAGGCGATGGCGAGGACGCGCTGGTCCGGTGGCGGCTCACGATCAGTCCCGTACCACACTGCGATGCCTGCGCCGGCGAGTAACTACCAGCGCGATGCCGGCGATCGCGGCGAGTCGGTCAGGCGCATCCGTCGGCGCACCGCTGGCGCTTCGGACGGGACGTGCGCAACGGGCTTCGGGGCCCGCGGCGGCCGCCGGAGTCGGGCGCAGCTCGAAGTGGGCCTCGCTGCGCCGATGCGCTTTGAGCGAATGGTGCTGCCGGGTCCCGATTCGAGCGCGAGGCGGGCGAGTCCTGGTGTCACCGGCTTCAGCGGGAAGCGATGGATGGTCCCGGCGGACAGCAGGCCCATGAGGGCGTTGCCTTGCTCGCGATTGCCAACCGGCGATGGTGACCAGTGCTTCTTCGCGCGCGCGCAGGTGATTGGTGATGCGGCGCAGGGCCGACTCGGTCAGCGCGAGATCTGTGACCAGCACTGCACATTACCCGAAGCTGCAAGGCGCGCGGCATCGTCGAGTTTGGCGGCGAGATGCACTTCGTGCCGCCCGTGCATGGCAGGCGCGAATGGCCTCGCTACAGATCCACATCCGTGGTGAGCACGGTGATCGGGTCGTCCGTGCTGGGCGCCCCGTTCGGGTGAGAATCGTGCGCCGACTCGAGAACGACGCGTGTTCGACTTGCGCGCCCGATGCCTGTACCTGAAGCGCTTCGGCGTGCAGCCTCAGTACTTCTCTGAGGCTGCGCGGCCGTGCACGGGCGTTTCAGCACGTAGAACAGCTCCGCGCCTGCGGAGCTCAGCCTCGACGACGCGCCGCTCCCGAGCGCTGACGAGCAAGACTCGGGCGGTGGCAGGAGAGCGCTTGTGTGCCTCGTTCAGGACCTCGAGGCCGGTACCGGTGAACAGGGTCTGGCCTGCCACCAGCACTCGTATCGGGAAACGCGCCAGGGACGCGAGCGCATCGTTCGGGCTCACGGTGAGATAGAACTCGAACTCCTTGCGCAACGGCCCGACGAGTGTCTTGAGCGCTTCGAGGTCGTGGTCGACCAAGACGACATCAGGGCGCGGGTGTTCATTACGGCCGCGGGCTAGACGGTGCGCCTCACACGCACCACGTTGGGCAACGCGCTGAGGCGTGTCAGCACGCGGCTCAGCTCTTCGATTCCGTGCACGCCCGACACGCAATGCGATGTGGGCCGTTCCCTCGCGCGCATCGGTTACGGTCGACATGTTCTGAATGCTGATCTTCTCGTCGGCAAGCACGGCGCTCACATCGCGCACCAGGCCGCGTCGAGTCGACCGCATCGACGGCAATGTCGACCGCGAAAGCTGGTCGCGCTTCTCTCCCCAGGCCACCTGGATTATGCGCTCGGGCTGACGCCGCGCTCGAGCCGCAACAGGCTCGCACGCACGCCGTCGCGGTGGATGCTCACTCCGCGCCCGGAGGTGGCGATGTAACCCACGATCGGCTCCGGCGAGTGCCGGCCGGCGGCAGCGCGCGACTCGTGTGACAGAAGGTTGCCAACCTGCTCGACGATGACGCCACTCGGCCCCGTGGGTGGGGGCGCGACGCGGTGACCGACGCGCAGCGCTCCTCTCGGCTCACAGCATGCGTCGCGACGCTGAATCGCGGCGGCGATCTGCTGCGCTTTCGTGCACATCACGCCAGCACCGATCGCGACACACAGCGCCTCGGCGATTGCGCAGTCCCGGTTCGTTGATCAGGTCGGGCGGCGCGGGATCGCGCAGGCGCTACCGAGGCGCTCGAGCTGCGCGTTCGGGATCCTCGCTACCCTCGGTGCACGATTCTGCGCCTCATCGCGCTTGCGAAGAAAAAGAAACTTCGCGCCTTGGCCCGGCATGCGCGGGGAGGCGAGAAACCGAATTGTGCCGCCGGTTAGAGCCAGTCACGGCTGGGCTGCGCCTGCTTCACAACGATGATCTCCGTCTCCGTTTTGCAACTTGCCGTCAGAGCAACATGCGCCCGGTCGACCGCCCGCGACAACGATGCCGGATCGTGTGTGGTCGGTGAAATCAGGGGCGTCTGCTCGCTGGCAGATCGGTCACCTCCGCGGCGGGCGCCCAAACAGACTTGATATCGAAGTTCCAGGCGCCGCGATCAGTCGCGATCAGGTCACCGCCATCCTCAGGTTCAGAACCTCCGCCCCGGCAGGATCGTAGCCCGCGGCCTCCGCCAGACGCCATCGCGCTGACCGCCACTATTTTTAACCACTTCCAGTGCGCGGCGGCTGCGCCGATCACCGTGGTTCAGTGCATCTCCAGCGTGTCCGGATCCTGCACTTCCCAGCAACACCAATTGCCCCGGGCCGAAACGGCGGTATCCAGTGAACAGATGAGATGTTATCGCCAGGTGTCACGCAATCTTAGTCGTCCAGAGGCATAGAATCGCCAGGACCAGGCCATGATAACCACGCCAAGGGCTCGTAACAGTGTCGCCGATAGTGTCAACGAACACGCGCAACTCTGCGCATCAAAGACATACTCGAAGAAATTTAGCGACCGCATCTTTTCAGATGTGAAGATCAGCCTTGGGCCATTGACTGGTCTCGGCGCGAATCCCTCTGCCCACGCCAGCTCGACTGCAGCCGCCGATCACCGACTCGATCGCAACAACGCTCGCGATCAGCGCCGGCGGGACGAGCGGCAGCAATCCACAATCAGGCTCATTTCCACGTCAGTCAGCGAAGGAGATCTTCGGCTCCACTTCCAGTTGCCGCCGCCAGAATCAGATTAGCGGTGGCGCGTCAGTTTCGCGTGTTCAGGCAAACTGCCGCTGCATCAGGTCGATTCCGCCAGCTCGCTGAGGCATCGAAGCTGATCAGCCGAAGGCTGACCTCGATGAACGCGGATCAGTGGCGATCTGCGAAACAGCATCGCCACCAGCGTTCGACCTGGTTGCCAGAGCGCCTCTCGCTCAGGACGCCACTTCCGCGGGAGACGGTACTGCCGACGCTGGCCACCAGCCGCGGGCAAAAACCGCAAACTCCGCCAAAGAAACAGCCGATGGCTTTTTGTACTATCAATCAGGCGTCATCAAGCAGCCGGAACAGCAAAACCATTGTGGCGCACCAAAATCATCAATCGATCACCGAAGCCGTGGCGACAGTTCAGAACGCGCCAACGCGCGGGCGCGTGCGCCATCACCATCCTCAGTCGCGGGACCGGCTTCTCACCTCGGCAGCTCCAGCTTTCGCGGTCAGGCTGGACACCAGTGGAGATATTGTTTCCACACGGTCAGATCAGGCGCCTCGGCTTGATGTCCGGGTGAAAAGGTTTCAGCGACTATCGTCTGCCCGCACTTTTCAGCGCGGAGAGCTGACTGGCAGCAATGCATGG
>ERZ1370068.6184-contig-5183_pt1 | contig 27060 bp, 35 predicted proteins | sample MGYA00561227_ERZ1370068 | MGnify/ENA primary metagenome ERZ1370068 (study PRJEB38410, sample SAMEA6850437) | metagenome | study: Metagenomic assessment of the ecological functions of the soil: analysis of the soil microbiota associated with the...
TTTTTCGTTCAGTTACGTAGCGCTGACCACAGCGACATGAGGCGGCAGCTGACGTTCACGGTGGTGGTCAAGCCGGGATCAACCCGCGGATCCGAACCTCTCGGTGACGGGGACTTCTCCAGCATCGGCGGGACGGGCGCGTTCGCGTTGACGGGCGTAACGCGACACCGGCGAACGGACATTCACCGCAACCGTGAGCATTGGAAGCGCCGTGACGCCGGGACCGAGAGCATTCCGGTCACGATCACCGACAGGCTGAACCGCCGCGGCAACGACGGCAATCGTGGTGGCGGTCGGTCCAGCACCGCTCACACACCGATTCACGACATCAGGGAATCACCGCCTTCTCGCCTCTCGACGGCATGCTGCTGACGACGGGGGATGGTGACAGAGCCCGCCGCTCGGGCGGCTTCTTCATCCAGGACGAGGAAGCGAATTACGACGCCGACCCCAATACGTCTGAGAGGCGTGTTCGTCTTCACGTCCTCTGCACCGCCCGCGCCGCGGCGATTGGAAATGCCGGTGTTCGTGATCGGCACGGTGGACGAGATTCATCCCCGGCGCCGATCCATTCAATCCGCCCACCACGGAGATCACGGGTCCATTCGTTGGCCGTCGATGCGGTTGGCGGCACTGGTGCCGGCGCGCCGGTGGCGCTGACATCGGCGGATCTACGAACGCCGCGGGTCCGTGGACCAGCTCGAACGGCTCGAAGGGATGCGCGTGTCGGTTTGCCTCACTGGCCGTCGTGGCGCCAACCGGCGGCACCGTCAGCGAGGCGAACGCGACATCGACCACGAGCGGCGTGTTCTACGGCGTGTTGCCGACCGTGACCCGTCCGTTCCCGCGAGCCCGGCATCGAAGGTCTTCGAAGCGACCAGGAAGCCGCTGACGATTCCCGCGATTCGATGCGAATCCCGAGCAGCTCCGCGTGGACTCCGACGCGATTGGCGCACGCGGCGATCAGCGATGACTCCCCGGCGCGATCGTCGAGAACATCGTCGGTCCGCTCGATTATTCGTTCGGAGCTACACGGTGGACCTCGAACCGGCGGCTCCGACGATCGTCCCGCCGTTGATCCCCGTGGCCACGCCGGTTCGCGTGGCCGGCGCCAGTGAATTCACCGTCGCTTCCGACCAACATCGAGCGCTTCTTCGACACCGCGGATGACCCCGGCGTCCAGCGCGACGTGGTGCTCACCCAACCGCGTTCGACAACCGGTTGAACAAGCTCTCCCTCAGATTCGGCAGGTCATGCGCTCGCCCGACATCATCGGCCTCGAGGAGGTCGATAACCTGCACGACGCTGCAGGCCATCGCCGCAGGATCAATGCCGACACCGTGGCGTCGGGCGCGCCGAGATCCGGCATGCCGGCCTACCTCGAGACCGGCAACGACATCGGCGGCATCGATTCGGGGTTGCCTCGTCAAGACGTCGCGCGTGGACGTGCTCGACGTCACGCAGTGGGGAAGGACACCACCTACGTAACCCCGGCCAACACCAGCGCGAAGCCGCTGAACGATCGTCCGCCGCTCGTGTTGCACGCGGTCGTCCACAAGACGCCGGGTGACGGCGGTACGCCGCGTCACGGTCATCGTGAACCACATGCGTTCGCTGTCTGGCGTCAACGATGCCGTGGACGGCGCCGCGGTGCGCGCCAAGCGGCGCGCGCGCAGGCCGAGAATACTCGCGAAGCCTGATCCAGATGTTCCAGTCCACGAACCCGACGGAACGCATTGTCTCGGTTGGCGACTACAACGCGTTCCAGTTCAACGACGGCTACGTCGATTCGATCGGCACGATCAAAGGGACGCCCGCTCCGGCGGATCAGGTCCTGCTCCCGAGCGACGATCTGGTCAATCCCAATCTCGTCGATCTCGTGGACACCGCACCCGCTGACCAGCGCTACTCGTTCATCTTCGACGGGAACGCGCAGGAGCTCGACCACGTTCTGGTCACGCAGAACCTGGTGCCGTTGTCGAACGGCCTCTCATGCGAGCGGAACAACGCGGACTTCCCGAGGTGCTGCGCAACGACCCGAACACGCCCTTCCCGCCTCTCCCGACCACGATCCGCTCGTGGCGTAAGCTTCTCGTTCCCGGAGCAGACGACGACGCAGAGTGAGCGCGAACCCGCCGACGGCCACGTTCGGCCAGCCGATCACGTTCACGGCGACGGTCACCACGGGCGGCTCACCGGCAACCCGGGGACGGTCACGTTCACGGAAGGCAGCCGTGAAGCTTGGCGGGCCGATCGCGCTCGACGGCGCGGGGACCGCAACCTTCACGACCAGCGCCCTTTCGGCCGGCCGCGCACACCGTCACCGCTGCATATTCGGGTGCCGGCGCCGCTCAACCGAGCACAGCGGACGTCGTTGTCGTCGTGCATTCGGCGCCGACGACGACATCTTTCGTGTCCTCGCAGAATCCGTCCGGCGTCGGTCAGGCGGTGACCTTTACCGCGACGGTCACGAGCAGTGTCATCGGACGCGGCCAGTGACCGTGGGCAGCGTCACATTCAGCGAGAGCGGACCGGTGCTGGGCACCGTACAGGTGGACGTCAATGGCAGGGCGTTGCTGACGACATCCTCGCTCGGCGGTGGCTCGCATCAGATCGTCGCGGATTACACGGACGGCAACGACTACCTCGCGAGCAGCGCCACGGTGACGCAACAGGTCCGGCCGACGATCGTGATCAACGACGTCACCGTCACGGAGGGCAATACCGGTGCGTCGGTGACGGCGATATTCACCGTCACGCTCCTGGCGCCGAGCACGGACACGGTCACCGATTGATTTCGGACGATGCCACCCACCCTGGCACGGCGACGGTTGACGTCGACTACGCCCCGCGCAGAGCGGGACGCTGATCTTCAGTCCCGGGAGACGGTGAAGACCATCGTGCGTGACGGTCAACGGGGACTATCGTCAACGAACCGGACGAGATCTTCAGCGTCAACCTGACCAATGCCTTTAACGCGACGATTGCGGATCCGGCAGGGCATCGGCACGATCGCCAACGACGATCCGGTGCCGGCGATCAGCATCAACGACGTCACCGTTCGCGAATCCGAGCGCGGCGCGACGACCGCACCGGCGGTCTTCACGGTCCGGCTCGAACCCGTCGCGCAGACCGTTCTCGCCCACTTCGCGACGGCGGACGGAACCGCGAGGAGAGCGAGCGATTACATCGCGACGGCGGGAACGCTCGTCTTGCGTTGGGCGAGACGACGCAGACGATCACCGTCAACGTCATCTCGAACAGCAGGCGTGAACCCACGGAGACGTTCTTCGTGAACCTCAGCGCCGCGACCAACGCCACGATTGGAGACAGCCAGGGCGTCGGGTCGATCGGTTGACCGGCGCGCTGCCGCAGCCTCGATTACGACGATTCACGCCGCACGCGGGAATGCGGGGCTCCAGCGTGCAGATCATCGGGCAGGGCCTTTCGGGGACGTCACGAGCGTGAAGTTCAACGGCGTGGCCGCCGCCTTCACGCTGATCTCATCGAACGTCATCCGGGCGACGGTACTCGCCACCGCGACGACCGGCCGCATCACCGTATCGTCGACGACGGAAACCGCGACGTCCGTGGGTGTCTTCACGGTCGGCAGGAATAAGGTTGGCGATCACGACGATGACGACGATGATCATGGTCATGGCGGAGGGTGGCGACCGCGCACCGCGACGAGCCGTGATCGATAAACAACCGGAGATTCGACGTGATGTCAGAGTGCTCAGTGCGATTGCGTGTGTGCGCGACGCTGGCGGGCTGCCAGGCCGCGCAGAAACCAGGCCGACACGGCGGCGACGCCGCCGCCGGCCGGGGATTCGCGGCGGTCGCGGGCGAGAGGCGGACAGGATCAGACGGGCCCGCTACGAGGTCGTCGCGGATTGGCCAAAGCCGCTGTCGCAGCTGCCCGGTCACGAGAAGTGGACGTGGGGGCGCGGCGCAAGGGATCTTCGCGGAGACGCCGAATCGCGTGTTCCTCCTCGCAGCGCGGCGAACTGCCGGCCCTCGATCGTCCCCAGGAGGTGCCTATCCGAAAGGTCGGGCCGAGCCATCTCCTTCCCGGTCACGCAGACGCCGTTCCGCAACGCCTCGGTCGGTCCCGCTCGCAAGTCCCGGGCAATCAGGGTCAGCGACGGGTGGAACGGATGGAAGGGCAAGCTGGGTGTCGATGCGCGGTGGGAACACTGCGTGATCGTCGTCGACGCCACGCGGCACACATCACCGAGGACTGGACGAAGTGGGACTCGCTCTTCCGGCGGCCGCATTCGGTGACGATGAATCCAGCTACGATCCCGAGAAGCACATCTGGATCGTCGAGGACCGCAATCACGTCGTCTACAAGTTCACGCACGACGGCAAGCAGCTCGGTGCAGACGCTCGGCGTCAAAGGCGTGTCAGGCAACGACAGCACGCATTTCAACCGCCCGACGTTTCTCGCATGGCTGCCGGACGGCACGATGTTCGTGTCCGACGGCTACGCGAACACACGCGTCGTGAAGTTCGACAAGGACGGCAAGTTCCTGATGGCGTGGGGAGAAAGGCACGACGGCGAACGATACGGCGCCCGGGCACGTTCAACGCGGTGCACGGCGTGCAGGTGGATCCGGTGACGCGCAAGGTCGTACGTCACCGATCGTCGAAACCACCGCATCCAGGTGTTCGACGAAAACGGCAAGTTCCTCGACCAGTTCAGCACCGGCAACCCGTCGACGCCGCAGGTGCTCTTATCTCGCCGCCGACAAGAATTTCTGGATCGCCGACAACACGACATCGAAGATCGTCAAGTTCGACATCGACGGCCATTACCAGTACTTCGTGGGGCAGCCAGGGCGAGTGGCCCGGCGCCATGTGGAATGTCCACGGCATGAGCGTCGATCAGGACGGCAACCTGTATCTCGCCGAGGTCAACAACGGGCGGCCGCAGAAATTCCGCCCGCGCAAGGGCGCAACCCCGCATTTCTGGTCGGACAACCGGTAAGATCCGCGTCATGAAAATCGCCTGTCCTCGTCGTCGTGCGCGTTCCTGCTGCCGTCGATGGCCTACGCTCAGAAACCGACTGCGGATGCGGCCGCCTGCGACACGGTTTGCGCGCGTCGTTGAAGCTGACGAACGCGAAGGTCACGGCGGCGCACGCGGTGACCACGGGGCAGCTTCACACCGCCGGCCGCGTCCGGCGGCGATGGCGCCAAAGCCGATCGCCGATCTCCCGGCGTTCTGCCGCGTCGAGCTCACGCTGACGCCGTCGTCCGACTCGGACATCAAGAGCGAGGTCTGGCTGCCGCTTGCCAGGCTGGAACGGCAAGTTCCAGGAAGTCGGCAACGGCGCGTGGGCGGGCTCGATCCAGTACGGCGCGCTCGCCGAAGCGACTGCGCCGCGGCTACGCCGCCGCGTCAACCGATGCCGGACACACCGGGACCGACGCGAGCTTCGCGATGGGACATCCCGGAGAAGCTCGATCGACTTCGGCTACCGCGCGGTGCACGAGACCGCGGTGCAGAGCAAGGCGACGATCACGAACTTCTACGGCACGGCGCCGCGGCTCTCGTATTTCAATGGCTGCTCCGGCGGCGGTCGCATGGCGTTCCAGGAGGCGCAGCGCTTCCCCGCCGACTTCGATGCAATCCTCGCCGGCGCACCCGGCTACAACCGCGTCAACCAGAGCGTGCAGATGCTGATGAACGCGAAGGCGACGCTCGACAACCCGGCGAGCATGATTCCGTCGAGCGAAGTACGCCGTCATTCATCGCGCGGCGCTCGACGCCTGCGACGCGCAGGACGGTTTGAAGGACGGACTGATCAGCGAGCCTCTCAGCTGCCGCTTCGATCCGGCCGTGACGCAGTGCAAGGCGGGCGATGCGGCCGACGTGCCTGACCGCACCGCAGGTCGAGCGCCGCGCGGAAGATTTATGCGGGCGTGAAGCACCCGAAGACCGGCGAGCTGATCTTCCCGGGCCTCGAGCCAGGCAGCGAGCTGAATTGGGGCGGCCCGGCCGGCGGTCCCGAGCCGCTCGCCGTCGGCGGCGACCTCTTCAAGTTCGTCGTCTTCACGGATCCCAGGTGGGACTTCCGCAACGTTCGATCTCGCGCGTGATTACGACGCCGTGCACAAGATCGACAGCCTCGACCTGAGTCCGGCGTCGTCCGAACCTCAAGCCGTTCGTGGCGCGCGGCGGCAAGCTGCTCATCTACCAGGGATGGGCGGACATGAACGTCGCGCCAAAATCGACGGTCGCTACTACGACAACGTCGTCAAGACGATCGGCCAGAAGCAGGTCGATGAGTCGGTGCGCCTCTTCTTCGCGCCCGGCATGGCGCACTGCGGCGGCGGCGAAGGGCCGAACGTGTTCGACGCGCTCACGCCGCTCGAGCAGTGGCGCGAGCAGGGCAAGGCGCCGACATCGATTCTCGGCGACGCACTCGACCAACGGCAAGGTCGATCGCAGCAGGCCGCTGTGCCCGTTCCCGCAGGTCGCGAAGTCACAAGCGGTACCGGCAGCATCGACGACGCCGCGAATTTCGCCTGCGGCGCAGCCGGTCGGGCAACCTACGGAACCGCGACGAAATGAATACGAAACTCGTCGTCGTCCGCTGATCCTCACCGCTCGCTCGGTCCATCGATCGCATCCGCACAAGCCGGATCACGATGCCGCGTGCGATCGCGTCGCGGCGACGCTGAAGCTGCCCGATGCGAAGATCACGGCGGCTCACCCGGTGCCCGCCGGGCTCGTTCACGCCGCCGGCCGCGGAAGCATGACCGCCGCGGCCGGTCGCCAACCTGCCCGCGTTCTGCCGCGTGCGAGCTGACGATCACGCCCTCGTCCGACTCCGACATCAAGACCGAAGTCTGGATGCCGCTGTCCGGCTGGAACGGCAAGTTCCAGCAGGTCGGCAACGGCGCGTTTGCCGGATCGATCCAGTCACGGCGCGCTCGGCGACGCGCTCCGGCGCGGCTACGCTGCGGCGTCGACCGACACCGGCCACACCGGCACGGGCGCGCAGTGGGCCGCGGGCCATCCGGAGAAGATCATCGATTGGGGCTATCGGTCGGAGCATCTGACCGCGGTCGACAGCAAGCAGGCGATCACGAACTTCTACGGCATGGGGCCGAAGCTCTCGTACTTCACCGGTTGCTCGGGCGGCGGACGCATGGCGTTCCAGGAAGCGCAGCGCTACCCGGCCGACTTCGACGCGATCCTCGCGGGCGCGCCGGCCTACGACCGTGGCAACGAGGCCTTCGGCTTCATGATGAAGTGGAAGGCGACGCACGAGACACCGGAGAGCGCCATCCCGACGAGCGACGTATCCCGGCGATTCATCGCGCCGCGCTCGACGCGTGCGACGCGCTCGACGGCCTGAAGGACGGGCTCATCGAGGACGTCCTCGGCTGCCACTTCGATCCGAAGGTGATCGAGTGCAAGGCGGGCACGAACGCCGACTCGTGCCTGACCACGCCGCAGGTCGAGGCGGCGCGGAAGCTCTACGCGGGCGTCGAAGAACCCGAAGACCGGCGAGCTGATCTTCCCGGATTCGAGCCGGGCAGCGAGCTGCAGTGGACCGCCGTCGGCGGGCGGCGACCTGCCGCTCGATGTCGGCTACGACGTCTTCAGTACATCCTCTTCCAGGATCCGAAGTGGGATCCCGAAGACGTTCGATCTCGCGAAGGACTACGACCGGATTCACAAGCTCGATAACTCGGCGCTCAGCCCGACCGACCCCGAATCTGAAGCCGTTCGCGGCGCGCGGCGGCAAGCTGCTGATCTACCAGGGATGGGCCGATCCCGAACGTCTCGCCGCGTTCGCCGCTGATGTATTACGACCGCGTCGTCAAGACGATCGGCCAGAAGCAGGTCGATAGCGATTCGGTGAAGCTGTTCTACGCGCCGGGCATGGGACACTGCGGCGGCGGCGAGGGCCCGAACGTCTTCGACGCGCTCACGCCGCTCGAGCAGTGGCGCGAGCAGGGCAAGGCGCCGGCATCGATTCTCGCGACGCACTCGACCAACGGCAAAGTGGATCGCACACGTCCGCTCTGCCCGTATCCGCAGATCGCGCTCTACAAGGGCACCGGCAGCATCGACCAGGCGGACAACTTCTTCTGTGCGGAGAAATCAAACAATGTTCCTGCATCCAAGTAAGCGAAGCGTCATCACCGCGACCATCGTCCTGCTCTGTTCGACCGCCGCGTTCACGCAGGGCCTCGCGCTGGACGAAGGCCGCGCCGTTCCCGGAGCCCGACGAGGAGCTGTACGGCGTGACCGCCAACGGCAAGATGTACGTCCTCGGCGGCTTCGGCAACGCGCCGCGGCAAGAACTACGAGTACGACCCGGTCGCCGACAAGTGGACGAAGAAGGCGGCGATGCCGCGCCCCGCGCATCACCAGGCGATGGTCGAATACCAGGGAAAGATCTACGTCTTCGGCGGATTCGTCGCGCCGATGACCGGGCCGCAGGGCGGCTGGGAGCCGATCGACAACGCGTGGGTCTACGACCCGGCCACCGACGCGTGGAGAAATCTCGCGCCGATGCCGATCAAGCGCGGGTCAGCCGCCGCGAACCTCGTCAACGGCAAGGTCTACGTGATGGGCGGCGCGACGACCGCTGAAGGATCGAAGGACGTCGCGATCAGCAACGCGACGACCGCGAACAACCTCACGCGCAACGACGTCTACGACATCGCGAGCAACACGTGGTCGAGCGGCGCGCCGATGGCGCTCGCGCGGAACCACATGTTCTCGGGGACGGTAAACGGGAAGATCTACATCATCGGCGGCCGCATCGCGCACGCGCTTCGTCGCCGCGTCGCAGAACACGGATGTCGTCGAGCAATACGACCCCGCGACCAACACGTGGGGCGCGCAGATGACCAAGATGCCGACCGCGCGCAGCGGCGGCGGATGGGCGACCTACGGCGGCAAGATCTACGTGGGCGGCGGCGAGGTGGCGACCAACTCGCTCGTCGGCGCGTTCCGCGCGCGTCGAAGCGTTCGATCCGGCGACCAACTCGTGGTCGATCCTGCCGTCGATGCCGATGCCGCGCCACGGCGTCGCCGGAGCGATGATCGGGAACAAGCTTCATCTCGTCAGCGGGATGATCACGTCGGCCGCAGCCGGCGCGGGACAGGACCGGACCGTCGAAGTCCACGTCGCGCAGCACGACGTGCTCGAGCTGCCTGCTGCGGGCACGAACTACATTCAAAATCCAAAGTGCAAACGCTGTCCTGGCTGACAGGACGGTGTTTGCATCTTGAATTTTGCATTTTGAATTACGTGCGTGTTTCGCGCGCACTGCACACCATAGCGCGCGGCTGCATACGACGGAACTGTCTCTGCTGCTGCAGCTCGGCATGCGAATGCAGCGACTGCTCTGACTGTTCTGCGCTGACCGCGTCTGACGCTGGCGGTCGCGCAATGCGGCGGCGGATCATCGGCTGCCGACGTCACCATCGCCCAGCACGTCTCCGTCACCGTCGCCCATCTCCGGCTCCGTCGCCGCGCCAGGCGGTGCCGGCGAGCTCCCTCTCGGTCAGTCCGCAAACAATTCAGGGACAGGGTCAGCCGCAGGCGCACCGTCACGCTGCGAATCAGCCGCGCCCTGGCGGCGGCGCGCGTCGGTGCTGCTGACGAGCAGCGATCACGACCGTCGTCAAGGTCCTCCAGACCGTCACCGTTGCCGGCTGGATCGCGCGCGGTCACGTTCCTCCATGGATACGTCCACAGCTGCTACGCATCGACGAACGGTCGTCGTCATCACGGCATCGTATAGCGGGGTCCACGATGGCGGCGACGGTGACGGTCAGCCGCCGGTCACTGGTCAGCGTCAGGGTTCGTGCGTGCGATCGGCGTACGCGTGGAGCCGGCGCACTGCGTGGTCGATCCGCAAACGCAGTGAGCTTCGATTGCGTGCTCGACGGCAGCGCGTCGCAAGCGGCCTCGTTCAGCGCCTGTATCTGGACCTGCACGATGGGATCGAACGACGCTGCGCCACACCGCGCCGCGCCGAACGCGGTCAGCAGCCCGCAGTGCGAACAGGCTGCGCGCTCTATCAGCACGGCAACCGGTGGCGACGGTCCGAACGGTGAGCGGTACCTGAAGATGACCGTCACGCTGCAGGTGCGCGACGGCTCCAGTATCCTCAGCGATATCGTGCGAGCAGGCAGGTGAAGGTGTATCCCGATCAGGCAGTGCGGATTCTCGTACTAAGTGGAAAACTTAAAGGTGGAAACGTGTAGCCACTTTTCACTTTTCCCGCGACCCGGATCTTGCGAACGGTCTGCGAATTGTCCTCGAGGAACGACTTCTTGTTCTCGAGCTCCTGCGCAGTCGGCTGAATCTTACCCGTTGCATCGATCGCCCGCGACACCAGCGTGTGTTCGCCAGGCGTCAGGCTGTTCACCGTGTAGGTGAACAGCTTCCATCCGATACTTCTCCCGCGTCGATGGATCCATCGTTGCCGTCTGCCACGGACCGTCGTCCACGCGCACTTCGACCGCCTTGAGCGGCGTGCCGTCGTTGAGCACGACGCCCAGGACCTTGTAGCGTGATCCGTCACTCGTGATGCGGGCGATGTACGACTTGAGCTGCATGTGGGTGATTGCGCTCTCCACCCACTTCATCTCGCCGTCGATCATCTCGCCCTTGAGCGTGCGATACCAGCGCGCCTGGAACTTTCCGAGATAGGTCTCTTCCTGCGCGTGAATCTCGGAGAGCCACTTCACGTTGTTGACGCCGTACCATCCGGTACCGAGCAGGCGCACCGGCAATCCCTGGTGCAGCGTCAGCGGCTCACCATTGAGCGCGTACGCCAGCATCGGCTCGGGCGACAGCGCCTTCTCGCGGTTCAGCGCGCGGCCGAACTGCTGCTGCGACCTTGAACGTCTGCGTCCGCCACTCGACGTCTTCCTCTCCGCGGTCGGCGCCGAAGAAGACGAACTCGCGAGCCTGCTGCCTTCACGCCTGCTTTGTCGAGCACGGTCTTCAGCGGCACGCCGGTCCATCGCGCATTGCTCGACAGTCCCTGCAGCGGCCCTCGATTGCCCGAGCATTCGAAGCCGGCCACCAGTTCCGTGTTCCCGCATCTTGCGCAGGTCATCGAGCGACAGCGTGAGCGGCCGGTCGACGAGTCCCGAGACCTGCAGCTTGTAGGTGGCGACGTCCACCTTCGGATGACCGTAATGCTGCGTCGTGAAGAACTGATCCTTCGGCGTGATCGGGCCGTTGATGGCGCGAATGTCGATGATCCGCCGATCAACCGCAGGGTTGGTGATGACGCGGTCCGGAAAATCGAGAAACGGGACGATGGTGTCGCCCTGTGCGAGCGCCGGCAGCACCCATTCCGGAAGCGCGACCAGACCGAGTCCGGCCAGCGCCAATGTTCCCTTGAGCATGTCGCGGCGGGTGCGCCTGGTCATCATCATCGTCATGTCGGCCCTTTCGTGGGCCCTATCGTAACGCGATGCCGCGAGCGATGCGAGAGGCCAGCTCAGGGATCATCGGCCCGCTCGTACGGTCAGCGGCGCGGTCAGTCGTGTCGAGACGTCGGTGCCGGCTGGCGAACCGTAGCTTCGTTCCCTTTCGTGGCGAGCACGACGCCCGTGCCGGCGCCGCCGCCGACGGCTGCACCTTCCGCAGCGCCTTTCTTGCCGCCGACGATCGCCCTGATCGCGGCACCAGCGCCGGCGCCGACGCCGATCTTCGTGGCATCCTCACCTTTCGTGGCATCGGCCAGCTGCGAGACCGGTTCGGCCTTCATGTCGTAGCGCGTGCCGCCGATGTTCACCGAGGTGAATCCGAGCACGAGTCGCGCGCGCCCTTTCACGCGGCCTGCGCCGTCGGCTGCCGTGACGACGCCTGAGACCTTCGAGCCCGCCGGTATCGCAGTGCGCCCACCGATCGTGATCGGCTCGGTGAGCTCGGCGCCGATCGGCGTCCTCGACGCGCGTGGTATCCGACGCGACCGCGGTCGTCAGCTTCAAGTGCAGGAGCGTGCCTTGGGGAACGGTCAGCTCGCGGACGACCGCTGCGGATTTCGCTGCCGCCGGCCGAGCCTTGGCGGTCGCGCTGCCGTCGGCGTCCAACCGCGTGTCGGCATCGGACGCGGAGGCGCCACACCCTGCACCGAGGAAAGCCGTTCCGAGCATCAAGATCCAGTAATGTCTTCATGCGTCCAGAGTACGACCGGTCCAGCTGCACGTCTGTGCTGTTGTGAACAGCCGCGGACTTATCTGACGGATCGCTGGCCGAGGACCACGCGAATGACGTGCGAACCGCCGTCGTCGACGAGCGGAATGGCCCGCGGGTCGACCGCGATACCGTTCAACTGCGCTGAGGCGACGCCCCGGCACACGCGGTCCGGGTTCGACACGATGATCTCGTAGCGGCTCGCCTGGTAGCCGCCACTCGATCGAGTACTGCGGCCATGATGACGGAATGCATGGATCGATGACGAAGGTCGAGCCGCGGCGCCTGAGGCCCAGGATGCTTTCGAGTCCAGCTCGATACATCCAGCCTGCGGACCCGGTATGCCAGCTCCAGCCGCCGCGCCCTGCGTGCGGCGCGCGCGTAGACGTCGCCGGCGACGACGTACGGCTCGAGGCGATAACGGGCGGCCTCTTCAGCGGTCCTCGTATGGTTGATCGGGTTGAGCATGTGGAACAGCTCCACGGCTTCGTCGCCGCTGCCAAGCGCCGCCATCGCCATGACGATCCACATCGCGGCGTGGGTATACTGCCCGCCGTTCTCCCTCACGCCCGGCGGATAGCCCTTGATGTACCCGGGCTCTTGCGCCGAACGATCGAAGGGCGGGCTGAGGAGCAGCAGCGCCTTTGACCCGCGTGCGATCAGCGATGTGCGGACCGCATCCATCGCGCGTTCGGCGAAACGTTTCGGGACTGCTCCGGACAGCACTGCCCACGACTGCGCAATCGGAGTCGATGGCGCACTCGTCGTTCTGCGCAGAGCCCAGCGGGCTTCCGTCGTCGTAATATCCGCGCCGGTACCATTCGCCGTCCCACGCCTGTTCGAGCCTCGATGTCAGGCGGCGCGCGGCGTCCTTGTAATCCCTGCGCTCGTCCCGGCGTCGCCTCTGGCCTCGCACAGCGGGACGAAGGCGGTCAACACACTGTGGATGAAGAAGCCGAGCCACGTGCTCTCTCCCCGGCCTTCCGCACCGACCTTGTTCATGCCGTCGTTCCAGTCGCCGGTGCCGAAGAGCGGGAGCCCGTGAGCACCCGCGGTGAGGCCCTTGTCGATCGCGCGGACGCAATGCTCGAAGATCGTCTCGACTTCCGGTGAGATGCCAGGCAGGCCGTACGATTCGCGCTCGCCGCTCGCAAGCAGCGGTGCCGCCAGGTACGGCACGCGCTCGTCGAGAAGCGCCGCATCTCCTGTTGCGCGCACGTACTCGGCAACCGCGAACGGAAGCCAGAGCAGGTCGTCGGAACAGCGGCTTCGAAGACCCCTGCCGGAAGGCGCGTGCCACCAGTGCTGTACGTCACCCTCAACGAACTGCCGCCCTGCCGCGCGCAGCAGATGTTCGCGCGCCAGGTCCGGCCGCGGCAAACGAGAGCGCCATGACGTCCTGCAGCTGATCGCGGAATCCGTAGGCGCCGCCTGGCTGGAAGTATCCGGCGCGAGTCCAGAGCCGGCAGCTGATGTCCTGATAGATGAGCCATCGATTCATCAGGACGTCGAACGAATCGTCAGGCGTGCGCACGCGAATCGTATCGAGCGTGCTGTTCCAGGTCGCCCGAACCGCCTCGAGCGCCTCGCGGGCGCGCGGCACTGTTCCATGCTGCGCGATGAGCCTCCGCTACGTGAGCGCGATCGGCGCCCTCACCCAGCAGGAAGACGATCTGTCTCGTCTCGCCCTGACCGAGAACGATTCGCACCTGCATCGCCGCGCACGCGTCGAGCCCCGCGCCGAACTCGCCGTTCAGCACGGTCGGTGCGAATCGCGGCGGGACTCGCGAGCGTGCCGTTGCGTCCGATGAACGCGCGGCGATCGCCTGACGCGGACGATATCGCTTCGCTCGCGTGCGCGAACGCCACGCGGCCCGGGAATTCACCGTTGTAGCGCGTTCCGCGCGAACATCGTTCCGCTTTCGCACTCGCATTCCGTGACGACGTGACGGCGCTCGCCGTCGCGTGGAGGTCCGAGGACCCACTCGTGGTAGGCAAAGACGCTGAGCTGCCGCTCGACGCCGCTGCCATTGGAGAGCGTCAGCACGGAGAACTTCACGGGATCGGCGACGTCGACGAAGACCGACAAGATCGTGGCGGATGCCCTGGTGGATGCGTGAGAAGCGCGACACACCGGCCGCGTGCTCGATGACGAACCGGCCGCTCGCGATGCCTCGCGCCATCGGTCCGGGCGTCGGCGACCATGCGTCGCCGGAACGATCGTCCCGAATGAAGAGCGCCTCCCCGTCGGGTCGGTCACTGGATCGTTGGCGAAGGGCGTGAGGCGGTTCTCGCGGCTGTTCACCGACCACGTATGCGATGCGCCCGTGCTCGGTGACGATGGTGCCGAAGTTCGGGTTCGCAATCACGTTGACCCAGGGCAGCGGTGTCTTCCTGATCGCCCTCGAGGACGACGGCGCATGCGCGCGCCCTCGTCGGTGAATCCGCCGATGGTGTTCGCGAGCGTCATCTCGGGAACGGCCACCGGCTTCCTCCAGCCACGTCGGCCGTGGCGGCGCGCGTCCGGATCGCTCAACCGCCACAAAAAGCGGGGCTGTCGCGGTCTCGGCGCCGTGCGCCGCCTGATCGAGGTGCGCACGATCCAGCTGCGTGCGCAGGTCGCCTTGCGTCCCATCGAGCACGGCGCGCGCAACCGCCTGGAGCAGCGTGCGTTCGGCAGGCCCCATGCAGATCCGCGCGCAGCAGATACGCACCGCCCGCCTGATGCTTCCACGTCCGCCACGGACCGTCGTCGAGAAGCACGGTCAGCCGCGCCTGCATCTCGTCAAGGTAGCTGACGGGATGTTCGTTCAGGATGACGAGGTCCGCGCTGAGGCCCTTGAGACGCCAGTACTCCTGCGCCTGCAGGGCCTGGCGCACCAGGGCGAGGTCGTCGCCAATCGACGCGCACGAGCAGGATGGGAAGATCGCCGGAGATGCCGTGCGGCCACAGGCCGCTCTGGCCGAGCACGTTGGCCGCGAGGACGTCCGGCGAGCGCGCGAAGCGAGCCGTCGGTCGACAGCACCCGCGAGGCCGAGGCGCTCGAACAGCACCGCATCATCGACGGAAATGTCGAGATGACGCCGGCCGCTCTGCGCGTGGGCGAGCGCCAGCGCGAACGCGCGCGACGACGAGCGCGGATCGCGGTAGCGTCTGGGCCAGCGCCGCGGCGGTGTCGCGATCCGCCGCCATGCCCGTCGCGAAACAGAGGCGCACCGAGGCGCCGGGAGGCAGCCGCACGCGCTGCCGGAGGCTCAGGATCGGATCGAGCACGATGCCCGTCGTGCCCGAGAGCGCGCGGCCGTCGAGCGCGATCGGATTCTCGACGCTCCGTCCGCGGCCGATGAATCGCGCGCGATCGGTTTCCCACTCGACCGCGCCCTGCGTCCGGCCCTCGAGGCTGACGACGTGCATCACCCACATGCCGGGCTCGGCGCTGTCGCGCGGCCGGCGGTGGCACAGCAGCGCCGCGCTCTCGGCCAGATACTCGGTCTCGACGAACAGCTTGCCGAACGCCGGATGGGCGAAATCGTCCGCCGGCGGGACCAAGCACGACCTCCGCGTAGCTCGTGACGTCGATCTCGCGGATGCGCAGCCCGCGATTGGTCAGCTTCAGCCGGCGCACCTCCACATCGTGTTCAGTGGAGACGGCGACCTCGAGCTGCGTCGCGATGTCATCGTCGCGGCGGCGCGAAGGTGGCCTTCTCGGGAAGGAACACCGCCGTGTAGTCCTCCGCGTCCAGGCGTGTCGGGTGATACGTCGGCGACCACACGGCGCCGCTGCGCACGTCGCGCAGATACAGGAACTGGCTCCCGTGAGTCGCACGTGGGATCGTGCCGCGAGCGGGTGACCGCCACGCCCTGGCAGGCGCTCGCGCCGCCGCCGGCGTTGGTGACGCTCGCGACGTACTCTGCCGTTCGACAGGAACTGCGTGTGCGGAAACGCCGTGTGGGGCGTCCGGTAGCGGCGGACCGGCGCGGCGGGCATGCGGCGGACTCACCCGCATCTCGTCGAGCGGCCGCGGCTCGGTCGTCGGGCGCTGGCGCGGCACGCGTTCCTGCAGCAGGAGCTCGGTGGCCTGGACGCGCGGGTCGGCGTGAAACCGCTCGACCATGCGGTCGCCGAACACCGCGTTGGCGAGCGCGACCAGCGTCATGCCTTCGTGGTGCGCGAAGAACGCGCGCACGACGACGCCGCCGGCGTCCGCGTCGGTCGGCCATGCCCTCGCGCTGGCGTGTAGTCGATCGCGTCGAAGAAGCCGTAGTCGCCGAGCGCCCCGGCGTCCGCGAGCCGCCGGAGGTTGTCGGCGCTGCGCGCCGGATCGATCGTGGCGGCGAGCGCCGTCGCATACGGCGCGACGACGAGCTCGTCGCCCAGCCCGCGCTTCAGCCCGAGGCCTGGGACGCCGAACGCCTTGTACTGATAGTTGCCGTGCCGATCGACCGACGTGTACGCCGACTCGGAGATGCCCCACGGCGTTCCACGAGACGCGGCGTACTCCATCTGCCGGCGGACGACCATGCGGCACGATTCGTCGAGGAGCGTGTTCGGATAGCTGCGCATCACGAGTAGCGGCATCAGGTACTCGAACAGCGTGGCGCTCCACGACAGCAGCACCGGCGCACCGTGGATGCTCGTGATGAGCCGTCCGAGGTGGAACCAGTGCATCTCCGGCACGTCGCCCTTGGCGATCGCGACGAAGCTCGCCAGACGCGCCTCGGATGCGAGCAGATCGTAGAACGACGGGTCGAAGCGGCCGGGCCCGTCGCCGTCCGCGAGTCGATACCCGATCGAAAAGAGGCGTCGCTGCCGGTCGTGCAGGAAGCCGGAAGTTCATGCCGTCGGCGAAGGCCGTCGCGCGCGCGGACAGCTCTTCCAGGCGTCGGCCCGATCGCCGGCGGCGCGGCTCGGATGGATCGCACGCCAGCATGCGCAAGCCCGACGCGAGCGTCGATGAGCGCGCCGGCAAGGTTGCCGCTGTCGACCGTTGAAAGGTACGCGGGCGGCAGCGGGGCCAGCGTCGACGTGTCGTGCCAGTTGAGCAGATGTCCCTCGAACCGCTCGAGCCCCTCGACGGTCGTCAGCGTGGCATCGAGCCTGGCGATCAGCGTGTCGGTGTCGATGAAGCCGAAGTCGTGCGCCGCAAGCGTCGCGAGGAGTCCCATGCCGATGTTGGTCGGCGACGTGCGGTGCGCAATCCGCGCGTCGGAGTCGACCTGCACGTTGTCGGGAGGCAGATGGTGGTGGTCGGCGTCGACGAACATCGTCGAAATAGCTCCACGTCGCCTGCGCGATCGAGGTGAGAATAGTCACGGTCGATCGGCGGTCAGCGGCGGCGTGCGCGCAGCCATCGGACGACTGAGCACCAGCGCCACCAGCGGAGCGACAGACCACAGAGATCAGGATCGCCGACCGCCGACGGGCAGCGCCGCGGGCACGCGTGGCCGCCACCGGCAGCGCCGCCGCGATCGCCATCAGCGGGCTGGGCAGCATGCTGCATGACGAACGTGCGGACGGTGAGATCGCGCGTGCGGTGGCGCTCCGCCGCTGACGTCTCCCACTCCAGCAGCCGTCGCCCGTGCGACATCGCGAGACGCACGAGCGTGATGCCGACCGCGTGCAACATCTCGGAGGCCTGGTTGGCGATGAATGTCGATCTGCAGCATCACACGCGCGGCATCCGATCGCAGATCCTCGAAGGATGTCCGCGCGAAGATTCCCCACGTCTGACCCGCGCGCGGTCCTCTGAGCCACGCGAGCACGCCGCAGCGCCACCGGGAACGCCAGCGCGCCGACCGTCATCGGCGGTCCAGACGGCGGCACGTCCCGGCGCGATCGTCCAGCCGAACAGGAACAGCGCGACAATGGCGGGAGCCACGCAGGCTGCGCCGCAGGTTGTCGAGGATCTTCCAGCGCGAGATGAGCGGCAGGCGATTGCGCGTCAGGCCGCCGCGCGTCGGCACGCACGGGAACAGCCACCAGAGGATCTGCCAGTCGCCGCGGACCCAGCGGTGCTGCCGTCGCGCGTGCGCGAGCACGCTCGACGGATAGTCGTCGACGACCTCGACGTCGGTGACGAGCGCGGTGCGCGCGTGGATGCCCTCGAAGAGGTCGTGCGACAGCAGCGCGTTCTCGGGCACGCGGCCCTCGAGCGCGGCCGTGAACGCGTCGACGTCGTAGCAGGCCCTTGCCGGTGAAGATGCCTTCGCCGAAGAGATCCTGGTAGGCGTCGGACACGGCGGTCGTGTACGGGTCGACGCCGGTGTGGCCGGCGTAGGTGCGCGCGAACAGCGATCCGGCGGCGCTCGCCATCGTCACGCTGACGCGCGGCTGCAGGATGCCGTAGCCCTCGCGTGACGCGCCCGAGCCGCCGGGTCGACGTGCGGACGGTTCAGCGGATGCGACGATGATGCCGATGAGCGTGCGCGCGGCGTCGCGCGGCAGACGCGTGTCGGAGTCGAGCGTGATGCAGTAGCGGATCGACGGCGAGCAGGTCGAGGCGGCCGACCTGCGTGGAGAAGCTCGTGTCGGTCGCGCCGCGCAGCAGGCGGTTGAACTCCTCGATCTTGCCGCGCTTGCGCTCCCATCCCATCCACGCCTGCTCGCTCGGGTTCCACTGCCGGTGCGCGGTGGAACAGAAAGAACCGATCGGCGTGTCCGGCGCCGTGACCGCCGGTTGAGATCCTCGATCCCCGCGCGCGCGGCCGCGAGGATCGCGCGTCGTCCGGCAGCTGCTCGCGATCGACGCGTCCGGCGAAGTCGCTGAGGATCGCGAAGTGGATGCGCGGATCCAGGTTGCCGAGCGCCAGCACCTCGAGGTGCTCGAGCAGCGCCTCGACGCCCGGCGACGCTCGTCAGCAGCGTCGGCACGATCACCATCGTTCGCGCATCGTCGGGAACGCCGGTGCCGACGAGATCGAGTCGCGAGCAGCCGCTGCGGCGGGATGGCGCGCGCGACCACGCGCTGGACCAACGCGATCGCCGACGTCGCTCGCCGGGATCAGCAGCAGCAGGAGCGCGGCGAGCTGAAGCGACGCGGACCCGCGCTGCGTGCCGGACGTAGCCGACGCCCGGCCGGCGAGCAGCGACCGTCAGGAGCGCGATCGGCGCCCAGGTAGACGCCGGTGGCGTGCGACACCACCAAGCGGCGGACGCGCTTCCATGACGCGGGGCCGGTAGGCGAGATCGGCTTCCAGATCGCGGCGGCCCCGACCGATCAGGTGATAGCCGACGTGGGCGGCGCGATCGGCCGATGAGGCGCCGCGCGGCCGGCTGCCTGCGCGCTCTCGATCGCCTTCAGCGCGACGCGGACCTGCGCTTCGCCGCTGGGCTCGGCAGAGCTCCTCGACCGCCTGCCGCTGCCGATCGCGGCTCAGGAAGTCCATCCGCGCGTACGCGCCGGCGGGATCGCGCCGCAGGACGCTGGTCGACCAGGCTGACCGTCCTCGACGTAGCTGCCGCCAGTCCAGCGTGGCGCAGAGGCGCAGGCTGGTGATCGACGTTCGCGACCGACGCCTGGCTGGCGGCCTGCCGCTGGTGCTCCTCGCGCACGACGTCCTCCGGCTGTCGCGCTGCGCGCGGCGAGGTGCTCCTCGATCGCGGCGCGCAGCGGCGAGCGGCGAAGCTCGTACTCGCGGCGCGCGATGCAGCAGCTGCACGACGTACGCGGTGTGCAGGTCGGCCGGCAGCGGCACCGACGCCTGCTCCGGCGTGCCTGTCGATGCGCGACACGCAGGTCGTCGGCGGCGCGGCGCGCCGCGCGCGCCGTCGAGCATCTCGTCGGCGAGGCGCCTGCAGGTTCTCGATGAGCGCCAGCTTCAGCATGCTCGGCCACGCCCACAGCTCGCCGATCGTCAGCGGCGCGACGCGCTGGAAGCTGTTGAGGAAGCAGCGTCGAGCTGCTGGACGATCGAGGCGGCTGTCGCTGTGCCGGATCAGCTCGACGGCCATCGCGTAGATGCGCGCGTCGCCCGCGCTGCTCGCGCGAGCGCGAGCGGCGGCAGCTCGCGGTAGTAGCGTGCGCGGGAGGTTCTGGCGGATGTCGACGATCTCGGACGTGACGAGATGGAAGTTGTCGAGGAGCCATTCGGCGGCCGGCGGTGACGAACTGCCCGTGCGTGACGTCGTCGGCGAGCGTGCGGTACGCCGCGCGCAGGGCGCGCGCGTTGTCGTCGAAGCGCGGAAAGATGCTGCGCGCGCGCCGGCGCCGCGGCTCGGATCGACGGTGAAGCTGCGCGGCGAGCGCCAGCGCGCGCTCCTCGAGGCGCTCGATGCTCGAGCAGCTCGTCGCGAAGCGGCTTCAGTAACAGAAGGGCCTCCGGGGACCGTCAGCACGGATGCTGTATAGTAGAGCTGGTTACAGCGCCTCTGATCACAGCCTGAACTCGCACTCCTTGTCTGAGTTCATCCGACCTGTCAACCGCGCCGCGGACTTGCGCCACGTGGGGGCGCGCCACCGGTTTCTCCGACGGAAGGGCACGTTTCGAACTGAACCCGCTCAACGTCATTGGTGCCCGTTCGACGTCTTCGCGAAATGCGGGATCGCCGGTCTCGCGGCGGCGACATGCGCGGCGGCGCTGCGGGCGCCCACCGGTCGACGGAACTGTCTCTCCAGCGCGGGACCAAGCGGCTGCGTGGGTCAGTCGAGACGACAGTGGAACTACCCGCGCTGGCCAAGCCAGCCGATAACCGGGGATCCCCTCGTGAGTGCATTCCTGAGCCCGCTGGCAATCGGCGTCGCCGTCGCGGCCGTCGCCCTCGTCGCCATGCTCATAGGATTGCGCGCGCGGCCTGGCCGGGGACCGACCTCGGGAGTCAGCAGTCAGTGGGTGATGGGCACCGGATGGGACCAGGAGGACACGACTCGTCGCTGGAATCAGCGCTGAGCGTTTCCTCGAATCACGGCCTGGCGGTCGCGGCGCGATCGGCGACATGACGCTCATACGACGGACAGGTCGCAGCGGGCGTCTCCCCGCTGTCAATACGCTCATAGACGTCCTCAATCTCGATCAGCAGGCACTTTCCAGTAACGACCGGCGCCCCGATCACGACCATTGCCACTGGCACAAACAGTACCCAACAGCAGCCATGCCGAGGTCGCCAAGCGCAGCAGAAGGTGATGCCAGGAAGCCCGACTTTCAAGGGGCTTTGACTGGGGCTGACCGCTGGAAGGATGCTTGGAAGGCCAAACTCAAGGGAATGCAGTTCGAATGTACGTCTGATTGACGGGAACGCACACAAGGTTTGTCAATGCGCGGCTGAGTCAATCGTGAAGGACGACGCTCAGCAGCGAGCTGTTGACCTTGAGCGCCGCCGTTGTACTCGATGAACCCGAGCTCGCTGGAACTTGTTCATGAAGAAGTTCACGCGCGACCGCGTGGTGCCGACCATCTCGGCCAGCGTCTCCTGCGAGAGCTTCGGCAGCGCCCGCTGCGGCTTGTCCTCCTTGCCGTAGCGCGCCAGCAGCAGCAGCGTGCGGGCCAGCCGCTTCTCGCTCGAGTTGAACAGCTGATCGACCAGGTCCTCCTCGATCCGGATGTTCCGCGCCAGCATGTGGGCGATGAAGCGATCCGACAGCGCAGGCTGCTCGTGAAGCATCCGCATCATCGTCGCCTTCTCCACCACGAGGACAGTGCGTCGCGCTCATCGCGGTCGCGCGTCGCCATCCGCACGGTCTGACCCGCCAGGCATCCTTCGCCGAAGAAATCGCCGGGGCCCAGCATCGCCACGACGGCCTCTTTGCCGGTCTTCGAGAGCACCGACAACGACGCTGCCCTTCTGGAAATTAAATCACCTGTGCGGCAGGATCGCCTTGCGAGAAGACGACCGCTGACTTCGGTAATCGGCGCCGCGCGGTGGAGAGCCCGCGGAATCCAGGGAAGCTCTCGAGATTGAACCCAGTATCGGCTTCGCCGCCTTGGCGGTCTTTCGTGCCGGCATTGCCCTTAGATGATACCCCAGTGGACCCGAAGAAAATTGCAGGGCAGCCATAACCACCGAATCTAAAGGGTTTCCGCCGACCGGCGGCGTGGATTACTCGTTGCGGCACGACGGTCAGCAGCGAGCTGTTGACCTTGCCGGAACTCGCCGTTGTATTCGATGAACCCGAGATCGCGGAACTTGTTCATGAAGAAGTTGACGCGCGACCGCGTGGTCCCCACCATCTCGGCGCAGCGTCTCCTGCGACAGCTGGTGCACGACGTGCTGCGGCGTGTCGTCCTGGCCGTAGCGCGCCATCAACAGCAGCGCGCGCGCCAGTCGCTTCTCGCTCGAGTTGAAGAGCTGATCGACGAGGTCCTCCTCGATGCGGATGTTGCGCGCGAGCATGTGGACCCTGAAGCGATCGGAGAGCGCCGGCTCGCTTGTGGAGCATCTGCATCATGTGCGCCTTCTCCACGACGAGCACAGTCGCGGCGCTCACCGCCGTCGCAGATGCCATCCGCCGCGACTGCCCCGCGAGACATCCTTCGCCGAAGAAGTCGCCGGGGCTCAGCATCGCCACGATCGCTTCCTTGCCGGTCTTCGAAAGCACCGACAGCTTGACGCTGCCCTGAAGGAGTAGTACATCACCTGAGCGGCGGGATCGCCTTGCGAGAAGATGACCGCCGCGGGAAAAGTCCGTGACCGCGCCGACCAGACCTCCGGACAGAAATCCCTCGGACCGGGGGGTTCGCTTCAGACCCGCGTCCGCTTGCGTGCAGCCATTGTGTAAAATGCCATCCTAATTGCCACGATCGACTGGCGCTGTTCGGTGTGAACAGCCGCGCGCATTGCTGCCGTGCGCTACTACGCTGGGCGACATGGCGATTCAGCGCGAGGGGAGCACCGATGAGCTGGATGCGCCGGGACAAAACCAACTAATGGCAAAACAGATTGTATACGGCGAGGAGTCGCGGCAGGCGATCCTGCGCGGCGTCAACAAGCTCGCCGACGCGGTGAAGGTCACGCTCGGACCCAAGGGCCGCAACGTGCTCCCTCGGCAAGGCGTTCGGCATCCGACGATCACCAAGGACGGCGTGACGGTGGCCAAGGAGATCGACCTCAAGGACCCGCTCGAGAACATGGGCGCGCAGATGGTCCGCGAGGTCGCGCAGCAAGACCTCGGACATCGCGGGCGACGGCACGACGACGGCGACGGTGCTCGCGCAGGCGATCTACCGCGAGGGCGTCAAGATCGTCGTCGCCGGCGCCAACCCGATGGAGCTCAAGCGCGGCATCGAGAAGGCGGTCGAGGCCATCGTCGCGGAGCTGAAGAAGCTCAGTCGAAGCCGGTCGAGCGGCAACATGATCGCGCAGGTCGGCACCATCTCGGCCAACAACGACGAGACGATCGGCAAGATCATCGCCGAGGCGATGGAGAAGGTCGGCAAGGACGGCGTCATCACGGTCGAGGAGGCCAAGACGCATGGAGACCTCGCTCGAGGTCGTCGAGGGCATGCAGTTCGACCGCGGCTACCTCTCGCCCTACTTCGTGACCGACCCGGAGCGCATGGAAGTCGTGCTCGAGAACCCTGTCATCCTGATCCACGAGAAGAAGATCAGCTCGATGAAGGACCTGCTGCCGCTGCTCGAGCAGGTGGCGCAGCTGCGGACGTCCGCTGCTCATCATCGCCGAGGACGTCGACGGCGAAGCGCTCGCGACGCTCGTCGTCAACAAGCTGCGCGGCACGCTGCAGGCCGCGGCCGTGAAGGCGCCGGGCTTCGGCGATCGCCGCAAGGCCATGCTCGAGGACATCGCGATGCTCACCGGCGGCACGCGCGATCACCGAGGACCTCGGCATCAAGCTCGAGAACATCAAGCTCGAGGACCTCGGCAAGGCCAAGAAGATCACGATCGACAAGGACAACACGACGATCGTCGAGGGCGCGCGGCACGCAGCGCGGCGATCGAGGGCCGCGTCAAGCAGATCCGCACGCAGGTCGAGGACACCACCTCGGACTACGACCGCGAGAAGCTGCAGGAGCGGCTGGCGAAGCTGGTGGGCGGCGTCGCCGTCATCAAGGTCGGCGCGGCCACCGAGACCGAGATGAAGGAGAAGAAGGCGCGCGTCGAAGACGCGATGCACGCGACCAAAGGCGGCTGTCGAAGAGGGCATCGTGCCCGGCGGCGGCGTCGCGCTCATGCGCGCGCGGCAAGGCGCATCGACGGCCTGAAGCTCGAAGGCGACCAGGCAGGTCGGCGTCGCGACATCATCCGCCGCGCGCATCGAAGAGCCGATGCGCCGGATCGCCGACCAACGCGGGCGCACGAAGGCTCGATCGTCGTCGCGAAGGTGAAGGAGACGAAGGACGACGAAGGCTACAACGCGGCGCACCGACAACGTACGAGAACCTGGTCAAGGCCGGCGTCATCGACCCGCCAAGGTCGTGCGCAGCGCTGCAGAACGCGGCGTCGGTGGCCTCGCTCCTGCTGACCACCGAAGCGCTGATCTCGAAATCGTTTAAGGAGACGGGGTTCGTCCGCGGCCAGCGGCATCTCCAGCACGAAGACGCAGCCCTTGCCGGGCATATTCCGGATGACGGATCTCGCCTCCGTGCGCCCTGACGGCCTTCCGAGCGATTGAGGTCAAGGCCAAGGCCGGACCGATCAGTACGCGGCGATCGCCAGACTCCTGAACAGTCCGCCTTACTCGGCGGAATGCCGCCACATTGATCTTCGGATCTCGACGAGCAGGCGCACGATCCTCCGCGCGCGCCCTCAGTGCGACGCGCCCCCAGATGGCGTGTTCTTGAAGGCGTTGTGCAACGGGTTCATGACGGCCGACGCGAGGAGCTGCGGGTCGGCATCGACGAACAAGGCGGGGTCAACAGGGTCGACGGCGAACTGGATGTGACGGTACTCCGAGTGGAGGATCCCGGTCGCGGCGATCTCGTCGATGAACGCGACGACTTGGAGTCTGGCTACGCCGCTGGTTGCCCTCTGCGAGACGGACTTCGGACAGCGTGCGGTCGATGACGCCGCGGAGGTTCATGAGGTTCCGGCCGAGCACGCTCCCGTGCTGCCGTTGATCGCGACGGCGCCCGCTTCAGCGTGTGAAAAGCGAGGACGGCGGTGTTCAGGATGTCACGGAGCTCGTGCGCCGCATGGCCCAGACGTTCCGTCTCCTCCGCTGATCGGGTCTGCGCCGTCACGCGCGTGTGTTCTGTTACCGCCTCGGCGATCGCGGTGTCGAGGCAGCGGTTGAGCGTGTGGAATTCCTCCACGAGAATCGGGCCTCTCGCTCCACGGCGAGCGCTGTGATCGCCTGGCAGATGTCACCATAGTCATGAACTACCTGCGACACCGTAAAGCCCAGTCGGAGCAGGTCCGCTCCGTGCCGTGCGGCAGTCGCCCCGATGGCATCGCCTGGGAAGCTGCCCCGACGTCGCCTCCAAGCGGAGTGTCTCGGTCAGCTGCGTCAGGAAGAGCGGCACGCCGTGCTCCAGCTCGCCGGTGCGCAACAGACGGCCAGGACCGGCCGCGAACCCGATCCGGGTCCGCGGAGGCGATCACGTCTCGATTCATCACGATGAATTCGTGCAACATTGGATCTTCCCCGGGAGGTCAGCCGGCGGCGCATCCGGGCGGGCGGTGACTACGACATGATGGCGCGTGCACGGTCAGCGCGTCTGTATTGTTTTTGAACTGTGTCGGATTGCACAGCGCGTGCGGCGTTCCGGCGCCCGAATATCTCCAGTCCTGCGCGCGGAATCGCGTGATCTGCCAGAAAGAGTCCGGTGCCGGAGGTTTCCACCCGTCGGCCCGATCCGGTTTCGGCCAGCGACTGGGTTTCGCGAGCGCCGTCTTCTTGTCGCGATCGCCCACCGAGGTGTGGCCGCCGCGATCGCCGGTGCTGCGCAGCTGTTCCAGGTGAGGCCGGTCCGGACTGAGGATGTAGTCGCCTTCCCTGGGATTGGTCGTGAGCAGGTCGCGCCGCATCAGGCTGGCTTCTGGTAGCTCGGCGCGCCGCATCTTCGCGGCGTTCCGCGATCGTCGCGTCGTCCATCAACGCGTTCCGCGTGCCGGCGACCGTCCGGACGCGGGACCGCCGATCGATCCCGGCTGGCGATGCGTCAGCGTGTTGCGCTCGCGTTCGCCGGGAATCATGCGGCCGCTCGAAGGATGGCTGGGGTCCATGCCGTCACGCACTTTCGTTCAGCAGGCGCGCGAGGTGATCCGGATCGACCGGCTTGACCAGGTGATAGTCGAAGCCCGTGCTCCGGACGGCGCGTGCGGCGTCGCCGGCGGAGTCGTGCCCGTGAGGGCCAGCAAGAGCATCCCGCGGCCGTGCGGTTCCGCACGAATCTTCCTGGCGACCTGGTAGCCGTCGATCCCGGGTAGACCGATGTCGATGATCGCCGCATCCGGGCGGACGGCGTTCAGCAGCTCCAGGCCCCGAATGCCGTCGGCCGCGTCGTAGACCACGTGGCCGGCGAGCTCCAGCATCATCCGCAACATCTCGCGTGCGTCGTCGCTGTCTTCGATCAACAGCACGCGCCTGGGCCTCGCGCGACGCTCCGGAGTCACTGAGATGGTCGTGGTCCGTCCGTTCAGACGAAATCTGCTTCAGTCGCACGGTGAACGGCATTTCCGTGCCCTTCTCCCTCGCTCGAGGCCGTGACCGTGCCGCCGTGCAGCTCGACGAGCCGGCAGACCAGCGTGAGGCCGATGCCGAGGCCGCCTCGTGCCCGATCGAGCGTCCGATCCGCCTGCATGTACATGTCGAAGATGAACGGCAGCAGTCTGGGCGAGATGCCGAACCCCGAGTCCTCGACGCAGAGCACCGCGTCGCTGCCGTCGGCGCGGAGCGCCACGCGAATGTGGCCACCTGCCGGCGTGAATGCTGACCGCGTTCGCCACGATGTTGGTCAGCACCTGTTCGAGCCGG